>Ga0315905_10001413_pt1 | contig 25776 bp, 23 predicted proteins | sample LakEriMetagenome_5_FD_203522 | JGI IMG/M metagenome (GOLD analysis project Ga0315905, IMG submission 203522) | Freshwater fungal communities from buoy surface, Lake Erie, Ohio, United States - Buoy 4 MA121 | ecosystem: Environmental > Aquatic > Freshwater > Lake | place: USA: Lake Erie, Ohio...
GCCACCCTCGGGTGAGCCAGACATGCGCAAAGTTCCTGCGCCGCACCAAGGATACGGGGCCAAGTAGATGAATATGTTGAAGAAATTACTGGTTGTCTTCGCTGCAATGACCATGCCGTCATTGGTGATGGCGCAGCCAGCGAATCCTGCGCCAGCGCCATTGACGAAAGAAGTGGCTGCGCCAGTTGTTGCAACACCTGCTGCGGCACCGACCACTGCGCCAGCCGCTGACGCGGCCGCGCCAGCTGAAGCGGCGCCGAAATCCATGGACGGGTCGTTGCCCGGCTACACGCCAATGCGCCCTAATTATGAAGACAGCGTTGGCATGCCAAAGGCGAAGGAAATTGATTTTCAGGAACAATTCTCCGCAAACGGCCAATATGCAAAATGGATCAACAACGCGATCCTGTTGCCCATCATTACCATCATCTCCTTGTTTGTTCTTGGTCTCTTGCTTTGGGTGATCGTGCGTTTCAACCGCCGCGCCAATCCAGTCCCATCAAAGACAACGCACAACACTTTTATCGAAGTCGTGTGGACCCTGGTTCCTGTGCTCATCCTCTTGGGCATCGCTTATCCGTCGCTCGATTTGTTGGCGAAGCAGTTTAAGCCAGCGCCTGCGGAGGCTGTGACCATTAAGGCAACAGGCTATCAGTGGTATTGGGGTTATACCTACCCCGACCATGGCGGCTTCGAAGTCATATCGAACATGCTGAAAGAAGAAGGCGACGTCGCCAAGGGCGAGCGTTTCCGGACCGAGAATGACGGGCCTAAACTCATGGCAGTCGACAATCGCATGGTCGTACCTGCGGGCGTGCCTTTGCGTATTCAGACGACTGCGGCCGACGTTATTCACGCATTTGCCATTCCTTCGCTTTGGTTCAAGCTTGATGCGGTGCCTGGTCGTTTGAATGAGAAATCGGTGACGATTACCAAGCCCGGCGTTTATTTCGGCCAATGTTCCGAACTATGCGGCGCGCGCCATGCGTTCATGCCGCTGGTTGTGGAGGCACTACCGCCCGCGCAATTTGCGGCTTGGGTGAAGGCGCAGGGCGGCACAATGCCCGGCGAAGCAAAGCCTGCACCTGCGGCGCCTGCTGCAACCGCGACCCCAACTGAAACCGTTGCTGCACCCGCAGTAGCTCCGACCAATTAAGAAGGCCTAGACGGATGACAACGATTGCTGCCACAGGTAACGACCTCCACGCGCATGACCATCATGACGCAGACCATAAGCCCGGATTTTTCGCGCGTTGGTTCATGTCGACCAACCACAAAGATATCGGAACGCTCTATCTAATCTTTGCAATTTTTGCAGGGATTGTGGGTGGCGCGATTTCTGGCCTGATGCGTTTGGAGCTTGCTGCTCCAGGCATTCAATATTTGCAGGGCTGGGCATCAATGATGGCCGGCAAGGAAGCGTCGCTCGACGAAGCCTATCACATGTGGAACGTGCTGATCACTGCCCATGGCTTGATCATGGTGTTCTTCATGGTCATGCCCGCCATTATCGGTGGCTTTGGTAACTGGTTTGTGCCTTTGATGATCGGTGCGCCTGACATGGCTTTCCCGCGCATGAACAATGTCAGCTTCTGGTTAACCGTTGTGGCTTTCATCATGCTGCTGGGATCGAGCTTTGTGCCAGGTGGCACGGGATTGGGCGCGGGAACCGGTTGGACCGTCTATGCGCCGCTGTCGACGTCAGGCTCGGTCGGGCCTGCTGTCGACATGGCGATTTTCTCGCTTCACCTCGCCGGTGCAGCGTCGATTTTGGGTGCCATCAACTTCATCACCACCATTTTCAATATGCGTGCGCCGGGCATGACCTTGCACAAAATGCCATTGTTCGTGTGGTCGGTGTTGGTCACGGCATTTTTGCTGTTGCTCGCTTTGCCTGTATTGGCGGCGGCGATCACCATGCTTTTGGTTGATCGTAACTTTGGCGGCGCATTCTTTGATGCGGCGGCCGGCGGAGACCCAGTGCTGTATCAGCATCTCTTCTGGTTCTTCGGCCATCCCGAAGTATATATCATGATCTTGCCAGGTTTTGGCATCATCAGCCAAATCGTCGCCACCTTCAGCCGCAAGCCGGTCTTCGGCTATCTCGGCATGGCATATGCTATGGTCGCGATTGGCGTTGTAGGATTTGTCGTCTGGGCGCACCACATGTTCACCACGGGCATGAGCGTTGACATGAAAATGTACTTCACCGCCGCCACGATGGTGATCGCGGTACCCACCGGAATCAAAATCTTCAGCTGGATCGCCACAATGTGGGGCGGCTCGGTTAGCTTCAAGACACCTATGGTATGGGCCATGGGCTTTATCTTCATGTTCACTGTCGGTGGCGTGACGGGTGTTGTTCTGGCCAATGGCGGTCTCGACGATAACTTGCATGACACTTATTATGTTGTGGCCCACTTCCATTATGTGTTGTCGCTGGGCGCCGTGTTCTCGCTCTTTGCCGGCTTCTATTATTGGTTCGGCAAAATGTCGGGTCGCCATTTGAACGAATTCCTGGGTCATTTGCACTTTTGGATATTCTTCATCGGCGTTAACGTCCTGTTCTTCCCGATGCACTTCCTTGGAAATTCGGGCATGCCGCGTCGTTACCCTGATTATCCAGAGGCCTTTGCCTATTGGAACGGCGTAGCTTCGTTTGGATATGCGATCATGGCGGTTGGCGTGCTTGTTTTCTTCATCAATGTCATCTGGTCGTTGGTCGCTGGCCGCCGTGCAGAAGACAATTATTGGGGTGAAGGTGCGACCACGCTTGAATGGACGCTGACAAGCCCTCCACCATATCACCAGTTCGAAACGCTGCCGGTTATTAAGTAACCGGCGGCGGTTCGCCGCTTTGAACGTCTCGAGCGTTTGGGAACAGGCATGACAACCGCAACGCGTGACATCATTTTGCCAGCCGAGTGGCGCGATTTCTGGGCTTTGACTAAGCCTCGGGTCATGTCGCTTGTCGTGTTCACAGCGCTTTGTGGGTTATTGGCGGCACCGGGCAACATTCATCCGGTCATTGGTTTTACCGCGATCCTCTGCTTGGCTTTGGGTGCGGGTGCTTGTGGCGCGTTGAACCAATATTTCGAAGCCGATATTGATGCCAAAATGGCGCGGACGGCGGGGCGTCCGCTGCCTGCGCGCCGGATGGACCGGGCTGCCGCGCTGAACTTTGGCATTGGTCTTGCCGCTTTCTCGGTTGGCATCATGGGCGTTGCGGTCAATTGGTTGTGCGCTGCGCTGCTGGCTTTTTCGATCTTCTTCTACGCGATTGTCTACACCATTTGGTTGAAGCCCAACACGCCGCAAAATATCGTCATTGGCGGCGCGGCTGGTGCATTCCCGCCGGTTATTGGATGGGCGGCGGTGACCGGTGATGTTACGCTTTTGCCAATCCTGCTTTTTGCGATCATCTTCTTGTGGACCCCGCCGCATTTCTGGGCGCTCGCCTTGTTTATGAAAACCGATTATGGCGCGGCTGGAATTCCGATGCTCCCCAATGTGAAGGGGCAGCGGGTCACGCGGAACCAAATATTCGGCTACAGCTTCCCTATGGCGGCGACGGCGATATTGCCTTTCGCTTTGGGTGAAACTGGCTTGGTCTATGGCGTAGCGGCGGTTGTTCTAAACCTCGTCTTTCTAGCTCTTGCTTACCGCGTTTGGAAAAATGAGGCGACTGACGCGACTGCGATGAAGCCCGAAAAGCAGCTTTTCGCCTTCTCCATTCTGTACCTGTTTCTCCTTTTTGCAATTTTCGCCTTTGACCGGATGGTAATATCATGACCCCCAATGAGCCGACTGCCTATACCGCTGAAGAAACGGCGATTATCCGTAAACGGCAGGCGGGACGCGCGCGTGTCATGGGTATTGCTTTGGTTGGATTGTGTATCTTGTTCTTCTTCATCACCGTGGTGAAAGTGGGTGTTTGGGGCTGATGGCTGTATCTAATGTAAAGACGGGTTTCCTTGCTGCTGGACTTGCAGTGTCAATGGTCGGCGTTGGCTTTGCAGCGGTGCCATTATACCGTTTATTTTGCCAAGTGACTGGCTTTGGCGGCACAACCATGCGGGTTGATGCTGCACAGGCCGCTACTGTCCCGGTTTCCAACAAAACGATTGTGGTGCGCTTTGACGCTAATCAGCGCGGCGGCCTGCCTTGGGAATTCAAACCTGAGCGCCCGACTGACACGGTCAGCATCGGCGCAAAGGATATGTCGATCTACCTTGCGAAGAATCTCTCTAACGAGCCAGTCACTGGCACTGCCACGTTCAACGTGACGCCTGCGCTTGCCGGCCAGTATTTTAACAAGATTCAGTGCTTCTGCTTCACGGAGCAGACGCTGAAACCCGGTGAACAGGTCCGCATGCCGGTCCTATTCTATGTCGATCCAAAAATTATGACCGACCCGGAAACCAAGGATATTGAAGAAATCACCCTTAGTTACACTTTCTACCCAGTCGAGAAGCCAAACATAGTGGACCCGACGGCGAACGGCAGCTAAGACATTAGTTAATCGATAAGACTACAGGGAATTGACCATGGCGGGTGCCAAGAATCACGATTATCATATTTTGCCACCAAGCATTACGCCGATACTGGGATCGTTTTCGGCCCTCACGATGTTTTTTGGCTTGGTGATGTGGATGCATCCCGAGCAGTTCGCTTATGGCAGCTTGATTTTCGGCGCAGGCTTGATTGCTGTTCTCTACACTTTCTACGCCTGGTGGGCGGATGTCGTAAATGAGGCGCAATCGGGTGATCATACGCCTGTCGTGCAATTGCACCTGCGCTACGGCATGATCATGTTCATTGCGTCCGAAGTCATGTTCTTCGTTGGCTGGTTCTGGGCTTGGTTTGATTATGCCTTGTTCCCGGTGCCGCTGGAACTCGTCATCGACCCCGAAACGCACGCGTTTACGGTCACAAACTTGATCGGTCAGGAAGGCGCAGCAGCTTTGATGCAGTGGCCACCAAAAGGTTTGGAAGTTCTCGATGCGATGAAGCTTCCTTTGCTCAACACGTTGATCCTGTTGTGTTCGGGTACCACCGTGACTTGGGCGCACCATGCGCTGATTCATGGTGATCGCGAAGGTCTGAAAAAGGGCCTTTGGCTGACCATTTTGCTCGGCCTGTTGTTCAGCTGCATTCAGGCTTATGAATATGCCGTAGCGCCGTTTCCATTTGGCGGATTGAACTATGGCACCGCCTTTTACATGGCGACAGGCTTCCATGGTTTCCACGTCATTGTGGGTACAATCTTCTTGGCTGTGTGCCTTGTGCGTACCTACAAAGGCCATTTCACGCCCAAGCAGCATTTCGGATTCGAAGCTGCCGCTTGGTATTGGCATTTTGTTGACGTTGTCTGGCTCTTCCTCTTCATCGCCATTTACATTTGGGGTGGCTGGGGCGCACCAGTCCACGCGTAAATGACCACAGGACAATCCATAGAAGGGCAGCCCAGCATTGCTAAGGCTGCCCTTTTTGGTCTCTGCCCGCAATGTGGCAGTAAATCGCTGTTTGCTGGGCTTGGCCAGTTTGCGGACACATGCCCCAACTGCGGACTTGATATCAGCAGCTATAATGTCGGCGATGGACCGGCTGCATTACTGACCATGGGCATTGGCGCGCTGATCATCGTGCTGGCGTTGGTGGTCGATTCAGCTTTTCGTCCACCTTTTTGGGTGCATGTCCTTATTTGGGTGCCGTTTACCGCGGCGCTTACGGTGATAACCTTGCGCATGGCGAAGGCTGCGCTTTTGGCGGCGGAGCATCGCAACCGCGCGCGCGAAGCGGGAAAGAGCGATCTTTTATGAACCGCCTGCCTGTTATCCCAACCTTCTTGGTTACCCTGGCCGTTGCGACGATGATTGGTCTTGGCATCTGGCAGTTACAACGCAAGGAACAAAAAGAAGCCTTGCTGGCGCGCTATGAATCAGCTGTCGGATTGCCAGCGGTGGCTTGGCCAACGTTTCCCGACCCTGCGGCATTGCCTCTATTTCGTCGCTCGAGCCTCCTTTGCGCGCGCGTGGTTAAGATTGAGACAGTGTCGGGTTCAAATGCTGCAGGTAAGGCAGGCTTTGCCCATGTCGCGTCTTGCCGGACCGGCGTGGCAGATGGCCCAGATGCCAAAGTGGCCTTTGGTTGGTCTGAACGGCCGCAAGCCCCCAGATGGGGCGGCGGTCCTGTAGCAGGTATTATCGCGCCCGACGGCGCGCAGCACATAAAGCTTGTGTCAACAGACGCGGTGGCTGGTTTGGAGATATTGGCCGAGCCGTCGCCACGCCAGATCCCCAACAATCATCTGCTTTACGCCATTCAGTGGTTCATTTTTGCCGCCGCTGCGACCATTATTTATGTACTGGCGCTTCGAAAGCGTACCAAAGCGTCTTGAACCTACCGACGGATATCCTGTTTTATATTGTCGCTGGCGCTGCTGTCATTTTGGTAGGGCTTGCCAAGGGCGGTTTTGCAGGTTTGGGGGCGGCCGCCATCCCGTTGCTGGCACTTGTCATGGACCCTGTGGCTGCCGCAGGCATGTTGTTACCCATTCTCATGGTTCAAGATATTGTCAGCGTCTGGGCATTCCGGCGCAGTTATGACGCACGCACGTTGCTCCTCACATTACCGGGCGCGTTAGTGGGTATTTTTTTGGCTTGGTATCTCGCTTCAGTTATCCCTGCGGACGCGGTGCGCGGTTTTGTCGGCGTCATTGCTTTGGCCTTTGGCACCTATCGTTTGATGCCACTGCTTGGCCGCTCCGTGATGCTCTCTGGCCCTGCACCGGAGTGGATGGGAACAATCATGGGAGGCATTTCGGGTTTCACGAGCCAAATCGCCCATGCTGGCGGGCCACCGTTTCAGATTTGGGCGCTGTCGCGCAATTTCCCGCATCTCGTTTTTATCGGTACGTCGTCGATATTCTTTGCGATTATCAACTGGTTTAAAGTGCCCGCTTACGCCGCCTTGGGGCAATTTAACGTGCAGAATATGACGTTGACGGCGATATTCCTGCCGCTGGCCATATTGAGCACATTAGCGGGCGTACGACTGGTCAAACGTGTTTCGCCCGCGCGATTCAACGCCATCATCAATCTGTTAATGGTCATCATCGGCGCCGAACTGATTCGACAAGCCATCTGGTGACTGCGCCTTATTTAGGCGACAGCACCATCAGCATCTGGCGACCTTCCATCCGGGGATGCGCTTCGATTTTTGCGGTCTCGGTCGTATCGGCCTGAACGCGTTGCAGCAGTTGCATACCCAATTGTTGGTGAGCCAATTCACGGCCACGGAAACGCAGCGTTATCTTGACCTTGTCACCTTCTTCGATGAATTCGGCGACCTTCTTCATCTTCACCATATAATCATGGTCGTCGATGTTTGGACGCATCTTAATTTCTTTGATTTCCTGAGTTTTCTGGCTCTTGCGCGCCAAATTGGCCTTTTTCTGGGCCTCATATTTGAACTTGCCGATGTCCAGGAATTTGCACACGGGGGGATCAGCGTTCGGGGAAACTTCCACCAGATCGAGCCCAACTTCTGCAGCTTGCGCTATCGCCTCGCGGGTATACATGACACCCAGATTTTCGCCGTCATCATCAATGACCCGTACTTTTTCAACGGTGATTAGATTATTGTAGCGCGGTCCACTTTTAACTGGTGGGGTCATAGCGCGCCGGGTAGGCGGGGTGGCGATAGTCGATACTCCTTGTGATGTTCGGCAACGCCAATACAGCCAATTTGTCTACAGATAAAGGCTTTAGCGGCGTAACCCCTGCTTTTGTTGCAGTTTGTTGCGCAAATGCCGCTGAGCGAGGGCCAACGAACACAATTTCAAAGCACCAAATTTGGTTCGGCTTTTATTGCGAAAGCGCCGTCAGATCATCCACCGTCAAGATTTGCGGCAACAGGCGCGCGTCAGCGTTCGGTGGATAATATAGATATAATGGTACGCCCGAACGGCCGTATTTCGACAAAAAGCGCGTGATATTCGGATCTCTGCGTGTGTAATCGCCCACCATCGTCTGGATACCTGCTTTGGCAAAGGCCGCGTTGGTTTCCGTGCGATCGATTGCGGCCTTCTCATTCACTTTGCACGTCACGCACCAGTCGGCGGTGAAGTACAGAAATACAGGCTTACCTTCTGCGCGCAATGCGGCCAGCTGCTCTTCATCAAAGGCCAAACTACCATTTTTTATCGGCTGCGGCGCGGGCGCCAATATGGGAACATTGTCGATGATCAGCATAGCTGCGATGGTGATACCCAATATAGTCGCAACCACGATTTTGCGGGGCGCACCGCTTTTCTGTTTCCGGCCAAGTTCAAACAGTCGTGACAATAAGATGAGCGCGGCCGTGCCGCCAATGAGTACGCCGCTGAAACCCGCCAGCTGATATAGCAGCCATAATAAGGCCAACGACGTGAGCGCCATTGGCAGTGCCATCCACTGACGGAAGCGCACCATCCATGGACCGGGGCGAGGCATGCGTTTGCGCAAAAGCGGGATGAACGCAATGGCGAGGAAGGGCAAAGCCAAACCAAAGCCAAGCCCTGCAAAAATCAGCAACGCCAAGCTTGCGGGTAGCAGCAACGCCGCCCCCATTGCCGCCGCCATGAATGGGCCCGTGCAGGGCGTGGCGACAATAGCCGCCAGCACGCCTGTCCAAAATGACCCGGACAAACCGCCCTTGCGCGTCAGCTTCTCACCGGCGCCGATGCCGCCGATTTCGAACAGGCCAGCCAGATTTGCGGTGACCGCAACCATGAGCAACAGCAGCAACAAGACAATCGCGGGATCCTGTAACTGGAATGCCCAACCCACCTCTTCGCCCGCGGCGCGCAGGACCAGCATGACGCCGCCTAGCACAAGGCAGCTTAGGATGATTCCGACGGTGTACGCCACGGCATCACGCCGCGCTTCGCCTTCGTCCGCGCCCATTTTGGCGAGGCTCAACGCCTTCAATCCCAATATCGGGAATACGCAAGGCATAAGGTTCAGGAGCAAACCGCCCAGCACCGAAAAGCCGAGTATCCAACCAAAGCCAAGCGGCGGTTCTGGTCCGTCAACGGCGGCACCTTTGCCCAAAACGGATATAGCCGTACCGCCCGTTGGGATATTGCCGGGCGTCGCGCGCACCTCAAGCCCCTGCGCATCGTTGAACCGCAATAGGCCCTCAATCTCGCCGGCAAAGAGCTCTCTCACTTCACTGCTGACAATCAACCAGTCACCGCTGCGCCGCGCCGATTGCGGGGCGGCATAGCGGAACAGATTTTCGCTTTGGGCAAAGAACCAGACCCGGCTGGCATCGGCGCTGCGCGGATAGGGGATGGCGATATCAATACGGTTGCCCTGAAGAGCATATCGCGCCTTCCGGTCCAGCGGTACCGGTAAGGCACTGCGCCAAGCATCAAACCGCGTGCGGTCGGGCTTGCCAATCGACCCTGCGCCCACCGTGAGGGGCACCGACAATGTTGCGCTTTCGGGTACGCAGACAAGATCGGAGCAGGCCGACCAGCGCGCGTCGACCTTAATATCCAAATTTTGCCCGACAATCGCGTCGTTCGGGATTTTCAAATCCACGAGAAAAGCATGCTTTGATGTGTAGATATGGTTCATGAAACCGCTGACGATTAAGGTCTCGGGCACGGGTGCACGAAGCGGACCAGGCTGAATACCAGCGGGCAGTTGCCATGCCAGCTCAAGCGGCGTTCCGGCATCACCAGGGTTCACCCAATAATCATGCCAGCCGGGTTTCGGGTCCATCACAATCGCGACCGTCACGACATCACCGGGCGCGGGGTTGCGTGTTTCGGTCTCCATAGACGCGCGGACATATTGCGGCGCGGCCGCGGCGGGCACTTGCGCATGCGCCATGCCAGTTGCCACACACAGCGCCAGCAGAAACTGGCACAACCGCAACATCATGCGCTTAGACCTAGTTGATTCTGACGACAGGGTGACGTTGCGGTTCATGCTATTCTCAATGGCACAATGCCCTATGTTTAGGACAGCGGATTATTCAGACCCCAGTTGCATAGGGCCTGCACCCATAGATGGCATTGCCTTTGCTTTTTTCCATCCACCATGCAGATAATATCCGATCGACAGAATGCAGGATGTAATCGCAGTCGCGACAAATGACCCCCAAATGGCATCTGCGCCGAAGCGGCCATGTAAACCAAAACCAATGCTGAAACGCACCAAAACGGCGCTAATTATCAGAATGAGCAGAGGGGCGAGCACGGCGCCATTCGCCCGCACCGCAAAGGTCACAACAACTGACACCCCCATCAGAACGAAGGTCCATCCAATGACATAGTTGATGTGAATGGCGATATCGATAGCGGGGCTGCCCATGGGCAAAAACAGTCCAAGCAATGGCGTGGCGAACAGAGTCATAAGTAAGATGAGCACACCTGCCAGCAGCAGGTTGATACCAATTCCTGACCACACAATGCGGCCAACGCGGTCCCATTTGTTGGCGCCGATGTTTTGCGCGACCATGGCGCTGACGGCACTGCCCACGGCGACCGCTGGCATTTGCACATAGCTCCAAAGCTGGTTCATCACGCCAAATGCCGCAGTGGTATTCACGCCTTCGCGGTTAACGAGGCCAATCATCACTACAGCGGAGCCCGACATGATGATCATCGACAAGCCCATGGGCAGACCCATGCGCGCAATCGGCTTCAAAAACCGCGCATCGGGCCGAAGCCATTTCAGCTCGTGCCCGCGCAGGCGAATAGTCAGGTCGCGCGCGTAGACCTTGCGGAGCAATAAGCCGAGGCTAATCACCCCAGCAAGGATGGTCGCAAGCGCCGATCCGGCAATGCCCATCGCGGGTATTGGGCCAAAGCCCAAGATGAAAATCGGGTTCAAGGTGATGTCGAGAACCACGTTCAACACCGTGTTCCAAAATGGCGTAACTGAATCGCCCACGCCGCGCAGCGACGATGATACAAGCACCATCACGAAAGAGGCTGGCATCGACAAGAAGATAACGCGCAAATAGGCAAGCGCCAGCGGATAGACCGTTTCCGGTGTTGCCATCAGGCGCAGCATGTGGGGCGCAAAGATCCAACCCGCCGCCGCCGTGACAAGGCCCGCCGCAAGGAAAATGCCGAATGCGGTGCCCATGATACGGCGGACAGATTCCACATCACGGCGGCCCATATTTTGACCAATCAAGATGGTCGTCGCCATGGTGAAGCCGAACAAAGTGGAGAACATCAAAAACATGATGAGCCCCGCATTGGCCGATGCCGCCAGCGCCTCTTCGCCCAAAAACTGACCGATCCATACCGAATTGACCGAATGGTTCAGCGACTGGAGAATGTTCACGCCAAGCGAGGGCAGGGCGAACAGGAGCAAAGTTTTCGCTACGGGGCCAATGGTCAGGTCGCGTTGATGGGCGGGCGCGGTCATCCCAGACGCTTTAGTGCCGCGGTCAGCTGCTCGGCCTCGGCCGCTTTCTCGGCATGGTCCGCGCGCGCCTTGTCCACGGCTTCGGGCTTCGCCTTTTCCACGAAGGCGGCATTGGACAGACGCGCCGCGAGCGCATCGCGCTCCTTCGTGGCCGCCTCAATGGCCTTGGTAATCCGGCTGCGTTCGGCGTCGAGGTCGATGACGCCATCGAGTGCAAAAACGATGGTGTCTTCGCCCACGACAATTTGCGCGACATTATTGGTTTCAACGGGCGCATAAGCAAAGGCGTCAATGCGTCCAAGTCGCGACAAAGCAGCCGCCTGACGTTCGATAATGGCGATTGTCGAGGGCTGCGGGTCCGCGATATTGGCGTTCAACCGCGTGCCCGGCGCTATGTTCAATTCCGCCTTGAACGAACGGGTTTTGCTGATCGTGTCGATGACCCAATTGATCTCGGCAACGGCCTCTGCATCAACCGTGGCATTCGGTTCCGGCCACTGCGCGTGGATGATGTCAGACGCGCGCGGATGCTCTGCGTCGGACAAAGCGTGCCATAATTCTTCGGTAATGAACGGCATGAAGGGGTGGAGCATCACCAAAATCTGGTCGAGCACCCAGCCAGCGACGATTTTGGATTCTTCATCCATTTCGCCTTTTTCACCGTCGACGAAAGCTGGCTTGATCAGTTCGAGATACCAGTCACAAAACTGATCAAAAACCATGTGATACAACACATCTGCCATGCCGTCGAAACGGAATTCCGCGAATGCCTTGTTCAGTTTTTCAACGGTGCTGACAACTTCGCCAATGATCCAGCGGTTGACTGCCAACTCCGCCTTCGGCGCTTGTACGCTGTGCGACCCGCTTATGCCGTTGGATTGCGCAAAGCGCGCGGCGTTCCACAGCTTGGTTGCAAAGTTACGATAGCCCGCAACGCGACTTTCATCCATTTTGATGTCGCGGCCTTGGCTTTCCATCGCGGCCATGAAGAAGCGCAAAGCATCCGCGCCATATGCGTCAATCAATCCAAGCGGGTCGACCGTATTGCCCTTTGACTTGGACATTTTGCTGCCATCTGCCGCGCGGACAAGGCCGTGCAGATAGAGTGTTTTCCAAGGCACTTCTTTCATGAAATGGATGCCCTGCATCGCCATCCGTGCATCCCAGAAAAACAAGATATCGAAACCGGAAATCAGCACGTCATTGGGGTAATGGCGGTTGAGTGCATCGCTTTCGTCCGGCCAACCCAAAGTTCCAAAGGGCCAAAGCGCAGACGAGAACCATGTGTCGAGAACGTCAGGGTCACGCGTCAATTCGACGCCAGCGCCCGCAAGTGCTTGCGCGGCCTCTTCGGTTTCGGCGACATAGCATGTGCCGTCGGCGGTAAACCACGCCGGTATCTGGTGCCCCCACCAAAGCTGGCGGCTGACGCACCATGGCTGGATATTTTCCATCCAGTTGAAATAGGTTTTTTCCCAAGACTTCGGCACGATGTCGAAACCGCCATTGGCCTTGCCTTTGCGCGCGGCTTCGATTGCGGGTTTGGCCAATGTTTCGGCGTCCACATACCATTGGTCAGTCAACCATGGTTCAATCACTTGGTTCGACCGGTCGCCAAAGGGCGTTTGGATAACGCGGTCTTCGACTTTTTCGAGAAGGCCCAAGGCGTCCATCGCCTCAACCACCATCTTGCGCGCATTGGTTGGCTCGCCTTCAATGCCAAAGCGATATTGCCCGATATATTCTGCGGGAATAAGCCCATCGGCAGTTTGCACGACGCGGCCTTCGCCATCGAGCATGTTTAGCATGTCGCTCGCCTTTAATCCGGCGCGTTTGCCAACCTCAAAGTCGTTGAAATCATGTCCCGGTGTGATTTTCACGGCGCCCGAACCCAATTCCGGATCGGCATGTTCGTCAGTAACAATCGGGATCAAGCGACCCGTAATGGGCAAGCGTACATTTTTGCCCACCAGACGCGTGTAGCGTTCATCCGCTGGGTTCACCGCGACCGCCATGTCGGCCAGCATCGTTTCGGGCCGTGTGGTAGCGACCGAGATGAAGCCGGTGCCATCTTCCAACGGATATTTGAAATGCCAGAATTTGCCGTTGATCTCGCGCGTTTCGACTTCAAGATCAGAAATTGCGGTTTTCAGGCCGGGATCCCAGTTGACGAGACGCTTGTCGCGGTACAGCAAGCCCTGGTTGTAAAGCTCAACAAACACCTTGATGACGGCCTTTGAAAAGCCTTCATCCATGGTGAAGCGCTCATTTTCCCAATCCATCGAGCAACCGAGGCGGCGCAATTGGCCGGTAATCTCGCCGCCGCTTTCCGCCTTCCATTCCCACACCTTGGCGACGAATTCGTCGCGGGTGAAATCGGTGCGCTTTTGCTGACGCGCGTTTAACTGCCGTTCGACGACCATCTGTGTCGCAATGCCCGCATGGTCGGTGCCCACCACCCATAACGCATCCTTGCCTTGCAAACGCGCGTGGCGGATCAGGATATCCTGCAAGGTGTTGTCGAGCGCATGGCCGATGTGCAAGCTGCCCGTCACATTGGGTGGCGGGTTCACGATTGTGTAGGGCTCGGCATCGGGACGATTGGGACGAAATGCGCCTGTGGATTCCCAATGCGCATACCATTTCGCCTCAATGACGGCGGGGTCGAAAGTCTTATCGATAGTCATGGCTTCGTGCCATAACGGGCCTAGCCGGAAAGGGAAACCCTCAGGGCGCGTCCAGTCGAAACAAGTTCAGGATGACGGGCGTGGCGCTACGCCACCCGTCGCCTGAAAACGAAAAACGCTGCTGCAAATCCGGCCGCTACGAGCAAGCTCAACCACAGTTCCTTCGACGCCGCAGGATCTAAGCCCTTTGCGATCAAGATCACCAACATTGCCGCTATGGCGATATAGGTGCCAAAGGGGTGAAACCACATTTTGATTTGGAGTCGGCCGGGGTCCTCCGCCTCATATTTACGGCGCAGCTTCAGCTGTGCCGCGGACGTCATGAGATATAGGAGAAGCATGGTCACGCCGCAGCTATTGATGAGGAAGCTAAACACCACATCACGCGACACCGCGTCCGCGGCGAGCGCAAAATAGCTAAACAGGCTGGCAATCAATATGGCGCGCGCTGGCACTTTGCGGTTGTTGACCTGCACCAGCCATAAAGGCGCGTCCTTATGCTTTGCGAGGCCGAACAAAGCGCGTGAGGTGACATATAGGCCGGAGTTCAAGCATGATAGCACCGCAACAAGCACAACAGCTTCCATAATCAATTGACCTGCTGGCAAGCCCATAAAAGCAAGCGTAGTGGCAAAGGGCGACACTTTGGGCACGATCTCGGTCCATGGCACAACGGACACGATGAGCAAGATCGACAGCACATAGAACACAAGAATGCGCAGTGTGACCGATACGGTCATGCGGCTGATGACTTTAGAAGGCTCTTCGGATTCGGCGGCTGCGATGGTCGCGATTTCTGCGCCAACAAGGCTAAATATAGTCGAGGTTGCCGCCGCCAATACGACGCCCCAGCCATTGGGAGCAAAGCCGTCATGCGCGGTCAAATTGCCAAAGGTCGATCCGCTGCCCGAAGTAATGCCAAAGGCCCATGCCGCGCAGACCAAAATGAAGACGATGATCGCGGCGACTTTGATTGACGAGAACCAGAATTCAAACTCACCATATGCGCGCGCGGACATAAGGTTTACGGCGGTCAAAATCGCCATCAGGGCAATGCCGATGCCAAGCTCAGGTACGGCAGGGAACCATCCATGTAAAATTTGCGCGCCAGCAATCGCCTCAATCGCAACAACGACAACCCAAAAATACCAATAGAGCCATCCGGAGAGGAATCCCGCCAAATGGCCAAGGCCGGCACGCGCAAAGTCTGGGAAGGTTTGCACGCCATCCACGGCGATGGCCATTTCGGAGATCATCCGCATGACCAGCAAGATAATGAACCCGGCAATGGCAAAGGAGAAGACCGCGGCAGGGCCGGCTTGGCTGATGGTGGTAGAGGAACCAACAAATAGACCCGCACCAATGATGCCGCCAATCGCGATCATGGAGACATGGCGCGACTTCAAACTGCGCGACAGTTCCGCCCCGCCATTGGTTTCCATTGCCACATTATGCGATAAGTCCGTCATATTCTTCCCCCACTTTATTCGGCGCAATAGCGCAGTGCCTCTAGCGGACGGTGTTTCCGCCCTGCATCACATGCGCAACATTTTCCAATACACGTATATCTTTAAGCGGGTCGCCGTCCACCGCCACCAGATCGGCAAAGCGCCCCGGTGCGATACTACCGAGGGCGTCGTCCTTGCCCAATAACTCGGCCGCGCGGATCGTTGCACTTTGGATGGCCTGCATCGGGGTCATGCCGTAGCGGACCATATATGCAAATTGCCGACCATTTTGTCCGTGCGGATAAACGCCGCTATCGGTGCCATATGCAATATTCACGCCCATTTTGACCGCCTGTGTAAAACGCGCGCGCTGAATATCGGTGGTCTCACGGTTCTTGCGCAGATATTCTTCCGGCCATTTTTCGCGCGTTCCGATGTCATCAATATAATCACCATTATATATGTCCATCACTAGCCAGGTGCCGCTGGCTTTCGCCATTGCCAACGCTTCGTCGTCGATCAAACTGGCATGTTCGATGGAACGGACGCCTGCACGGATGGCGTTTTTAATGCCAACCGAGCCATGGGCATGTGCGGTGACAAATTTGCCCTTTGCCTTTGCGGTTTGCACGACCGCGCGCAATTGCGCTTCGCTAAGTTCCGGCTCGCCAGGTTCGGTGCCAATGGCCAGCACCGCGCCTGTAGCGATGGTTTTAATGAAGTCTGCGCCTTGTTCGATGAGGAACGCCGTCTTCGCTGCGGCTTCTTCCGGCGTGCTCGCAATCCCAAGCCGCATGTCGGCAGGCAATTGGTCATTGGGTCCAACACCGTTCAATTCGCCGCCGCCCTTGGGCAAGGTAATATAGGCACCGGCAACGAACATGCGCGGCCCCGGAACATGACCCGCGTTGATTGCATCACGCAGGGCGATATCGGTTAGCCCCCGATAGGTGCCAACATCGCGGACCGCTGTGAAGCCAGCCTCTAATGTAAGCCGGGCATTATGCGCGCCCAGCAAGGCCGTTGCCGCAGGTGATGTTTTGATGGGCAGCGCAAGGTCTGCGCTTTGGCCGGCGTCTGCCAAATGGGTGTGGAGGTCAATCAAGCCGGGAAGAACGGTGAACGCCGACCAGTCCACCCGTTTCGCGCCCTTTGGCGTTGCGCCGCAGGGTTCAACTGCCGTGATCCGGTCGTCGGTGATGCTGATACATTGATTGGCGAGAACGGTGCCTTCCCGGACATCCACAAGCTTGCCCGTTGCAATGTATTGGTCGGTGGCAATTGCGGCCGTTGGTAGAAAAGTGAAAAGCACCGCCAATGATGCCAAAATGGGGGTGATCCTCATGCTGCCGTTAAGGCGCACAGTTTTCATCACCCTTTTTTGGTGATGCGCGTGATTTCGCGTTCAACCATCGCTTCGACGATCGGCGGCAAATGCGTGTCGAGCCAATCTTTCAGCATGGGACGCAACAAGTCGCGCGTCAGTCCTTCAAGCGAGGTTTCGCCCGACCGAACAATCTGCGGTGCTGCGCCAGGCTCGGCCAAAGTCTGTAACGCGGAAAAGCTATGACGCAGGCTCTGCGCCTTATTGTTGTCCAGCAAAACTTCGCCGCTTCGCGCCTGTTGATCGGCGTCGGTTAGTTCAAGGATTTCGTCTTCGTCTAAATCCGACGCGGCGGATTTAGACGCGCGCTTTTGCACGGGCCGATCGCGATCATCGTCAGCGATGATCCGTTTGATCGAGGCCAGGATTTCATCCATCGAAGGTTCGTTCCGGCTGTCCGCCATATTTTCAGCCCTTACGTAAATTACCGGCTTCTGCCGTCGGTAACAATTGGCTCTATTTCTGCCTTTTGCGCTGCGGTGTCAACGGTACGGGTCGATTTGGTGACGGAATCACGTTGCGACGACCAGTCAATCCAAGCACCTTCGACCTTTTTATAGTCGGCAACGGGGTCGTATAATGTACCGCCCTCAAGGCCTAAGTCGCGTGCTTCGGCTTTGCCCATTGCGGCTAACAAAGTGAAACCGGCAACATAAGCGTTGCGGCGTGCGGCGACGAGCTGCACCTTGCTGTTCAGCAATTCTTGCTCCGCGTTCAATATGTCCAATATGGTCCGATTACCAACGCCATTTTCGGCGCGCGTGCCTTCAAGCGACAGCGCGTTTGCTGAAACCGCGCGTTCGGATGCGGCGATGACATCCAGTGCTGCCCGCCAGCTCGCGTAAGACGCGCGTGTCTGCGCAATCACCTCACGCTCGGCGGCGATTTCTAGTTCCTGGGCTTGGCCGAGCCGCGCTTGCGCCTGTCGGATTTGCGCGGCAGGCTGCCCACCTTGATATATGGGTAAAGTCGCGCGAACGCCCGCTTGCGCATTCAATGCGCTGTTGTCCGCCACGAAGCCAGGGATATTCGAAGAGATCGAATTCAAAGCATTGGAGTAAGATGACGACGTAAAGACGCTGATCGTTGGCAGACGCGATGCATTTGCCGCGCGGCGATCAAAACGAGCGGCTTCACGTGCTTCGCGTGCCGCGATCAAATCGGGGTTGCTGTCCAAGGCCACGGTTACGGCGCTGTCGGGCGTTAATGGCAAGTTGGGCAAGGGCGGCGGCGCTTCCAACTGTCCGGGTTCCCGCCCGACCAATTGGATATAGACCTCTTTCGAACGGATGAGGTTGGCGCGTGCCGTTTCCAAGTTGCTCGTTGCTAGCGCAAGCCGCGCTTCGGATTGCGCGACATCGGTGCGGGTTAAATCGCCGATTTCAAAACGATCACGCGTTGCATCCAGATTGACAGTCAAGACACCCACCTGCGCGCGGTTGAGATCCACGATCGCTTCATCGCGAATAACATCCATATAGGCACCGACCACCGCCGAGAAGACGGCGCTTTCGGTACCGCGTAAATTGGCAAATCCTGCCTCCACCCGATTTTCCGCTGCGCGCACGGCATTTTTAATACCGCCACCCGCGTATAAGGGCGCTGAAATCGTGCCGTTGACATTGATGCCGCGGGCTTGAACCACGGATCCGCCGCTGTCTTGCACGACATTTTCGACATAGGTTGGCTGCACCGTGATGTCGGGGCGACCATTGGCTTTTGCCAATGGAACGCCTTCATTGGTTGCGCGCTGTCCCTGACGTGCTGCGGTTAGGTTGGGGTTGGTTTCATAAGCCGACACCAAGGCGTCACGCAGCGTGTCCGCGTTTGCAGGCGCAGCCAATCCGGAGGAGCCCAGCAAAGCGACTATGAGCAGACGGCGGGCGCTCAAAACACGAACTCCGGTTTGCGGGCAAAAGCCGGCAGCGGGGCAATTTCGCTATCCTCAAATGATTTCAACGCAATCTTCCCCTTGTGAACATAGCCCTTGGCCAGGCGCGTGACCGCACCTTCGATGATACCGGTCACCAATCGCGCTCCGTCGGCGGCGAGATTAACCAACGCAGAGGGTAATTCTTCTGCCGCGCCGTCAATGATGATCAACGCAAAGAGCGCCGCCGATTGTGCCGACGAAACATTGTCCGCCGATGCACAAACGAGTGCGTTGACCCGTGTGCGCAAGATCGCGGCGACATAACTATCCTCTTTTCCAACCAGCAAAACATGATCATCTGCGCGCACATCGGCCGCCTGTAGTAGCAACGCAGTTGATACAGCCGGGTTGAGGACAGAACCATCGTCGAGCGCAATACATCGATCCATATAGGCCGTGGATCGGTGGGTGATGGGCACAAAATCCTCCCGCGGGATGCTGCCCATTGCGGTTAGCACCCAAGCGTCGGTTACGCCACTGGTACGCAGCTGACTGTCCACCATAGACCGCCGCATTTCTTCAAAATTCACTGATTCCATCGGAATATTTCCATCAACTTGCTGGCCATGTGGCACAGCTGTATTGTAAACACAATACAGCCTTTGAGTCGGGTTCTAGCCAGCCTTGCTCCTTACGCCAAGCGGGATTCAGACAAACCGCCTATTTCGGGACGCAAATAGCAACTTTTCCCGCTGCTTGTGGCGGCCGTGGCACAAGGCGTCAGATTGCCAGTTGCATTGAATTGGCCAAGCCGCTAAACGCCCGCCTTCACCACATAATGGCGTTGCTTTTCAGGCAAGTTATTGTTCAGGGGCCCGATGGCGGAGTGGTGACGCAGAGGACTGCAAATCCTTGCACGCCGGTTCGATTCCGGCTCGGGCCTCCAACTATCTTGCACCGATATTGCTCCAACTGTTCACCGGCCTGAAAACTGTCCCAATTTCTGCATATGTTGCATTGCGACGGACACCAACATAGACAGGTTTTGACAAAGCTTTTACCAATGCGTGATGGACACGCTTGATATCGCTTTTGCTGAAGCCCGCCGCTATCTCAATTCGCTCGGAACACGGCCCGTCGCCTCGCGTGGCACGCCGGCTGAGATGCGCGCGCCTTTGCCCGGGCAATTTCCAGAGCGCGGAATGCCAGCGAATGATGTGGTTCGCGCTATTGCCGCCGCTGCCGACCCGGGACTGACGGGAAATGCGGGTGGACGCTTTTTCGCATGGGTGAAAGGCGGCGCGCTTCCTTCCGCATTGGCGGCGGATATCATGTGCTCGGCATGGGACCAGAATGCGGTCCTCGCCTCCACTAGCCCGGCTGGCGCGGTTCTCGAAGAAGTCGCCGGCCGCTTCCTGCTGGACGCTTTGCAGTTACCAGCGGATGCCAGTTATGCCTTTGTCACCGGGTGCCAGATGGCGCACACCACGGCGCTAGCGGCTGCGCGCCATGCTGTTCTTGAGCAAAAGGGTTGGGACGTTGAGTCGCAGGGACTTCAAGGCGCGCCTGCGATACGCGTGCTCGCCAATGCCCATCACCATTCTTCGGTTACCAGAGCGCTACGCCTTTTGGGATTGGGTAGCGATTGCATCGTGCCTTTGGGCGGCGGCGGACCCGGTTGTGTGGCACCAGAAGCTCTGCGCGCCGCGCTTGCCGAAGCGCCTGATGCACCGACGATCCTCATTCTCAACGCGGGTGATCTCAACATTGGCGCGTGCGACGATTTTGCGTCATTGTGCCCGATTGCACATGCGGCTGGCGCATGGGTGCATGTCGACGGCGCTTTTGGACTTTGGGCGAATGCCAGCCCACGCCTGTCCGCTTTGGTTTCCGGGGTGGAACTGGCCGACAGTTGGGCCACCGACGGGCATAAATGGCTGAACACGCCTTATGACTGTGGCATGGCGATCACGCGCCACGCCAGCGCGCATAGTGCGGCAATGCGGATGACTGCTGCCTATTTGACCAGTGGCGGGTCGGTGCGGGACCCCATGGACTTTACGCCCGAATGGTCACGCCGCGCGCGGGCCATTCCCGCATTAGCGGCTTTGATGGAACTCGGCCGTGACGGCCTTGCTGCGATGATTGAGCGGTGCTGCGATCATGCGGCGGCCATTTATGATGGTATCGCAGAGCTTGAAGGGGCCACAGGCATCGCGCGTCCGACAATGAATCATGGCTTGATACGATTGGATTCGAAAGATGGCGCAAATATTAGCGACGCCGTTATCGCGTCGATCAATGCCAGCGGCGAAGCCTTTTTAAGCGGCGGCAGTTGGAACGGCGCACGGGTGATGCGGATCAGCGTTTGCGGATGGAATACCAATGCGGACGATGTCGCGCGTACCGTGGCAGCTGCGCGCCATGCGCTATTGGGCATGCGATAAAATCATCGGCGCAAAACAGGGCTTAACGCGCCTGCCATTTGCTAATTTTACATCGTGGTTCAAATCTATAGACTTTGAAAAAATTTCTGCGAATGTCCGGATATGAGCTTTACCGAGCATCCGCTGCGCCGCTGGGCAGTTGACGAAATGCGGTTGCGTCGTTTCGCCCCCGTTGCCGCGCATAGCGAAATTTATCAGGTTGTGCGCCTGATCGAAGCGGATGAACGCAATGCGGAAGATCGTTGGCTGATAAATGCGCGGCCCGATTTTGATGACTGGGCCCTCGCGCCGCGGCATGGTTCGGGACATACGCTTGGCGGCATTCATTTCCTGTGGGAACGCCACACCGAAGCGAGCACGTTAACCCTGATTTTTCCGCAAGAAACACCTGAACCCGCACGTCATAACTATATTCAATGGTTGGAAAATTGGCCAGGGGGCGTTGTTCGTGCGACGCAAATACGCATTATGCCCAGCGCGGAAAATATTGATGCAGAATTGTCCGCAATCGGTATTTCGACCGATGAAATGGTCTGTTGCGATATCAATGCGGGCATTCGGCTTTGGTCCGATTTCAGCATTCATGGCGATGGCTATGGCCGATTGCTTATCACCGCAGGTGATGTGGGCGAGGGCGAGCGTGGCCGGATTGTCCAGCGAGTTCAGGAACTGGGTAATTACCGGAATCTTGCCTTGCTTGGTTTCCCAGTGGTGCAGCAATATGGTCCCCAGCTTGACCAATTGGAACAACGCCTGTCAGACCACGCCCGCCGCGTTGCTTCGGCGGATGAAGATGATGAAATCTTGCTCAATGATCTCGCGGCCATTTCGTCCGAGCTTGAACTCATCCGTTCGGCAACGGGCTTCCGGCTCAGTGCGACCGCAGCTTATGCCGAAGTCGCGGCGGACAGGCTTTCCGCGCTCGATGTCCAGCCGATATTGAACTTCCAAAGCCTCACCGATTTTACGGAGAGACGGCTGGTCCCGGCCTCGCGGACTTGTTCCGTATTCCGGAAACGACTTAGCGACATTGCTGCGCGCATCTCTGGCGTCATGCACACCCTGGATGTGCGCATTGACAGTCGGATAAAGGCACAGAACCTTGTTCTGATGCGGTCGATGGAGCGCTCAACGCAGCTTCAGTTGCGCCTACAAACCTTAGTGGAGGGGTTGTCGGTTATCGCGGCTGCTTACTACCTCGTTGGAATCATCGCCTATATGACAAAGGGTGTGGCCGCGACCAAAAGCGGTTCAAACAGCGAGATATTTGTCGGCGCCGTTACCCTACCAGTTGTGTTGTTGATTTATCTTTTCGTAAATCGTCTGAGGCACAAGGTGCTGAAAGAGAGCGGCGAGGACAATGCACAGGCAGAAAAGCGCCTATAATGCTGCATAATCGCCTTTTCATGGCTATTGTTGTGGGCTAAACTTTCCACTGAGTAGAGTATGTAAGGCATTGGCAGTGGGGCCAATAAAGACGCGACAGGAGAATTTATGGTCAACACAAAAGCAATAGCTGGCCTGCTGGCTTTATCGGCAATGCTTGCCGCATGCTCGGCTGGTTCGGAAGGTGAAACCGATACATCCGCACAGGCAGAGGCGACGGCCACGACCGCACCTGCCGGCCCCCTTGCTGCAACCGACATGAGCACGGTGGATGGCACCACATTGGCCAGCTTCACCGGCGATGCTGCCAATGGCAAGCTGGTGTTTGCGCAATGCCGCATGTGCCATGTCACCGACGCTGGTGTGAACAAAATTGGCCCATCCTTGCATAATATCATCGGACGCACGGCCGGAACGGCGCCAGGCTATACTTATTCTGCGGCAAACGCAGGAGCCGGCTTTGTTTGGACCAAAGAAAAATTGTTCCAATTTCTCGAAAAACCGCAGCGCGTCATACCGCAGACGAAGATGATTTTCGCAGGCCTGCCTGATGCGCAAAAGCGCGCAGACCTGATTGCATATCTCGAAGCGCCGAACTGATATTGCGGCGTCCGCGACGTTAAAAAGCGGCTGTCATTCGGATGGGAGCAAAAGCTTAGGATCAATCCGTGCGCTGTTCCATTTCATGCCCCAGTGCAGATGCGGCCCCGTTGCTCTGCCTGTGGCACCGACGCGGCCAATCACTTGACCTTGCCGCACATGGTCTCCTGCTTTGACCAGTAATTCGGACGCATGTAAAAACGCACTGTTCAGACTCATGCCATGGTCAATCATTAACAAATGCCCTTCCAAGGTGAAGGCATCATGGGCGGCAAGGGTGACGACGCCATCGGCCGGTGCGACGAAATCCCGCCCTTGGGGGGCGGCAACGTCCATGCCGTTATGATAGCTGCCGGGCGTGCCATTATAAATGCGTTGCGCGCCAAATAACCCCGATATGCGGCCCGACAGCGGTCGGATGAATGTCTGCCGCCAGCCTTTAGCATCATTTTTTAGGGCGCGGGCGGCTTCAATCTGCGCCAGCTCGGCGCTGCGCCGTGCCTCAAATTCGGCGGAGCTTTTTGCCCCGCCCGTTATGTTCGCGGCCACATTTTCGATACGCCAATTACCTGAGGCGACGGCGATTTTGCGTTCGATCTCGCTGCCATCGGCCAGTATAGCGACTAAGCTCGCTTCTAAGGGTGCGTCCCGATCAAAGCCGATGAGGAAGTATCCGTCCGAGCTCAGCTCTAACGCTGCGTCGTTAAAGAATAGGCTGCGTGTTCCCTTGGGTGCGCGGCCGATGATCAAGCCGCCTTGAACAGCTGCACCTGACATCCAGAACTCGGCTGGGCTCATATGGGACGGGACTTGCGGTTGCGCATAAACCGGCGCCACGACACAGGCGAGGCTCAGGAAAGCCGTGATGGTTGCGCGCAAAGCCTGGCTGTTGCGCAGCAAGGGTTTAGCCCTTCGACAATGCCGCGCGGGTGGACGCCTCTGCGCTCGCATAAGGCTCCTGCTTGGCAACGCTCCAGTAGCGCAGCTCTTCTAATGCTATGGCTTGGCCCGTCACCGCGCACACGACATGGTCACCTGCGGTAAGAATGCGAAAGTTATTGGCCAGATAATGCAGGCGGGCGACTTTATTTTTCGAAGACATCAGCATGTCGGCTTTATGGCGCATCGACGCGCAATGGGCAATGCGTCGCTTCAGCCGTCGAACAAATTACCTTGATTAACGGTCGGCGGCGTTGGTTTTGGTGTGGAGGGACGCGGCGCCGCAGAGCCATTAACGACGCTGCCAACTTCGCCATCAACGAAACGTAAGGTCACATCGCCCGCCTTCACTGCGGCGGTGCGCGACATAATCGTTTTGCCATCGGCATCGGTCACACGGGCAAAGCCGCGCTGCAGCGGGGCTTCGGGGTGCAGGCTGCCCGCAAGGCGGGTAAGCGCATCCAGCTGTTGCTGCTTTTGTTCAACGCGGCGATGTAACAGGCGTGGGTGCAGCATCATTGCGGGGCCCGAATAAGCAATTTCCGCCTGGCCGATGCGCGTGCGCAGCGACTGGCGCAGGCGTTCGGCCAAATCGTCGGTGCGCAATTGATGCGGTGCGGCAAGGTCGGATAGACGCGGCATAAGTCGGCGCTGCGCCTCAAGTCGCTCCGCCGCCAGGTCCACCTGCTTGCGTACGACATTAGCCATGCGCAGACCCAATTGCCCGACGCGCTGCAACAGATCGCTGCGCACCGGAACTGCAATTTCGGCGGCGGCGGTCGGCGTTGGCGCGCGCAGATCCGCCGCGAAGTCGCACAAGGTGGTATCGGTTTCATGCCCAACGGCCGAGATAATTGGTATCGTACAATTGGCGACCGCACGCACCACGGCTTCATCGTTAAACGCCCATAGATCTTCAATCGACCCGCCACCGCGCGCGACAATGACAAGGTCAGGGCGGGTCGTCGGGCCATTCTGCGGCATCGCGGAAAATCCATCGACCGCACGCGCAATTTGTGCCGCCGATCCTTCGCCTTGCACCAATACGGGCCAGACGATGACATGCGTCGGAAAGCGATCGGCCAAGCGGTGCAAAATGTCGCGGATGACTGCGCCCGTCGGCGATGTGACCACACCGATGGTGCGGGGGAGCGCGGGCAGTTTCTTCTTACGCTCGGGCGCGAACAGTCCTTCTGCAGCCAAGCGCGCTTTCAGCTTTTCAAACAATAGCATCATCGCGCCTTCGCCTGCTACTTCAAGGCTTTCGACGACGATTTGATAATTGGAGCGCCCCGCATAGGTTGTAAGCTTGCCTGTGGCGACGACTTCAAGCCCGTCCTCTGGTGCGAAGGGCAGGCGCGCTGCGCCACCTTTCCACATCACCGCATCAAGCCGCGCATTATCATCTTTCAGGCTGAAATAGATATGTCCAGACGCTGCGCGTTTGAAGCCCGAAATCTCCCCGCGCACGCGGACATGGCCGAACCGATCCTCGACGGTGCGTTTCAGGGCGAGCGATAGTTCCGATACGCTCATCGCCTGGGCATTGTCGCCGGGCCGCTCCTCGGCTAACAGAC
>Ga0315905_10001414_pt1 | contig 25753 bp, 22 predicted proteins | sample LakEriMetagenome_5_FD_203522 | JGI IMG/M metagenome (GOLD analysis project Ga0315905, IMG submission 203522) | Freshwater fungal communities from buoy surface, Lake Erie, Ohio, United States - Buoy 4 MA121 | ecosystem: Environmental > Aquatic > Freshwater > Lake | place: USA: Lake Erie, Ohio...
TCCTCAGCGGCGGGAACAAAGACGACAAAGTCTTCAAGAAATAACCCCTCCGGCACTCCCGGTTAACCAAACGCCGTGCCCGCGCTCCCGCCGGTCACGGCGTTTCTGTTTTCCTCCGGCGTCCCATCTCACACCCGCGGCGTGAACACTCCGCCCCCGCCGCCGCTCACCTCCGGGATACGCTGCGAACGCCCCAATCTAGCGCCCCGGCCCACGGGACGACATCGCCGGTTTCACTGCATCTGGTTTGTTGGGGGGTCTCATCAGAATCCTGGAGCCAGATCCATGTAAATCTGGCAGTCCTGTGTCTTCGTGATGCTGACCAGTATCCGCTGTGGGCGGAATGCGTCACTGTCCTTGATGGAAAACGCAACGTACTCATTTGTTGTCGGCTCCACGATAAAACTACCGTCAGATCGAGCTAGTTTCGTCGTGATCGCTGCGGGAAGCACAGGATGCCCCGGCACGATGGCCGCTGGGCTCACATTCGGTTCTGCGGCGAACTGAATCTGGTAACGGCCCGACGGCAGTGCGACGACTATCTCGTGCTCGCCCGTGGACATGCGCATGGAAAGGCGGGTATTGACCCTCTCCGTGCGGATGGCGAGGTAAGTGTGAAGGAGCGACCAAATGACTAAAGCCAGGAAACTGTAGAGCAGTAACCGCAGCGCGATCCTGGATGCTGTGCTTGCTGTGCTCACGGCGAATGTTGGTTCGAAGAGGTCTATCCTCTACGGTCTATTCGGAACAGAAAGAAGTTCCAGGGCACATTCTACCCTCGCCGAAGTCATCCATCCCGACGCCCAGGACAAGACCATCACCAACGGCAAGGTGATCATCAGCTCAAAGAACTAACCGCAGAGACGCTGGCTCAGCCAAGCGAGCCGCCGGCGGCCCTGACACAAGGAGGCGGCACATTCCTGAGCCGCTGCGGGCACGCTAAGAACGGGAGAACTCTAGCGGCACAGGAATGCGCCGCCTCCCTGTTGACTTTCTGCAGTGAGTTTTCCTTAGAATGGCGCGGAATTTCCGTGAATTGTGTATTTGGCGGGTGCGGGGAAATTCCCCTGGCTGAATGGAGCGCCGCCCGGTAAACGGGTGCGGTAGCCCTTACCATCTTGTGGATCTCTTTTCCTCCACCTCCCCCGCCCCGCAGAATGCTGAGTCCCGTGTGATGACGGTGACGCAGTTGACGCGCCGGGTGAAGGAGGTGATCGAGTCGGGCATCGGGAGTGTGCGGGTGGAGGGGGAGATCAGCAATCACCGGCTGCAGAGCAGCGGGCATCACTACTTCACGCTGAAGGATGCGGGGGCGCAGTTGAGTTGCGTCATGTTCAAAGGAAGCGCGCAGTATTTGCGCTCGCCGCTGGCGGATGGCATGAAGGTGCAGGCGAGCGGGGAGCTGTCGGTGTATGAGGCGCGGGGGCAGTATCAGATGCTGGTGAAGCGGGTCACCCCGTCGGGACAGGGGGATTTGCAGGCGCGGTTCGAAGAGTTGAAGCGGCGGCTGGCGGCAGAGGGGCTGTTCGATGCGGCGGCGAAGCAGGCGATCCCGTGGTTTCCGGTGACGGTGGCGCTGGTGACGTCGCCGACGGGGGCGGCGCTGCAGGATATGCTCAATGTGCTGGGGCGCCGGGCGCCGTGGGTGCGGGTGATCATCGCTCCTGTGCGCGTGCAGGGGAGCGGCGCGGAGCATGAGATCGCGGCGGCGCTGGGGCTGCTGAATGCGGAAAGCGGCCGGTCGCTGCCGCACATCGACACGGTGGTGCTGGCGCGGGGCGGCGGGAGCCTGGAGGACCTGTGGTGTTTCAATGAGGAGGTGGTGGCGCGCGCGGTGTTTGCCAGCCGGCTGCCGGTCATCAGTGCGGTGGGGCATGAGATCGACTTCACGATCGCGGACTTTGCCGCGGACTTGCGCGCGCCGACGCCGAGCGCGGCGGCGGAGCTGCTGGCGCCGGACCGCATGGACTTGCTGGCCTCGCTGCGCCAGTCTCAGCAGCGCCTGCAGCGGCGGCTGCACCAGACGCTGGATGCGGCGCGGCGGGAACTGGACCTCGCCAGCCGGCGCATTCTGCGGCGGGATGCGGAGCGGCTGATGCTGCCATGGCAGCAGCGGCTTGACGCGACCGCGGAGGCGCTGGAGCGTGCTGTTTCGCAGTGCCTCGCGGATTCCACTGCGGCTGCGCAGCGGCTGCAGCACCGGCTGGAACTCCGCAGGCCGGACCGGATGCTGGGGGAGCGTCAACTGAAGCTGCTGCATCTTCGCGCGCAACTCACGGCATTGACGGAGGCGGCCATGGAGCGACGCCAGGCGGCGCTGCGCACGTGCGCAGGGCTGCTGCGCACGCTGGGGCCGCAGTCGGTGCTGGACCGGGGATTTTCCTGCGCGCTGGATCTGTCAGGACGCATCGTGCGGGATGCGGCACGGCTGACTGCCGGCGAGGAGATCGAGGTGCGGTTCTGCAAAGGCAGGGCGCGGGCGGTGGTCAAGAATACGGAGGCGTGAGGCGCATTCACCAGTGCTCAGACGTCGATGACTTCGGGCCCTGCCGGCTTGCGGCGTTCCTCGGTGCTGCTGCTCTCAAGGAAGCGGACCGGGCGCTGACCGCGCGGCAGGGTGATAGTAATACGGGTGCCCTTCCCTTCACTGCTCTCGATGCTCAGTTCGCCGCCATGTTCGCGCACGATGCGGCGCACGATGAGCATGCCAAGGCCGACGCCGGTTTTCCGCGTGGTGAACCATGCCTCGTGCATGGCGGCGACCGTCTCGGGCGACATGCCTTTGCCGGTATCCTCGAAGGTGACGACGGCGTCGTATTCCGACAGGTCGCTGCGGATGGTGAGGGAGCCGCCTGTGCCCATGGCCTGCACGGCGTTCTTGATGAGATTGTAGAAGGCCTGCTTGAGCTGGTTGGGGTCCAGCCGGAGCAGCGGCAGGGCTTCGTGCAGGAGGAGCCGGGTTTTGATGCGGCGGTCTTTGAGTTCGGGAGCGAGGAAATTGACCGCGCTCTCGATGAGCCGGTTGAGGTCCGCCATTTCAAACACCGGCCGTGAGGGCCGGATGGCGCGCAGAAACTGTTCGATGATAAAATCGAGCCGCTGCACTTCACTGCGGGCAACATTGATCTGCTCCTGCACCTGGGCAAAGAGCGCGGGGTCAGCCTTCTTCAGCTTCCGCTCAAGAACCTGGATGTGGATGTTCAGTGAGTTGAGCGGATTGCCGATTTCATGAGCAACCCCGGCGGCCATCATCGTGAGGGTATTGAGCCGCTCGCTCTCGATCTGCTCCTCGGCCATGCGCAGGGTCTGCGTGATGTCCCGCACCAGCATGACGGTGCCGAGTTCCGGCGCGTCCGTCTCGCCGTCGTCGATCGAGCGGAGGTAGAAATTGAGCACGCGGTGCTCCGGATAGAACACCTCCATGTCGCGGCTGACGGTATCCTGACGGTGACGCTGCGCGGGCCAGTGGAAGCCGCGCACCACTTCCTCAAGGCGGCGGCCGGCGACTTCCCCGGCGTCCAGCCCAAAGAACCGGCAGGCCGCACGATTGATGAAACTGATGGCGCCCTGGGGTTCGCAAATGATGACGCCTTCATCCAGCGCCTCAAACACCTGCTCGAAAAAACCCTTCTCGCGCACCAGACGAACGAGGAATGCCTGCATCTCCTCCGGCGGCACACGGTCGAGCTTGGTGAGAAGCCTGTCGAGAAATCCGGCCTTCATAACGATACACTCTTACCGGGGTGATTCCGCTGGCGGCGTGCTGCTGCCTTCAGTGCGGGGTTGTTCCCCCTGCTCCGCGGCCGCCGGATTTCGCCAGCCTGACTCATCCATGCGCCGGGCATATTCGATGAGGGGCTTGATTCCCTCCTGATGATACCATGTGGTTGCAACGAGGCTCATGATCTGGGTCTGGTCTGAAATCACATTTCCGGAGGGATGCTTCAGCACCACGATCACCGGCTCATCCGGCCGGGGCTCCCGCGCTTCCGGGTTGGGAAACGAGCGCTCCATGATGCCGGCCATGGGCAGCGATCGGTCCACGTAGCCGTAGATGACATTCTCATCCGTCACGTCGGAAAGGCGGATGGACAGCCAGCGTCCGCTGTCGGCAAAGTGATTGTTGTAGTAATTGCCCAGCCGCGCCCGCGCCCTCATGACCACAGCCTTCTCCGGCTGCGTCCTGACATATTCCTGCACGGACATCTCCCCCAGTCCTACGAGGCTGGGCCAGTCGATCCGCATGCCTTCTGGCTTTTCCACGATGACAAACGCGCGCTGCCGGTTGTGAAAATCCACGAACGTGAAGGCGACCACGTTTTCCGAGTAATTACCCGGAGGCACGTAGTATTCCTCCTGAAGATCTTTTCCGAGCGGCAGCTTTTCCTGCATTTCGTAATAGCGCCGGATGACAGCCTCCTCCACTTCCGGATGATAAAGCAGCGGCAGCAGGTCATCCAGCGTCTGGGCCGCGAGGGTTTTTTTCGCGAGTTTTGTCGCCTTGATGCGCCACTCCTCGGTCAGTCGAATGTCTGTAGGAGGGGCTTCGATCTGGCCGACCACCTCGTGGTGGATGCTGCGCAAATTGCGGAATTTGCGCCAGGTGCCGTAAATCACCGCACCAAGGAAAGCAGCCAGGCCGCACCAGATAATCCAGCGGTAGAATGCCGGCCAGCGCTGACGCAATGGAATGACCGGCTGCTCCTGATCCCTCCACTCCTGCTCTCTGCCGGCAGCGCCGGGCTCGCGCCACACCACTTTCTTGTGGACCTCCGAAGCGCCGCCAATGGACACATCCACGCCTTGGAGGAAGCCCCGGCAGGCGCGGCACCGCTGGTCGGAGATCGTCTTGGAAAAATCCACAAAAGTGGACTTCCCGCAGCGATGGCAGATGACAGTGTAGCGCTTGGACATGGCCGGGGCGGTGAACGGAAGTGCAGTAGTTACAGCCTTATTTTCGTCTCAGCCCCGGGAGGGAATGATTCCGGATCAGCCTTTGGGCTGCTTTTGCAGGAACTGCTCCACCCAGCCTATATTGTATTTGCCGCTCTTGAAGTCACTGTTGTTGAGGATCGCCTGCTGGAAGGGAATCGTGGTCTTGATCCCTTCAATCTTGAACTCCAGCAGGGCACGCTTCATCCGCGCGATGGCGATTTCACGGGTGGCTCCGGTGACGATCAGCTTGGCGATCATGCTGTCGTAGTAGGGAGGCACTTCGTAGCCCGCGTAAATGTGGCTGTCGATGCGCACCCCGCGCCCGCCCGGAGTGTAGTAGTTTTGAATACGGCCCGGGCTTGGTGCGAAGTTGTTGTAGGGGTCCTCGGCGTTGATGCGGCACTCGATGGCGTGTGCCCGCGGAGTGTTCTTCCGGACGTGCTCGGAAAGCGTCTGTCCGGCGGCGATACGGATCTGCTCCTTGATGAGGTCGCATCCGTACACCTCTTCGGTGACCGGATGCTCCACCTGAATCCGGGTATTCATCTCCATGAAGTAGAAGTTCTCCTGGTCATCCACGAGGAACTCAATGGTGCCAGCGTTAACGTAGCCGATTTCCTCACAGAGTTTGACGGAGGCGGCTCCCATCTTCTTGCGGAGCCGTTCGCTGATGAACGGGGATGGACACTCCTCAATGATCTTCTGGTTCCGGCGCTGCAGTGAGCAGTCGCGCTCGCCGAGATGAACCACGTTTCCTTTGGAGTCGGCGATGATCTGAATCTCAATGTGGTGAGGATTCAGGATCAGCTTCTCCATGTACATGTCGCCATTACCGAAGCATTTCTCAGCTTCTGCTTTCGCACTGGCAAAGGCGGAGCCCATGGCGGCTTCATTGTGCACAGGACGCATCCCGCGGCCGCCGCCGCCGGCGGTGGCTTTGAGCATGACGGGATAGCCAATGACCGCCGCGGCTTCGAGGGCTTCACGGTCGGTCTTGATAATACCGTCGGTCCCCGGGGTAATAGGCAGCTTGTACTTCTTCGCTGTTGCCCGCGCCATGTTTTTGTCGCCCATCATCTCGATTACCTCGGCGCTGGGCCCGATGAACTTGATCTTGCAGCTCTCACAGATGCGGGCAAACCGGGCATTCTCCGAAAGAAAGCCGTAGCCGGGATGGATGGCATCCACATTGGCGATCTCCGCCGCTGCGATGATCCGGTCGATCATCAGATAGCTCTGGCTGCTCGGCCCCTGGCCAATGCAGATGGCGTCGTCCGCCAGTTGCACGTGCATGGATTTCTCATCCGCCTTGGAGTAAACGGCTACCGTCCGGACACCAAGTTCCTTGCAGGCGCGAATGACGCGCAGGGCAATTTCCCCGCGGTTGGCGATCAGGATTTTGTTAAACATGCGCGGGTATGCTCAGGCCGGCTGAATCTCAAAAAGTGGGCTGTCAAACTGAACCGGCGTGCCGTCCTCTACCAGAACCCGGCTGATCACGCCCTTCTTCTCGGCCTTGATTTCGTTCATGACCTTCATCGCCTCGATGATGCAAACAGTGGTGTTCTCGTCCACGGTGTCGCCCACGTTGATAAATGGCTTCTCGCCGGGCCCGGAAGCACGGTAGAATGTACCCACCATTGGCGAATTGATACTGGCACCGGCGGGTGCTGCGGGTGCTGCGGGTGCTGCGGGTGCTGCGGGTGCTGCGGGTGCCGGTTGGGGCGCGGAAGCAACTGCCGGAGCGGCTGCAAAGCTCATCGCAGCGGCGGGCGCTTCAAAGTCCACGCCCTTGCGCAGCTTGATTTTAAAACCGTCGCGCTCCATGAGAAAAAGCGACAGGTCGTTGCGCTTCATCAATTCAATGATTTGTCTGATCTCTTTGAGGTCCAAAGCAGCCTCCTTGTTTTGGTTAATTGTTCGGGTGGGTAAGCCTTACAGGATTCGAATGAGAACCCTTAATCAGTCTTTCGCGGTGCGAAACTGTTTTTTTTCAGTCCCTGCAATGTCAATGCCCTGCGCGACAAGACCAGCTACCGCCCGTGGCCCCGATGGCTCACCCGCTGCCGGCAACGGCGCGTGGAGGGCGCTTTCAGAATTATGAACCTCAGGCATTCGCAGACTTGCAAGGCATCCCCTCCGTGCCAAAGGCAGCTGCGGCTGGTTTTTTCATATACAGGGTATGAATGCCCGGCCCGCAGCCTGGATGCTTAACGGCGTCCAGACCTGCTTTTTGGCTCCCCCGGTGCCATCCGCAGAAACTCTGCCAGTGCACACAGACCAACTGGGCGTCGAATCATTTTGCAGCCTCCATGTTTTGGTGCTTGCCTAAATTCTAGCCGAACTCTAATTTTAGGGCGGACCGGTTATTCATGGTCGTGCTGTGAAGCCCGTCGGTGAAGCCGATCTACCAAGAACCACAACACAAACTGAGGGAACACCACTATGCCAATACCACCACCGCGCCCCATGTATGGGGTCAGCCGCATTGACCAGCCTGAGAAAAAGAATCACGGTTGGTATGTACGCATCACCTACAAAGGCAAGACCGAGCAGAAGTTTTTCGCCGACAAGTCCAACGGCGGGAAATCCAAAGCACTGAAAGCAGCCCAGGCTCACCGTGATCATCTGGTCACGCTTCTGCCGCCGAACCGTCAGGAGGCAGCTTCCCGCAAGCGCGCCACTGCGAAGAAGGCCGCCAAAAAAGCTGCCAAGAAGTAACCGTCGCCGTCAGCAGCGGCTTTAAACCCATCCCGGCGGTTCCGCCCCTGAAGATCTGTTTGCCGGTCGCAGATCTGGGGCCGTCGGGGTTTATTTTTCAGGGGCGCACTTGACGCGTGATTGCCGTCCTGTTTCCTCGAAGCAACTTCAGGATCCCCCAATCAATACCATGGACGGCACACTCATTGCGGACAACATACACCGCTCCTTTACCCTCGGTTCCGGCCAAATTGATGTGCTGCGCGGGGTTAGTTTCACGGTCACAAAGGGAGAGCGGGTCTTCCTGTGCGGGCCTTCAGGAGCGGGTAAGACGACCCTTCTTTACATCCTCGGCGGGCTGGAAAAGCCCAGTTCCGGGCGGGTGCTGCTCAACGGGATGTCGCTGTATGAATGCTCGAATGCCGCTCAGGCGGAACTGCGCAACCGCTACACCGGCTATGTCTTTCAAAACTACCTGCTGCTCCCGGAATTGACCGCAGTAGAAAACGTCTGCCTTCCCTCAATGATCGGGGGCAAATCAAACCGCGAGCGCGCCGGACACCTCCTCGATGCTGTGGGACTCGGAGCCAGGCTTCAGCATTTGCCGTCAGAACTATCCGGCGGGGAGCAGCAGCGCGTCGCCATTGCCCGGGCCCTCATCAATGACCCCCAGATCATCTTTGCCGACGAACCCACCGGAAACCTTGATTCCAAAACCGGCGGCGAAATCATGAATTTGCTGCTCTCAGTGGTTGCGGAAAACCAAAAAACCCTAATGGTCGTTACTCACGATACGCGCCTTGCCGGGCAGGGGGACCGCAAACTGGTGCTGCGCGACGGGATGCTGGAAACCTGACGGGGACGGCCGCCGCGTCGCCTCACTGTGAGCGGATTTTCGCCGGCTCCGGCGCCACCCTTCCCTACCGCAGACCACTCATGAAAATCTACATCGACGGCCAGCTCCTCGACGAAGCCAACGCACGCATCTCTGTTTTTGATCACGGACTTCTCTATGGAGATGGCGTCTTTGAAGGCATCCGCTTTTATAACAGCCGGGTCTTCCGTCTCGAAGAGCACATCCGCCGCCTTTACGACTCCGCGAAGAGCATCCTGCTCACCATTCCCATGTCCCCGGAGGAAATGACGCAGGCGCTGCTGGAAACCTGCCGGGCCAACGGGCTGACCGACGGGTATATCCGTCTGGTGATTACCCGTGGTGCCGGTCCGCTGGGACTCAGCCCCTACAAGTGCCCTAAAGCCTCGGTGATCATCATCGCCTGCGGGATTCAACTTTATCCCGAAGAAGCCTACTGCAACGGCCTCGCCATGGCCACCTGCGCTACCCGGCGTCCCACGCACGACACGCTCAGCCCGCAGGTGAAGAGCCTCAACTACCTCAACAACGTCATGGCCAAAGTCGAGGCCATCCAGGCGGGAGCGGAAGAGGGGCTCATGCTCAATGACCGCGGCCTCGTGGCGGAATGCACGGGTGACAATCTCTTCATCATCCGGGACGGCGTCATCTCTACTCCGCCCATCAGTGCAGGTGCCCTGGATGGCATTACACGCAAAGCCGTTTTCGACATCGCTGCGGGCCTCGGGATTTCCATTCGTGAAGTCGAACTGAGCCGCCATGACATCTACACGGCGGACGAATGCTTTCTCACTGGCACGGCTGCCGAGGTGATCGCGGCCACGAAGCTCGACCAGCGCATCATTGGCAGCGGAAAACCAGGCCCAGTGACTGAGCGGGTGATCGCCGCCTTCCGCGAACTGGTTCGCACCACCGGCACTCCATTCTGACTGCTATGAAGGAACTCTGCGACGCCATTTATAAGGCGCTCTACAAGGACATGAGCATGCAGACCGCTGCGCTCATCGTCGGGCTTTTACTGCTGGCCTCTCACGTCTGGGCGCTGCTCAAGGCCCCTGCCCTGATGGATAAACTAAAAGCGGTGCCCCGTTCACAAAATGTCGGCACCGTGGTGCTGACCATTTGCTTCATCTGGGCGTGGGTCATTGCATCATCCCTTGATTTGGGAGACTTTCAACGCCTGCGCTGGCTGGGGCAGTTCGCCGTTCCGGTGGTGTTTGTAGCCATGCTCTTCTGGGTCAATGAGTATCTGGGATCCCGCTCTATCGGCATCCTGCTGCTGCTGGCCTCCTGTCCGGTGCTGGATGCGGCTTTTCTCCAGCCGCCAGCCAGTCGTGTGGCGCTCAGTCTGATTTGCTACGTCTGGATTACGCTTGGTCTGTTCTGGGTAGGAATGCCCTACACCATGCGGGATCAAATCGCATGGGCCACCCGCACTCCGCGCCGCTTCAAAGCCCTCGCCCTCGCCGGCGCAGTGTATGGCGTCGCCCTGGTCGCGCTCTCCTTCACCGCCTACAAGGGCTTCTAACCCCCCGCCTGGCCGGCTGCAGAACACCACGCCAGAATCCCTCCGGCAATTGCTCCCGGGCCGACGTGAAGGCTTGCCTGCCGGCGGTGCATCCGTTATGAGACTGCCTGTATGTCTCTCCGCGGCCTCACCGTCATTGCCACGCTGCTTTTCTGCAGCCACTGGGTCGCGGCGGCTCCCCGTGTGTGGACACTGCCGGATGGACGCAAGCTGACAGCAACGGTCACAGGGATCGAAGGCGGCCATGTCCTGCTCCTTCCGGAAAATGGGAAATCGCCGTCCCGCATTCCCACCTCAGGGCTGAATGAATCCGACAGAGCAGAAGTGGACCGGTGGGTGCCGCCGGGCCGCCGGGCCGCCGGCACCAACACCGAGGTCAAACGGGATGCCGAGGGATGGCCCGTCAGCGTTGTGCTCAAGGACCTGCCCACCGTGACCGTGGTGGAGGAAAACCGTCCCTCCAGCCGGTATGTCTATCGCAGCGATCACTTCGAGTTTACCTCCACTCAGCGGCTGAGTGCCGACATCGTCCGGGAGTTCAGCCGGGTGTTTGAAGTCAACTTCGAAGCCGTGGCATCGATGCCTCTTGGCATTACGCCGGAAGCGCCCCGCGGCTATTTCAAAGTGACGCTGTTTCCCTCCATTGCCGCCTATACCGCGGCCGGTGCACCGGCTGGGAGCGGCGGCCTCTTTCGCGGCAGCACCGGCGAAGTCATGGTGCCCCTGCCCAATCTGGGCGTCAGACGCTCCGGCAACCGCTGGATTATGGACGGCCGGGGCGATAACCAGCCTCTGATTCATGAAGTGACTCATCAGGTCATGGGCACATGGCTCAGCATCCTGCCTGTGTGGATGGTGGAAGGCATGGCGGAGTATCTGGCCGCCGGCCGGTGTAGTAATGGCCGCCTTACTCTGCATGCAGATTTCGATCAAATCCTGGAGTTTCTGAACACCCAAAAGGGCGTCAAAGGCCGCAGCATGGACGTGCGTCATCCGCAGCGGCTTCTGCCCATGTCCCATGACAAGTGGGCAGCAGACCTCGCTGGCCCCAGTGGCCTGAAGAACTATGCCAGTGCGCTGCTCGCATTCTACTTCTTCTGTCACGCCGACGATTCCGGCACGGGAATCATCGCCTACTTCAAAGCCCGCCCGGCCAGCCCGACACCAGACAACGATGCCGCTGAACGCGACAAGTTTCTCCTTCGCGGACGGGACTGGGACACACTCTGGAAAGAAATGACTGCCGCCTTTGAACAGCGGCGCTTCAGGATCTCCTGATCACGCCGGTTACATTGGTCCGCAGCGCGGCTCATCGCCGGATTTGTCCGGCTTTTCCTCCGGCAGATCGACGCCCGTGGCATCGGGAGAGGACGCCTCCGCCGGAGTCGCGGGTTCGGGTTCAGCCGGGGCCACTGAGCGCTCTTCTACCGGAATGGATTCCGGATGCGTTTGTTCCGGAGCGTAGAGGTTCTGGTTGTCGCGCAGATACTTCTCGTAGTCATCCAGTTCATCTTTACCCGAGTCCTCAGGATGATGCGGATGGTATGACTCCACGGGGGCGGTAACAGACTTCTCCGCCGGAGTCTCCGGCTGAGCAGCGGCTGATTCTCCGGGGGGGGGCTCATCCACGGCCGGTTCCGCCGGTGTATCCTCAGTGCGGGCGGCCTGCACGGCAGCCACGCCAACCAGCGCGGCACGGCGGGCCTGATCCTTGCGCCTTTCCTCCTCTTCCAGCCGCCGCTCCTTGCGCTCATGGAGCCAGGCCAGCCAAATGCACGTTTCGTACATCACAATCATCGGCGCGGCAAGGAGTGACATCGTAAAGGCATCGCCAGTCGGCGTCAGAATGGCGGAAGCCGCCAGAATGATGATCACCGCCCAGGCGCGGGTGCGCCGCATGGTGCCGCAGGTCAGCAGACCCAGTTTCACCATTACCATCACCACTACCGGCAGTTCGAAGGCGAAACCAAAGATCAGCGAGAACGATGTGACGAACGAGATGTATTGTCCAATCCGCCAGCGGTCCTTGATGCCCAGCTGGGTGGAATACTCATGGAAAAATTCCAGCGCCCTCGGAATAACAAAAAAGAAGGCAAACATCACCCCGGCAAGGAACAGACCGAATCCAATACCCAGTGCCGGGAAGATCATCTTCCGTTCCCGTGGAGTCAATCCAGGCAGGATGAATTCGAGGAGGAAGTAAAATAGCATTGGAAAGGAAACGATGATCCCGGCAAACAGCGACAGCTTCATCGACAGCATGAAGGTCTCCGCCGGCGCAAATGCTTCCGTCTCCACGAAATCGTGCAGCTTCTCCAGCGAGGCCGTAGTCCCCGCATTGATCAACTGCTGGGCAAACTCGGTGACTTTCGCCGTATCCTCCGCAGGCAGCAGAGCGATGGCGGATTTCATGTAAGCCGCCCGCTCCTTCTCCGGCAGAATATCCGCCACGTGATGAATCAGCAGGGCCTGAGCGAACTGCCGGGTAAAAACATCCGGTGCCGCGACCTTGATGAAGGCTTCCCGCTGCGCGCCCTCAAGGTCCGCCATGCCTCTGGCAGCGCCATGAATCCGCCACCAGATTTCCTGCTTCCGGCCGTCGCTCTCGCTCATGTCGGCAATGGACGCAGGCAGATTGCGCTCCCTGGCGTCCCGCAATCCCGCCGCATCCAGCGGCTTCTCCATGATCTTGAAGAACCACTCGTTGAAGACAAAGCAGGCAACGACGGAAATGACGAGCGTGAGAACGACCTTTGTCAGGGTGCGCCGGAGGTCTTCGAGATGCTCAAGGAAAGGCTTTTCCGTATCTTCGGTGAGAGCCTGGCGTTTGCGCGTCAGCTTGTCGCGCATTTTGAGCATGGGGGCAAAGAACATGGCGGGGAAAATGGGAGGCTTCAGCGGCGGACTTGACGCCGGGAGGGCTTGAGCCGCTGCTGCCATGAGGACAGTTCGCGGGCGGTATTCGCCGGCGAAGGCGCTCCGGTCGCCTTCCGCGCGGCTACGGCATGCTCAAGGGTCAGCACTTTAAACACCGACGCATCAAAGACCGGACTGAACTTCTGATACTGCTTCAACGGAATATCGGGAAATGCCGTCGCTGTGGCGAGACTGTGCGCGGTGAGTTTACCGATGATTTCGTGCGCCTGCCTGAAGGGCACGCCCTTGAGCACGAGCCAGTCTGCGAGGTCGGTGGCCAGCAGAAACGGGTCGCCCGCGGCGGCGCGCACCCGGCCGGCATTGACTTTCATTCCCTCGATCATCTCGGCGAACACTTCGAGCGCCAGCTTAATGGTATCAACACTGTCAAAGAGCGGCTCTTTGTCCTCCTGCATGTCCCGGTTATAGGTCAACGGCAGGCCCTTCAGCATAGTCAGAATGGAGGTGAGATTGCCATACAGCCGGCCGGTTTTGCCGCGGGTGAGTTCCGCGACATCCGGATTCTTCTTCTGCGGCATGAGACTGGAACCGGTTGTGTGCGCATCGCTGAGAGTCACGAACCCAAACTCGGCACTGACCCACAGGATGATGTCCTCACTCAAACGGGACAGGTGCATCCCGCAGAGAGCGATGGCGAAAACGAACTCCGCGATGTAATCCCGGTCCGCTACTGCGTCCATACTGTTGCGGGTCACGCTGGAAAATCCGAGCCGCTGGGCAACAAATTCACGGTCCAGACAAATGGTGGAGCCGGCCAGCGCACCGGACCCAAGGGGCATGACGTTGATCCGCGCCAGGGCATCCGTCAGACGGGCGGCATCGCGATCCAGCATTTCGACGTAGGCCAGCAGGTGGTGTGCGTAGAGCACCGGTTGCCCGCGCTGAAGGTGCGTGTAGCCCGGCATGACCACGGACTGGTTCTTCAGGCCCTGGGCCACGAGTGCCCGCTGGAGACTGCGGATGAGTGCAATGACCACCTGCGCCTCGGCCCGGCAGTAGAGCCGTGTGTCCAGAGCGACCTGATCATTGCGGCTCCGGGCGGTGTGGAGTTTGGCCCCGGCGGCGCCAATGCGCTTTGTCAGGGCGCTTTCGATGTTCATGTGGACATCCTCGAGGTCGGGCTTCCAGTCGAAGGTGCCCGCCTCAATGTCACAGAGGATGCTCTTCAGGCCGCGGTGAATGGCCGCGAGTTCCGTCTTATTGATGATCCTGGCGCGCGCGAGGGCTTCGGCATGAGCCATGGAGCCGGCAATATCGTGGGGATAGAGCCGCCAGTCGTAGGAGATGCTTTCTCCATAGCGCTGAACCAGTCCTGAAGTTTCCTGCTGAAATCGGCCTTTCCACATGGATTCGGGTATTGGGGGGAGTGAAATGTTGAAATGTGCGTCAGGATACGAAGGCTGCCGCGGTTCGTTACAGCTTATTCCGCGGAGCCCGTCTCAGTGTCGTCTTCGACAACAGTGATCATCGGCTCGGCTCCGGCTTCCGGTGCAGACCAGCTGGCTTCTTCACCTTCAGCAGCCGGAGGCGCTTCCTCCGGATCAGCGGCACCGGTGCTCTCCGCAGTCTTCTTTTTACCCCTGGACTTCTTCTTTGGCTTTTCGCCGCTGCCGGTGCTTTCGTCGGAGTCGGCTTCCGCGGAGGCTCCTTCCAGTAGCAGTTCCGTCTGCGCTTCCGGGGTCTCTTTGGGCGGTTCCGGTTCTGGCAGCTTCACGGAGCGCAGTTCGGAGGAATTCGGCAGCTCATCCACGGTTTTGATGCCGAAATGCTCCAGGAACAGTTCGGTGGTCTCATACAGGAGCGGGCGTCCTGGCAAATCGGCCCGCCCGGCAATACGCACAATATTGCGGTCGAGGAGCGTCTGCAGGGGGCCGTCGATGCTGACCCCGCGCACCGCCTCGATGCTGCTCTTGGTCATCGGCTGGCGGTAGGCAATGATGGCGAGCGTCTCCAGCGCACTTGGCGTGAGGCGGGCGGGCTTTTTGTCAGGGAACAGTTCGCGCACCCACTGGGCATACTCCATGCGGCTGACAATCCGCCAGCCGGCGGGCCGCTCCACCAGCATGAAGGCACGCCCGGTTTCGATGTAACTGAGGTTGAGCCGTGAAACCGCAGCGACCACATCCTCTTCGGTGATGGCAGCATAACGGGTGATGTGCTCCGGGGCATTTTCGCCATCAGCATCTCTGGCCGAGGCCACAGCCGAGCGGATGCAGCGGCCGATTTCCTTGGTGGAAGCCCCTTCCGGCGAGGCAAAAATCAGGGCTTCGACGATGGTGTCCAGTTCGTTCGTCATTCGGGTTCAGTTGCAGGCGGTTTCTCAGAAAATCAGGTGTTCTCATTCCGGAAGAGGGTGATCTCTCCGAGCAGGTGGTCCTGGGTGACGCGGAACTGACGCAGTTTGATCAGTTCGAGCATCGCGACGAAGGTCACGATCACTTCGTCCCGTGTGGTGGCCCCCGCAAAAAGATGGAGGAAGGAGACACTGTCCCCGGGAGGCACATGCACGAGCAGATACTCGATCTTGTCGGCCACGGTGAAGCGGTCGTCCACGATCTCCTTCAGCTCCTCTTTTTGGAAGCGGGCCAGCACTTTCTGGAAGGCCCGGATGAGATCGAAAATTCCCAGTTCCGGGAATCCAGGTTCGATCTCCTCCTTCTTCACATCGGGCACCTCCGGTGTGGCCGGATACACATGCTCCATCTGCAGCTGCCGGCGCAGCAGGAACCCGGCGGCATCCTTGAATTTCTTATACTCAATGAGCTGCCGGATGAGTTCCCAGCGCGGGTCCTCGTCCTCCGTTTCCTCCTCTGGGGGCTGGACGGGCTTCGGTATGAGCATCCGGCTCTTCAAATACATGAGGTTCGCCGCCATCACGATGAACTCGCCCGCGAGGTCGATGTTCAGCATCTTGAAGGTATCCAGGTAGTTGATATACTGCCGCGTGATCCGTTCAATATTGACATCAAGAATGTCCACCTCATCTTTCTTGATGAGGTAGAGCAGCAGATCGAGGGGTCCCTCGAAGATATCCAGTTTAACCTTGTAGTTTTCTTCCACGGCGGATTGGGGCGGTCGGCTACAAAGCAAACTCCAGGTGGTTGCGCCAGCGATAAATTCCCCGCGCCTCAAATGCGCCCCGGCATAACGAATCGTGCCCCTGCCGGTGCTGCATCCATTTCCTCCTTGCCGGACACCGCAGCAGGCGACAAATGCCGCGCCATGCTTTCCCCGTTCCTCCGATTTTTTCCCATAACGGCACTGCTCACGGCCGCACTGCCGCCCGCCGCCGCTGAAGAGGGCGATACCATTCACATCCCCCCGAAAATCGAATGGGAAAAAATTGCGGAACTCCCCCCGAAACCGGGAAAAGACAAAAATCCCGGCCTGGCCGGAGTCTTTGCCGGGGCGCAGGAGGATGTCTCCATCATCGCGGGTGGCACCAACTATCCCGAAGGCTTCCCCTGGACTGGAGCCAGCCGGGCCGTTTACAACGAGATCTACGTCCTCGAGCGCACGGCTCAAGCTGACGGTTTGCCTGCATTCAAGTGGGTGGAAGCCCAGGCGCAGCTCCCCGAAGCCGTCTCTTACGGAGCCAGTGTCTCGCTGCCGGATGGAGTCCTCTGCATCGGCGGCGCGACCCTCACTGCCACCCAGGACGCCTGCTTTCTCCTCTCATGGGACAAGTCCGCCCGCAAGGTCAATACCACCCCCTTTCCCAAACTCCCCAAAGCCCTCGCCTGTCACACGGCCGTTCTCCTCAAGAATACCGTCTATGTCATCGGCGGCACCGGCGACATCAAGAAGCCTCTCGCCACCAGCAGCTTCTACGCCCTCGACCTCAGCAAACGCGGCAAGGAAAAAGGCTTTGAGTGGAAAGCCCTCACCGGTTGGGACGGCCCCTCCCGCATCTTCCCCGTCGCCGCAGCCAGCATGGAGGGCGAAGTCGAAAGCATCTACCTCTGCGGCGGCCGCAACCCGGGCAACGAGCCGGACTTCCTCACTGATTTGCACAAGTTCAACCCTGACAAAAAGGAATGGAGCATCCTTGGGGATGTCGTCGATCCCCACGGCCACCCCGGGCACGTTATGGCCACCCCGGCGTTCCACGTTCCCCCGCACCATTTCGTCATCGTTGGCGCCATGGACGAAGACATCACCCGCCTGCTCGAACGCAATGCGCGCGACATAAAGGAACTCGACGACGCGGAACGCGAAGGCCGCCGCAAATACGAGTCGGCCATCCTCCAGGCCTTCCCGGGCTACAGCCGCACCGTCCTCGGCTACGACGCCGAAATCGGCGAGTGGAACCACATCGGCAACTTCCCCGCGCCGGTTCCGCTGACCAATCAGGCCGTCAACTGGGACAGTCAGATCATCATCCCAGGCGGCGAAACCGGCCCCGGACGCCGCACCCCGGAAATCTGGGCGGCCACCGTGCGGAAAAAGCCCGTCGTCATTGAAGAGGAAACCGAAGAGAAAGCTCCGGCACCAGCCCCCGCCAGCAGCACCAACGCCGAGTCCGTCGATCCCCCGCCGGCCGATCTTCTCCCTGCCGCACCCGCACCCGGAAAAATCGAAAAGTAATCAGCTTGTCTCCGGCACCGGCAGCCGGTAAAACGGCCCCGCCCTGCCTCACCCCTTCCCGCCCGCCTTCCCTCATGATCGAAGTCCGCCACCTCACTAAGCGCTTTGTCGGCCGCACCGCGGTGGACGACATATCCTTCACCGTAGGGAAAGGCGAAATCGTCGGCTTTCTCGGCCCCAACGGCGCCGGCAAGACCACCACCATGCGCATGCTCACCGGCTACCTGCCCCCCACTGCCGGGCTCGCCAAAGTCGCCGGCTTCGATGTCTTCACCGACTCTCTCAATGCCCGCCGCGAAATCGGCTACATGCCGGAAAGCGTGCCGCTCTACGACGATATGCGAGTCGAGGAATACCTCAAATTCCGCGCCGGTCTCAAAGGCCTCCGCGGCCGGGCCATCAAGGAAAATATGGGCCGCGTCATGGAACTCACCAGCCTCAAGGATGTCAGCCGCAAGATGGTCTCCAGTCTCTCCAAGGGCTACCGTCAGCGCCTCGGCCTCGCCGACGCCCTCATTCACCGCCCGCGACTCCTCATTCTCGACGAGCCCACCAACGGACTTGATCCCAACCAAATCCGGCAGCTGCGCAGCCTCATTGCACAGCTCAGTGAAGAGCACACCATCCTCCTCTCCACGCACATCCTCAGTGAAGTCCAGATGACCTGCCGCCGGGTCATCATCATCCACAGTGGCAAAATCCGCGCCGACGACACCCCGGAAAACCTCGCCCGCACCAGCCGGACCGCCTCCACCATTACCGTGGAGTTGAAAGCCCCCGCAGAAGCCGCCGTGGAGAAACTCCAGAGCATCCCCGGCATCCGCCGCGTCACCCCCGTCGCCAGCGAAGAAGGCGGCTGGCAGGTCCTCGAAGTCAAACCCGACGCCGACACCGACGCCCGCGAGGAAATCAGTTGCGCCGCCCGCGACAACCACTGGCCGCTCCGCGAACTCGGCCGCCGTCAGGCCACGCTCGAAGACGTCTTCGTGGAAATCACTCAACGCGACTAAGGCCCCGCATCCGCTGCTTCATGCCGCAGATTTCTCTCAATCCAGCACTTGCATTCCACAGAAGTTCCTTCTAGGGACACCGACCGCGAAACGGCGGTCTTTCGTCGGGCTGTAGCACAGCTTGGTAGTGCGCTTGCATGGGGTGCAAGAGGTCGTGGGTTCGAATCCCGCCAGCCCGACCACCTACAGTTTATCGGGGAAACTGCCCTTCCGGGCGGTGATTGCGGAGGTTAGGTGAGAACAAAAACGGGAACACGTCCATTCTTATCCGGGCTTGTCACGCCGTGTTGGTGGAAGATCTAGATGGTATTCGACGAGCCGCCGCCAACCCGCAGGCGTGTGGCGTGGTGGTGACTCACGAAGGCGGATCGGCGCATGCGGCGGCGACGGACACGGCTCCTTGTGGGTGTAGGACGACGCGTGGGGGCACTTGTATCTCTGCCGACCGGAACAGGTCTGGCCTGCGGTGCTCCAAGTCCGCTTGATGGTCTGCGCCGGCTCGTGGCGGTGAGACCTGAACTTCGAGGTCGCCCTGGTCGTCCAGTCACCCTACCCGCTGGTTTCTGGCAATGGAGGTGGTCCATTGCCCACCAAGTGCCGCGGCGCCACAGGCAGGGCGGGCATCCTAGTTCGAGGGATGAGGCGCCGGACCGCGCCAGCGGATCAGCCGGAGCGGAGGAAAAAAATGGAAGATCACTGGGTGGGATTTTCTCCAACGCACCGGTCTTACGTGGTGTCCGTGGTTTCATGGCACTGCTGGCGCGATACGAACATCACCCCCTCGCCTCACGGCAGCGTATCCAGTGGGTCGTGGTCACGATCGCCATCATCGCCATGACTTCGTTGATTCCCCTTAAAGGCAACCCGGGGCCCATGCCGGGCGAGGATGCTAAAGTAAATTACTGAGGCGGCTGAACTCGAGGCGGCTCAGCGTCAGGGGCTCCGCGATGTCTTTGAAAAACACCTGGGTTCGCTCACGATCGAGCCGGGACACCTGCTGAATTTGAGTGCCATTGACCAGCAGTCTGCGGCTGATCCGGGAAAAGAGCTCACCCGGCAGTCTGGCCTCCCATTGGGACAGCGTGCTATTGGTCATGACGGCTTGCATCCGGCCGCAAGGATGCACGTGTAATCCCCGCGGCGCTCGGCGAAAGCGATGCGGCTGGCTTTGACTAAACGCTCATCGCCGCCGCCCTGCAGCCGGACCAGATCCGCCGCCTCCAATGGCGTTTCAGGGTGTGGATTGCCCGCCACCACGGTAGACGGCGGGAAGGGGCTGGATGGACCGGAATTCGAAAAAAGGCTCATGGTGGGAAAAGTCAGGTAGGAAAAGGTAGCAGGTGAACCGTTAGGAAGACCATCATCCTTCGGTGCCCCTCTTTAATGCCATCGGTGCAGCAGGCAATCTGTTGTCGACGAACTGGTCGAAATCGTCGATGAATCGATGAAGTGGTCACGAGGGCGGGATTTCCCGACCCGCTGACTGACCGCTGGAGGCGCCGGGACCTGAGACCTGAGGGCTGCGACCCCGGCAGGGTCGAGAGAACCTGGCCTTTGATTCCGGTGGTGTCGCTGGCGCTCAACCACCGTCTAATGGCTGCGATCCCTCCAGGATCAGGGATCCCGTTGGCCGCCACAGGCCAAGGCGACCGGTTCATCTCCATTTTCCAGGGTCGGCAGTCACCCTCAGGCAGGTGAGTGAACCGGTTGGCGGCCTTCAAGCCGGAGGCTTGACAGCAGTTAGCCGGTGGTTGAGCGCCAGCGATACCACCGGAATACATTCAGCCCCTGATCCCGACCCCGTCAGGGGTCGCAGGCCTGGGGCCTGAGACTTTGAGCCTGAATCTTCATCCGTCAGGCCCTCGCCTCACGGCAGCGCATCCAGTGGCGGCGCTCCCGCCAAGCCAGCGGGGCCATCAGCCCGAGGACTCCCAGCAGGGTGCTGGCTTCCGGCACGGGGACCAATTCGCCGCTGGGCGTAAACCCAGTGGTTCCAGAGATGCGATTGACGCCGGAATCGCTGAAGAAGGAGATATCCGAAGCCGCGAGGGATCCCCCAAAATTACCGCTGGAGATGATAAGTTGATCCGTGCCGCCGCCGGCGCGGAAGGTGCCGGACCAGTTCCAAATTTGCAGCGGCAGAGACGAGTCAGCCGTCAGCGAGGCGAAGGTGAGCACGCCACTGGTGGCCCCAAAATCAATCACCCGGGCTCCGGCTCCGCCGGCCAGCGTCATACCCCGAGGGTTTCGGTGACGGCTCCGAATGGCCCGTCGGGGCCCCCTCAACGCCGCCGCCGCCCCAGCCCGGCTCCCAGCGCCAGCAACAGGCTCACTGTAGCACTTGGCTCCGGCACTTCCGCAAACGTCATGTTCAGGCTCCAACTCGTCAATTGCCCCACCTCGCCACCTCCTTGATCGGCGATAAAAAAGGTCCAGTCCCCATCCGCCGTTGCCCCGTTGAAATCCGCTAAAAAAGTCGTCCTCGGACTGGTAGCGGCAACACTCAGCGGATCTTCCGTCCGCCCGTCCGGCTGGTAGCGCCCCGTCACCACATCGCCGTTATTCATCGGAATCCCAAGGTGAATATCCTGCGGCGCACTGTCCGCCAGGATGATCCCCATCCCACTCGACGCCGACCCACCCGGGACCTCCGCAGAGACCCCTGGCCGGTTCAAGAGAACCACCATTACGCTCCCTGCCCCACTGCCGTGCTGCAAATACGCGTAGTAGTCGCTATTCCACCCGCCCGCAATATCCAGTCCTACTTCCAGCGACCCAATCAGCTTGCCCCCCGTACTCAGGGCCAGCACCGAGGCTACCCCGTTACTATCGTCGTCTGGGATGTCCCTTCCATCCGTTTTAAGTGAATACAAGGTGGTCGCCGCGCCAGACATTCCCGTCGTTAAAACGAGGGCTAAAGCCGCGAGGGACCAGCGATTCAAGATCAGTGAAGATTTCATGGGAGGGATCATTCTTGGGTGCGGTAAAAGCCGGAGGAAGGCAGTGGATTGGTGTCGGTGTAATTGATTTTGCCGTCTGCGGCCGCCGTCACCCAGCCCAACGCCGTCCACGTCGTCAGGTTGGCGCTCCGCTGGATCTCATAAGATCGGCCAGGAATCCCATAGAAAACCAGGTCCACCATGCCATCGCGGAGCGTCAATTGACTCAAGTTTTGCGTCGGTTGAGCGGTCCCCGTCACCGTGATCGTGACCACGCCCCGCGTGATCCCGCCCGCGGGATTGGTCAACTCGACTTCAAAGGTATCCACGCCCACAAAGGCCGTCGCTGGAGTGTAGGTCACGTTGTCGCCCGCCAGGCTCACGGCGCCACCCTGCGCGCTTGGACCAAAAACCCGCGGAAGGGCCACTTTGCCACCATAGGGATCGCTGGCCCTCGTTAGAATCTTAGCCCGGGCGATCACTATCGCTTGATTCTGCTTGGTGCTGGCACTGTAGCCGGAGAAGACCGGCCCCTTGGGCGAGATCACCAGCGACCCGCTGGCGCTGCCAACGTAATTAGGATCCAATACCGTAGCCACCACCGCGTAAGTGCCGGGAAGGGATGGCGCGGTCGCGCTCAAATCGTAGGTCAGTCCCACCGTCAACCCTGCAGGCACCGTGGTCGCGGAAGCAGCCTTCGCCGTCCCATCGTCCAAAGCCGTCAAATCTCCGAGGACCACCGTGGCCGTCGCTTGGTTTACCAGCACGCTGGCCGTCCCGCTGGTGGAGGCATAGTTCACCGCATCCGTCGGGGTGAAGGTCACTGGCTGCGAAGCCGTGCCGGCATCGGGCGCGGTGGTCGGGTTGGTAAAGGCGAAGCTTCCCGGCACCGAGGCCACGCCCCCGCTCAGCGTCGACGACGCCAAGCTTTGCCCGTAGGTGATCGCCGTCGCCGTCGGCCAAGTACTTACCGTCACCGTCGCTTGGTTCACCAGAACGCTGGCGGTCCCGCTGACGGGGCTGTAGGTGACGGTGTCGGTGGGGGTGAAGGTCACCGCTTGCGAATCCGTCCCGGCATTGGGTGCCGTCGTCGGCGTGGTAAAGGCAAACGTTCCATCCACCGAGGCCACACCGCCGCTCAGCGTCGACGACGCCAGGGTTTGCCCGTAAGTGATCGCCGTCGCCGTCGGCCAAATGGACACGCTGGCACTCGGCTGGGCCACCGCAAAGGTGAATACCTGATGAGTCGTTCCACTGGAGTTGCTCGCCGCTAGCGCAAAAGGGTACGAGCCTTCCTGACTGGGGGTGCCGCTGAGCACGCCGGTGGCGCTATTCAGCGTCAGGCCGGGCGGCAGTGAACCGAACGTGAGTTCATAGGTCACACCCACACCCTGGGCACCGAGGATCGCGAAAAGCGGCGATCCGCGGCTGACCACAATCTCCGCATTCACCAGGAAAGCGCTGAACGCCGGCGCGCTCACCTTGGACGACTGCACGGTGACAAAGCCCGTGTCCGTGGGTGCTCCGCTGCCGCCCGCAAGGCTGGAGCCCCATGCGGTAATGGACCCGTCGGCCTTTATCGCCGCAAAGGCGGAGTTATTGGAAAACACCTCAGTGAAGCCCGTGCCCGTGGGCGCCCCAGAGCCGCCACTGGCAGCATCGCCCCAGGCGAAGATCGACCCGTCTGAAGCAAGCGCCGCGAAGGCGCTGCTCGTGGAAAACACCTGCGTATAGCCGGTGCCTGTGGGAGCACCGGTGCCACCGGCAGCGGCATCGCCCCACGCGGTGATCGATCCGTCTGACTTGAGCGCGGCGAAGGCCCCATTCGTCGCAAACACCTTGGTGTAGCCGGGGATTACGGGGGCCCCTGAACCGCCTTTGGTCGCATCGCCCCAAGCCGTGATCGCTCCGGTTGACCGCATCGCGACGAAGGCGAAAGCATTAGCAAATACCTGAGTGTAGCCGGTTGAGGTAGGCGCACCGGTGCCACCGGCAGCGGCATCGCCCCAGGCGGTGATCGATCCGTCTGACTTGAGCGCGGCGAAGGCCCCATTCGTCGCAAACAACTCCCTGTAGCCGGTGTGGGTCCAATACGGAACACCAGCGCCACCTTTCGAGACATCGCCCCAAGCGAAAATCTTCCCATACGCATTGAGTGCAGCGAAAGCTCCCTCGGTGGAGCACAACCTGGTGAACCCCGTGCCGGTTGGCGCGCCGGTGCCCCCTTTCGAGGCATCGCCCCAAGCGCTCAACGAGCCATCTGCCTTCGTGGCGACAAAGGCACCAGAGTTTGAAAATATATTTGTGAAACCGATGCCGGTGGGCGCGCCGGTGCCGCCGGCGGAGCTATCGCCCCAGGCGGTGATCCCGCCGAGCACGTCGAGTGCCGCGAAGGCCTTGCCATTGGAAAACACCTGAACGAAGCCGGTCCCTGTCGGGGCGCCGGTGCCACCCGTCAAGGAAGAGCCCCAAGCGGAGATCGATCCGTCGGATTTGAGCGCCGCAAAGGCCGAGCCACTGGACACCACTTGAGTGAACCCGATACCCGAGGGTGCCCCGGTGCCACCGCTGGCTCCGTCGCCCCACGCGGCGAGTGACCCATCCGTCTTCAATGCCACGAATGCCGCGTTGTTTTGAAAGACACCGCCGACGTTCGGAGCGCTGCCCGTCACCGTCATCGAATTTTTAGATCTGATCTCCAAGGTAAACAGCTGGTCCAGCGCCCCCTGGCTGCTATTAGAGGAGACGGTGAAGGTGTAGGTGCCCTCCGTGGTGGGCGTCCCGGTGAGAATTCCCGTGAACGGGTCCACGAGCATGCCGGGCACGGAGCCCGCAATGATCCTGCTCCACGTGCCTGCGCCCTGGGCGCCCACCTGGTAGGCGTTTACCCCCGCCCCTCCATCCGGGCCGACCCTTAACCCGACATACGCCGTAGGTAGCTTGCCGGTGAGGTCGCCCTGGTAGTAGGGTATCATGGCCCTGTCCGAGGCGATCCTCAGGCCGGCGCCATTCGGAGCGCCGCTACCGCCGTTGTTGGCCGCGCCCCAGGCTTTGATGCTGCCGTCAGCTTTCTGGGCGACAAAGGCCGAAAGGCTGGCGAAAACCTGCGTATAGCCGGAGTCGGTGGGCGCGCCAGTGCCGCCAGAGGTGCCGAGGCCCCACGCATGCAGCGTTCCATCGCTTTTGAGGGCCACGAACGCTTGGTCATTGGAGTAGATCTTGATAAATCCACTACCGGTGGGGGCGCCGCTGCCGCCGGAAGTGCCGAGGCCCCAGGAGACGATTTCCCCGTCCGCCGTCAACGCCGCGAAGGCACTCGGATTGGAGTAGATCGCCGTGTAGCCGGTGCCCGCCGGTGCGCCGGTGCCACCTTGGGTGGGTGCCCCCCAGGAAACGATGCTGCCATCGGTCTTCAGGGCGGCGTAAGCTTCTTCGTTGCTGGAGATGGTCACGAAATGGTTGCCACCGGGAAAGGCCACATCTCCTGCCGAGGTACTGCCCCAGGTGGAAATGGTGCCGTCGCTGTGCAATGCGGAAAACCCCTTGTTTGTGGAATAGATGGCGATGTAGCCGTTGGCGGTTGGTGCCCCGGTAACGCCATTCGTACTGCTGCCCCAGACCGTGATCGTGCCATCGCTTTTCAACGCGGCGAAGGCGCTGCCGTTGGTGGTGATCGTCGAATAGCCGGTGCCCGCGGGTGCGCCGGAGCCGCCGCTGGCGGCGTCGCCCCAGGCGGTGATGCTGCCGTCTGCCTTCATTGCGGCCATGGCTTTGCTGCCGGTGAAGATCTGCCCGTAGCCGCTGTCCGTGGGTCCGCCGGAGCCGCCATTGGCGGCCGCCCCCCAGGTTGTGATGGATCCATCCGGCTTGATCGCAGCGAAGGCCGAGGCCGTTGCATAGACCCGCGTGTAGCCGTAGTCGGTAGGCGCGCCACTGCCGCCGTAGCCGGAGTCACCCCAGGCGCGGATGGAGCCATCCTCGCGCAGCGCCGCAAAGGCCCGGTTGGTTTGCGTGATCTGGACGTAGCCATGTTCCGTCGGCACGCCGGCGGCCCCAGCCCCGCCATGAGTGGCGGCACCCCAGGTGACGATACTGCCACCCGGGCGCAGCGCGGCAAAAGCGGCTTCGTTCAGCCCCTGCCTGCCGGTGGTCTGGGCCGCGAGGGAAGACCCTTGGCCGATCCTCTCATTGGGCAGCGTGCCGTCGTTGACGGCGATGGTAAACAACTGCGTCGTGGTCCCGG
>Ga0315905_10001415_pt1 | contig 25726 bp, 58 predicted proteins | sample LakEriMetagenome_5_FD_203522 | JGI IMG/M metagenome (GOLD analysis project Ga0315905, IMG submission 203522) | Freshwater fungal communities from buoy surface, Lake Erie, Ohio, United States - Buoy 4 MA121 | ecosystem: Environmental > Aquatic > Freshwater > Lake | place: USA: Lake Erie, Ohio...
AGTGTCGGCATCTTAGGCTAAGCTAGAATTTCACCTACCCCCCCCTAAGTATTTTTTATTCGTAAATTGTTTACCTTGGTAAAGATGTTTTTTATTTTCTTTTTCTAAAGATCACTTTTCGTTTATAAAAAAGCTGCGAAATCCTGGCGGGGTGGGTTGTGGTTTGTGGGTGTGTGGGCGTGGTTGTGTGGTGATTGCTTAGGGTATGCGAAAACCCCCCAACCTTTTATGGTTGAGGGGCTTAGGCGTTAGGGTTTAGTCGTGGTCATAAACTATGGTGAGGGCTTCCCCTTCTTCGCAGATTGTGTCTGTAAATTCTTGTTTGTCGCTTCCATACCAGTCAAAGAAACGGGCGAGGGCTTCCTCTTCTGTCTTTGCTTCTACCTCGTAAGTTGTTCCAGTAAGTATGGTGTATGTGCTTAGTTTCGGTAGTGGTCTCTTGTCTAGTCTGGTCATTTGGTCTCTTCCTTTTCTTGTGTTGATTACTTGGTTAGGCGGAAAGATAGGGCAATTGCTAGGGCGATTGTTGGGATAGCAGGAAAGCCCGAGATTACTAGGGCATCTTTCTCGCCCCAACCTAGATTTGCTAGATAGACCGCACGGGTGGTGAAAATTCCTATTCCTAGCCATACTGCTAGAACTAAGTTGATTTTTGTGTTTTTGCTCATTTTGTTTGTCCCTTTCTTTGTAAGCGATTTGCCTACCTCTATATTCTCGCATAAATCCTGGCGGAGCTGCGAAAATAACCCCCTTCTTTTGATAACTTTTTTTATAGAAATCGTTATAAAAAACGCTTTGTTTTTAGGTCTTTATATGCTATGTAAAAAAGATCACTTTTTAGGGCGTTCCTGGTGGTATCGCATAGCACATTTTTTCTTTTTTTGTGGCGTGTTTTGATAACAATTTGATAACGCCCCCGAACACTTGTTCGGTAAAACACGCTTGCGAGGTTGCCCGTAGAGACACTTTTAGGTGTGGTCTGGTGTGATAGTTCGTTATAGGGGGTGAGGGCTTCTACGGGCGTTTTAGGGCGTTTTTGAGGGGGTGAAGATCACTTTTTTTATGGTTTTTGCGAAAAAGCTGCGAAATCCTGGCGGGCAGATACAAGAAAACCCCCGCCAAAATAGCGGGGGCTTGCTTGCTTGTCTGGGCTAGAACGGGACAGAAAAAACCCACGCAAAAAGATACATAAAGCCGATAAGGGCGGGGAAGAACAACCACTCGGCTAGTCTTTCAATTACCTTTCTCATTTTCAATCCTTTCCTTTAGTTGTTCGTTGAATTGGTCAAATAGTTCCCACAAGACATATCTAGGGCTTCCGTTAGCGATTTCCCCGCTAAAGAAATTGGTTTCAATTCCGTCTGTAATCTGCCAGTAAAGAACCCCGTTCCACATATAAGGGTCTTCATCTCCAAAGCCTAGAGTTATCTCGTAGCCGTGTCCTAGCCAGATGTTTAGATATTGGGGGTATTCAATAGTGGGTTCTAATCGGGAAAAGTTGCCCGTTAGGTCTCTAATGTGGTCTGGCAATTCCACCCAATCAACTTGCTCAAATTCTCCTTGAAGATTTCTAAGAATTTCTATTCTGTAATCGTGGCTCATTATGCCCCTACCTTTCCTAGAAATTGGCTGAACCCCGCAATGTTTTTCAGGGCTGTCTTGGCGTGGTCTAGTGTCTTGTAGCCGTTGAACTCTCCAAGCGTGTCTATCTCGTAGCCGTCTTCAACATTGACGAAACGAACCGAGAAACATTTTTCAGTTCGGTCAAAGTTATCTTCTGTAGAGATGAACAAAAAGCCCCCGTCTATCTCGGTTAGGGTGTGCCAGTAAATACGAGAACCGAAAAATCTTAGAGTGTCCTGGCTAAACCAGAACGAATTTTCTGCCCTAATTGTTAGCCAGATTTGGCTTTCTTTGGTGTGTTTCATTTGTGTCCCTTTCTTTTGGTGGCGTTGTTGCCACTCTCTAATTATGCCCGAAAAGTGATCTCTAACCCCCGCAGCTTTATAACATTTATTTATTTATATCGTTATAAAAATGTTCTTGCTTTTTTGTTGCTTTTTTTGTATAAGCACACCGCCAGGAACTACTAAGCACAAACTTATAACATTTTTTTAGTCTCTCGTCAATAGCAAAACGCCAGAAAACTTTTTTTCTTTTTTTGGCGTGTGTTGGCTTTTTCATATGGTAGAGATATACGAGATACGCCAGAGACCCCTAACCTATTTGGGCTAGGGGTCTAGGGTGTAAGTTGTGATCTGCTTGGGGCTACCAAAGCTCAACCAGATTATTCAACCAAATTTTGACCAAATTTTGACCAAATTTTTCAACCGAATTTTGATCAAATTTCAACCGAATTATTCAACCGAATTTTGACCAGAATTTGACCAAATTTATTCGTGCGGCAGATGACCAGAATTAGCGAAACTATCGCAATCCCACTCACCATACATAGCTTTACGAATAGACAACACTCCAACTGGATATTGTTCTCTAATTCTGTCCTTTGCTTGTGTAATGTTATCAGCAAAGATCAAGCCCGTATTTTCTCCAAATGTGAAGAAACCAACCGAACCGATACCGAACCAATAGTAGTTCTCTCCGTCAATGTAATCTATGTCTAACATTATTTTCCCTTTTCTTCTAGAATTAGCCCTTTTTGAACTAGTAATGACCAGATGTCGCTTTCTTCTATTTCAGGATAAATCCTTGATAACAACCAAGCGGAATTAGCAAAGCGATCCCAAGTTTTTTCATCTTCTTTTAGTTTTGAAGCTTCATACTTTTTTCTCGCTTTTTCATTTAGTTTTTCTACTCTAACTAGAACCCGATCTGTTTCTTCATCATAATAATATTGCGGATAGCAAGTTTCACAATCCCCCCTATCGCATTTTTCATTATCTTTTTTCATTAGCTTCTCCCTTTCAACGCATCTTTGATAGAACTACTCATAAGTGATATGCCGCAAGTAAGTATCGCCACAAAAATTATAAGTATGACCATACCCACATTACCGCTTACATTTTTTTCTGTATCTTCATTCATTATTCAACACTCTCTAACTCTCTTAGTTCATCACAATTTTCTAAAGCTACTTGAGCTAATTCACTTATGTTTGTCCATTCGCTTTCTTTAGCGTGTATCTTTTTCCAGAAAGTATGGGCAGATCTTACTTTAGGAACGTCTCCCTGTTCGGTGTAATCGCCCAGGACAAACACTCTGTCCCCTGCCCATCTACCTAAGAAAGCTTCGTTGTATTCTGTAAGCGAGAAATCACCGAAACCCCTAGCCCTAGAACAAGTAGTAAGTAAGTATTGAACTAGCGGCAGATCACCCATAAACCCACAATGTTCTAATTGCTTAGCCCCGAAACCGAGATCTCTAGGGTTTATGTATTCTTTCTTATCGCTATTCACTAACAGATGATATTGCCCCATTAGTTTTTACCCCCTACAAAATACCAATCATTACGAGGTTGTTCCTTAGAGTGTTGCTCAATCGTTTCACCTGTATAAGCGGTAAGCCAGTAGAAAATGTTTTCATCAAAATTTATCCATTCTAAATCCTGACTTTCCAAAGCTTCATTCAAAGCTATTTCCTGTTCGGGTGTTTCCAAGATCCCGAACCTAGCGTAAAACGGCTCACTCTCTCCGTAATCACACTCATCAAGCCAAGCGATAAGGTATTTTTCAACCTTTATCTCATCTATAATTGCCATTTATTTTTCTTCCTTTTCTTCTATCATTTCTTCAAGATCACTAGCCAGGTCATAGCCCGTCTGGGTGAAATCCAAATGACCTTCAAGGGTTTCTTGTCCGTCTTTCACAAACTCTTCCCAAACACTATTTATGTTTTCTAAAGTGAAATCATTAGTTTCAATGAAATAGTTTTTATCCCAATACGCCACAATAATTTCATCATCTAAATCACTGCGTTTTAGCAGCTCTTCAATAAGTTCTCTAATCTTCATTTCTGTTAGCCCCTTCTCCAAGTTAGGTTTATGTGTTGCTTATTCCACCAGACACTATCCTTCAAATCTTCAAAAGTGTAAGTGGCATTAGTTTTTTCAGCGTGAGCTGCCCAAGATCTCTCTAGTTCTGCCCACATAGTTTCTTCACTATCCGCTACTAAGTAAAAGTCATAGTGGGCGGTAGCCAAGTGTGCGATATACATTTCTTCCATTTTTATTCTCCCTTTAGTTCATAAGTAATGTTTCCGTCAAGATACTCAATGTTTTCTTCGCCAATAAAATCTGGCAATTCTGGGTTGCTGTATTGCTCTGTAATTTGCTCTCTAACCTTGTGTAGATCTTTGATATCTACTAGGTAGCGGGCTTGAATAGTTATTTCGTATTTTGCCATTAGTTTTTTCCCTTTTCTTCTGTTGTAAAACAATTTTCTTCAATGAAAATGTGGAGCTCTTCAAAAGCATTTCCATAAGCGATCATTGTGTTAGCGGCTTGTAGTTGTCTATAAATTTCCAGTAGTTCCCAGGTCTGTTGCTTAGTCATTAGTTATCCTTATCTTCATTAGGGCAGACACAATCGGCAGGGTATCTTTGTAGGCATTGTTCGCATTGTGTTCCACAAGCGACACATAAACAATCACTCATTAGTTCTCCCCTTTTTCAATAAACTCCCAGAATTCGTTGAAAGCATTTTCGGTATAGTCATTCGCTAGGTGTTGGTAATAGTTTTGGTGTTCAATGAACTTAGACCATAACTCTCTGGTTGCCCCGTCTACGCTTTCAAGATCTTCGTATCGTAGTGTCTGCCAAATAAGTTCTGTATCTGGCTCGTAAGTTTCGGTTAGAAACTCTATTAGTGTATCTCTAGTCATTTTCCCTTTTTCCTTTTCCTTCTACTCGTTTTCCATGTGTAAAGCTAATTGGTTATAAATAGGAAGCAAAATAGCGTAATATTCGTTATCCGCTTTTTCGCCAAGCAATTCAAGTAATACCTCAACTTGAAAATCTGTAAGTGTTATTTTCATTTTCCCTTTTCCCTTTATTTTGCTAATCTAACAGAACGAACCGCAACTAACGGAGCTTTCTCTAAATCACACGCCAACTTTATAGCGTGATCTGTGTCTTTGGCGGCAACTATGATACTTACATATCCCGTGTCGTGTTTTAGGCGAACTTTATAGTTAGGCATTTATACGCCCCATAATCTCTAAAGTAATTTCGTGCCTAAGATCATCACAATCAAAGCCAGCATATTCCAAAATCTTTTCCTTAGCGTATTTTTCCGCTAGTTCATCATCTTCAGCATAAACGCCAGTAGTGATAGTGAAATAATCGGTAGAGATACTTACAGAATAATCAAACATTAGTTTCCTTCCTTTGTCTCGGTTGGTTCTTCCCAATCTATTTCGCCGCCCTTGAAGAACTTTTCGCCATTAGGCAGATCTTCGTGTGATAAGAACTCACTCATAAGTTCCTTAGCGTGTTCCAAACTATCCGCTTGAAAAGTAATTATGTTTCTGGTGTATTCGTGTTCTACAAACTGATACTTAGGCATTACTTTTCTCCCTTTACATAGCTCTTGAATAGTTGTGTTGCTTCTTTCTTACTATAAAAGTAAAAAACCTTTTTATAGTATTCATTTCCAATAAAAGTTGAAAGAACCCAAGCCCCTTCACTATTACGATCATAAATTATTTCCATTTATTTCCCTTTGTTTAGGTAGCCGCTGTTGGCTACAAGAAAAGAATAAGCCCCCAGGACACAAAAACAAGATCATTTTTGGTTTCGTTATAAATCCGTTATAAACGCCAAAAACCCCTAGCGGACAAAGACTAGGGGTTTCAGCAAGCTACTTGGTGTCGGGTATCACAACCGAACTTACAACCAAATAACCAAAAGTGATACAACCAAATACTAACCAAATTTCAACCGAAAATCAAGTCAGCGGCTTATTACCCCGTTTCTCATTACAACTCTTATGAGCAGGAAGCAAGATCGCAGTAGAACCAAAATCGCCAGGATTAGCGTGATCAGCAACCCAAGGATCGTCAAACCTACCGCCACCACCGCACAAATGGCATACCAAAGCAGTTTCACGAACCAATTTTGCTCTTTTACGATAATCACCTGAGTATTGTCCTGTCTGTTTCTTTACGGCAGCTCGCTTGGCGTTATGTAGCCCTTGAACCAAATTTTCGTGTATATCACACCGATTACCGCCAGTAGTAAGCTCACCGCAATCCAGGCAAGGTTTAGGAAACCTACCCATTATGTTTCTCGCAATGAGCTATAGCCTGATCTTCTGTGTCATACTTGTCCCAACAATTTTCAACCGAATTATTGAAGAAACCGAATATTAGAACCAAAATTCCTATAACCAGAATTCCGTTTATTACAACCAAAACTTTTTCAAACAATCTCATTTTATTATCCTTACAAACCGAATTTGGCTTTTACTGAAATCTGTGAGCAACTGAATTTTTGTTGTCCCAAACATCAAATTAGCGTTGATAATCTTATTATTCCCTAGATAGATAGCCGAATGATAAAAACTTGTTGAACCAGGATAAGCAAAAACAACTACGTCTCCTACTCTCGCTTTAGAAACACGCTTACCTATGTGAGCTTGCTTATCTGCCGAGTGAGGTAGCGTAATGCCGATCTTCTTGTAAGTCCATACAACCAAACCAGAACAATCCCAACCAGAAGGTTTTGAACCAGAAAAGACGTATGGTGTCTTATCTGCGAACCGAACCAAATTATTGGTTATTTGAACCAAATGTTTACGTTTTTGAACCAAATGTTTCTGTTTATCTAAATCCAGAAAGTATTGAACTGGATTATTGGTTTGTAGGTGTGTAGTGCGGTCAGTTGAACCGAAACTTGCCCAACCGCCAACCAAAACCATGAACGCTGACAAAACTAAAACTAAATACTTCATTTTCCCTTTCCATCCTAATCTTTACCCCATCCAGTCCCCTTGAACTGAATTGACGGGCTACCAAATAGTCTAACCAAAACTTCTTTACATTGTTTACATTTTGTAGGTGGTTTATGTGTGTTATTTATAGGCTCAGTAATAATAAACTTATGTCCATTTTTACATTCGTATTCATAAACTGGCATTATTCTTCCTCTTCGTTATAGGGATCGTAAATGGCTTGAAAGCCTAAAGCTATGTCTGTATTGCTAAGTACAACTGAATCTTTTGTTTCTTGTGTTGGTTGCTTTTCAGCGTGTTTATGTGTTCTACGCCAATTTTTAACCAAATCAACAGCATCTCTGTCATCAGTTTCAAATTCAGCACCACAGCTACACACTTCACGGATCATAATGTAAGTCTAAAGGAAAATCTCCTAGCAACAGGGCGTTTACATGCGTGGCTACTAGGAGATCCTCTTTAATCTACCAGAAAGTCTAAAGTTTCCAAACTGTTCCAGTAAAATCTTTCTCTTTCTCTAATGCAAAACAAACCAAACCAGGCTGGCTGTCTTCACCGCTATTGAGTCTCCACCAGTTAGATCCGTTGTCTAGGGTTGCAGCTTGAACCCAGAAACGTGATGTTCCCCTGCTTGTTGAACCAAGTTCTTGAACTCTAAGATGATGAAAATGACCAGAAACCAGAACTGTTGAAGCGGTTACAGGTTGCTTACCAAACGATTGTTTACGCCACCAGTCAGGGATACCTTCAGGTCTATTGGCTTGATGTCCATGTACCATACCGAGAACATGGTAGGAATCACCGAATACATCTAGAGCCAATGATTCGTCATGGGTTGAAGGCTCGTGGAAAGTTATGTCAAGTCCAACTTCTTTACTTAACCGAGCAAGCGTACGCCCAATGTGAATACCCCAATCATCTGTAGGAGTACCAACCTTTTGTTTGTTCACTCGGAACTGACAATGATTACTTCCAACCGAAAGGTAAGTTATAGGAGCGTACTTAGCGAGTTGCTTTAAAGTTTCCCACGCCATTGCAGTACTTACGTCAACCTGCTGCATGAGCGACATTGAATTTGTGGCGAGCTGGTGAAGATCTGCGACATTTCCAAAGTTCTCAATAGTATCACCAACATCACAGAAAATAATGCGTTCAGGTTTTGTTTCTTTTACCTTGTTTATTAGCCTGACCTGTGTTTCAGCGATACGCATAAACATAGCTTCAGTACCGCCCCTATGGTCTACCTTACCTACCTGTAGATCTGACCAAAGAACAACCAAAGCTTTACCCGAAACAACTGGTTTAGGTGTAACAGATTTGGTTTTCTTAGCTAACGCATAAAGCAAAGGCAGATCTAAAGCAGCGTTCTTCCTACGCCACCTAATCCTGACTGCTGTATGCCATGCAGGTTCAAGTGGAAAAGGTCGTGCAACCTGCCAGCGACTAATTCTAGGCTCACCAACAATGTCAATCTCATCAGGATTAATTCCTGCATCACGCAAAAAACCGTCAATGTCTACAGGGTTATCGCCTTCAACGGCAGGAAGAGTAGCTTCCCCACCTTCACCATCAAACACGACTGATGGATTCCAGCCTTCAGGGGCTTGCACTTTAGGTGCAGGTGTAACTAAATTCTCCAACATGAGCATCTCTTCCTTGCATGGCTATCAACTGAATAGCGACTGATTTTTAAACCACGTTCATTTAGAGCAGTTGTAAGAGCAGAATTGTTCCACAAAGGAGATTCTAACGCTTCAATCAGTATTTTTCTGTCTTTTTCTTCAAGGTTTTGAAGAATAGTGTTGATTTTGCAGGGATACTGCCTGGATGTCGGAGCTATGTTTTCAAGCATTGGGTTTCTCCAATAAAACTGGGCTAGAGATGCTAAAACATAACTCTCGGATAGTAGCGAGAATAACTGGATGAGTCATTGTGTTAGCTTCTTCAATAACATCCGCTATTTTGTGGCGAACCAAATCAAAGTCGCTAGACCAAAGTAGGTTATCATCTCTCAACAGTTTTACTGTGTCTTGCACTTTGTTACTCATCTAAATCTCCTTCATCATTGTATGGGTCTTTTACTTCTATTTGTTGTGCCACAAAGAAAATTGCTACATAGCCGATACTTAGCATTACTACTGCAAGTATCACAACCGAAACTATTAACTCCACCATTGTTTCTCTTCTACTAGGTTTGAGTTCCAAACACGAATAGGTCTGGCATGTGAGACTGCACGTTTAGAAGCAATAAAACTATCTGACGGTTTTATGTGTCCAATTTTGCTGGCATTTCTAAACATTGCCCCCATAGCTGCAGGTTGATGGGTTTGTATTTCAGGATAATTTTTTAGTTCATCCCAAACATCATCAGACGTAAAATGATCTAGCCTATTGGCAAGTTGACCAATAATTTTTGTGACCAGATCAGTCCAAGCCTTATTAGCGTTATCTTCAACCTGTTCAAGAGCTTCATCTCTTAGTTGTGTAGCAGTTTTCATTAGTTCCCTTTCAGTTCAATGTCTTGTAGCAATACTCTTAATGCTAGTTCTGCTTGTTGCGGAACAACACCATTGCCACATGCTTTTAATTGTTCATTTCGTGTCAACCCTATTTCTGGGTCTGTAACCCAACCAGCAGGAAGCCCCATCATCCATTCAGTAAACTCTGCTGACAGACGGTGGTTACCGTCTTTGCCGTCAGGTTTAGTGGGTGCTGGTGCTGGTTGATTTATTGTTTGTTCCCATCTTCTGATGGCTGGCTCAAACTTACCCCAATCAAGAGTAAGAACCTGTGTGTTTAGTGGCAAAGTATTTCTGTCAAATTGACTAGGGCCACCATTGTTTTTTGCATCTTGTGTTGTAGGTGTAGGAAGCATCTCCATACGAACAGCAACTCCAAGGCTCACCCCAGGCATACCCTTAGTCTTGCCGTCAATGTAATCCTGTCTGCGTTCCAAATAGTTTTCTATCGGCTCATCATGGTTACGAATGTGACCAACAGCAGGAGTAGGGAGCAAAGACATAGCAATACTGTCTGAAACCTTTAGACCATTCTCAAATGCTAACTGTGCCATCTGGTCAGCAGTCTTTACCATGCGACCACGATCACGGGCTTGAGTCTCACTAATAGCACCACCAGTAGAGTCTGTAACACTAGGTGTCCTAATTAATGCTTCGTCTGGGATAGGCAACAATGAAGACTCTAAATCGGTTGTGGGTAGCACCTGCATCAGCTGCTCGTATGCCACACCATTTTCCGTCATACCCCAAATCGGCCAAGTCTCCCAAAACACATCCGATTGCTCTGAGAAAAGGTTTTCCTGCGGGGATAACCAAATCTTCTTCTCCGTACTCCATACCGCTATTTGCTTCAGCACTTAAAATACCCCTAACATTTTCTATAACAACCAATTTAGGTTGCAACTCTTCAATAGCCCTAGCAAACTCTGACCATAGACCAGACCTAGTGCCTTCTTTCAAACCTGCTCTTTTACCTGCGATAGATAAATCTTGACAAGGAAAACCACCTGTAAGGACATCAACTTTTTCTACTTGTGTAAAATCAACTTTTGTTACATCACGATAGTTTGGAACACCAGGAAAGTTGCGTTCAAGGATCTTTGATGGTGCATCATCCCATTCGCAATGCCAAGCAACTTCGCCACCAATAACAGCCGAAACTGCTAAATCTAAGCCACCATAACCAGAAAATAGACTTCCTATCTTCATGTCAAACTCAAATCTTTGACTGACTGGATTACTTCTCTTTTATCTACCTGTATTAGCTGCTTTTCGCCCATCCAAATAAATGGCAGTTTTTCTAGCATCTCTACAACCAAACTTTGTGTAGAGATCTGACCAGATAGTTTTCCTACATGGGCAAAGTTCTTATTGCACTTTTCACACATCAGTTTCTAAACCTGTCAAATAAATAACGTTTTCTCCATTAGTGTCAAATGCAACAAGTTTGTTTGTTGCCCCACAACGTCTAACAGCATTTAGATTTAAAAGTAAATCTATTATTCGTTTTTGTTCTTCAGCCTGACCAGCTTTACGACCATCTGCAAGTTGCTGATAAAAGTAAGCCATGTCATCAGTTTCTTTGCTCATTTATTCAGCTCCAATCCCGATCAAACCAATAAACTCATTTATCACAGAGCATCTAGGACACTCGCAGTTATCATGTAGTTCGCTATTTAGGAACTTTACGATTGCTAAACGTTCTTCATTGCGACCATTTTCATAAGCACGTTGAATCCACTCATTTAGTTTTTCTGATTCTGACCAAGACATCTGCAAACCCTCTCTTTAGATCTGGTTTCACGAAGAAACGCCAACGATTTTGTAGACGTAGATACTGTTGAAATAGGCGGCTACCGAACTGGTAATGCCCTTTGTGTTTAGCCATGTTTCCCTTTCTTGTTTTCATAGACCTAAATCTATGCCTACAATTACCCCTAAGTCAATAGCAACACGCCAGAAATAATTAATCTTTTATTTGGCTAATAGTGACGTAAACCCCAGTCCAACCATCCACCGTATAACGCTTATAGGCGTGAAGATCTACGACAAGCTTGTCATCCACAATAGCCCCGCCCTTAGTCAGTCCATCTAAAACGCTCCTACACAATTTATCCGTATCAGGCATCACAGTCGGATACTGCCTAGAAATGGAAGAAGGCCTTGGAATGTAAAACCAAAGTTCTACTTCCAAAGCCCCATCCATAGGTTCGTCAAAAAGTGATTGACATTCTGTTTCAATAGCTTTCCGCCAGGCAGGAAGATACTTGCTGGCTTCAATCATCCGACCATTACCTACATGACGTTTAGAGCCTTGAGGAGCTGGCAGACCTTCAACAGAAAATTTACTTATCATGCTTTCTATAGTAAGCCACGCATAACACTAGAAACCACCAGCCAGCAAAAATCCAAGGTAAAACAGATTCTTCAGCAGACTCGGCTGTCATAGCAAGATACATAAAAGCTACAACAGTCGCAAAAATAGTGAAATACGCTAGCTTCAAAAAGTATCCCAAGCAGATGAAGGTGGAGTACCAAATGAAGCAGGAGCAGGTGCAGCTGCAACAATGTTTACCTCTTTAGCGTTGATACTCAACTGAGCGTAAACAACATGCTTACCAGACTGATCTGTGAACTCATTTACGTTAGCTGAAGCATTACCAACAACATCAACGACCTGACCTTCAGACACAGGAGAAGTAAACCAAACCTTGTAGTTTAGCTTCCCTTCAGAACCATCAGTCTTCTTGAAAACATCCTGAGCAATAAAGAACTTGCCAAATGCTTTTGTTACTGTGAGATTTGTTGCTTTAATTACGTTGGGCATTTTTGGCCCTTTCTATTTTTCTATGTGTTTTGGATTTACACAATCGGAATGATTGCATACTCTTTTGCCTGGTAAAACTACAACCCCACCAGACACAGGGGTCACCCCATCTTCAGCAAAATCTCCTGAGTGCGGAATACATTTGAGACTGCCATACTGGACAACCGAAGCTGGCTTAGCACGACAAGAGACACACAACAAATCTTTGCGATCTCTTTTTTCTGGAGCAACGACCCACGCATAACCGCAACGGTTACAGAGAATCTTGTTGTCATCCACAAACTTAGTTTAGCCATTTTTTAGCCTTTTGCAACCTTACCAAAGTTACATTTACGGCAATTCCAAACAATCTTGTCATGCTCACAATGCTTAGGTGGGGCTAAAACAACCTTCTTTTCGTGTTCTAGGGCTTCAGCAGCACGAATACGATCTAACTCCCGTACACGTTGCACACGGGCTTCCTCAGCCATCCTCGCTTCATTCTGTAGCTCTTCCTTAGTTTTCTGTCTCTCAGGCAACGGAGCATCACCCCAACGATCACCATTCAACCAAGTAGTCGGATAAGGGATGAACTCTTGTGGTGGAAGATTCTTGTCGTGGGCATAGCGTACACAGCCAGCAAGAATGTCATCAAAGCTTGCTCTCTGCAAAGCAGATTCAAAAGCTTTACACGCAGCTCGCTTAGAAACCTTACGAGGATAAACATTCCAGAATTCCTCAAAATGAGCATATAGGTTAATATATGTTTCTTTTAAAGGTTTGTGTGCCAGATCTGTCACCCCTGACGTACCCAGTCTGTCACCCCTGCTTACCTGAGCTGTCACCCCTGCTTCCCAGTTTGTCACCCCTGGCAAAAGAATCCAATACTTATTTGTCTTGTATTGACCACCAAAATCAGAGCCATTAACTTCAACGCTAATCTCCCCGATTTCCTGAAGATACTGCAAATCTCTTTTGATTGATCTTTCACTAGCGTTAGCGTAACGAGCCAAAGTAGCGATAGACGGCCAAGCACCATTATCGCCATGATGGTTAGCGATACCAATTAGCACAAGCTTGGCTCGCCCATCAGCCCGACTGTTATTTAGGACAGCCGAAATCATCTCCACACTCATCTTCTACTCCTCGCTGTCAAGCAAAGCCTGGACGACTTTATTTGCAATCTCCGCAACTTCATCTCTAGCACCGCCAGCCCAGCGACCAGCATTAAAGAACAACTTATCTCGCTGCTCACGCATGTCCTCAAGTTCTTCTTTCTTTAGTCTCAGCTGACGCTTACCTTGAGCAAACTTAGCGAAACTCAACTCCTCATCAGTTAGAAGTTTGTTAGCGTGTGTTATGTCAGTACGCTCTTTTTCCAATGCTTCCGCAAGGTTAATCCATTCATCAGATCCAAATTCCATTTGTATCCCTTTCAAGCCATAAATAATCGGTAAGGTGTCTTATTCCATTGATTATCAATCAGAAACCAGTCACCTTTATAAAAATCGTAAATCGGTGTTGCTTCAGGAAACTTGTATCGCTCAAGCTTCCAACCATACTGTAAAGCCTTCTCACGAAACTCTGCATTAGATTCCATCAACAAATTAGATTCACTACACATAGCCACCAGGTTAGATGGGGTGTCTAATAACTTAGACCCGCCCATCCCCCGATTGACTCGGTGTTGCGGCACGAGCGTATCATCAATACGCCCACAATGCCAACAACACACGTCACGTTCAAGCACCTTAGCCCAAATAGTTTTACTAACCATGACGGAACGTTAGCTCCACCTGTTTAGCAATAACTGCAGTCAAAGTACCCGCATCTGAGATCTGCTTTATCTTAGCCTTGACACGGTTCAACTCAACTTTTGCCATGTCATGCTCAAACTTTAGCTCAGCAGTCTTGAGACGAGCTACAGCAGTCCTATCGGCCACAGTCCCCTGGGCTTCAAGAAAAGCAGATTGAAACGCCTTTTCATAAACTAAATCTCTATCAGCAACTTTCATCTCAGCATCATAAAGAGCATTAACGCCCTTTTCGCCAGACTGGATTAGTTCATTTAGTTTGCCAATAATGTGGTCAGGACTAACTATTTCCAAGTTCTTTACCCCACTTAACAATCAGATCTAACTTATCTTTTGACAACTTAGCTTGTTGAGCTTCAAGATACAAAGCCTTCAACTTGGCTAAATCTTTTTTGGAATAAGCATCATTAGCCTGAGCATAAATGTCCTCAGCAGCACGATTTACTTTATCCATCTCTTGTGCTGAAGGTCGCTTACCCTTTGGGCTAAACTCTCCACCGAGAGCCGAAATTGCTCTTCCATAGGCCGAGGTAGCACAGTTCTCTACAAAAGACACCTTGTTTATGTGGCTAGTGCCTAAACGCTCTTCAGCGTAATCAACCGCAGCTGGCTTTTCATCAGCCTTGTCTAAGAACACTTCAGCCTTCATAACGACCTGTGTTTCGTTGATTAGAACGATCTCTAAGTTCAAGCGACCGTTGCCGTACCTAGCCCAGAACAGGTCAATTCTCTCCTGGACAGTTTGATATTGTGAAAGGTCAAAGGCCATTAGTTCGCCACCCAAGTAACAGTCATGTTATCTTCAAGCCAAATCCATTGACCCAAACCCTGCACAGTCAGACCAACAGACCCAGTATCCAAAACCTGAATACCAGATAAGACACCAGTAACATGTGTAGTTTTCTTATCGCTGCCGTGAATAGAAACGGCAACTTTGTCACCAACAGATAAACCCTTAAGGTCAGTTATTTTCTTCATTAGTTTACTTTCTTGATTGTCAGATACGGCACTCCACCAGCTCTGGAAGAACGTGTAGCGATAACCTTGCCGTTTACTAGACCATACTTGGCTTTACCCATCTTGTCTAGTATTTTGCTTTTTAATTTTGTGACTTGTTCTGTAGATAGATCCAACTCTGCTTGAGCGTAAACCAAGTCAGAGCCAAGAACACCCAACTCAACTTCATCATCCAGAATGTCTGGATTCATATTGCGGACAGTTTGGAAAGTGCTTTCAGAGCCATCCCAATCAGGTGCAACATCCTGAGCCAACTTATCCCAAAACTCTTCTACACGAGCAACCATACGAGCAGAATACTCGGCATCATAGTCAAGGTGGAAAGTTTCTAACTGATTACCCTGGAACAGCACAACAACCTTGCACCACTTCAAACCCAGCAACTCCATGTACCACATACATTGAGCTGCATAATGCTCTGGAATGGAATCCCAACGATAGCCAGCAGTCTTTATTTCTAGCAAACCGAACTCGCCATCCAACTCAAGGATGCCATCAGGGTTAGCGTGTTTCCAACCATCCGCCCAAGTGCCAGTCGTATACATTTTGTATTCAGGATTACGGACACCCCACTCATCAAAGATCAGCGGTTCAACAAGCGTTCCCCAACGCATCTTCTCATTCTGCTGAAAACTATCTTCAATCTTGTTAGTCAACTTAGCCCACATAGTGTAAGCAGACTCCCAAGGGTTTACACCCAAAATAGTCCCAACCTGAGACCCACCAATACCATTGCTTCGCAGCTCATGCCACTCTGCACTCTGATTCTCAAAGTCTCCAATGAGAACAGCCTTACCAAATAACTTGTGATCTAATTTATTAGTCATAGCCCTTTTCCAGTTTTACATCTGACCGAATTGTCAGTAAGGTTATTGTATGACAAACCACCGACATCAGATACCAATTTCACGAAAACTTTTTTCTTTTTTAGAACTACAAGAAAAAGTCGGTGAACTACCCTGCCAAAACTTCCCTGATGCGTTCTTCCCAGACATAGGAACAACAGGGCATCAAGACACCCAGTACGCTAAAGAGCTATGTTCAATGTGTCCAATAATGCAAGAGTGTAGGACATACGCTATAGAAGCAAAAGAACCACTAGGGATCTGGGGTGGGCTAACAGCAGGAGAAAGACGAGTACACAGGTCTATTTCTTCTGTTCTGTATCCTTTACCTTCTGAATAGCATCATTAGAAGCCTTAGCGACATCTTCCTTAGTGACTTGACCTGTAGTAGCGATAGCATAGCCAATCGCCCCGATAACACCAATCATTAGTGTTCCCCAAGCAATAATCACACCATCAAGCCAGTTTCCTGTCAAAGCTGCACCCACACCAGCCGAGCCACCAAGAATGAACAGGAAAATACCAAATCCACGCCAGGCTAGAAAGCCAAGCACATTAATAATTTCTTTAATTCGTGTCTTCATTATTTGCCTTTGTTTTCTAGGATGTGCTTCAACGGGTCAACTAAATCTTTATAGGCAGCTAGATGAATGTCAGGGTTGCTAAAGTTTTTGTTAGCCTTACCGATACTCATGTGTAAGTGAGCTCCAGTTGAAGCAGAGCCAGACTTGTATTTTCCGCCACCGACTTTACCCAACACAGTTTTGCCACCTTCAACCTTGTCACCCTTCTTCAAGTCAGACTGCTTAGCCAAGTGAGCGTAAAGCACCCAATAGCCATCCTTAGTTGAATGAACCAAGAACCAACCCAACACGTCAGACCACTCACTTAGGAACACAGTCCCATCAGTAATCGCCTTAATCGGTGAAAGTTCCTTGGGAGACCAATCCTGACCTCTATGCGGTCTACCATTACGGTAAGGGGCTAGGTTGCCAAACTCGTCATTACGAGTGTTAGCAGGGAACGGTTCATAGTAAACAACAGACATAATTATTCCTTTGGGTTGCGTAAGCGGAAAGTAACAATCCATACCGCTAGTGATACCAGAATACACCAGCCAATAACATTCTTCGCAGATCCTTCCAACACAATCCAGGCAACAAACATACCTAGAAGTGTCCAAATCTGACCCACAATGTCGTTTAAAAAGTTTTTCAATTTATTCTCCTAATAGATGACGGTGCTGAAGCAGTCAGCCCAACTGCCGTAGTCGCTATTTGTGTGACAATCACAGCTGCCACAACAGACTGTTCTGCCTTAGCTCTAACCTTTGGGGACATATCCGCACCAAAGTTGCCAAGAGCGTTCAAGGCATTAGTCAAACCCACAATCGTTGCACCCAAGACAGGTACACTTGCTAATTCTTCATCAACAACAATGTCATCAGCCTGAGCTACAACCATTAGTTGCTCCAACGCCAGATTGTACTCTTCTGACCCTGCTACAGCCGTCTCAAAGGCCTGTAAAGCACCTTCCTTAAGTTCGCTCACCTCAGCGGTAGTAAGGCTTTGTGGGTCAATAGAAGCTATAGGTATCTCTGTAATAGAAGGTTCTTCTGGCGGAATGATCACAGGCGGGACTATTACAGGAACTTCAACCACAGGCTCTTTGACTACAGGCGGAATAACCACAGGCGGCTCTACAACGGGCGGAACAATCACAGGTGGTACTACAGGTGGCTCAGGCTCTACAGGTGGCTCTACAGGCGGTTCTACAGGCGGAATGACAGGATTAAAACCAGTCCTAATCACAAACGGCTCACTAAACTCCGAATACACACCTAACGTATTGTTATCAGACCGAATCCTAAAAGTTATTTCAGTATCTTCAGGCAAATTAGCGACAGTTGCTTTAGATTCAACAGCAGAAATACCCCAACCAGGGTTATCGCCATAAGTCCAAGTAACCGCATAATTCTCAATCGCAGTCTGCTCAACAATAGAAGCCCAAACAAGATCCACGCTAGTACCAGAAACCGAACCATTTACACCAAGAGGTTTAGACAAGCTAGGAACATAAGGTGGCACAAACGGCTCACCACTAAAAGCTGCTGGAGAAATAACGTTCATCCCTTCACCCTCAGCATCCCAATACAGACGATTACAAGCACCCCCACCATACTCATACCACCAAGCATCAAAAACGTATTCCTGACCAGCAACCATAGGCACAGTAGCAGAACTGCCAGAGCAACCCTTCGGATACCAGTCATCAATAACAGGCTGACCATCAAGCGAAAAATAGAAGCCATCATCAGCCCAAGACTGAAACGTAATATCCCCAGACTTAGGTGAAGTCAAAACACCTGTGTAATGAATAAGGACAAACTCTTCTTGGCAGCCAGCAACAACGCCACCACCCCAGTCAGAATCAATGTTAGGCACAGAAGTCCAAACAGAATCGCCTACACAGATCGTGTAAGCCCGTCTCTCAGGTAAGGATGACGAGTCGTATGTATAAACATCTACACCTAAACCCTGTGAGGGTTCTGCCTGTGCCGTAGGTGTAAAGGTCAGAATCGGTGCAAATGCCAAAAACAAAACGAAAAGAAGTTTTGTAAACTTCGGCATAACGCCTTTCTATTGAATCAGTTTTACTATAACTCCAACAATTCCAGAAGTAATTACAGCTGATAAAACACCTGTAACCCAAGCAGATTGCCAGCGAGCTTTCTCCAACTCACGGATGCGAGCTTCGTGATCTATAACCAAATCAGACTGGATAGTGACATCCTTCTTGATTACAGCAATGTCTGTTTTGATTATGGACATGTCATCAACAATTCTTTGTAAAAGTTCCCCATTATTAGGTCTCTTGACCTCAGACATTAGCCAGCAGCCGTTCCAGCAGTCATCTGCACAGCATGATAGTAAACAGTTTCAGTCACACCAGAAGCGGCAGAAACGTTACGGACAGTAATAGTTGCAGACCCAGCAGCAATAGTAGTGGCAGTAGCAATGTATCTTGTACCGCTAGTCCAAGCAGAAACCAAAGGGGCAACAGCGAAACGGCTTGCAGGGAAAGTCACAGAAACAGTAGTAGTCGCATCAGCTGCCAAAGCACCAGTAAGAGCAGTAGCAGTTCCAGTCGCAACAGCATAAGGTAACTTATTGAAATTGCCATTTAAATCAGCAGCACTAAGGACTTCCCCAGCAGTCCAAACTTTAGTTCCAGCCATCTATCTCTCCTTAAAAACCCAGCGAATACGAGTCTAGTTTACCAAACTCAACGTCATCTAAAACAATGCTCGGATTCATAATACTCTCAAAGGTAAAAGTCACGTTATGGTCATCAATGTCAATAGCGTGTTCAATACCAATAACCTTACAAAAACGATTGATAGCCGAACCTGTGCCGTTAGGCGTGAACTTGACTTTACAGTAACTGTTCAACCCCAGCAGATCTAAAAGATTGTTTTTTCTTGTGTTATCTAGATTAGTAAAAGAAACAGTCAAGTTATTTACCCGATACTGTGGCTCATTGTATTTAGAAACTATGTAGTTTGCTAGATAGCTCATAGTAGTTGAATCATTATAAAGAATTGCTGAAACATCTAACTGGCTTATCTGGTAAAGACCAGCAGAAACTGAATCAGTAGCCGTAACAGTTCTAGTTTCATCATTAGAAGTCACAGAAACCTTGTTGTAAAGCAAGTCAGTACTATAACTAAGATCAATGTCGGTATAAGGGTAAGCACCAGAAGTACCATCATCAGTAAAAAACTGGGTAACCGCAGTAGCCGCACTTGTAACGCTATTATTGGCATCCTTAAAAATCAAGCTACCAGCCTGGTCAGTATAAAAATTACCTTGCTCGGAATCAACAATAGAATTCAGGTACTCTAAAGCATTTCTACCTCTACAAGTAGTATCCGCATCAAGCATCTTAGTTCCATCATCAACAATGTAGGGATTAACGTTGTAAGGATTAGTGTAAGCAACACCACCATCTTGAAGAACTCTAGTAACCCTAGCTCCAGTCAACTCAGCAGGAAAACTAGAAGCAAGAATGTATTGCCTAGCAAAAAGACCTGTCCGCTCACTAGCAACAAGAACAGCCGTAGACTCACCATTCACATCATATTCAAAAGACCAGTCATCAACCCAACCATCAAACAGAGTGTTCATGCCTTCTATCTCAATGTAAACCCAAGTAGCTCTAGGTAGCACAGCACCATAAAAAGCAGAACCAGTATTAGTCGGATCAAACTCACGATTAAAGTTTTTTAAATAAAAAGTCGCTGTACCAGGCTGGAAGGTATCTAAAATCTGGTTTTTACCCAAACTGACTGTGGTGTTTATAACATAGCTAGTGACGTTCCAAATCTCAGTACCATCATTCAAGCCTATAAAAACTCTTTTATCGCCAGTAGCCATTGGCTAACCTCTCCAAGTTTTGCCGTTAGTCTTTTCATAAGATTGGATCTTCTTAATCAAAGCTCTACCAATTTCAGCATCAGTCGCACCATAAGGAACATTAACAACAATATTGTATTGTGGAGCAACATTGTTTTTAGTGTTCTGGAAAGAAGCCCATTGATTAGCTTGCGTTTTTTGGTTGTAAGGGTTGACAATTTGATTAGGCATAAAACTGTACATACCATCTTTACCTGGCTTTACAGCAAGTGGAGCTAACGGCCCTGTACCTTGCTTGAAAAGGCTAGACATGTTTGAAAAAAGCGGGGTAGGCTTTGGCTTCGGAGTTGATAAAGGTTTGCTCTTGCTAAGTATGTTTACAAACTCACCGAAACCAATCTCACCAGAAGCAAGCTTCTCCGCAGCAGTCTTTTCAACAGCCTTTGCCATTCCATCTACAAGTGCTTCCCCAGCACTAGCTCCAGCCGCCGCAGCTGCTGCGTTTAAACCAGACCCGTTCAAACCCTTTAGCATTGCAATAAGAGGGTCAATAAGACCATTACCAATGTCTTGATTGCTGTCCATGAAATTCTTTGCGACAGTATATCCAACGTCACCAGAAATTTTACGGATGTCTTTAGAAGTCTTAGTTAACGCATCAATACCTTCCTGACCTGAAGCCAAAATAGCTTCAGCAGTAGCCGCACCAGCAATAGGCCCAGCATCAGTAATTTGTTTCAACAGAACAGGATCTAAACCAGCCTTGATAAGCAGCCTTAAGCTACGGTAGAAACTCTTAATCTTGGCTAAGTTATCCTGGAAACCAGTAACAATGTTTTTAGAAGTTTCAGAAACGCCATCAACAACAGTCTGGAACTTACCGTTAACAAAAGTAACGCTTTCAACAATTCCATCACTAACATCACCCATAACATTGTTTACATCAAAAGTACTCATAATAGATGACTGGATACCTTGAGCCATCTTTAAAAGATCTTCTAAGTATTGATTAGTGCCACGAATCTTTTTACCCGCATTTTCGGCAGATTTACCGAGACCATCAATGTTATTTAAAGGAAGCTTCTTAGACAGAAGTGCTGTCATCTCGTTGGTAGCACCATTCAAGCCATCTGTTTTATCTGTGCTATCAAGAATTCTTTGACTAAAATCTTTTAACCCAGCGTTAATGCCTTTAAAAACATCACCGATACCTGGAATAGCAGCCAAACTATCAAGTAAAAATTGTAAACCTTCAACAAGTATTCGTAAAGCCATAGTCACTACCCAAATAACAGGAGCTAGGATTGCACCCAAAAGGTTTGCTAAGAAAGTAATCCAAGGGACTAGCATTTTAACCGCTGTAGCAATTAACTTGAAAACCCCAGCTAACGGGATCATTAAAGGTTCAATCAACATAAAAAGAACATCAACGATAGGAGTAACGGCTTCTACGACAGCAAAGAATTGTTGTGCCATGGCATCAAGAACAGGAGTAAGCATAGTAACTACTCTTGTTAGAACATCAAAGTAAGGAGTCATCTTTTCTCCAAGAGTGTCAACAATAGGTTGCATAACTTGAAGTAGATTGGCTAAAGGTTGAGTCAAACTAGCACCTAAAGATGCTTTAATGTTTTCAAAGCTAGCCTGAAGGTTCTTTTGAGCAACAAACAAACTGTCAGACTGTTGAGCATAAGAAGCTTGGGCATCTTGAGAGCGGTTGTAAAGAATGTCTAGACGAGCCTGAGCTGTAGCCTGACGTAAAGTAGCCCCAGTCAACTTGTTCTGTCCACGAGCAGCCAATAAAGCATTAACTTCAGACTGCTTCATAGCAACACCGAACTTCTCAATCGGGTCATACTCACCACGGAACAACGCTGTCATACCAGTCAACGCTTCAGAAACGTCATAACCATAAGTAGCTGCCAAGTCCGAAGCCAAACCAACAAGGTTCTTAGTTTCTACCGCAACATCACCCATCTCAAAACCAGACTGCTTCAAAACAGATCCCAAGAAAGTAGAAGCCTTAGAAGCTTCAATCTGGCTCAAACCAATAGCAGCCGCATCCTTAGAGAACTTCTCCATACCAGGGCTTATGTCACCAAAAACGTTATTCAAACCAACCATGTTGCGGTCAAGATCACGAGCTGCTGTTACAGCATCTTTCACAAAGTTTGCTGCACCCACCGTAGCAAAAGCCGCAGCCGCAGCTATAGCCGCACCCTTAAGATGCTTTACAGAACCTAAAAGAGCAGACATTCCACTCTTAGCATCACGAACACCCTTACCGTCAAAAACGGATATTAGGGGAATAAAGATTGAACCAGCCATTAGGTAAGCATCCTTCGGTTAATTTTGTCGTACGCACGTTGCAAAGCAGCGTTCATCTTAGGCAGAACTGACGGAATAGCCTTATCAGCCGCAGGATAAACAAATCTAGAACGGCCATTGCCAGAAGTACGTCTGCTCAAAGCCTGAATCATAGCTCTACCTTGACCATTGATTCTGTGGATTCTTTTACCTGTAGCAGAACGGCTGTAAGAATACTCACGAGTAACAGATTTATTATCAATGTACTTACGAGATGAACCAGCCAGGTCAGCCATAACAGTAGCCGCACTATCAACCTTTAAACGAGCGATAGAAGCAGCAGACATCTTGTTGTACTTCATGTTACGTTTCGCTCTAGTAGCAGAGAACGTTTGAATACCAACAGATCTAGCTTCACGCATCCTGTTCTGAGAGTTAGCACCCCAAGACAAACGACCAGGAATAGAGCGAGGATAAAAACCAGAAACAGTATTCTGTCTCTTCTTCTTGTGAACACCGCTAGTAGGTGGATTCAAAGGAATAGCAGACTTTACAGCAGTCTGGACAGGCTTAGCAATCTGTCTATACTCTTTACGAAGTTGAGTAACAAGAGTAGGGTGAATACGGTTTAATTCACGAATCAGATCTTGGTAATCGGTAACGTAGATCCCTGACTTGTTACCTTTAGTAACTAACACAGACATAAATCACCACCAATCTCTTATATTCTATCCCCTAGATTGTTGTTGACTTCGCCATACAAGATACCTACCCATAGTCCACAACATGCGATCATCACACTCTAAAAGGTGGTTAGGGCTAATACCTGTTTCAACTGCAAGAGAAGCGATATACCAATGTGCGGAACTATCGCCCAGACCGACTATTTTGGGTCTGTTTCACTCGCCTTAATAGAAGCCACATCATCAATCCACACATCAAAATCTTTGGTAGTGGACTTAGTGCGAGCTTCAGATGACCAAGCTAAAAACAATAGGTGAGTAAGTTTCACGTTTGCTTCTAGTACAGCAACTGACAAGTCAAATTTAGTTTCAAACTTAACTATGTCAGCCGCTGAACAAGAAATTTCTTTTTCTTCACCAGAAACAAATTCAATGCGTAGGTTAATCTTCAATGTTTTTCCTTAGTTTAATTAGGCTGTTGCACGACTTACAGTTCCGCTGGTCGGCCAGGTAACTGAAAGTGTTGCAATGTCCCCAACGGATGCTGAGAACGGTTGGTACTGTGAAACCAAGCATACAGCAGTCCAAGCAGGGTTAGTTGCAGACACGGCTGAGCTTGTAGGTGTTACAACAACAGTAGCGTATGAGCCAGCGTTGAATAGTGGAGTGATCGTTGCATCAACAGATGCTGCTCCGAAGTCCTGGAAGAAGTTTAGAGTTACAGATCCAGACTTCAAGCCTTGGATACGAGTTCTCCAACCGCCACCGAAAGCTGTTGTTTCAATTTCATCTGAGCTGATGTCAAGGCTTACACTCTGGAGAACATTTGAAAGGTTTGTTCCGTTGAGCGTAATCTTGTGGTCAGTTGCTGCGTAAACCGCCATTTAATGTTCTCCTAATTTGCTTGAACAGCACAGTCAAACTCTGCTGTTAGATATGTGTTATCACCGATAATGACTGAGCCGTAGTTTCTCATATCAGATACTACCAAATCAAAACAACGACCTGATAGTGTCCTATCTGATTCTATCGCACTTTTTATACTAGATGCCCCAGTAGAAGCACAATAGGCATCAAGGTTTGCTTGACCTATACGATCTGAAACTCTACCCACAAAGACTGACACAACAAAGCTGTAAGTGTTGAAGCCATTGTGGAAAGCCTTATGGTACTCAATGCTTTGAGGAGTTACAACAGCCATAGGTGGATTAGGGTTGTCAGGCATAAAACTAGAAACTCTTAGCCCAGTAATTGTAGAAAGATTTTCGGCTATACCGTCACGAAGATCGCTGAGAGAAGCCATTAGCCTTGATTTCTCATCTTGCGGTAAGAGTTCAACAGCATAGCTACGTCAGGGTCAATGCGGTTAGACACTCTGAAGAAACCTGTGTCTGGGCTAGAAATAACACCCAGAGGAGAGTCAAGACGTTTGAAGATGCGGCTTGCCTGAATAATGGTTGCTTGCTTTACCGCTGTAGGAACTGCTGACCAACCCCACACACCAGTAACCTGGACTGTAGCAATGTCCTCTTGACCGTAGCGACCTTCATAACGATACCTAGTATTGCCGTCAGGGAACTCATAAGTTCCTACAGCACGAATACGAGTGATAGGCCAACCAGTTAGACCATCAGCAACATTATTCAAAGGCTCAGTCTGATAGTCAACCTCACTCCAGGTCTGGTCAAAAGTTTTATTTAGCATAGTAGACACAGCGATAGAAGAGATAGACACAGCATCATCAATGGCTACAAGATCGTTGTGAGAAGGCACAAACACTCTAGTTGCAGTACCAGCGTTATAGAAGCTACGCATAGTGTATTCATCTACCATACGAGAAGCAGACTCTAAAGCCAGTTCCAGTAGTGTGTCATCCACGCCATCTTGGATACGAAGTGCGGATTTAAGGTCGTTTAGGCTTGCATAGCCGTTGACAACAGGCATGTTTACTCCTTGTCTTTACTAACCAATTTTACCCCATTTACTATACGGGTTTTGATGTCAGTAGAACTAACCCCAACAGTATAAGGAACATAGATAAGTTGAATCTGCTGTTCATCAAGCCAAGCCTGAGTGAACTGCATTTGAGCGTAATAATCTTTCCTAGCCCAGTCATCACCGATAACCACAAAGTCAGGTATCACGTTTTCTATCGCTGGTTTAGAATCTTCATTACCCACATTGGCTACAACTGAATCAACATATCTACAACCCATCAACACAGCTTTACGCTCAGCGAAAGACATGATAGGTGGCTTACCCTTATAGGCAGCAATAAACTCGTCAGTATTTAGGCTTACAACTACACGCCCATCCTTACCAGCGATACGCTTACAAGATCTAAGGAACGCCACATGTCCTGAATGGAACAAATCAAATGTTCCGCCTGTATAAACTACTCCCACGAGTTATC
>Ga0315905_10001416_pt1 | contig 25699 bp, 19 predicted proteins | sample LakEriMetagenome_5_FD_203522 | JGI IMG/M metagenome (GOLD analysis project Ga0315905, IMG submission 203522) | Freshwater fungal communities from buoy surface, Lake Erie, Ohio, United States - Buoy 4 MA121 | ecosystem: Environmental > Aquatic > Freshwater > Lake | place: USA: Lake Erie, Ohio...
CCGCGGCATGCAGGTCTGGGTCCGCCTGGATGGCGAGCCCGGCGACCAGGTCGCGCTCGAGGTGCTCGATGCGCAGGGGGCTGCGCTCGCGCAGCGGCTCGAAGCCTCTGCCGCCGAGCGTCGCACGCCGCGAACCCTGGTGTGGTCGGTCCGGGATCTCGTGCCTGGCAGCATGCATCGGTACCGGATCACCGGCGTCGCGGGTGGACCATCGCGCAGCCCGGATGGCTTCGATGGCACGATCCGCATGCGTGCGGCGGATGCGCCGTCGGCCACGCTGGCCATCGGCAGCTGCGCCGACGAGAAGGAGGGCACGCAGGCGTTGCTGAAGCGGATCGCCAGCCTGCACCCCGATGCCGTTGCGTTCATCGGCGATACGCCGTACATCGACACCACCGATCTCGCGCGGCAGCGCAAGCGCTACGGCGAGTTCTTCTCGCAGCCGGGCATGGCGGAGTGGCTGTCGTCCACGCCGCTCGCGGCGGTCTGGGATGACCATGACTTCGGGCTCAACGACACCGACGGTCGACTCAAGGGGAAGGAACGCAGCCTGCAGGCGTTTCGCGAGTGGCACGCGAATGCATCCTTCGGGACCGGCACGGAGGGCGTGTACCACCGCTTGCGCCTGGGGCCCATGGAGGTCTTCATGCTCGACACGCGGTGGTTCGCGCGGACCGCACGCTGTTCGGCAGCTGACGCGGCGGATCCCGTGATCGAAGGCACGGCCGATGCGGCCACCGCCGGGGGTTGGACACTCCTGGGACGCGATCAGTGGGCGTGGCTTCGCGAAGGACTTGCTGCATCGAGCGCGCCGATCAAGGTCATCGTGAGCAGCATGGTCTTCAACAGTTCCGTGCGGCCGCTCAAGACCGACTACTGGGGCATGTACCCGGAGGAGTACGCGCGGTTGATGCGGCTCGTGCGTGATGTGCCCGGCGGCGTCGTGCTCGTGAGTGGCGATGTGCACACGAGCCGCCTGCTGCTGCATCCCACGGCGTCGACGGCCGGGCGCGACCTGTGGGAGATCGTGTCGAGCCCCATGCACGCTGGCGTGCACGATTCGAGTCTCTGGTCGCGCAGCGACTGGGTGAAGGAGCACTTCCCGCATCCGAACATGATGTCGATGCTCACAGCGCGGCTCGATGGAGGTGCTGCGGCACTCAGCGTGAAGTTCGTCGACAAGGACGGCGTAGTGTTCCTCGACCGTGAGCTCGTGCGGGTGCCGTGGAACGAGCCCGCTGCACCGAGCCCGGTCCATGGACGCATGGATCCCACGGCAGCACTCGCTTCGGCGACCAGTGACCGCACCACGCTCCATCGCCTGCGCCGCACCCTCGAACCGTGGCTCATGGACGGTGAGCAGCCTGCGCCGGCGGCGGGATCCCTCGCTGGCTCACGAGCTCCGTCGGTCCCCACGATCGAGGCGCTTCACGCGCTCGTGGGTGGGACCGAGGCATCGCGTTCGAGGCTGTCGCTGCACCCTGTTGATGCCGAGCCCGCGCTGGTGACGGCGTATGCCTCGCCGCGCCTGCGCGAGTCGGCCAGCGGCGATGCACGCACGGCGTTCTTCGCCCGGCCGACGTGGCTGCCCGCAGGTGGCCAGGGTCCGACGCGGGCGCAGTGGCTGGCGGCGGCGGCGATGGATCCGGCTGCCCACCCGGTGATCGCGCACGGTCCCGATGAGTTCAGCGTGTACCTCGCCGCCGTCAATGGCAGTGTGCAGCTCGAGCGTGCCGATGGGTCGTTGCGTTGCCTGGTGCATGACGGCACCAACGAGCGGCCCTATTCGAGCCTGGCCAGGATGCTCGTGGCCGATGGTGCACTCGATGCGAATGCAGCCACGCTCGACGGCCTGCGTGCGCTGTGGCAGCGCGCGCCGAACGTCGTGCGGGCAGCCTGCGATCGCAACGAGCGGTTTGTCTGGTGGCGCGAGGTGCCCTGCGAACGATGGCCGCAGTCACCGTTCGGGTTGACGTTGCTGGCTGGGCAGGCCGTCGCGGTGGACGCGCGGGTGATACCCGTCGGTTCGCTGCTGCTGCTCGTGCCGGAGCCGGATCAAGCAGGGGTCTCAGACGATCTCGCCACGCCGCGCATCGTCTATGCCGCTGATTGCGGCAGCGCGATCACGGGTGCTGGCCGGATCGATCTCTACCTGGGCGCGGGCGATGAAGCGCTAGCCGCTGCTGGCCGCGTGAAGGCCCGGATGCGCGTGTTCCGCATTGCTGCGGATTGACTGCGGCAGCCGTGAGCGCCGGCTCGCACCGGCGCCCCCCCGGAAGGCTGCCACGAGGGACCAAGCGGATGGCCCTCCGGCCGAGGGCAAGGATTCCCTACGAAGTTCGATCCGGTGCGGCCGACGTTGTGGCTTCGTCGGCGATCAGCAGGCTGAGGACCTCGTAGCCCGCCTGGCGGTCGTGGTGGAACGCGCGGTCGATGGTCCCGTGCCAGAGGTCGCGTGGGGTGCCGCGCAGCATGACGAAGCACTCATGTACGTGCGCCCAGGTCGATGCGGGAAGCCCACCGAAGTCGCGCCATGCTGGCGCGCCAAGTTCAGGGTCGAAGCACGGCTGGGTCGAGGAGTGGTGTGGACTCATGAATTGTCCTTTCGCGAGGTCACGAGCAGCTCGGGGAAATGCGCCGACAACTCACGGTGGAGCCAGGCGCGTGCGAACATCCAGTCGTTCACGACTGTTCGCCTGGAGATACCGAGGCAGTTCGCAGCCTCGTCGATCTCAAGGCCGCCGATGAACCGCAGCCATGCCACGCTCGCTGCGCGCGGCGCAAGCCCATCAAGCCGGTCGAGCGCGCTGATCACCGCTGGTGCGAGGTCTGGCACCGAGGCTTGCTCGAAACCCAGCTGCACAAGGTCCAGCTGGATCCCACCGCCCGGGGCAGTGGTCCCCACACGCCGCTCGAGCTGCGCGCGGCGGCCTGCATCGATGATCACCTGGCCCATCATGCGCACGAGCGAACCGAAGAGGTGAGCGCGGTTCTCGAAGGCGACATCGCCGGCCTTGATGTAGAGCTCATGCACCAGGACGGTGGTGTCGATCGGGCGATTCGTACCCTCTGCATGCAAGCGATGCCGGGCCATGCGGTGCACTTCTGCGTAGATCTGGTCCCACAGTTCACGAAGCGCCGACAGATCTCCGCGCTGGCGGCGCTGGAGCAGGCCATCGATGATCCGGTGCCGCTCGCTGGGGCTGGGGAACGAGGGCGCGGTGGTGTCGGTAGGTGCATCAGGGGCCATGACGGCTGTCCTCTTCAAGCGGTTGATCAGCGTTCGATGGTAGGTAATTACACTGTTTGGTCCATGGGCCACGATTCGACCGATTCAACCGGGCTTGTCGCGGTCCACACCTGCTTCGAACTGCTGTGCGAGGGTCGTGAGGCTGAAGCGGCTGAACGATTCCATCCGGCGGTGCTGGCCGAGGCCCGGACGCTGCTGGGCCTGAACGATGCCATGCAGCCGCTCGAGGCTGGCGGAACCGCCTCGCGCGATGGCATCGGCGCTGGCACCGTGCTGGGCGAATTCACCATCATGCGACCGCTGGGCGAGGGCGGCCTAGGGCGTGTCTTTGAGGCCGTGGAGCATGGCGTGGGCCGACATGTGGCGCTCAAGGTCATGCCGGCGGTCTGGCGCGCGGATGATCGACCCTTGCGACCTGCCGAGGCGCGGCTGCTGGCGCAGCTCGAGCACCCAGGCATCGCACGGTTCTACCGAACTGACGTGAGCGAGATCGGTGGACGCCGATGGTTCTGGATCGCCATGGAACTCGTGCGCGATGCGCGCACGCTCGCCATCTGGGCGGAGCCGGGCATGCGAACGCTTGCCGACCGCGTGTCGGCCATGGCAACCGTTGCCGAGGCCGTGCAGCATGCGCACGGTCGTGGCGTGATCCACCGGGATCTCAAGCCCGACAACGTGTTGGTCGATGCGAACGACCGCCCAGTCGTGATCGACTTCGGGATCGCAGGCCTGTCCGAGCAGTCACCGGCCGTCACCAATGTCCTGCTCGGCTCACGGCTCGAGGGCACGATGCGCTACGTCGCGCCGGAGGCACTCGATCCATCGCGCCTGCCGGATGTGCGCGCAGACATTTTCGCGCTCGGCGCGATGCTCTACGAGCTGATCGCAGGCGAACCCCTGCGCCGACTCGTGGGTGCGACGATCGCTCAGCAGCTGCACGCGGCGAGCCGCCCCGTGACGGTGCACCTCCCGATGCTCGGCGGCCTGCAGCGGACGGAACTGGAACGCATCGTTCGGCGGGCCACAGCGCATGATCCGATGGATCGCTACCAGACTGCAGCGCAGTTCGCCGATGACCTGCGCCGTCACCTGCGCGGCGAGCCGGTGCTCGTGGGGGAGCAGGGCACCGTTGAGCGGCTGCGCCGTGCGCTGTGGAGGAACCGGGTCCCCGTCTCGCTCGGGCTTGCCATCGTCGGGTCGCTGCTCGCGCTGACGATCGTGGCGATCGGCCAGGCCGACAAGGCCAGGCACGAGTCGCGCCTTGCCCGGCTGTCGGTGGCCTCCCGCGCACTGCTCGATGCGGATCGACTCGCGCTGGAGCAGTGCGTGGAGTCGCTGGCAGACGAGGCGCCGACGCTTGAGCGCGACACGCTGCATCGCATGCTTGCCTTCGGCCAGCACGGCCTCGTGCCGCGGCCATGCCTGGACTGGGAGGTCGTCGATGGAATCGGCATCGGCATGTTCGAGCGCGTGGCCGGGCCACACGAACCCACGGCTGTCGCCCAGTGCATCGATGGTGAGTTCGGCTGGACCATGGCGCTGCAGTCGGCGGAGGTCGGCGCGCTGGCCCTGTCCGATGACCGATCGAGGATCCTTGTCTGCACGCAGCAAGGCGACCTTGGCTGGCGCGAGATCCCCTGGGGAAACGGCATGGACCTTCCTCTCTCGTCCGGCAATGCCGCGTGCAATCAGGGGTCGGTTGCGCAGACCAGGTCAGGGCACGTGGTCTGTGCGTCGGAGGACGTGCACATCATCGAACCCGGCATGCAGTCACCGGCCTGGTCGGCATCGCCGGGTCTTGGCCTTGCGCGGGATGTTGCTGCGTCACCGACGGATCCGCACCTCGTGCTGGTGGGCGCCGAGCGTGGCACCCTGCTCGTCGATGTCCAGTCGCGTTCCATGAGGATGTTGGGTGAACCGGGAGAACGAGCCGTCTCGGTTGGATGGTCGATCGATGGCCGGTTTGCCCTGGTGGGCGGCAGGACGCTTTCGGCGTTCAATGTGCACACGGGCCAACGCGCGTGGAAGGCTCTTGGGCATCAGTCGTTGATCTGGGGCACGGCAGGCCTCGACTCGGACCGGTGCGCGACGGCAGCTGCCGATGGTTCAATTCGGGTGTGGTCGATCCACGACGGCACGCCGCTGGGTGCGCTGCCGCTCTCGTCGGATCGGTTGTGGAGCCTCTCGAGCGATGGCGCATCGCTCTTCTCGGGTGGATCGCGCGGGGCGTACAGCGTGATGCCGCGTGACATCGATCGTTGGTTCGGCACCCGCGGCGGGAGCGTGGCCTTCGATGCCCGTCCCGGGGTCGGCGCAGTGGATGCGGCCGGCATCGACCGCATCATGGTGCACCTTCATGGCCAGTCGCCGTCGATCCTGCCCGTCAACGGGATCGGCACGGTCATGCGCGCGGCGATCTCCCCCGATGGACGCCTCATCGCCGCTGCCGGCGACTCGGGGATGGTGGCCCTGGTTACCCGGGAGGGCAGGATCCTGTGGACCGATGCCAGTCATGCGTCACCCGATGACATCCACGAGCCACAGGGTTTTCGTTCCCTTGATCTTGCTCATGGCGACGCGGGTGTGCTGCTCGGAGCGCGCCAGGTAGGGGCGGTGTGCCTGGATCCTTTGGATGGCCGTGAACGCTGGGTGATGAGGTTGGCGAGCGAGTGCGAGTCCGCGGCGTGGTCGCCGGATGGACGACATGCCTATGTCGTGACCCGCGACGGGCACCTGGCGGTGCTGGATGGAAGCGATGGGTCGGTCCTGCGCATCGTGCAGCCCTTCAAGCAAGGTGCAGGCTCGGTCACGGTCTCGGCCGACGGATCCCGAGTGGTGGCGGGCTCCGCCGAAGGAGCGATCGTGATCTTCGATGCTCGATCGCTCGAGGAACTGCTGCGCATCCCGGTGGTCCAGCGACTGATCGAACATGTGTGGATCGATGGATCCGGCATCCATGCGATCGACACCACCGGGCTCCATCTCGTTCGATGACCCATCGTCGCGGCGCGGCAGGGGATGATCCCCCGGACTTTCCAGCCACCGCTTGCCCCCATGCCGCGTCCGGGCTCTACTTCCGGCATGCCCCTGGCGATCGTCACGATGCTGGTCCTCGCTGCCGGTGGAGCGGGCGATCGCCCGGTCGACTTCAATCGTGACGTCCGGCCGATCCTCGCGGCTCGCTGCTTCAACTGCCATGGGCCCGATGCCGAGGGTCGCAAGGCTGGCCTGCGCCTGGATGATCCGCACGAGGCCAAGGCTTCGCGTGATGGCCATGCGGCGATCGTGGCTGGCGATCCTGATGCAAGTGAGGTCTGGCGAAGGTTGCTGAGCGAGGATCCCGACGAGCGCATGCCGCCCAAGGGCACGCCGCTCACGGCTGCCGAGCGCGACACGATCAAGGCGTGGATCGAGCAGGGCGCGCCCTATGCGGCGCACTGGTCGTGGGAGCCTGTGAAGCAGGCTGACGTGCCCGCCGTGCGTGACGGCACCTGGCCGCTGGGCACGCTGGACCGGTTCGTCCTGGCCGAGCTCGAGCGAGCCGGCATCGAGCCCGCTGCGCGAGCCGATCGCGACACCTTGGTGCGTCGATGGTCCTTCGCGCTGACGGGCCTGCCACCGATGGCGATCGAGGGGCTCGATCAGGCCACGACCCCCGAGGCTGCCGTCGATCTGCTCCTGGCGTCCCCGCATTTCGGCGAGCGTTTCGGCCGGCATTGGCTTGATCTCGTGCGCTATGCCGAGACCTACGGCCACGAGTTCGACTATCCGATCCCGCACGCGTGGCGATACCGCGACTACGTGATCCGTGCCTTCAACGCCAACGTGCCGTACGACCGATTCGTGCTCGAGCACCTGGCCGGTGATGCGCTCGATGAGCCCCGCATGGATCCGGAGTGGCACGCGGATGTCAGTGCGATCGGCACGGGGTTCTGGCTGCTGGCGCAGGGCACGCACGCGCCGGTCGATGTCGCCACCGACGAGGCCGAGCGCATCGCCAACCAAGTCGATGTGATGACGCGCACCTTCTTGGGCACGACCGTTGCCTGTGCGCGATGCCATGACCACAAGTTCGACCCGATCGCGCAGCGCGACTACTACGCGCTCAGTGGTTCGCTGAAGAGCAGCGCCCGCACGTCGGCCTGGCTCGATGATGGCCGGATGGAATCCGCACGCTCGGCCCGCGTGGCGGCACGATCGGACCTCGATGCACGGGTGCGCGTCTCAAGCTCCACGGTGCCCGGCTCCGACGGTGGTTCGTTGACCGCAACGGTTCCAGCACCTGCACCGCCCACCAGCGCGCTGCGCCTGCTCGCCACCTTCGAAGCCCCGATGCCCGAGGGCTGGACCGCAGGCGGTGCAGCGTTCGCGCGCGAGACTGGCGAGCGACCGGCGATCGGGCAGCGTGGCAAGGCTGTCGTGCAGCTCGAGCGCGACATCGCCACGAGCGATGTGGGCGGCCATGCGCTGCGCGGCTGGCTGCGCAGTCCGTCCTTCATGATCGATGGCCCTTACCTGGCGCATGCGGTGCGCGGTGCCGGGGTCCGCGTCCGTTGCGTGATCGATGGCTATTTCCTCGACGATCACAACGCTTTGCTCTTCGAGGGCATGACCCAGGCGCCAGACACAGGCGGCGCGTGGGCGGCCGTGGTGCATGACCTGCGCCGCTTCCAGGGGCGGCGGGCGCATGTCGAGTACGTCGATGATGGCGGCGGCGTGATCGACGTGGCGTGGCTGGCGTTCGTGCAGTCGCCGGAGCTCGCGCCCATGCCTGCACCGGCAGCGGCCGATCCGGCGTTGGCTTACGAACTGGCGGCGATCGACGCCCAAGCGTTGCCAGAGTCGATCGAGGCGCTGGTCCTAGCCGAAGCCGGAGCGTGGAACGACAGCGTGCACGTGCGAGGCAGCGCGAAGCGGCTCGGTGATTCGGTCACGCGCGGGGCGATGGGTTCGCTCGCCCAGGGCGTCCCTGCGCCCGGCGCTATCGGTTCTGGGCGGCTCGAACTAGCCCGAATGCTCGTGGAGCGATCGCACCCGCTTGTTGCGCGGGTGATGGTCAACCGTATCTGGCAGCATGTGGTCGGTCGCGGGCTCGTGTCCACGCCGGATGACTTCGGTGCGCTCGGTGCGGCACCCACGCATCCGGAACTTCTTGATTGGCTCGCCGCCGACTTCATGCGCGACTGGGACATCAAGCGGCTCGTTCGGCAGATCGCGCTGAGCGCCACGTTCGCGCAGTCGGGTACCTCAAGCGAGCAGTCCGAATCGCTCGATCCCACGAACGCCCTGCTGCACCGCGCATTCATCCGTCGGCTCGATGCCGAGAGCGTGCGGGATGCCATGCTCGCGCTTGCCGGTCGGCTCGATCGCACGATGGGCGGCCCGGGCGTCCCCACGCACCTCACCGAGTTCATGACCGGCCGCGGGCGCCCGGGCCAGTCGGGCCCGCTCGACGGCAATGGCCGTCGCAGCGTCTACCTCGAAGTGCGGCGCAACTTCGCGGATTCGTTCCTCGCCACGTTCGACCTGCCCGTGCCAACCACCACCGTGGGTCGGCGGCATGAGAGCAACGTGCCGGCGCAGGCGCTGGCGATGATGAATGCACCGCTGGTGCATGAGCTGGCGGCCCGCTGGGGTGCGTGTGCGGGTGCATCGTGCGATGGTTCCCCTGCGTCCATCGTTCGGATCGCCGCCAGCATGCTGCAGGACGCCTGGGGCCGCGAGCCTGCGACGGAGCAGGTGGATCGGTGCGTGGCATTCGTGCAGGCGGAGGGCGGGCCGAGTCCCGCCGCGTGGTCGGCGCTGGCGCATGCGATCCTGAACACCAAGCAGTTCCTCTTCATCGACTGAACCATGGGCCATCACTGCCGATCTTTCGTACCCCGTGCCTTCACGCGCCGCGACATGCTGCGGCAGTGCATGAGCGGCTTCGGCATGGTTGCCGCGGCAGGCATGATGGGCCCCAAGGCGATGGCCGCGCTGCTGGAGGGGTCGGCCGCGCCGCGCAGCCTCCGTCCCCGCGCGCGCAACGTGATCTTCCTCTACATGGATGGCGGTCCGAGCAGCATGGACACGTTCGACCCCAAGCCGCGGCTGTCCAAGGAGCACGGCCAGCCCTTCGGCATGGCCATGGAGCCCACGCAGTTCAACAACAACGGCAACACGCTCGGCAGCCCATGGGCGTTCCGGCCGGGTGGTTCATGCGGCACGCCGGTGAGCGATCTCTTCCCGCACGTGCGCGCCATGGCCGACGAGCTGCTGGTGATCCGCAGCATGACGAGCCAGTTCAGCGAGCACACCAACGCGAACTACTTCCTGCACACCGGTGCTGGGCTTGCCGGTCGCCCGAGCATGGGTGCCTGGGCGAGTTACGGCCTCGGCAGCGAGAGCTCCGACCTGCCGGGCTTCGTGGTGCTCAATGGCGGGCTCGTGCCTCCGGGCGGTCTCGAGTGCTTCGGCAACGGTTTCCTGCCGGCCACGCACCAAGGCAGTGTGGTCCTGCCGCGCGGCGATGGCTTGGCCAATGTGCGCCCGCGCGAAGGAGCCGATGCGCAGCGGCGCAAGCAGGCGCTTGTGGCCGAACTCGACGGCAGCGCGCCATCGTGCGGTGCCGTCGAGGCGGCGATCGCCAACTGGGAGCTCGCCTTCCGCATGCAGTGGGCCGTGCCCGAACTCATGGAGGTTTCGCGCGAGAGCAAGGCCACGCAATCGATGTACGGGATGGACCACGCCTACGAGCCCACGCGGATCTTCGCGGCGCAGTGCCTGCTCGCGCGCCGGCTGGTCGAGCGCGGCGTGCGCTTCGTCGAGCTCACCATTCCGTACACCGCCAACAACGACCGCTGGGACCAGCACGACAACCTCGTGGGCGGCCACGAGGACAACGCCCGCACGGTCGACCAGCCGATCGCCGCGCTGCTCAAGGACCTTCGCCAGCGTGGCTTGCTCGACGAGACCCTGGTGGTCTGGGCTGGCGAATTCGGCCGCACGCCCTTCGCGCAAGGCACCGCCGGGCGCGATCACAACCCGTTCGGCTTCAGCATCTGGATGGCTGGCGGCGGTGTGCGCGGAGGCAGCGTGTACGGCGCGACCGACGAGTACGGCTACAAGGCCGTCGACGGCCGTGTCGACATCCACGACCTTCACGCGACGATGCTGCACCTGCTGGGCGTGGACCATGAGCGGCTCACGTTCATGTTCGGCGGCCGCGAGATGCGCCTCACCGACGTGCACGGCCGCGTGATCACCGATTGGCTCGCGTGAGGCCGGGGGACGACGCCGGACCGCGGTTCACTGGTCGGGTTCGATCGAGGCCGTCAGCGACTTCGAATGCAGCTGGCCCTGAATGAGCTCGGCGTGCTCGCGATGGGTCACGCACACCACGGCAGCGCCGGTGCGGTCGACCTCGGTCGTCTTGACCATGGCCGCCGTCACTTCCATCCGCAGGATGTCCATGAAGCTGCGGATCACGTGCTCATAGGTGTTCACGTCATCGTTGTGGACCAAGACCTTCCACTGCGGCAGCGGGCGGGGCTTGGTCGGATTGGGCTTGCGGGTCGGGGTGCTCTCGATGGTGGTGCTCATGATGGAACCTCCGGGGTCGAGACCGAGGGTAATGGCGTGCATGCGCGTTTCAATGGGAATTCAAGTGATTTCCCGGGTCGTGAGCGCAACCGGGTGCCTGATGGCGAGGGCTGCAGGTGGGGCTTGCGACCGGATCCCGCCGGTCAACCCGCCGATTGCGGCCCTTGCGGGCCCCATTCGAGTTCCAGGCGCTCCTTGCCGGCCATGAAGGAGTCCAGCCAGACCCCGACCGCCGCATGACGCCAGTCGCCGTCCTCGAAAAGCCGGGCGGCCGGGTCCTTCTGCCGTGCCAGGTACCAGCGACTGAGCTGCTGGCGCGTGAGCACCATCGTCGGTGCCAGATGCAGGCCGATGCAGCGCATGTTGAGGATCGACCAGAGCGCATCGATCTTCATGCGGTCGTCGGCGTTCTCGTCGGGTGGCGTCCAGATCCGATCGCGGTCGATGGGGAGTTCCTTGGCGCGCGCGATGCAGTCGATGATCGCCTGCCCCGACTCCTGCACGACCGGCCGCGGCAGGCCGCGGATGTCGTCTAGCTCACGCACCGACTCGGGCTTGGCGCGGGCGACATCGAGCAGGGGAGCATCGGCCAGCAGTGTGCGTGGCGGGACGTCCTTGGTGCGGGCCAGTTCGTATCGCAGCACCACGAGTTCGCGCAGGATCGTCATCACGCGCGGGCGAAGGTTCATGCCCCGGCAGGCGCGACGGACCTGGCTCTCGGGGTCGAACGATTCGCTGGCCTTGATCTCGAGTTCGCACTCGTGCCGAGCCCAGTCGACTCGTCCCAGCTCGGCGAGCCGCTCGTGCATGCGCTGCCACACCAAAGGGAGGTAGCGCACATCGTCGGCCGCGTAGCTGATCTGGCTTGCGGTGAGCGGGCGCGCATCCCAGTCGGTGAACGTGTGCCCCTTCGACAGGCGATGGCCAGTGAGCGACTCGACCGTGTTGGCCAGGCTCGCCGGCCAAGGCATGCCCATCAGGGCCGCGCCGACCTGCGTGTCGATGACGTTGCGGGCCAGCACGCCGGCTGCGCGCTGGGCAGCATTCACGTCCTGGCCGCCGGCGTGCACCAACGTGACCAGGCGCTCGTCGCAGACGGCCGACCAGATCCCCGACAGGTCGGGAGTCTGCGTGGGATCGATGATCGCCACGCGCTCGGCGGTCGCAACCTGCACCAGGCAGATCCGTGGGTGAAAGGTCTCCTCGCCGATGAACTCGGTGTCGTAGGCAAAGGTCCCGGCGGCACGAAGGTGCTCGACCAGCTCCGCCAGCTCAGCCGGGGTCTGCACCACAGGCGCATGCCCCTGCGGCACCATCGGGTGCTCCATGACCCGGATCCGCGAGGGCGCCTCGTCAGCGTGGGCCTCGGCATGGTGAATGGAGCGCTTGCGGCGGCGGAAGTTCACGAAGTTCGGAATGTACGGGGGTGGGGAGGTTGCGGCGAGGAAAGAGTCCTATAAAACCAAAGTTGGATCGCGACGGATTCGTGACTCCGTGACGTCCTTCACGATTCCTAGACTTTGCGACCCATGGCCTCGGCCGACACGATGACCCTGCATGTTCGACGCCTGCCCGGCGTCGTTCCCATCGCGAGGGCGGTGCAGGAACTGGCCTCGGCCATCGAGTCCTTGGGGATGCGCAGGGCTGATGCCCTCGACCGCATCGAAGTCGAGATCGAGCCGCTCGACATCATGGCCTGGGTGGCGAGCCAGCAACCGGGCCAGCGGACGATGTTCCGCAATCGCGAAGGCAGCCTGGAGATGGCGAGCCTGGGCAGCCTGTTCGCGGCGCCCTCGCTGGATGATGCCCGCGTGCAGCGACTGCTTGAGCAGGAGCCCCCGATCTTCCCGCGCATGCACGAGCCGGCGTCACCGTTCCTGGTGACGACGTGTGCGTTCGATGCGAGCGCACCGATCGCCGGTGCCTGGTCTGCCTTCGGACCCATGCGCGTGTCGCTGCCCCTGGTCGAGGTACGCCGCATGCGCACCGTGACCACCCTCGCTGTGCACGTCAATGGCGATCCCTCGCGCTCGCTCGATGCGCTTCGGGCGGTGCGCCAGCCCACGTCCGTGCAGCGCGTTGCGCTGCGCCTGGAATCCGACAGCGATCCCTCGCACTGGGCGCGCATGGTCGATGAGGCACTCGAGGCGATCGCCTCCCGTGCGCTCGAGAAGGTCGTCGTCGCGCGCACGCGCCGCTATCGCGCGGTGAGCGCCATCGATCCCATGGCGCTCCTCATGTCGCTGAGGTCCGCTGCGCACGACGTCTTCCACGTCGCGGTCGAGGCGGCGCCCGGCGCGAGCTTCGTGTCGATCACGCCCGAGCGCCTCTTCAAGCGCAAGGGTCGTGTGGTGCACACCGAGGCGATCGCCGGCACCTGCCCGCGCGGTCCCGATCTGGCCGCCGATGCTTGGCTCGCGAGCCGCTTGCTGGCGAGCACGAAGAACCGTCTGGAGCACGATCTGGTCCTCGATCGCATCAAGGCCGTGCTGGCGCCGTGGTGCGACCGGCTCGATGCCGAACCGACGCCGGGGATCGTGCGCCTGGCGCATGTGCAGCACCTGATGACCGGCGTGAGCGCGCGGCTGGCCGATGATGTCCGCGACGGCGCCCTGCTCGCCGCGATGCATCCCACGCCCGCCGTGTGCGGCACGCCGACTGAGGCTGCGCGCGCCTTCATCGCGGCGCACGAAGCCGACCCGCGCGGTCTCTACGCCGGTGCAGTCGGGCTCGTGAGCGCGAGCCGCAGCGACTTTGCGGTGGGCATCCGCAGTGCGCTCGTGCATGGCGACCAGGCTGTGGCGTTCGGTGGCGCGGGTATCGTGCAGGGCAGCGAGGCCGATGCCGAATGGCTCGAGACGGCCCGCAAGATGGAGTCGTTCGACGCCGTCTCCTGAGCCTGCACGCGCATGATCACCTTCGACGACGCTCCGAACCTGAATGCCCTCTGGGCTCGCCTGACCATGGCGGAGTTCGTGCGCTCGGGCGCGCGCCATGTCGTGGTCTGCCCGGGATCGCGCAGCACGCCGCTGGCCTTGGCCGCGCACGCGAGCGGTCTCGACCTGGTGGTGGCGCTCGATGAGCGCGGAGCTGCATTCCATGCGCTGGGCATCGCCAAGGCGACCGGCTGCGCTGCGCCCGTGATCACGACCAGCGGCACGGCGGTCGCGAACCTCCTTCCCGCGGCCGTCGAGGCGTGGGCCAGTGGGATCCCGATGATCGTGCTCACTGCCGATCGGCCTCCTGAACTCCTGGAATGCGGCGCGAACCAAGCGATTCCGCAGCGGGACGTGCTTGGTCGCTTCGCTCGGTGGAGCGTGGACCTGGGGTGCCCGACCGATGCGGTCGATGCGCGCGTGGTGCTTTCGACTGCGGCGGAGGCATGGAACCGTGCACACACCGTGCCGTGCGGCGCCGTCCACGTGAACTGCCCGTTCCGCGAACCGCTCGGCCTGCAGGAAGCATCATGGAATCGAGCGACGCTGGATTCGATCCGTGCCTGGATCGGATCGACGGCGCCGTGGCGTGCCGAAGCGTGCTTCGGCGGTGGGCCGGGGTTGCTCGCGGCGTTGCGTGCGGTGACGCGCGGCAGTTCGCGCGGCGTCATCGTGGCCGGGGCGCTGCGGGACGAGGCCGAGCGTGATGCGGCGCTCATCCTGGCCGCGCGGCTTGGGTGGCCGGTGGTTGCCGACATCGCCAGCGGGCTGCGCGGCGTGCCGACGGCGCTCGCTCGCGTGATCGCGCACGGCGACCTGGTGCTGCGCAGCGATGCGGCGCAGCGTGCTCTCGCGCCCGATGCGATCCTGCGCGTGGGCGGAGCGCTCACGAGCAAGGCCGTGACGCAGTGGATCGATGCCTCGCGCGTGCGTCCGGTGCTGGTCGGCCGGCATGCTCAGCGCCAGGATCCATCGCACGCTGCGGCGTTCTCGCTGGATGTGGACCTGGCAGCGCTCGCGCGAGATCTGGTGAACAGCCAGCCCGAGGCGCTGCCTGCGGTGCCGAGCGCGCTCACGGACTCGTTCGTGCAGGCCGATCTTGCGGCCGCCGCCGCGATCGGAGCGTGGATGGAGTCGACCGATGACCTCAGCGAACCATGGATCGCCTGGTGGATCGCGCAGCACGCCCCGGCAGGTGTGCTCCTGGCAGGCAACAGCATGCCCGTGCGCGACCTTGACATGCATGCACCCGTTCGGCGCGACCTGGTGGTGCTTGGCCAGCGTGGCGCAAGCGGCATCGATGGCCTGATCGCCACCGCAAGCGGCATCGCGCGCAGCGGTGCGCCGACCACGGCGCTCATCGGTGATGTCAGCGCGCTGCATGACCTGTCGAGCCTCGAGCTCCTTCGGCGCACGCCGGGCCGATGCACGCTCGCGATCGTGAACAACGACGGTGGCGGCATCTTCCACTTCCTGCCGGTCGCGCAGCAGCCCGTGCCGTTCGAGACGCTCTTCGGTACGCCGCACGGCTGCTCGTTCGGTGGTGCCGCTTCGATGTTCTCGCTGCCCTACGCGCGCGCGTCCACTCGTGACGAAGCAACGCGCGCCCTGCAGCAAGCATGGTCGAGCAGGGCCCCGGCGATCGTCGAGCTCGTCACTCCTCGTGCGGACAACCTCGGTCGCCATCGCGCGCTGCAAGCCGCCGTCACGCAGGCGGTCGATGCCGCGCTGGCAGGATGAGCGCGCCGATGCGTGCTCGGACCCACGAGGCCCTGACGCGCGCAGCAGGGCAGCCCGCGAACCACGTCGATCGATCGATCCTGCCATGGGTTGACCTGCGCGTCGCACGCGATGACGCACCGTGCATCGTGGCCTTGCATGGTTCCTTCGGCGAACCCCGTGACTGGAAGCTGGTGGCTGCACGACTCGGCACGGAGGCTTCGTTCCATGCGCTCGCACTCGCACCGTTGGCGCAATGCCCCGTGCTCGACATGCCGCACGCTGCGGCGATGGTGGCGCGCACCGTGCAGGCCATCCGCGCGCAGCGACCTCGCGCACCCTTGGTGCTGGCGGGCTACAGCTTCGGCGGCCGCCTTGCCGCCGCGGCCACGGTCGCGCTGATGCCCGATGCACTCGTCCTGGTGAGCGCGCGCGTGCATCCGCTGGCACCTGCGCAGGCGCTTGAACGGCAACGGACCGATGCCGCGCTCTCCGCCGCGCTCGCGCGCGACGGCATGCAGGCCTTCATGCGCTCCTGGCATGAGCGTGCGATGTTCGCTGGACTCGTCGCGCGGGGGATCGCAGGGGCCGTTGCGGCATCGCGCGCGGCAAGCACGCCCAGCTGGGTCCGGATCCTGCGCGAACTCTCGCCGGGCAAGGCGCTGCAGGCACCCGACCTGTCGCCTGCCCGGCGCTGCGTGTTCGTGGCCGGCAAGGACGACACGGCCTATGTCGAGGAAGGGGAACGCCTGCGCGCGCTGCGCCGCGGCCGTCACCTGCATGTTGCCGTCGCCGATGCGGGCGATGGGCACCCGACCACGCACGCGCTGCTCGTCGAGGCGCCCGCGGTCGTGGCCCAGGTCCTGGACTACGCTTGCGCACCATGACCACGACCAGCACTGCACCGGCCTGGACCGCCGTCGGCGAGTGGACCGACATCCGCTACCACACCCTGCCCGAGGGCATTGCGAAGATCACGATCAACCGCCCACAGAAGCGCAACGCCTTCCGCCCCGAGACGGTGATGGAGATGCGACGCGCGCTGCAGCTGGCGCGCGAGGATGCGTCGATCGGCGTGATCATCCTGTGCGGGGAGGGCCCCGATGCCTTCTGCGCAGGCGGTGACCACAGCGTCCGCGGCGAGGCGGGCTATGTGGATGAGTCCGGCGTGCACCGGCTGAACGTGCTCGACTTCCAGCGCGAGATCCGGACGTGCCCCAAGCCGATCGTGGCGATGGTGGCAGGATTCGCCATCGGCGGCGGCCACGTGCTCCACATGATGTGCGACCTGACGATCGCCGCGGACAACGCCAAGTTCGGCCAGATCGGCCCGAAGGTCGGCTCGTTCGACGGCGGCTACGGCAGCTCGTACATGGCGCGCATCATCGGCCAGAAGAAGGCGCGCGAGATGTGGTTCCTGTGCCGGCAGTACTCGGCGCAGCAGGCGCTCGACATGGGCCTCGTGAACACGGTCGTGCCGCTGGCCGACCTCGAGCGCGAGACCTTGCAGTGGTGCCGCGAGATGCTGGCGTGCTCGCCCACCGCGCTGCGCTGCCTCAAGGCCGCGATGAATGCCGATTGCGATGGCCAGGCCGGGCTGCAGGAGCTGGCTGGTTGCGCCACGATGCTCTACTACATGACCGACGAGGCGCAGGAGGGTTCCCGCGCTTGGCGCGAACGCCGTCCGCCAGCGTGGGACTCGATCACGCGTCGCCCGTGAGCGACCTCACGCCCATCCCGGTGCCCAAGCGCGCAGGACTCGCCACGTGGATCGCCGCCATGCGTCCCAAGACGCTGCCGGCCGGCCTTGCGCCCGTGGTGGTGGGCGCGGCGCTCGGCCGCGCGCAGAGCGCTGCACCTTGGCACGCCCGGGAGTGGGGGCTCTTCGCTGCGTGCGCGGTCGGCGCGCTTGGTGTGCAGGTCGCCACGAACTTCGCGAACGAGTGCCTGGATTTCCGCAAGGGTGCCGACACGCCCGACCGGCTCGGTCCCACGCGTGCGGTTGCTGCGGGGCTCATCGCGCCCGCGCGCATGTGGGTCGCGACGGGCATCGCGCTCGCGGTCGCAGGTCTGGCTGCCGCCTGGCTCTCGATCGAGGTCAGCATCGGCTATGCCTTCCTCGGCCTGATCAGTGGCATGCTGGCGCTTGCGTACACCGGCGGACCGTTGCCGCTGGCCTACGTCGGGCTGGGCGATCTCTTCGTGCTCGCGTTCTTCGGTGTCGTGGCCGTGGTGGCCACCGGTCTTGCACTCGGGGCTGATCTCGCTGCGCCGCTCGTCACGGCGGGCGTGGGATGTGGCCTGCTCTCCACCGCCATCCTTGCCATCAACAATCTTCGTGACCGCGAGGGCGATGCACGAGCGCGCAAGCTCACGCTGGCCGTGCGCCTGGGCGGGCGATTCGCTCGGTTGGAGTACGGCGCCTGCGTCGTGGGCGCGCTGGCCTGCTTCGCATGGCTCGCCGCAGGCCAGGATGCGATGGCTTATCTGCCATGCGTGCCGTCCGTGCTGCTGGTGGTGCAGGTCGTGCGAGTGCTGCGCGGGCTCGACGGTCGACCGTTGAATGGCGTGCTAGCCTCCACGGGATCGGCCCTGCTGGCGACGGCAGTGCTGTTCGCCCTCGTCATGACCCGGTCCTGATGCAGTCCTTCAGCGTTGCTTGGTACGAACTTCCGCTTCGCACGCCGTTCCCGGCGGGCGGGGAGATGGTCCGCGTGCGACGCGGGGCGATCCTGCGCATCGAGGAGGACGGCCGCTTCGGCTACGGCGAGATGGCGCCCTTGGCGGGGCTGCACCGCGAATCGCTCCAGGACGCGCTCGAGGGAGTGCAGGAGGCCACCTGCAGCGGATCCATGCCCATGGCGCCGAGCGCCTCGTTCGCGCTCTCCTGCGCGCAGGCCACGCTGGTGGATGAGCGTCGCTTCGGCTTCGGGCGCAGCGAGCACAGCGGGGTCGGCGTGAACGCGGTCTTCTCGGGCGATGCCGCCGCCGCGCGCGCGGCGATCGAGCGCGGGGACTTCTCCGGCTACCGCACCGTGAAGGTGAAGGTCGGCCTGGGCAAGGTCGCCGACGATGCGGAGCTGATCGGTGCGATGCTCGATGGGCTCGATTCCGCGGTCCGCCTGCGACTGGACGGCAACCGCCGACTCACGTTGACTTCGGCCGTGCGCATGATGAAGCGGCTCGACGTGGCCCGCATCGAATACATGGAGGAGCCGCTGCGCAACCCGCTCGAGCTGCCCGAGCTCAGCCGTCGCACGGGCATCACGATGGCGATCGATGAGTCGCTGCACGAGCCCGAACACCGTGAGGCGCTCGTTGGTGCGCCCGGCGTCGAGGTGCAGGTCCTGAAGCCGAGCCTGCTCGGTGCGCTCGAGGAAGTCGAGCACGCGGTGACGCGCGGCCGGATCCACGGCATGGACACGGTGCTCTCGAGCTGCCTCGAGTCGTCCTACACGCTGGCCTTGCTCGCGCGGCTTGCGTCGGTCACCGCCACCGGCGGTCGCGACCACGGCCTCGCGTCAGCGGGACTCTTCGAATTCGATGTCGTGGAGCAGGCACCCGTGCGGGACGGTCGCATGGAGATCGCGCCGTCGCTCCCGATTCCCAGGCTCGAATACATGCCGCTCAAGGAGGCAGTCGTTCCATGGACGTGATCACCTTCCAGATGGGCCCAGGGGGCATCGTCGATCCGCATTGGCAGGGCGTTCGTGCCGCGTACGAGCACTCGCTCTGGGCCGAGGGCATCGGTGCCGGCGTGCGCGTGGGCGTGCGGGCATCACTCGATGCCGAGGCGATCAGCACGCTCTTCGCCGTCGTGCGTCGCGGCGCCTGTGCGGTGCTCCTCAATCCACGCGATCCCGAAGCCAGGCGCACCGCCGTCTGCGCGCAGGCGGGTGCCGTCAGCCTGCCCGCCCCGAGCGCCCCGAGCTGCACCGTGCCCGGTGCGGATCCCGATCCGGCGCGCCCCACCGTCATCGTGCCCACGAGCGGTTCCAGCGGTGAGCCGCGTCTGATCGTGCACTCGGCTGCCACGCTGGTCGAGGCCGCCGTGCGCGCCTCCAAGGCCTGTTCCTTCGCGGCGGACGATTGCTGGGCGCTCACGATTCCCTGGCACCACGTCGGCGGACTCGGCATCCTCATGCGCGCGGCGCTCGTGGGTGCGCGCGTGGCCATGGTGCGCAGCGAGGCATCGGTGGCGCTGCATGCGTTCCTGCTGGCGGCGCCGTCGGTCACGCACGCTTCGATCGTGCCGACGCAGCTGGCTGGACTGCTGCATGCCGCCCGCCAGGATGCGGGCCTGCATGACCGCATCCGCGCGATGAAGGCGCTCGTCGTCGGTGGTGCCTCGTGCCCGATCGATTGGCGCAACCAGGCGCTCGCCAACGGCTGGCCGCTCGTGATGACCTACGGCATGACCGAGACCGGTGCGATGGTCGCGGCGGGTCGCCCCACCGCTGATTCGCCCGATGGCTGGTCGGGCCGCTGGCTCGAGGGCGTGGTCGCCAAGCGGCTCGGCGATGACCTGTTCGTGCGTTCGCCGACCATGGCGCTGGGCGCATGGCGCGATGGCACGATCGAGCCGATCGTCGAGGCCGGCGGTTGGCTGCGCACGAACGACCAGGGTCGATTCGACCAGGGCGCGGTGATCGTGTCCGGGCGCAACGACCGGGTGTTCATCTCCGGCGGCGAGAACATCGATCCGGTCGAGGTCGAGACGCAGCTCCTGCACCATGCCGCACTGCTCGGCGCGCGCGTGATCGGCGTGCCGCACGACCGGTGGGGCATGCGTCCGGCGGCGTTCGTCCGCACGGATGGCAGTGCCCTCGACTGGGATGCACTGGTCGCCTCGCTCGGCGAGCGATTGCCGCGCCACGCGTTGCCGGATGCGATCGTCGAGTGGCCGGGCGACCTGCCGCACAAGGGGTCGCTCGCCCAGTGCCATGCCGCGCTGCCTTCGGCGCGCGTGCTCTGGAGCAGGCCTGCGCCTGAGCGATCAGCGGTCGGCGAGCCGGCGGATGGCGTCGGGCACGGCGACTGAGCCGCCGTCGGCACCGACGCACGCGTGCACGAGCGTGATGCGTGCTGCGCAGCGCGAGCCCAGCATCAGTTCGTGGAGCATGGTGACCGAGCGTTCGCCGCAGGCGACCATGGTCGACCGCACCTCGACGGCATCACCGACGCGCATGGGTGCATGAAGGTCCGCCTCAACCCGCACGATCGGCATCGCAGGCAGCCGTCCCGCCAGCATGTCGGCGATCGGCGCGCCGTGCGACGACAGCCAGGCCTCGAAGCTCCGGTGCGCGATCTCGATGGCGCGTGCGGTGAAGACGACGCCCGCGGCATCGGTGTCCGCCAGCGAGACGATGTGTCGATGCGAGTGCTGCACGCACGCATCCTAGGGGTTCAGCCCCGGCGGTTCAGCACGGCCCCCATGCGCTGAGCATGATGCCCAGGTCGGAGCCGTCGACGGCGCCGTTGCCATCGATGTCGGCCGCGCCGGGAGCGCCCCATCCGCTCAGCAGCAAGCCCAGGTCGCCGCCATCGACGAGGCCGTTGCCATCAAGATCGGCAGGGCACTCGGGCGGCAGCGTGAACGGCGTGAGGAAGCGGAAGCTCGACACGGGCGGGTTGCCCGCGCCGCCCGGGTTGTTCACGATCTCGACCTCGGCGCCGCCGATCGGATTCAGCATCTGCACGCGCGTGCCGCCGGTGTAGAGCAATTGCCCGTTGCCGAGCGGCCACACGCCGCGGGGGCTGGTGAAGGTTGGATAGAAGTTGCCGAGCTGTCCAGTGGCGGACAGGTTCCACAGTCCGCGCGGATCGCTGAAGCCCGCGACCCAGAAGCCCCCGCCGATCGCCGGCGAGATCTGCTGCGGGAAGTCGAAGTAGCTCAGGCCGTCAGAGTCGAAGAAGGGCGGCGACTGCACGATGCCCGCATCGCTCACGAACTCAAGGTCCTCGCCGCCGAGCGCAGCCTCGCCGGAGTCGGCCACCATGAACCCACCGGGCACCGCGATGATGCCGCGCGGGTTGCGCATGAGCGGACTCTGCAGGAAGAGCTCGAAGCCGGAGCCATCGAGGTTCATGCGCCAGATGCGGCCAGGCTCGGAGAGCGTGGTCACGAACGGCTCGGTCACGTAGATCTTGCCGTTCTTCACGCAGCAGCCGTACGCGCGCGTGAGGCCCTGCGCGGGCCCGCACAGCTCGCGGATGAAGACGCCCTGCGCACTGAACTCGCGCACGGTGGCGTCCACCTCATCGGTCACGATCATCGTGCCGGTGGGGCTCGACACGACCTGGATCGGTTGGTCGAGGTACTGCGTGTCGACGATCACGTTCTGGCTCACGATGGCGCCGGTCGTGGCGTCGAAGGCCCAGACCGTCTGCCGCAGCGAGTCAGGGCACAGCAACACCGGCGTGCCGGAGCCGGGAAGCGCGACGAGGAGCGACGAAAGCGTGGCGGCGATCATGGGCAGTCGAGTGTAGGACCGGACCGGGGCGGGTCAAAGCCGGGCAGGGGATTCCGGCGCGATGGCCCGGGAACATGTGCGCCGACGCCATGATCCGTGGGAGCAGGGCGCGCCTACCAGCGCTCGGACGCATCCTTCGGCGCCAGGTGCCAGGCCGAGGGCTCGGTCCCGTTGATGCGCGTGTTGCCGGGGATCGTCGTCGTGCGCACCATATGCAGGAAGTCGCAGGGGAAGGGGAGCGCCGGCTTCGACAGTGCATCGAGTCGAGCGGTCTCCTCGGCGGTGAGCCGCAGCGTGCAGGCGCCCAGGTTGTCCTCCAGCTGCGTCATCGTGCGCGCACCGAGGATGGTGCTCGTGACGCCGGCGCGGTCCATGACCCAGCGCAGGGCGACTTGTGCCGGCGTTGCCCGGTGCACGGCGCCGATCTCGCGTAGGGCATCGACGATCGCGAAGGTCGTTTCGTTCAGGTAGGTGCTGTCGCTGCGTACGCGCGTGGAGCCGTCGTCCTTGGGTCGGTGTGTGCGATCGAACTTGCCCGAGAGCACGCCGCCGCGCAAGGGGCCCCACGGCGTCACGCCCAGGCCGAGCGCGCGTGCCATCGGCATCAGCTCGCCCTCGACCGTGCGCTGCAGCAGCGAGTACTCGATCTGCAGCGCGACGAACGGCACCCATCCCTTGAGGATCGCCTCGTACTGCATCTGGGTGCAGACCCACGCCGGGTGGTCGCTCAGGCCCAGGTAGCGAACCTTGCCTGCACGCACGAGCATGTCGAGCGTGTGCACGGTCTCGTCGACCGGCGTGTGCGGATCGAGGAAGTGCACCCAGAGCAGGTCGATGTGGTCGGTGCGCAGGCGACGCAGCGAGTCCTCGACCTGGTGCATGATGGCCTTGCGTCCCGAGCCGCCGCCGTTGGGATCGCCCACGTGCATGCCGCCGCCGAACTTGGTGGCCAGCACCATGCGGTCGCGCAGCCCCTTGCCGCCGCCGGTGGTGAACCACTCGCCGAGGATCGCCTCGCTGTGTCCCTTGGTGTAGATGTTCGCGGTGTCGATGAAGTTGCCGCCGCGTGCGACGTAGCGCTCCAGCTGGGCGATCGACTCGTCGGGGCCGGTGCCGAATCCCCATTCGGTGCCGAAGGTCATCGCACCCAGGCAGAGGGGACTGACGCGAAGGCCAGAGCGGCCGAGGGTGACGTAGTGGTCGAGTGCCATGGAGGCACTCTAGGTGCACGTGGGTGGCGCGGGTCGCTACCTTGTCCGCATGCCCAGCATCAGCCCACCGCGACGGCCGCGACGGACCGCGCGTGCCATCGAGCCCGTGCCGATGCCGACCGCGAAGACGCCCGGCGACGAGGCGCGGGCCGAGCACCGGGATTCGGTCTACCACATCTACATGGCGGCACTCGCGATGCTGGCGATCCTCGTGTCGGTGGGGCTCTTCCTCTCACCGACCGAACCCGACGTCATCGGCGTGCTCTCGGTCGTCGACTTCATCCTCTGCCTCTTCTTCTTCTACGACTTCCTGCGCCACCTGTGGAAGGCGCCGTCCAAGCTCCGCTACCTGTTCGGCTGGGGGATCATCGACCTGCTGAGCAGCATCCCGTTCGTGCTCGAGGTCCGCTGGCTCCGCCTGGCTCGCGTGCTCCGCTTCCTCATGCTGCTGCGGGCGGCGCGCATCCTGTGGGAGTCGGCCAAGGCCGACCGCCGCAGCATCGTCATGGCGGGCGCCACGTTCTTCATCCAGACGCTCTTCATCGCGATTTGCATCGTCGTGCTGCACGTCGAGCATCAAGCCCCGGACGGCAAGATCCGCTCGGCCAGCGACGTGCTCTGGTGGGCGATGACCACCGTGACCACGGTGGGCTACGGCGACATGTACCCGGTCACGACCATCGGGCGGATCGCAGGAGCGATCCTGATGGTGTCGGGCATCGGCTACCTCGCCACGGTGCTGGGCGTCTTCGCGCAGTCATTCGTGCCCCAGCGCAACCATCACTGAGCCCGGTACCCGGACCGGCGGCCGGTCATTCCTGCGCGGTCCAGCCGTAGGTCTCGTAGCGGTGGTCGAAGGTCCCGTCGGGCCGCAGGTCGAGCACGCCGAAACCCTCTGGCACGCCCTCGAGCGGTCCCTTCCACCACGATCCGCTCACGGCGCCGTCGTTGATGTAGGTGATGCCGTCGGTCTCGCAGCGGTCGCGCAGGTGGATGTGCCCGCTCAGGCACAGGCGGACCTTGCCGCTGGCGCGCATGAGTTCATGCAGCTCCGCGCAGTCCGTGTGCATCTCGCCGCCCGACAGGATCGTGTCGGTCCCGCGCGCAGGCGGCTTGCCATAGGTGATCGTGGTGACCGCGATGATGGGGATGTGGCTCACCACGCACACCGGCGTGCCGGCGGGGGTGGCCTTGAGCTCGGCCTCGAACCAAGCGCGCTGTTCGGGATCGAGGAACCCCTTGTAGCCGTTGCCGTCGGGCTGCACGCTGTCGAGGAGGATGAAGCGCCAGCCGCCCCGATCGCTCGAGAACCAGTTGCGCGGCTGCGCGAACGTCTCGCACGCCCACTTCTTGCCCCAGTCGGCGGCATCGAGCGGCACGTCGGTACGCGAGCGGTTCCAGCCCAGGATGTCATGGTTGCCGGTCGTATGCAGCACGGGCACCGACACGTCCTTCATCATGCTCTCGAAGCACCCGCGCATGACCTTGGCCCGGTCGCGCTTGGCGTCGAAGACATCCATGACGGTGTCGCCGCCGGTGATCACCAGATCTGGCTTGAGCTCCTGCGCACGCGCCCAGGCCTGCGCGGCCCCGCGCTCGGCCTGGCGCTCGGGCTGCACATGGATGTCCGTCATGTGGATGAGCCGGAAGGGCTTCGATGCGACTGCATCCTGGATCGGTGCGGCCACGGCATGCGCGCGAGAACGACCAAGAAACGGTGCCAGCGCGAGTCCGGCGGCGGCGGCGAGGGCGTCACGACGGTCGATCGAAGAGCTCATGCGTGCGTCATACCATCATCGTGCAAGGCCCGTGCAAGCCGCTCGACGGATCGTGGCGAGCTCCCTTCGGCCTTGTTGTTCACGATGACGAAGCCTGCGATGCCCGCCGTCACGGCGTGTTGGTTCAGGCGCACCCACGAGGCCAGTCCGGTGGGATCGGGATCGACGATGCGGTCGAACGGCGCGTAGCGCTCCTTGGCTTCCTCGTACGAGAGCCCGCTGTGGAGCATCCACCTGCAGCAGAGCACGCGGTTGGCCTCGACGGGGACATGCTCCGCCTGCGCCATCGGCCCCGGCATCGATGGGTGCACCGAGTAGCAGTGGCTCGCGCCGGTCGATCGCAGCATGCTCAGGTACGACGGACGCAGCATGCGGCGATCACGCCACTCGATGGCGTAGAGCGGTCCCGGCGGCAGGCGAGCCAGGAACCCACCCACCTCATCGATGATGCGCTCGGCTTCGCTGTCGTTGCGGACGCCCAGATGCGAGAACTGGAACAGGATCGGCCCGCAGCGCTCGGCGAGACCACCCACGCAGGGCGCCACGATCTCGTCGGCGGCGAACGCCGCATCGAGCCAGCGCGACGGGCGGTGCGGCGCCCCCGGTGCCGGCCGCCAGCCATCGAGCGGCTGCGCGGGCTGCATGATCGACTCGTGCGCCTTCACCAGGAAGCGGAAGTCGCGCGGGACCTGCTCGGCCAGCCGCATGAACTCCTCCAGCGGCGCAGGCCGGTAGTAGGTCTTGTCCA
>Ga0315905_10001417_pt1 | contig 25695 bp, 23 predicted proteins | sample LakEriMetagenome_5_FD_203522 | JGI IMG/M metagenome (GOLD analysis project Ga0315905, IMG submission 203522) | Freshwater fungal communities from buoy surface, Lake Erie, Ohio, United States - Buoy 4 MA121 | ecosystem: Environmental > Aquatic > Freshwater > Lake | place: USA: Lake Erie, Ohio...
GTGCAGGTCACCGGTCCGGCCGGCAAGCGGTTCCTGCTGCCCACCGATCGCAATGCCCACGACTACCTCTTCGTGGCCACCGGCACCGGCATCGCGCCCTTCCGCGGCATGATCCACGAAATGCTCGTCGGCCCACCCGAAGGCACACCGGCCCGTGCCGCGTGGCGACCGTCGAACTCGTCGATCACCCTGGTCATGGGCACGCCGTACACCACTGACCTGATCTACGACGAGTGGTTCGCCGGGCTCGCCGCTGCTCACCCCAACTTCACCTATCACACGGTGATCAGCCGTGAGTCAGCCGCAACGCCCGGCCGCGGTGCCTACGTCCACCAGTTCATGGACAGCATCGTGGAGAGCCTCCGGCCGACCTTGGCTGCGCCTCGCGGCTTGGTCTACCTGTGCGGACTCGCTGGCATGCAGGTCGGCGTGTACCGCATGCTGGCCCGCCACGGCCTGGGCGACCAGTACCTGAGCCTTCACGAGGACCTGGCGGGGATCGCGCCCGACGCCTGGACCGAGGACCAGCTGCGCCGCCGCGTCCACGCCACCCGACGGTGCATGGTCGAGGTCTACTGAGCCCCCATCCATTCCGGATTGCCCGATCCGGTGCATGGTCCGCCGCGTACCATCTTGTCATGGGTGAGGAACGACGCGAATTCGAGTCGCCATCCGACGCGGTCCGCTACGCCCTTGAGCGCATGAGCAAGGGCGAGTTCGCCGTGGCGGTCCCGGTGCTCAGGCTTGCCTTGCAGGCCGACGATTCGCACCCCGAATGGCAGCTTCACCTTGGGCGCGCCCTCGAGGGATCCGGCCGGCTCGAGGATGCCCTGCGTGCGTACACCCAGGCAGCCGAGCACCTCGACGAACCCTGCCCCGCCCAGACCATGGCCGCAGCCTGCGCTGCACGAATGGGCCTTCACGAACTCTGCCTCGAATGGGCGCAGGCAGCCTCGCGCTCTGACGGTGCGCACGACCCCGCTTGGGCGCTCCAAGTCCATGCGCTCAGCGCCTTGGAGCGCTTCGATGATGCCGAAGTCGCGTACTACACCGCTCAGGAGTATGCATCGCAGCTTCCGCTGACCGCGATCGAGATGGGCGATGTCTGCGCGCGCAAGGGCGACCACGCCCGAGCGGCGTGGTGCTACGAACATGCACAAGGCCAGGGTGCCGAACTGCCCGGCCTTCGCACCCGGCTCGGCTTCGCCCTTCAGTTCGGCGGCGAGCACCGCAAGGCACTGCGCATCTTCCGCGCCGTCTGTGCCGCAAGCCCGATGCCGCGTCCCGACACCGCCGGGAGCGGCGAAGACGACAGCGGCGCACCGTACATCGGCCTTGGCCTCGTGCTCGAATCGCTCGGTCGACTCGACGAGGCCGAGGAAGCCTTCAAGGTCGCCTCGCTGCATGGCGAGTTCCAGGCCGATGCCGCGCGCCGACGCGGCTTCGCACTGATGCGACTTGCCCGGTACATCGATGCGCGTTCCAGCTTCGAGCGTTCGCTCGCCATGGAACCCGGCGACACCGTGGCGCTTGCAGGCTTGGCCGAAGCGGCGATCCGGCTCGGGGACGCCGGAGGCGCGCGATTCGCGCTGCAGTCCGTGGTCGCCCGAACGCGCGAGACAGGATCAACGGCGGCCCTCGATGAGCACCCGAGCACCGGGTATGTCGTGCTGGCGGAGCTGGCGCTCGGGCTCGGTGCGCGCAAACTGGCGTTTGACCTGGCCTTTGTGGGGCGCGATCCCAAGGACGCAGGCGAACTCTGCAAACAGCCCCAGGTGGCGCGATTGATCGGCTATCTCGCGGCGATCGAGCACGATGATCCGCGGGCCGCCCTGCTGGCGCTCGACCGTGATCGCCACTGTGCGACCAGCGCGTTCAATGCAGCCGTAGCGGGACTCCGTCGCGGCGACCTCCGCTTGGCCTCGGCCTGCATCGGTCGACTGCGCACGATCAGCCCCGACCACCACGCCCTGACCACCTTGCGCGTGCACTTGGTGTGGCACCGCGCGGTTCGCGCCCTGCGCGGGCTGCTTGGCTTGCGCACCGCGTGCTGAGCCGGGCTGCGCGCCGTCGCACGCTCCATCACGACAGCAGCCCGCACGACAGCAGCCCGCACGACAGCAGCCCGCACGACAGCAGCCCGCGGCCAAGCGGCCACGGGCTGCGGATCGATCGATTGACGATGCCCGGCGCGATCAGGTGCCGGCGTTGGTGTAGGGCAGCAGCGCCAGGAAGCGGGCGCGCTTGACGGCGAGCGCAAGCTGCTTCTGGACCTGCGCATCGAGCGCAAGGCGCTTGCGGCCGTACAGCTTGCCGTTGGGCGTCATCGCCCGACGAAGCTCTTCGACCTGCTTGTAGTCGATGAAGGTCTTGCCCTTGGCGCCAACGGTGCGCTTGAAGGTCGGCGGAGGAGGCGGGGTGAATTGCGACATGCGTGACTCCATTCGTTCCTGTCGGGCCGAAGCCCAGGAGCGCCGTGGTCCCCGGTCAGGGGGCTTCCGTGACATCCGGAAGCGGCGAGTCGGGCAAGATAGCGATGCCTGGAACGCAGCGGAAGGCGCAGCCCGCGTCCGAATGCAGTTATCCGGCAATCGCACCCGCGCCGAACGTGGCCCGGACGGCGGCACCGGCTCGGGCGACCGCATCGGCATCGATCCCCGTCTGCCATCCGGCAGCGTGCAGCGCGCGCACCAACGATTCAGTCGCCAGATTGCCAGGTGCCCCTGGCGCATATGGGCAGCCACCCAGGCCGGTCGCGCTCGAATCGAAGGCCCGGACACCGAGGGTCAACGCGCGCTCGACGCAACTCAACGCTGCCCCACGCGTGTCGTGCAGGTGCAGCACGGTGGCAGATGGCTCGACGACCGCGGCGACCGCGGCGTACATCGCGTCGATCGACTCGGGGGTGCCCGCGCCGATCGTGTCACCCAGATCCAGTTCATCGATGCCCAGTTCGAGCAGGCGCGCCGAGCACGTGGCGACCGCTGCAGGCGCGATGGGCCCGTCGAAGGGACACGCGATCACGCAGGACAGGTAGCCGCGCACGCGAATGCCGGCAGCCTTGGCTGCCCGGATCACCGGTGCGAGCCGAGCGAAGACCTCATCGATCGACCCATTGGTGTTGCGGCGGCTGAAGCCCTCGCTCGCCGCAGCGAAGACGGCGACCGCATCCACGCCGCACGCCAGTGCCCCCTCGAGGCCACGTTCGTTGGGAACGAGCGCGCTGTATGTCACGCCGGGCACCCGCCTGATGGATCGAAGGACTTCTGCGCCATCGGCCAGCTGCGGCACCCACTTGGGCGGAACGAAGCTCGTCACCTCGATCTCGCTGCACCCCGCCGCAGCCAACGCTTCGACGAAGGTCACCTTCGCGGCCACCGGCACGATCGCCTTCTCGTTCTGCAGCCCATCCCGGGGGCCGACCTCGGTGATGCGAATGCGCTTCATCGTGTCTCTCGGTCGTGATCCTTGCTGATGCGCCACCAAAAGATGGCGACGCCGACCGTCAGCGCCACGGTCATCCCTCCCGCAGCGACGAAGAGCCAGAACTCCGGCACCACGCTGAGGTCATCAGCAGCCGTTCCTGCCGGGAGATCCTGCAGCATCAGCGCGCCATGCAGGACAAGGTCGATCGTCATGGCGTGGGCTCCACAAACCGAAGGGAGGGTTGCACGACGGCTCGAGCCGTCATGCCTTCGGCGTTGACCGCAAGCAGCGTGCCCGGCACGGCATGCGCCGTGCGCAAGGTGGCCAGCGCGATGCTGACGGCGCCAAGCATCGGGCTGAGCGTGCTGCTGGTGACGGCACCGACCTGCTCCGCAAGCCCGCCGCCCTCGGTGAGCGAGAAGACCTGCTCCCCCGCTGTCGGCAGCGCATCGCCGATGATCCGCAAGGCTGCCACGACCTGCTTGGGCTTGCCCAGGCTCTCCATGCGCGCCACGATCTCCTGCCCGAGGTAGCACCCCTTGGTGAAGCTCACGCGCTCGCGCAGCACGCCGCTCTCGTGCGGCAGGCTCTCGCGACCGAAATCAACGTGGAACCATGGCTCGCCCGCCTCGATGCGGGCGATGTTCTGCGCGTACCAGCCGCACGGCCGCACGCGTCGGCGGCCATGGGCCAGATCGACCTGCGCCATGAGCGCCTTCCAGAGATCAGCCGCTCGATCGGCTTCGCACGCAAGGTGCACCGTCGGCACGCCGAACCAGTCCAGACGCCACGCGTGGCACGGGATCCCGGCCACCTGCAGGATGCACGAACGGGCATCAGCCTGTGCAAGCACCGCCGCTTCTGCACCCACCGCAGCCAGCGCATCGAAGGTCGAGGGACCCGCAAGCGACAGGCAACGAAGCTTCGGATCGTGCGCGAGCTCGATGTCCTCGCTGAAGATGAACGACGACAGGCTGGTGGCCGCGTGGGCCGCATCGAGCGCGTCGCACTCGAGCAGCCAGTGATCGTCGAAGGCGACGACCGTCAGGTCAGCATCAATGCGGCCCTTGCGATTGAGCCAGAAACTGCGTCGAACACCACCCGGCTCAAGCCCACGAAGGTCCTGCGTCAGCATGCGCTGCAGCACGTCCAGCCGATCCTTGCCACGCACGCGGATCACCCCGCGCGCACATCCATCAAGGAGCGCGCAGCCACGTCGCAGCGCGGCGTACTCCACTTCCACGCTGCCGTAGCTGGCGGGAACCAGGCCAACGGGCTCACCACCGTCGGCCCACGGCAGGTACTGCACCTGACCCTCGGCCGGAAGGATCCCTGCCCCGCGCTCCCCTGCTCCGGGCGCCTGCGCCACGGCGCCGGCGCGACGCTGCGCCTCGCCTCGGGCGTACTCGGCGTGTAGGGCATGGAGTGCATCGTGCATGGGCGGAGCATGATAGGTTTCCCGACCCATGGACACCTCCCTGCTGCAACGTCTCTGCGAAACCCCCGGCATCCCTGGTCGCGAGGAACGCGTTCGTGCGCTCGTGCAGAAGGAGACCAAGGGCCTGTTCGACTCGGTCTCGGTCGATCCGATGGGCTCGCTGCTCTGCACCATCAAGGCCCGCAAGCGATCCGGAGGCCCGATCCTGGTTGCGGCCCATATGGACGAGATCGGCTTCTACGTGCGCCACGTCGACGATCAGGGCTTCCTCTGGCTCAACCCGGCCGGCGGGTTCGATGCGCGCAACCTGTTCAGCCGCCGCGTGCTGGTGATCACCGAGAAGGGTGACCTCAAGGGCGTGATGAATCCCGGTGGCAAGCCAATCCACATCTCGAGCGAGGCCGAGCGCAGCAAGGTGCCAGGCACCGAGGAGTTCTTCGTCGACCTCGGCCGCGACGCAGGCGACGTGAAGAGCCGCGTCCAGGTCGGTGACTACGTGGTGATGGACGAGCCCTTCATGGACCTGCCGACCGCGGTCATCAGCAAGGCGCTCGACAATCGCTTTGCCTGCTTCATGGCCATCGAGGCGATCCGGGCGATCGCCAAGCGACGCAGCCAGCTCTCGCGCGACGTGGTCGTTGCCTTCACCACCCAGGAGGAAGTTGGCCTTCGCGGCGCGATGACCGCTGCGAACGCCGTGGGTGCGGAGATCGGCATCGGGCTCGACGTGAACCTGGCGTGCGACACGCCCGGCGTGCCCGACTCGCAACGCGTGACCAAGCACGGCATGGGCGCCGCGGTCATGGTGCAGGATGGCAGCATGATCAGCGACTACAGCCTGCTCACCCAGGTCTGCGCGATCGCCAAGCGCAAGAAGATTCCGCACCAACGGGCGATCCTGCCGCGCGGCGGCCAGGATGGCGCTGCGATCCAGCGCAGCGGCAAGGGCGCAAGGGCCATCGCGATCGGTGCGGGCACGCGCTACATCCACACGGTCACCGAATCGATCAACAAGAAGGACCTGAAGGCAGCGATCGATCTGCTCGCCGAATGTCTGGTCTCGCTGTAAGGGATCTGGCCGCCCAGACCCATCATGCACCGCTGGCTGGGGTGCCAAGGTCCGTCCCTGGCCCAGGCGTTGCCTCGTTTCAGCCGAACGAGCCGGCGCCAAGAAGGAACCTGGCGATGCGCTCCGCAGCATCGGGTTCGGTGCGGGCCTCGAGCTGGGCACGCATGGATCGCCGCGTGGCGTCGTCGTGCATCAACCTCAACAGCGGCTCACCGAGGGCCCTCAGGTTGGCCTCGGGTTCGATGGCGTCCTTCGCGAGCACCGCCGCGCCCTGCTCGACCAGTGGCAGTGCGTTGTGCATCTGGTGCAAGTCGGCGTGATATGGATACGGCACGAAGATCGTGGGGACGTGATTGGCAGCAGCTTCACCCACGCTGTTGGCACCGGCACGACTGAGCGCAAGATCGGCCGCACCCCAGGCCAGGCCCATGCGGTGCAGGAACGGCATCACGACCGCATGCACACCCGCAGCGCGGTAGCCAGCCTCGAACCTCGCAGCACCACCGCTCACGCTCGGACCGCACAGGTGCAGCACCTGCCAATCCCTGAACGCCGTCGGGTCGCGCTGTGCCTGGAGCAGCATGAAGTCGTTCAGGCTGTTGGCGCCTTGGCTTGCACCCGTCACGAGCAGCGTGCGCACGCCCGGCAGCAAGCCCAGCTGTTCACGGCACGATGCCTGCTCCGCCGGCGCCAACGCCAGTCGCCGCAGCGGCATGCCGATGATCTCCCGGGCGAAGCCCGGCAGCGCGGGCGTTGGGATCGCGCTCACGACCTCACGCGCACGCCGCGCGACCCAGCGATTCGCGCGACCCGGCGTGGCATCGAGATTGACCAGCAGCACCGGTACGCCGCGCGCATGAGCAGCATGGACGACCGGTGCCGTCACGAAGCCGCCGAGCGAGACCACCCACGATGGCTGCATCCGGTCGATCATGCGGAGCGCATCGGCGCGTCCACGCACGAATGATCGCATGCATCGCAGCAGTTTCCGTGGCCGCATCGACATCGGCTCGGCCGCGATCGCCACGTGCTCGGCACCGGCTTCGGTCAGCATCTGTGCATCGATCGGCCGCTGGCTGCATGCAAAGACCGGCCGGCATCCTGGGTCGATCGCCTTCATGCGCTCGGCGATGGCCAGACCAGGACTGATGTGGCCGCCTGATCCGCCTCCGGCAAGCAGGACGCACTTGGGTGCCACGGCGAGCGGCTGGCTGGACGACACGCCCGCGCTCGCGGCAGCGGCATTCATGGTTCAGCCGGCTCCGGCATGCCACCGGATACGGAGACCTCTGGACCGCCTGTTTCGGGGCTCGAACCATCAATCGGCATGGTTCCGCCAGCGTTCTGCGTTTCTGAGCGCGCCACGCGGCGATCCATCGCGATCACCATGCCCAAGCAGAGCGCCGTCATCATCCAGCCGGTGCCGCCACGCGAGATCAGGGGCAGCGCGATGCCCTTGGTGGGTGCCATGCCCGTCACCACGACCACATTGATGACCGCCTGAAGCCCGACCGTCGCGCCGATGCCAAGCGCCAAGACCCGGCTCATCGGGTCGAGCACGGGACGGTCCGCGCCGGCGTCCGAAGCCGTACGGCTCGACACGACCTGCACGATGCACCAGACCAGGCCGACGTAGAGCAGCAGCACAGCGACGGCGCCAAGCAGCCCCATCTCCTCACAGATGATCGAGTAGATGAAGTCGGTGGTGCCTTCGGGCAAGTAGCCGAACTTCTGCACACTGTTGCCAAGCCCCCGCCCGGCAACGCCCCCACCCGAGATCGCGCCCATGCTCTGGATGATGTGGTAGCAGGAACCCTGCGGATCGCTGTAGGGATCGAGCACCGAGAAGATGCGCTTGAGTCGGTACGGGCTGATGAAGACCAGCGCAATGAACCCCGCAGCTCCAACCGGCAGGAAGGCAACCGCGTTCCACAGGTTGGCTCCACCCGCGAGCAGCATGATCACCGCCACGCCCGTGACCAGCACCGCGGTACCCAGATCCTCGCCGGCGATGCCCAGCGCGACAACGCCCACGATCGCCATCGGCAGCAGAAAGCCGGGCACGAACCGCTGCATGCGATCGCCGGTTCGGGCGATGTACCAAGCCAGACCAATGGGCATCAGCCACTTGGCCAACTCGCTTGGTTGGAAGGTCAGTGGTCCAAGGCTGACCCAGCGGCTCGCCCCATTGACTTCCTTGCCCAGCCCCGGCACGTGCACGGCCAGCAGTCCCAACAGGCTCAGCCCGGTCGCCCATACCAACGGCGAGCGCCATCCAGACCACGAGGCGATGCGCTCGATCGGCAGAACCATGCCCAGAAGCAGGCATCCCATCGAAGCGATCGCGAAGATCGTGTGCCGGTCCAGGAGAACCGCCGACAGTGTGGTTCGGGTGTCTCGCGCGACGGTGACTTCGGCGCTGTTGACGAACACCACCCCGATGAGGAGCAGCGTCAGGGCGAGCAGGGCGATGCCATGGCCAGCGCGGAGCACGTCCAGATATCGGCTCGGAAGGGCGTGATCCTTCAGTTCCCGCGAGGGCTCGCGCTATCCTCGTTCGATCGATGCGCGTGTACCTCGAAACCTTCGGCTGCCAGATGAACGAGCTCGACAGCGAACTCGTGCGCGGACAGCTGCAATCGCTCGGCCACCAGTTTGTGCTGCACCCCGATGACGCCCAGGTCGTCCTGTTCAACACCTGCAGCGTCCGGGAGCACGCGGAGCAGAAGGTCTACAGCAGACTCGGTCTCGCCGGGGTCCGCAAGAAGCGGGGCGAACAGCTCATCGTCGGGGTCATCGGCTGCATGGCCGAACGGGATGGCGTGGACCTCTTCAAGCGGTACCCCCAGGTCGACCTCATGTGCGGACCGGGCGAACTCGATCGCCTGCCCCTGCTGATCGACAACGCCGCCCGTGCCGACGCCGCTGACCGATCTGAGCGGGTGGCTCTGGCAGGCAACAAGAGCCGACGGTCAGCCACCTTGCAGGCCGCCGAGGACAACCTCGAAATGCTCGACCTGAGCCGGGCGTTCGAGCCGGTGGCCAACGATGCCAAGTCCAGGTCGGCGTACGTGCGCATCACCCGTGGCTGCAACAAGTTCTGCACCTATTGCGTGGTGCCGCACACCCGCGGGGCCGAGGTCCACCGACCACCCGACCACATCGTCGATGAGTGCAAGCGCTTGGTCGACGCCGGGGTGATCGAAATCACCCTGCTTGGGCAGACCATCAATCATTATCGGTACACGCACGGCACCGCCTTGACGATCGATGGCCACGAGGCCCCTCAAGTCGGCCCCGGACTGGCAGCCTTCCGCAAGCCGCTCGACCCGGGGGCGCGCACCACGACCTTTGCTGATCTCCTGCACCGGATCCACGAGGAGGTGCCCGGGCTCCAACGGCTGAGGTTTGTCACCAGCTACCCGCGCGACTTCGGCGACGACATCCTTCAGGTCATGCGGGACTCGTCGCGCATCTGTCAGTACCTGCACGTGCCCGCGCAAAGCGGGAGCGACCGCATGCTGAAGGCCATGAACCGCGGCTACACCGTCTCGGAATACCTGGAATTCATCGATCGCGTCACCACCACCCTGCCCGACTGCACGATCGGCGGCGACATCATCGTGGGCTTCTGCGGCGAAACCGACGAGGATTTCGAGCAGACCTGCGAGCTCATCCGTCGAGTGCCCTACAAGAACAACTTCATCTTCAAGTACAGCCCGCGACCCGGCACCGTGGCGTTCGATCGGCTTGCCGACGATGTTCCGGATGAGGTCAAGCGCGCCCGTAACAACGCGCTGCTCGCGCTGCAGAACACCGTCAGCGCCAAGGTCCACGAACGATGGGTCGGGCGGACCGTCTCAGTCTTCCTCGAGGACATTCGAGAGCGCTCGGCACCATCGATGCCGATCAACGGCCAGGTTGACCTCAGCGTGGCGGGTCGATCGATGACGACCCATGCTGGAGCAACACCAAGTCGCCAGATTATTGGCCGTACGCCTGGTGACCTCATCGTGGCCCTTCCGGCACCGGATGATGCTCAATCGATGCTCGGGAACGTTCGGCTTGCAAGAATCGTTGGGTCCAAGCCGCTTCTGCTTGACGGCATGTTCGCGGTAACCTAACCTCAATGGAACTGCGGATGCGCCCGAGGCGTATCGGCAGGCAATCACGGTCTTTGGCTCTGGTCCGAGTGAAGTGGAAAAGGGACCAAGTTGTTTGTTTTTGCCTTTTCCACTCCGCCGACCTTGACCACCCCCAACGCTGATCTAGGCTGATCTTGCTTACGGCATCCCTCGCCGCGAAGCAGTTCCCTCCCTCCCCCTTTTCCCTAGGTTTCGAAAGGAAGAAAGATGATTAAGTCCCTCGTTGCGGGCTCCATGCTCGCCGCGGCCGTCGCTTCGGTCGCCTCCGCTGGCTTCACCGGCTACTCGGTGCAGCGCAACATCACCGCTGGCGGCAACATCCAGTACCAGGTCTTCGCGAACTGGGACCAGAGCGGTCTCGTGTTCCTGAACGCCTTCAACTTCGCCACCCAGTCGGGCACCATGAACGCCCGTCACCAGGACTTCTTCGTCGCTGACGGCGAAGTCGGCACCTGGCAGGCCGGTTCGTCGGTGTCGGCCACCGACCGCGCAGAAGACTCGTGGGTCACCGCGAGCGGCCTCGCCACCAGCTCGGGCTGGGGCAGCGCTCTCGACCCCGGCTTTGCCAACGGCGGCACCGTCGGTGACATCAACAACGGCGCTGGCTGGTACGACGCCACCCCCGGCACCCCGAACGCGATTGCGGTCGGCGGCACCCAGGGCGGCTACCGCATCCTGCTCGCCCAGATCGTCCGCAACAGCGGCGATGCCGACGCGCTCGCCACCTTCTACCTGAAGAACTCCTACAAGGTCGCTGGTACCACCACCGCGCTCTTCTCGGAAGGCACCTTCAGCATCGGCGTCGTCCCCGCCCCGGGCGCCATGGCGCTCCTCGGCGTGGCTGGCCTGGCTGGCCGCCGTCGTCGCTGAACCGCGGCGAGATTCTTCCTGCCTAGCTGGTGGCCGTCCGTAAGGGCGGCCACCTTGCTTTTTTGCGAGGTGCAACCAGCGAACCGCCGCCGATCCTTGCGCCCGAGGCCCGGGGCACGGCTCATAAGCCTGGACGACGAAGCCCTTTTGTGCCGCTCGCACAAAAGTGTGCAACGACCGCTTGAGTGCGCCCGTATGAATTCGACAGTAGGGAGGCCTGTGGGGATGAGTATGCCCGCCAGGCAGTCTGAATTCGTGATTCACAATATAGGAAGGGAAAAAGGATGAACGCTTTCTTTGTTTCGTCGGTTGCTGCTCTCGTCGCCGCCTCGGCCGCCTCGGCTGGTTTCACCGGCTTCACCGCGGCTCGCACCGTGCTGAGCAACGGCAACATTCAGTACAAGGTCTTCGCGAACTTCGACGCTGTCGGCCTTCCCGCCGGCCAGTCGTGGGTGTTCCTGAACGCCTACAGCCACTCGACCGTCAGCGGAACCATGGGCGCCGTGCACCAGGACTTCTTCACCGCTGATGGCGAAGTCGGCACTTGGCAAGCCGGTTCGTCCGTCTCGGCCGCCGATCGCGATTTCGACAGCTGGGTCACCTCCAGCGGCCTCGCCACCAGCTCCGGCTGGGGCACCGCTCTGGACCCCGGCTTCACCAACGGTGGCACCGTCGGTGACGTGAACAACGGCGCTGGCTGGTACGACGCCACCCCCGGCACCGCCAACACCGTCGCTGCCAACCAGCTGCTGATCATGCAGGTCGTCCGCACTGCGGCTGCCGATGCCAGCGCCTACGTTGCCAACCTGTCGATCACCTACAAGGTGAGCGGCTCCAGCACCCCGATTCAGCCCGGCGCGTTCCAGTACACGCTTGGCGTCGTGCCCGCCCCGGGCGCCATCGCCCTCGCGGGTCTCGCCGGCCTCACCGGCCGCCGTCGCCGCTGATCGGATCGCTCCTCAGAGCGTCATCCTGACTCTTCCGTGCCCGCCTGGCTTGCCAGGCGGGCACGTTTCATTTTGGGTCGGTTGTCGAGGAATCCGTGAACCTTGCATGACGCGTCCGTCGGGAAGGCTGGGCCCCAAAAATCGTCGTTTCCTGTCACGATTTCGGGGGTATTGCTTCCCGGGATCGAGGGCTGGGCTAAAGTCCGTTCGTCGTGCCCACGCGCGGAGCAGATGTCTGCCCGCTCAATTCAGCCTTGATTGAAATCAGAGGAGAAGCACCGTGAAGATTGGACTCACCCTTGGCGGCCTCACCCTTGGCGGCGTGGCTCTGTTCCTCGGCCAGTTGAATGCAACCACCGCAATCCCCGGCACCGAAGGTGACGGCGGCTTGGCGGCCGGCCCTGACGTGATCGTGGGGGCCATTCCTGACGTGGCTTCGTATGCACCCGCCACCGTGAGCGGCGTGGAATACGCTTCGTACGCGATCGGTACGACCAGCTGCAACATCGGCACGACCCAGCTGCAGTGGCAGCCCATGCCCAGCACGCTGCACCCGACCATTCCCCAGAACTTCTACCGCTACAAGAATGGTCGCTTCGAGCAGATCGGCCTGAGCTGGATCAAGCACGGCTTCTGCGCTCTTCAGCAAACCCTGTGCGGTTCCTGCGCGCCGGCCGGCTCGGGCTGCCCCACGGTCCTCGGCATCGGGTGCTCCGACCCATACACCGCGTCGCTCAACGGCGCCCAGGGCGATCTGAAGAGCCGCCGCGGCGTGAACGCTGCGACTGGCCAGTTCGGCAGCAACTACAGCGACCCCTCCTCGACCGAGCCGTCGTCGCTCCGCGAACGTCTCCGCGTTGCCCGCAACGATCTCAACGCCACGCTCAACGCTGGAGCTCAATACTTCGTTGAAGGCCAGTACATCCACCCGGATGACGCCTCCAGCGGCAACGACAACAACAACTGCTCGTACCGCAAGGTCAACATCGGCACTACGTGGAGCACGTCCACCGGTTACGCGTTGTCCTTCTCCGGCGCGACGATCCAGCAGCAACCCGCCATCAATGCATGGAAGACGATCCAGCCGGACGTCGAGCAGCGTGACTACCAAGTCCCTGGCGACGGCCTGTTCGTGGTGGCCTACCGCGCCAGCGACAACGGCAACGGCACCTGGCACTACGAGTACGCCATCTTCAACATGAACAGCGACCGCAGCGGTGGCTCGTTCAGCGTGCCGGTTCCTGCTGGCGTGAATGTGACCAACATCGGGTTCTCGGCGCCGTCGTACCACTCTGGCGACCAGAATGCGGGCGCGGCTGGCTACAACCAGAACACGCCGTGGACCGGTACCCGCACGGCTGACGCCGTGACCTGGGCCACCACGCCGTTCTCGCAGGATGCCACGGCCAACGCCCTGCGTTGGTCGACGATGTACAACTTCCGGTTCGATGCCGACCAGCCGCCGCAGGCCGTCGCCGCCACGCTTGGACTGTTCAAGCCTGTCACGGCCAGCAGCACGGTGACCTCGGTCAACGTCTCGGGCAAGGGCCCCATCGCCCCCCCGCCGCCGGCCAATCCATCGGATCTCAACGACGACGGACTGGTTGATGGCGCCGACCTTGGCATCCTGCTGGGTGCATGGGGCAATGCAGCTGGCGACATCGACGGCAACGGCACGACCGACGGCTCCGACCTCGGCTTGCTGCTCGCCGCGTGGGGCAGCTGATTCGATCGTTTTCTGACGTTCAACTCTGATTGCATCAAGGACCCGGCCTCGCGCCGGGTCCTTGTCGTTGACCCACGTCGTGCCGTGGGCGGAAGGCGCCCAACCGGACCAGCGAGATTCCTTTCGAGGGCCACTCTCGTGGCGCCCGATACGATCGGCCCCATGGACCCCATGCCGAGCGATGCCGCGCGACTCTCCCCGCCCCGCATGTCCGTGTGCGCCGTCGCGTCGCTTGTGCTCGGCTTGGTGCTCTGCTGCCCACTCACCTCGGTCGCCGCCATTGTGCTAGGCGCGGTCGGCCTCAACGCCACCAAGGCTCGCATGGCATCGGGGCGCGGCTTGGCGATCGCGGGTCTGGGACTGGGACTCGTCGGGACCGCGCTGCAGCTGGCCTTCGGTGCGTGGTCGTACACAACGATCTACGCGCCACTGATGGAGGGCCCGGCTCCCGCGCTGCGCGCGGGCCTTGATGGCGGCGCATCCGCCATGGTGTCGCGCTTCACGATTCCTGAGGGCACCAAGGTCGACGCCGAAGCCGCCGCATTCCTGGAAGTGATCAAGAGCCGGTACGGGAACCTGGTGTCCTGCGCCCTCGACCGCAGCACGCAAGCGCCGACGCCGGACTCCAAGCGCCCGGAATTCGAGGCGGACTTCGAACTCCGATTCGAGCGCGCCACGATCAAGGCCAGGTCCTGCACCGAGATCACGACGCCTCAAGGCGGGCTCTCGATGAAGTTGCGCTGGATCGAGCTGATCGACCCCGCGCAGGGCGACCTGCGATTCCCGCCCGCGGAGCCCAAGGCTCCATGACGCAGATCCTGGCCGGTCGGCGTGTCACGGTGATGGGACTTGGCCTCTTCGGAGGCGGACTTGGCGTGGCGCGTTGGCTGCATGCACAAGGTGCCCACGTCCGGATCACCGATCGGCGCGATGCAGCGGTGCTCTCGGATGCGCTCGAGGCGCTCGAACCGCTGCGCGCATGTGGCAGGCTCGAGGTGGAGTGCGGACAGCACACGCCCAACTGGTTCACGCAGACCGATCTGCTCGTCGCCAACGCCGCGGTGCCGACACCTTGGAGCAATCCACTGCTTTGTTCCGCGCGCGAGTCTGGGGTCCCGGTGACCAGCGAGATCCGGCTTTCCATCGAGGCGCTGCACGATCGACGCACGATCGGCATCACGGGCAGCGCAGGCAAGAGCACCACAAGCGCGATGACCCTCGAGGCTCTTCGGGCAAGCGGTCGCCGCGCCGTGATTGGCGGGAACTACGGTGGATCCTTGCTCGGCAACGCCGACGCCGGTTCAGCCGATTGGCTTGTGCTCGAACTGAGCAGTGCGCAACTGTGGTGGCTCTCGGATGAATCGGCCGACTGGTCGGGCCAGTCACGGCTCGGATGGAAGCCGACGATCGGCGCGCTCACGAACCTTGCTCCGAACCACGTTGACTGGCATGGTTCGGTCGAGCACTACCTGATGTCCAAGGGGGGCATCGTGCCAGCCTCGAGGCAACTGGTGACCTGGTTCGCCAACGACGACCCCGATGCGGAGCGCGCAGCTGCGGCAGCGGTCGGTGCGGATCGCGTGTGGTGGCGAGTGACGCCACCGGTCGTCGCGATGGATGGTCTATCGCTCTCCGTGCCGGGTGCGCACATGGTGCAGAACGCACGGACCGCGCTCGCGCTGCTTGACCGCGCACGTGACGTCGACAGGCTGGCCACCGATCGGATGGCCGCGATTCGCGCCATCAATGCCTTCCCGGGCCTGCCCCACCGCATGCAGCGGGTCGGCGAATGGAACGGCGTGGCCTGCTTCAACGATTCGAAGAGCACCACTCCGGCGGCGACCATGCGTGCGCTCGAGGCCTTTGAGGATCTGTCGCGGGTCCACCTGATCGCCGGCGGGTACGACAAGCACATCGACCTCTCGGGAATCGCTGGACTGGCTCCTCGGCTGGCCGGTCTCTACGCGGTGGGCCAGGTGCAGGATCAGCTCGCTGCATCGGGGGGAATGCGTTGCGGCACCCTGGACGCGGCGGTGCAGGCTGCCTTCGACCGTGCCCGCCCCGGCGACTCGATCCTGCTCTCCCCAGCCTGCGCCAGCCTGGACCAGTACCCGAACTTCGAGCACCGGGGCGATCACTTCGTCTCGCTTGTTCGCACGGCGGCAGCCGCCGGAAGCCGATAGAGTCCTGCCATGGCGATCTTCCGAGCCCTTGTTCGCGCCACACTGCTGACCCCGGTCCTGGCCCTCGCCTCGTGCTACACGCCCGATGGTGGCCTGATGCCGACCAGTGGTCGAGGCTTCACCTACATCAGCACGCCGACCCAGCCGCTCACGATCAAGCTCGTGAACATCTGCAAGCTCGACGCGGCCGACGAGCCTGAGGTCTTCCGCGAGTGGCGCCTGGCGCCCGGTCGCCAGCTGACCTTCAAGTTCCTGCACGGCCAAGGCGACAACGCAAGCGAGCGCCCCGACCAGTTGCTGTGGGAGGAGTGGGAAGCCGGCACGACCACCGGATCGCTCCGCAACCAGATGCCGTGCCCGCCCTCGGTCTGCCGACGAATCGATGTCGAGATTCGGTCGCCCGAACCGCTTCCGGTCGATGATGCCTCGAAGGAAGTGGACACCAAGGCCAGCGGGGAGTCCCGCCAGCCCGACAAGGATCCGCGCGAGATCTACGACCCGTGACCGGCGCGCGGATCGGCCACGGCTACGACCTGCATCGACTTGAGCCGGTGGCACCCGCGGGTGCAGGCCGGCCTTTCGTGCTCGGCGGGTTGAGGATCGATCACGACCGCGGCCCCGTGGGCCACTCCGATGGCGATGCCCTGCTGCATGCCGTCACCGATGCCATCCTTGGCGCGCTCGCCGAACCCGACATCGGTCAGTTGTTCTCCGACCGTGATCCACAATGGGACGGCGCCGACAGCACGATCTTCCTAGCTGAAGCCGTGCGACGCATGCAGGCACGGGGGCTTCGCATTGGGAACGTGGATGCCACGGTGATCTGCGAACGGCCCAAGATCGGACCCGTGAAGGAGGCGATGCGCGCGCGGCTGGCTGAGTTGCTCGGCACAGACGTGAGCGCCGTCAACATCAAGGGCAAGACGCACGAGAAGGTGGACGCGGTGGGCGAAGGGCGTGCCATCGAGGTGCATGTGGTCGCCCTGCTCTTGCCGTGAGTGCCCCGCTCGTGCCGAGCGCGCACGGCTCACCGAGCGATTGATCGATGCTGATGCCACCGAAGCTGCAGCGGCCATGTCGGGCGGTCCGCGCGATCGTGTAGCCTTGCGTCATGCGAGCCATCGTCACCGGCCAGATCGGCGTGGACAAGAAGCCCTACCTGCGGGACGTCGAGCGTCATGCCGGCGAACGCGGTGACCGCATGCAGGTCTTCCACATCGGCGACATGATGTACGCCGAGGCCCCGGACGTGCGCCCCGGCCGGATCCTCGACCTGCCCATCAGCCGGCTCAACAGCCTGCGCCGCGCCGCGTTCAAGGACGTGATCGCGCACACCATGCCGCGCGAGGATCACCCGAACATCGTGGTGAACACGCATGCCACCTTCCGATGGCGCCACGGCCTCTTCAGCGCGTTCGACTTCGACCAGCTGCGCAGGCTCGAACCCAACATGTTCATCTGCCTGGTGGACAATGTCGAGACCGTGCACCACCGCCTGCACGCGGAGCACGACATCGATGCGACGCTCAAGGACTGCATGGTGTGGCGCGAGGAAGAGATCCTGGCCACCGAGCTGATGGCGCAAGCGCTCGATTGCCGCGACCAGTTCTACATCCTGAGCCGCGGCCGCCACAAGGACACGGTCGAGACCTGCCTGCGCCTGGTCACCCGGCCCGACATGCGCAAGGTCTACCCGAGCTTCCCGATGAGCCATGTGGTCGACATGCCCGATGTGCTCGAGGAGATCGAGCGATTCCGGGCTGCGCTGGCTCGGTTCTTCATCACCTTCGACCCGGCGGACGTGGATGAGAAGCTGCTGCTCGATCGCGGACTGGCCGCCGCGCGCGAAGGCAAGGACTTCATCGAGGTGGCGGCTCACGCCTTCGGCGGCCGCGCCGGCGCTCCACCGATGAAGGTCAGCGTGCGCGAGATCCTAGACATCGCCGGTGACGTGGATGGCCAGATCTACATGCGCGACTTCAAGCTCATCGACCAGAGCGACATGATCGTCTCGCTGGTGCCCGAGCTCCCCGGGGGCGTGCCGGGCCTGTCGAGCGGCGTTGAACGCGAGCTCCATCATGCGTGGGAGCACACCAAGGAGGTCTACGTGGTGTGGAAGCCCCGCAAGGCGCCGTCGCCCTTCATCACCGAGACCGCGACCAAGATCTTCCGCAGCGTCGACGAGGCACTGTCCTACTTCGAGTCCAAGGGGATGATGGCCCCCTCGACGCTGTTCGGCCACTGAGCCCGAGGGCGCATGCGCCGCTGGAAGCTCACGGTCGCCTACGACGGCACGCACTTCCACGGCTGGCAGCGCCAGGAGGTTCCGGGCGGCGATCCCCTGCGCACCGTCCAGGGCGTGCTCGAATCGACCATCAATTCGACGTTTTCGATCGATGCACGCGTGGTTGGCGCAAGCAGGACCGATTCCGGCGTGCACGCCCGCGCCCAGGTCGCGGCCTTCGATTGCGCCATCGAGATCGACGGCGAGCGGCTTGCTCGGGCGATCAGCGCACGACTGCCTGACGATGTCGCGGTGCTGGCCGCGGAACCCGTGCATGCAGGCTTCGATCCGATCGGCGACTGCCTGAGCAAGGGCTACCGCTACACCTTCCGCGATGCGTGTCCGAACGCGCATCGTGCGGGCGTATTCGAACGGCTGTGGGTCGCCGCCACGCCACACGCGGTCGACACGGCGCGCATGCAGGCTGCCGCCGCGATGCTGGTGGGCACACATGACTTCGCGGGCCTTGCGCACAGCATCGAGGATCGCGCGACCACCGTGCGCACGATCCACGGCTGCTCGGTGCGCCGGATGCATGACGGGACCGTCGCGATCGACGTGAGCGGGACGGGCTTCCTGCACAACATGGTCCGCATCATTGCCGGCACGCTGCTCGAAGTCGGTCGCGGGCACCGCGAGCCCACGCACATCCGCACGATCCTTGCGGGGCGCGATCGAACCCTGGCCGGTCCGACCATGCCGGCACAAGGCTTGTGCCTGGACTGGATCCTGTATCCGAAGACTGGGGGCCAGGCATGACACTCATGGATTGGTGGGCATCGATCGTGCTCGCGCTCGTGGTGGCCATCCAGGCGCACGCTGCCGAGCCCCCACGGGGACCAGGCGGCGTGGTCGAGGCCACGATGGCAGAACTCAGCAAGGAGTCCGCAGCCATGCCCGCACCAGGTGACGAGATCGGGCGCGACTTCGTCGAGGTACGGAGAACCTGGCGCGCGGTGTCGATCGAGCTGTTGCGGGCATCGTCGACCGAACCATGGTCGTCGCAGGCTGCATTCGTCACGGCCATGCGCATGGCGGATGCACGAAGCACCATCGATGCGGCCATGGCCCGCGCGCTGGCACGCCCCCGCAGCGAAGCCGATGTGGTGCGCCTGGCCGCAGCCGCACGCGCCTTCACGGAGCGCGGCTCCGAGGCCATCCAATCGCTTGCAGCAGACGATCCCAGGCGTGTTGATTCGGCAGTGTCCGCGTGCCTGACTGGACTGGCCGACGCCTTGGCTCCGTTCGCCGCCGACGATCCCGGAGCGATGCAACCCGATGCCGATCTGTGGCCCGCCGCCACGGGCAGCATTGGCTCGACCAAGGCGCTCGAACGGCTGCTGGTTGCCCTCGAGCAATTCACGGCTGCAGAGCCGTGGGTCGCTCGTGCCAAGGCCGGCGCGTCGATGCTCCGCCAGGCTGCGGCGATCGCTGCCTTCCGGCCGCAGATCGAATCCATAGCCGATGATGCACTCGGGACGATCCGGCTGCTGCGTGCAATGGATGCGATGACTTGGCTCGACAACGACACGACGCGGTCCTTGCGCTCGGCATGCGAGTCAGCGCTGGCCGCGCTCGATCGCCCGAGTGACCGCGATCGGAGTGCTGCGGAGCTCAAACGACTCCATGCACTCGGCGTCATGCTGGATGATCTTTCGACGCTCTGCGCAGGTCGCGGCGGTCGCCCTCCCCTGGGGGTGGACGGGGCCGCACGGTGCGTTCGGCTGGTGATGGATGGGGATCGGGCCGGGGAGCGCACTCGTGCTGCGTCGGCGCTGGCCTCCGGCATGCGCATCCAGGCGGATGCCCTGCCAGGGGCGATGCCCACGCTGATGGGTTCCATCCTGAGGCGCAGCAGCAAGGACCGGACCGCACTCGTGCAGTGGCTGGCCGATGGCGCGGGCACCGAACCACCCGAGGGGACCATCGCAGCGGCTGAGCGATCCGCCCAGGACCTCGCCTTGCTCGATCGTGCGGCCGCCGCGATTGGTCGGGCTGCGATGCTGGGAACTCGTGCGCAGCAGGCTGCGCTTCGATCTGCTGAGCGCGCCGGCGATGGACTCAGGCTGGAGCGCACGCGCGATGGAGCTCGAAGCGCCTTGGTCGCCTTGACGCAACGTCTGGACCAGTGGATCGAGTTCCCGGGGGAGCGGGATCTGCGGGAACCGCAGTCGGCGTTGGCCATGGTGGCTGGGCCGATGGCCGGCAGGCTCGCCGCGCGCATCGATCGCACGCGCGCGCAGTGGGCCGCATCACTTGGGCGCCCGGAGCATGCATCGGTCCGGGAGATGGAACTGCTCGAACGCGCGATGACCCAGGCCGATCGCCTTGCAGGACTGGGCCTGAGCGATGCGGACATGGTGGCCACAGGCGCAACACTCGCACGCTGGGCAGCCTGGTCGCCGTCGTCTGAGGGCGTCGCCGTCACGCTCGCCCCCCTTCGACCACGGATCTCTCTCGCCTGTGCGGCCGCAGCCGAGGGCGAGTGGGACGAGTGCGCGCGCACGCTGGAGGCCGTCGAGCGCGAACTGCCCTTGGCAGAGTTCGTGGCGATCGTCCAGACTCGGATCGGCGCCTCGCTCCCCCGCGTCGATCCGGGTGCTTGCGCGCTGATTCGCTCACTCGGTACCCCGACGCACGACGGCTCGTGGCTCGCTGCGGATCGCGCCCGCCTGGCCACGCTCGCCCGGGCTTGGCGGGAACTCCGCCACGCGACCTCGACCGGCGCTGTCGATCAGGGGCAAGCGTGCGCAGCGGTCGCCAGCCAAGTGGCTCGGGACCTCATCGATTCGCTCGTGGCGATCGGACCGGATACGGTGGAGCCATGAAGATCCTGGTCGTTGCGCCGCACCCCGATGACGCCGAGCTCGCCATGGGCGGCACCATCGCCAAGCTCGTCGCGAACGGCCACGGCGTGACCGTGTGCGACCTGACCGACGGCGAGCCCACGCCCTTCGGCTCGCGCGAGATCCGGGCCCGCGAGACCGAAGCCGCCACGGCGGTGCTCGGCGTGCGCAGGATCAATGCGGGGCTCGTGAACCGGGAAGTGCGCGACGACCTGGCCTCCCGGCGCGTGGTGGCGACGATCATCCGGGCCGAACAGCCCGACGTGGTCTTCTCGCCATACCCACGCGATGCGCACCCTGACCACGTCGCAGCCACGGCGCTCATCCGTGATGCGCGCTTCGAGGCCAAGTACGTGAAGACCGACCTGCCCGGAGCACCCTGCTACCCCCGCTGGCACATGCACTATTTCGCGACGCACCTTCGGATCGTGCCGCAGCCTGACTTCATCGTGGACACGACCGGATTCGCCGAGGTGAAGCAACGCTCCATCGCCTGCTACGCGAGCCAGGTCAGCGTGAACCCGGCAAACCGGCGCCTGCCGATCTGGATCGCGGCGGCCGACACCTACTTCGGCAGCCGCATCGGCGCCGAGTCGGGGGAGCCGTTCGCCTGCGAAGAGCCGCTCGATCTGTCGTCGCTCGGTTGGCTGTGATCGGTGCCCGGATTCAGCGCCCCGAGGACAATCGATGCGCGAGCGACCATTAGGATCCACGCATGAACCTGCCCGTGCGCATCGAATGGAAGCGGCTCTCGCCGCTGGCACGCATTCCCGCCTACCAGACGAGCCTTGCCGCCGGCATGGATGTCCACGCAGCGATCACCGAGCCGATGCTGCTGGAGCCCAATCGCGTTGTCCTCGTGCCAACCGGCTTTGCCCTTGCGATCCCCGAGGGATTCGAGGCTCAGGTCCGTCCGCGCAGCGGGCTGAGCACGAAGCACGGCGTGACCGTGCCCAACGCCCCCGGCACGATCGATGCCGATTACCGCGGCGAGGTGATGGTGGCGCTCATCAACCTGGGGCGCGAGGACTTCACGGTCGAGCCGGGCATGCGCGTGGCACAACTGGTCTTCGCGCCGGTCGCACGTGCGGACATCGCGGAAGTCGCGGAACTCTCCTCGACCGAGCGTGGGACCGGGGGCTTCGGCAGCACGGGGCACTGAGCAGCACCCACGGGCGCACGATCAGGCGGGCGCGATGCGCGGCGGGCGGCTCGGGTTCCGGGCCACCTCGGGGGTGCGCCAGCAGCCGACCCAACGATTGGGGCTGACTTCGACAAGCGCATAGGGCTTGGATGGGTCGTCCAAAGCCGGGCGCTGCGACTGGTCCATGAACGGCCACCATGGAACGACCGGGCCGGCCTCGCTGCGAAGCCCCTGGTACTCGCGAGGATCGGCCACGACTTCCTCGACGGTCACCAACCGGTTGCGCAGCTCGGACAGACCGGGAATGCAGCGGAAGAGGCCGCGCGTGTACGGATGCAGCGGGCGATCGAAGAGTTCGGTGACCGGCGCGTACTCGACCACACGACCTGCGTACATGCAACAGACGACGTCGGCGTTCTCGGCGACGACGCCAAGGTTGTGCGTGATGAGCATCATGCCCATGCCGGTCGAGTACTGCAGCCCGCGCAGGAGCTCGAGGATCTGCTTCTGGATCGTGACATCGAGCGCGGTGGTCGGCTCATCGGCCAGGAGCAGGTCCGGCCGGCACGCGAGCGCCATGGCGATCATGACGCGCTGCCGCATGCCGCCTGAGAACTGGTGCGGATATGCGCGCATGCGGCTCTCGGGATCGCGGATGCCGACATCGGCCATGGCCTTGATCGCGATTCGCGCAGCCTCGTCGGGCGAGACGGCCTGGTGCAGCAGCACGGCCTCCATGATCTGGTCGCCGATCGTGTAGACCGGGTTGAGGCTCGTCATCGGCTCCTGGAAGATCATCGCGATCTTGCCGCCGCGGACCTTGAGCATCTCGCGCTCGGGGAGCTCGAGCAGATTGCGACCCTCGAACATGATGCGGCCGGCATCGAAGCGACCGGGCGGACGCGGGATGAGCTGCATCGAGCTCATGGCGGTCACGCTCTTGCCGCAGCCCGACTCGCCGACGACGGCGAGCGTCTGCCGCGGGTAGACGCTCATGCTCACGCCCGCCACGGCCTGGATGCGCGGGCCCGAGCCGTTGTCGAAGCTGACTGCGAGGTCCTCCACGCTCATCAACGGCTCGATGGGCTTCGATGCCGTCGTGACGATCGTGTCGTGGGCCGCCATCAGTGCGCCGCCTTCCTGAGCTTGGGGTCGATCGCGTCGCGCATGGCCTCGCCGAGCATGTTGTAGGAGAGCACCGAGAGGAAGATGGCCAGCCCGGGGAAGACCGCAAGCCACCAGACGAAGGTGCCCGTCGCGGCGGTCGCGCTCGAAAGGAGCTTGCCCCAACTCGCCTGGCCATCAGGCCCGAGGCCGAGGAAGGAGAGCGTGGCCTCGATGGTGATGGCCGCGGCGATCGCAAAGCTGGCATCGACGAGGACTGGCGTGATGCCGTTGGGCAGCATGTGCCGGAAGAGCACCGCGCGCACGGGAAGCCCAGCAGCCTGCGCAGCCTGGACGAAGTCCATCTTGCGCAGCTTGAGGAACTCGGCTCGCGTGAACCGCGCGGCGCCCGTCCAGCTGAAGAAGCCGATGATCGCCATCATGACGTAGGTGTTTCGGGGCAGCACGCCCGCCGCCACGATCAGCACGAAGAGCGTGGGCACGCTCATGAAGATCTCGACGACGCGATAGAGCAGGAGATCCACCCACCCGCCGAAGAAGCCCATCAGCGCGCCGATCGTGACGCCGAGCACCACGCTGATGCCGGTCGAGACCAGGCCGATCGAGATCGACAATCGGCACGCCCAGAGCATCTGCCCCAGTACGTCGCCACCGATCGCATCCGTGCCCAGGAGCACACGGCGCTCGCCGAACGGCGTGCCCTTGAACGAGGCGGTCTTCTCCCAGTCGGCAACGCGGGTGCCGGGCGGGATGCCCACCATGTCGCTGCGCGTGTACTGGCTCGACCACGGAATCAGCGTCCACGTCGCGCGGACCTTGCCCGCTGCCTCGTCGAGGATGACCTGCTCATGGTTGACGAGCGACTGGCCGCCAGCGAGCCACGACAGCGCGAAGCCCAGCGCCGCTGCCCCGAGGATCGGACCGATGCGTCGCACCAACGGGGCAGCGATCGGCACCGCCATCGCCAGCACCGCCACGAGGACGGCGGACGCCAGCACCAGCGGCCACGGCCCAGCGTCGAGCCGAGTGAGTCGTTCGAGCGATTCGATCCCGGCTCCTTCGGCGGCCCAGACCAGCAGCGCGGCGAGCACGATGGTCGCGCCAGCCTGCATGGAAAGGCCGACGAGCACGCCAATGCGGCCCGCGCGACCGAGTCGGCCTGAACCGAGGAACACCCACGGCACGCCAAAGGCCGTGGCGATCATCAGGAGCCAGTCGGTCGGGCTGAGGTAGGCGAAGAGCGGCCACTCGACCGAGAGCACCTGCCCATCGGGGCCAAGACGCTCCAAGCGGATGGGGTGGGCGTTGGCCATCAGCGGCGCGAAGACCGCAAAGAAGCCCATCACGGCGATCCACGCCATGCCGAGCATGGCGCCAGGGCGGCGACGGACCCGATCCCACGCATCGGCCCAGAAGCCCTTGGCCTCCTGCGCGCCGATGCCACGCATGACCTCGACGCCCGAAACGGCTGCGGGAGTGGATGGGCGCGGATCAGTCATAGGCCACCCGCGGGTCGCAGAGCGCATAGAGGATGTCAGCGAGCAGCAGCGCGAGCAGGCTGACCGACGAGATCATGAAGGTGTTGGCGAGGATCAGCTCACGGTCACGGAGGTTGATCGCCTCGATCACCAGGCTGCCCATGCCGGGGATCGTGAAGATGCGCTCGACGACGACGCTGCCGCCGAGCATGGCCGGGAAGATCCCGACGAACATTGTGATGAGCGGCAGCAGGCTGTTGCGCAGGACGTGGCTGATGATGACATCTCGCGAGGGCACGCCCTTTGCACGCGCGGTGCGCACGTAGTCGGAACTGAAGTTCTCGAGCATGGCTGCGCGGGTCTGCTTGCTGAGCACCGCGAAGCCCGCGTAGACCAGGCAGAGCACGGGCAGGGCGAGGTGCCACACCATGTCCAGCAGCCAGCCACGGTGCCAGATGCCCGCGGCATCCGTATACGGCATGAAGGTCATCGTCGCGGCCGCACTGTCGTGCAACCCGCTCACGGGGAACCAGCCGAGGTACTGGTTGTTGGCGAGGAACCCGATGGCGAAGACGCCAGTCAGCACCACCGGCACGGAATAGAGCAGCAGGAACATCAACCCGCTGATCACATCGAACGCACCGCCGCGACGCACGCTCGCGAGCACGCCCGTGGGGACCGCCACGAGGTAGATGATGGGGAACGCGATGAAGTTGATGAGGATCGTGACCGGCAGCGCCGTGGCGATCAGGTCCCACACCGGGCGATTGCGCGAGAACGCCACGCCGAAGTCGGGCGCACCAAGCGAGAAGGCGTTGGGGACGATCTCGAACCCGGCCGCGGGATAGGGCCGCGCGAGGAAGGCGATCGTGGCACGCTGCCGCGCCGCCTCGGCGTCCGACCACGCGACGTGCATGGTGGCTGCAGCCGCACGGAGCTTGATGAGCGTGGGCGCATCGCCCTCCAGTGGCAGGTCGCGGAAACGCTCGGGATCGGCACCCCCCTTGGGCTCGA
>Ga0315905_10001419_pt1 | contig 25662 bp, 30 predicted proteins | sample LakEriMetagenome_5_FD_203522 | JGI IMG/M metagenome (GOLD analysis project Ga0315905, IMG submission 203522) | Freshwater fungal communities from buoy surface, Lake Erie, Ohio, United States - Buoy 4 MA121 | ecosystem: Environmental > Aquatic > Freshwater > Lake | place: USA: Lake Erie, Ohio...
TGAAACTGTATTGCCTGATTTAATTGGTGAATGGAAGAACAATGAAAGCGATGAGACCATATACAAATCGTTGTCGATGGGTGATATGTTGCCCACTCTTGTTAAAGCCATCCAAGAACAACAAGCCTTAATCACAGCCCTGACAGCACGAATCACAGCATTGGAAACACCATGAACGAAATCAAACTCTCAACCAACTTGGTAAATGCCATCCTGCAATACCTTGGAACACGCCCATACACTGAAGTGTTTCAGGTCATAGAGGCAATCCAAAAAGAAGCGAAGAAACAAAATGAAGCTATTCAAACTTCCGACGACTCTCTCTAATGGCGTCATAGAGCCGGCACACGAAATTGAAATCGTGTGCGCAAGCTGTGGCTACGACCTGGACGAGGCAGAGCTCGAGGCGGACACCTGCTCTGATTGCAATACTCCCCTTGACCTCAAGAAGAGCACCTCTATCCAGGTCACAACCATCCCAGCCGCTTCTGGCTCCACCATGTAAATGAGCACGCGCATGTGGACCCACTCAGCATCCTCTTTGCAGCCAATGCTTGTGTCGCCGCTATTAAGCAGGGATGCAAGCTATACAAAGACGCTAAAACGTCTTTCATGGAAGTCAAAAAGACTGTTGATGAAGTTGTCTCGGATGCCAGGGCAGTCAGAAGTTTCTGGCAAAAGCTCTTTGGAACAGGCCCCAAGCCAGCCTCCCAAGCCAAGTCTGTGGCGAAAAAGAAGGAAGCCTACGTTGCCGTTGACGAAACCCAAGTCATGTCGGACATCGTTACGCAGCTTACAAAACTTTTCAGGCTTGAGGAACAGTTAGCAACTCACATTCGAGAGGAAGAAGAGAAGAGTCGTAACGTATACGACCCTGATGCCAACTTAATGGAAGCTGCCCTGCAACGTGTATTGGCGCAGCAGCAGATGGCGGAGTTGATAGTGACAGTAAGGGAAACGATGGTGTACCAGTCCCCACCTGAGTTGGGTGCGCTGTACAGCAAAGTGTTTGAGATGCGAGATGTCATCAGGGCAGAACAAGACAAAGCAAGGAAGAAACGGGATGATGAGTCATGGCAACGCAAGGAGGAAGAGCGGCTTCTAAGGGAAAGGCAGGCGTATCTGCTGGCGACTTTCCTATTCCTCCTATATATGTGGTTGCTCCTCGGCCTCTTGCACAGGATTGGGAAGTAGTTATGGGATGGATAGCAGCATGTGTACTGGTTGTGTTTTTGCTTCCCTTGCTTGGAATGCTGTACATGGATGTACTGCAAACCAAAAAGGAAGCCCAAGCGCAGGTTGAAAAGATGGAAAAATTGCGTAGACAAGTCGAAAAGGAAAAAAGAGATGATTCCAATAGTCGCATCCCTCCTCGGTAGCCTGGCCGAAAACGGCCTTGGGCTGCTCTCCAGTGCCATCCAAGCCAAAGGCAAAGAGATGGTTGAGAAAACACTTGGTGTAAAGATTCCTGACGACCCAACACCTGAAGATGTGAGCAAGCTGCGCCAGCTTCAGTTTGAGCATGAAGAGCGCCTGTTGGAACTGGGTATTGAGAAAGCCAAGATGGAGTTGGCTGAACTTCAATTGTTTGCGGATGCCGCCAAGAACGAGGATGACAACGTCACAGACCGCTGGAAATCGGATATGAACAGTGATTCTTGGCTATCCAAGAACATTCGTCCCATGAGCTTGATTGCCATCTTTTCAGGTTACTTTCTGTTTGCCATGATGTCTGCCTTTGGCTATAACGCCAACGAGTCTTATGTATCCCTGCTTGGGCAGTGGGGCATGTTGATTATGGGCGCTTACTTTGGCGGCAGAACCATTGAAAAATTAGCCGAAATGAAAGGCAGAAAATGAGTTTAAGTACCGAACAAGCCGCGTTTTTGCTGGACATGTGCAAGCTAATCCAGTACGCTACAGACCAGGGATTCGTGGTGACCGGCGGGGAACTTGCCCGTACCCCCGAACAGCAAGCCATTTATTTCAAGACGGGGCGTTCCAAGACAATGAATTCCATCCATCTAAAGCGCTGCGCCATAGACTTGAACTTCTTCAAGGACGGAAAAATCATCTGGGACAAAGGCGTCCTTGCGCCATTGGGCGCTTACTGGGAGACCTTGCATCCAAAGAACCGTTGGGGTGGCAACTTTAAGTCCCTTGTTGATTGCCCTCACTTTGAAAGAAATGTAGGCTGAGATGAAGGCAAAACCCAAAAAATCCACTGTTAACGCTGCGGGCAACTACACAAAGCCTACTCTGCGCAAGAAGATCGTGTCTCAGGTAAAAGCCGCCGCGACACAAGGCACAGGCGCGGGAGAGTGGTCGGCCAGGAAAGCCCAGCTTGTGGCTAAGAAGTACAAGGCGGCGGGCGGAGGCTACCGAGATTGAAAGCTCCACAGAAATCTCTAAAAGACTGGGGTGACCAAAAATGGCGCACTAAGTCGGGGAAGCCTTCGTCAAAAACAGGGGAGAGGTATCTCCCTGAGGCAGCTATCAAGTCTTTGTCTCCTGCGGAATATGCAGCTACGACCAAGGCCAAGCGCAAGGGCAAGGCGGCAGGAAAGCAGTTTGTAGCTCAACCAAAGAAGATTGCAAAGAAAACAGCAGGATTTAGATAAGCCATGGCACTCGCACGAATTGTTCTCAAACCTGGTGTAGACAAACAAAACACCGAGTACGGCGCGGAAGGCGGCTGGATTGACTCGGACTACGTGCGCTTTCGCTATGGCCTGCCTGAGAAGATAGGCGGTTGGACACAGTTTAGTGAGACCGCTGCCTACTTAGTTGGCATGGTCAGTGAGATATACACCTGGAATGGTTTAGATGGTTCGCCCTACATGATCGTGGGCACCAACAGGAAACTGTATGCTCTGTATGGAGCCTTGTGGGGGGACATCACGCCTATTCGTAGAACTGCCACAGGCGTTACCTTTGATACAAATAACACTTCAACCACCGTCACAGTGAACGATACGGCACATGGCTGTATCGTTGGGGACTTCGTTACGTTCTCAAACGTCACAGGAAATCCGGGAGGCATCTCCAACGCCAGTCTGACAGGCGAGTTTGAGATTCAGTTGATTACAAACGCCAACGAGTACACCATCCTCTCTCCGGCTGCTGCCACGTCCACGGTTAACGCCGCAGGCACTGCGGATGCTGCATACCAGATCAACGTCGGCACGGCCGTTAGCGCCGTTGACTACGGCTGGGGCGTGGGCACGTGGGGCGCGAGCACCTGGGGAACACCAAGGCCCTCCTCTACTTCTGTGACCCTTGATTCGAGAGTCTGGCAGTTTGATAATTTTGGCGAGGACGTTGTATGCCAGATTGCAAACGGCGCTATCTATTTGTTTGATACAAGCGCAGGTATTACCACACGTGCTACGGCCATCGCAGGCGCTCCAACAAAGAACACCTATGCGGTTGTGTCTACCCCAGACAGACACTTGGTGTGCTTTGGCACGGAGTCCACGATTGGCACCCCGTCCACACAGGACCCCATGTTTGTTCGCTTCTCCAATCAGGAGGACATTAACAGCTTTGTTGAGAGTGCGACGAACACGGCCGGCGGACAACGGCTCACGGACGGCAACCACATTGTTTCTGCTGTTCGCTCCAGAGGTCAGATTTTGATATGGACAGACAGTGCTTTGCATGGTATGCAGTACATCGGTCCTCCTTACACTTTTGGCTTTCAGCAACTAGGCTCTAACTGCGGCCTGATCGGTCCGCATGCCTCTGCTGACGTCAACGGCGTTGCGTTTTGGATGGACAAAGACGCCTTCTTCATGTTCGACGGAACTGTTAAAAAGCTCGCCTGTACTGTTCAGGATTACGTCTTCAAAGACATCAACGTTGTCCAAAACGCCAAGGTACACATTGGCGTCAACACTCAGTTTAATGAGGTCACCTGGTGGTATTGCTCGTTCACTGCTGACTACATTGATCGGTTTGTGACGTACAACTACTTAGAGAATGTCTGGTCCGTGGGCAGCATGCCTCGTACCGCGTGGACAGACTCGGGAACGTACAGCAACCCGACTGCGTCCGAATACTTCCCCGACAGCACCGCCGCCACGATTACCACAATCAATGGCCTGACCGCTGGTCGCTCACTGATATACAACCAGGAAGATGGAAAGAACGGCAATGGATCGGCCATTACCGCTTACATCAAGTCTGGTTACTTTGACATTGGCGATGGCGACCAGATGCTGTTCATGAAGCGATTCATCCCTGACTTCAAGAACCAAGAGGGCAACCTGACTGTTCACTTGTTGTTGCGTCCCTACCCTCAGGCCAGTGCGAGTCCCAGTTCTTTGGACCCGTACATCATTACCCCAAGCACGCAAAAGGTGGACACTCGCGCGCGCGGAAGACAGATCAGCTTGCGCATTGAGAGCAACGAGGTAGATACCAATTGGCGTTATGGAACGTTGCGCGTTGACATCCAACCGGATGGATTGAGATGAGTAAGATCACCAACGTTCGACTGCCCAACGCATCACCTGACTATGATGCGTCGCAGTTCAACCAACTGGTGCGATCCCTTGAGCAGGTTATTCTTCAACTCAACAACACGTATACACCTGTCACCAGTGAAAATACTGCCGGTACTGCAACATGGATGGCCATGAACAGCGGAGCGGGAGGCGGGTTTGCTGGCGGTATTCGTGGGTTTCAAAACAGCAACGGCATCATCTTGCCTCAGGCAATGATGATCTCGGACCAGGACCAGACAAACGCCAGTATTACAGCGGAGAACCTGCTTACGTTTGCCCCCGCGTTCTCCAACGGCATCAGCGTGGAGAGCGGCTCACGGATCAAGGTTCCCTGCGCGGGCCAGTACCTGGTAACATTTACCTTGCAGGTGACAAACCGCAGCAATACAGCGGGTGAGTTTGAGGTGTGGGCCAAGGACACCGGGGTCAACTACCCCTTAAGTAACACGCGCTTTGACGTTCCTGCCCGTAAAAGCGCCAGTATTTGGTCCCACATAGTTCCAGCGATTACTGGTATTTTCACTGTAGATGATCCTACCAACGATTATTTAGAGGTTGCCTGGTGGTCAGACAACCTTGACATCTATTTGGAGCACTATGCCGCTGGCACGAGCCCCACGCGCCCTGCCATTCCATCAGTGATTCTTACCATCAACTTTGTATCGGCAAACTGATCATGGCAAATAAATACTTTCGAAAATTCCTGACCCCAGCGGCTGCGACTGAGACCACGATTTACACCGCGCCAGCCGCCAATACGGCGGTGCTTTCGTCCTTGCGGGTGACAAACAGAAACGCCTCCACAACAGCCCTGACGGTCAACGTTTACCCGCTTGGCGCAGCCACTGCGTACTGTTTGCTGAAGGGCTATGCACTGCCAACGAACCAGACTTTGGATGTCTTGAGCGGGGTGCCTTGCATATTGGAGGCAACCGACGTGATTAAAGTCACCAGTTCACTGGCGACCGTTGACTTTTACCTGTCCTATTTAGAGATGGACAGGAACTAGGGAAATGCGACATAATTACAGCCATATTCGCGTCCTTTCCCGACGCGCGGCCCATGGGGCCTTTGGCATCAACTGGAAAGGATAATCATGGCGAATGAAGGCATCATGGCGGCTCCCATGCCCATGCAACAACAGCAACCCCCACGAGGCTACGTCTCAAGCTTAGACGCGTACAACGCGGCATCTTCTGCTATGCAGGAGACCGATCCGCAGGCCTTTGGCGAATACAAATCTGCCATTGGCTCTAGCCTATCAAAACTTAATCTCAAGCCCAGCGAGATAGAGGCCTTTGTCACGCTGCTTGAGTACATGTTGCAGTATCCAGACCAGTACAAAGAAGTCATCCGTGCGGGTATTGAAGCGGGGGCGATTGAAGAAGGTGACTTCCCAGCTGAGTTTGATCAAGGGTTCGTCTCCACCATGCTTGCTGCTTTGAACGAGCAACGCATTCAACAAGCACAGAACGTCTCCCCAGAGGCCATGGGCCCCGGACCACAAGAACCCATGGCGATGAAGAGTGGTGGATTGGCAGACGCTGCCAAAGCACTGCAAGCCAAAGGCCGTGGACGAGACACCATTCTTGCCCACATCACACCACAAGAAGCCGAAATGCTGCGTAGAGCAGGCGGCCTTGGGACAACCAATCCGTATACAGGTTTAAAGGAATACGGCTGGCTAAGTGACGCGTGGAATGGCGTTAAAGACACTGCAAAAAGTGCAGTCAACGTTGTAAAAGATGTCGCTAAGAGTGATATTGGGCGGATTGCTTTAACAATTGGCGCAACCATGGCTCTGGGTCCAATTGCAGCGGGCTTTGGTATTGGCACCGCTGGCACGGCAGCAATTGTTGGTGGCGGCATGGCCGCATTGGGCGGTGGAAGCGTTCAAGATATTCTCAAGGGCGCGGCTATGGGCTACATTGGCGGCACAATTGCGCCGTCTATCAGTAGCTACATGCCTGGTGCGGCTGGTAGCTTGCTCAACCAGGGCCTCACGGGTGCCGCGTTGGGCACAGGTTTTGGCCTTGTTTCGGGCATGTCTCCACAACAGGCATTGAGAGCAGGTGCAATTGGTGGCGTAACAGCCGCAGGTGTTGGTTATGGTCAGCAAAAGGGCTATTTGCCTGGTGGCCAGGCTGGCGGAACACGGACCGAGGCTCCTGCCGAAGGATCAGACCTGTCTCTTGGCCCAATCGAGGGTACAGGCGGCGTAGGTACCGCTACAGAGAACCTAACACCTGTCATGCGTCAGGATGCTTTGACTGGACAGCAGTTCTCTGTTGGCATGGACGGGAAAGAATATCTTGTCTACAAAGATGCGGCTGGAAACAATCAGTATGTCCGTGCTGATGCAGTAAATCCAACACAGCCAATGGCCTCTAATGTGGCACAAGCCTCTCCGGTCACACTTTCTAGAAATATCCCAGGCGCGACACTCTCTTCTGAAGTCTTGGGCCAACAAACCCCTAATACCTATTACACAGGTGGAGGGCAAAGCCCAGGTGCCATTAGTATGCGAGACGTTTCTCTTGGAACTGAAATCGGGGGCCCAAGATACGATGGTCCTGCTCCAGTAGAAGACAGAAGCAGTTATTCCCTTGGCGCAAGAGGAGAGCAAGTCCTTGCCCCTGTAAAAGATTTTTACAATCAAAACTTTGCTCCTGACCGTCCTTCCATACAGGCAGGAAATGAACAGGCTGCTCTTGCAGGAGATAAGGCAGTAGCTGACTACCGAGTGAGAATGGAATCCGCAGGGATTAAGCCTACTTCAGCAGGAGCAGAAGCTGCCTATGACGCTGCCTATGAAGCCAATGCTCCTGGCTTCTTTACTAAGTATGCTCCTCTGGCCGCAGCCGGGCTGGGTGCAACGTACTTAGCTGGCGGGTTCGAGAAGCCTCCTGTGGACGACACACCTATATACGACCCTGCTTACGTAGGAACGGATTACATGCGAGACAACCCACAGTTGTTCTCTGGCAGCTTGTATAACTACCAGTCCCAGGGTGCGGGCGCATATGATCCCTCTCGCGCAACTACCTATGCGGGCGGTCAAGGTGCTGCTGCTCCAGGAGTAGTTACACCCACTGGGATCATGCAGGCACAATATCTCCCTGAGTATGGCCGTCGTCGGACACAGGCTCTTCAGCAATACTACTACTCTCCATTCATTGGTACAGCAGAGCCAATAATGGCCGCCAAGGGCGGATCAATTAGGGAATTCCCTCGTAAGACAGGACCGATCAACGGCCCTGGAACAGGAACTTCGGATGATATTCCTGCTATGTTGTCAGACGGTGAGTTTGTATTTACCGCCAGGGCCGTGCGCAATGCTGGAAATGGAAGTCGCCGTAAAGGTGCTGCACGGATGTACAAACTCATGAAATCGCTTGAAAAAGGCGGAATGGTGAAAGGCTGATCATGGCTACCGAAACAACACAACAAATCGTCCGGGAAGCCCCGGAAATTGAAGCCTATAAGCTTGATCTACTAAAGAAAGCCAAGGCACTGGCTTTTAACGAAGGCCGTACGCCTTTAGCTGAACAACTTCCAGGCTACAACGTAGCTGGCTTTGCTCCTGCTCAACAGACGGCGATGAATGCTGCGATAACGCAGGGGATTGGAGCCTTTGACCCATATCTGACTTCTGCCAACCAAGCGGTAACCCAGGCCTACGGAACAACAGGTGAGGCGGCCAATGTCTTGCGTGGAGCAGACACCCGAGATCAGTATGCCGGAGCTCAAAACGTCCTGACCGCAGGCATCGGAGCAATGACACAGGGTGCTGGTCAATATGACCCCACCATGGCGGCACAGTTCATGAACCCGTATCAGGCTCAGGTCACGCAACAGGCCCTAGCAGAGATGCGTCGTCAAGGCGACATTGCACGTCAGGGTACGGCGGCCCAAGCTGTTCGCTCCGGTGCCTTTGGTGGCACCCGTGAAGGCGTACAGCGCGCAGAGATGGAGCGGGGTCTGCAAGACGTGATGTCGCAGCGCATCTTCCAAGACTACGCACAGAACTATGGCCAAGCTCAACAGGCTGGCATGGGAACCTTTGAGGCTGCCAAACAAAGGCAACTGTCTTTGGGACAGGGCCTTGGCCAAGCGGCCGCAGGCATTGGTTCACTCGCTGGTCAGGAATTTGGTCAAGGTGCACAAATGTCGTCAGGCCTTGGACAACTGGGCGCACAACAGGGCCAAATTGGTATCCAACAAGGGGCCCTTGGTCAAACCGCACAATCAATGCGTCAAGGCGACATCAATTTCTTGTACAACGTTGGCCAGTCTCAACAAGCGTTGAACCAGCAGACGTTGGATGCACAGCGTGCGACGGAGTTGCAAAAGGTATATTCGCCCTACCAACAGGCGGCCTTCTTGTCAGACATTTACAAGGGCGCACCATCGACTCAGATGTCAACGGCGGCGGCCAGCGTGCCCTCTGCCAGCCCGTTCCAACAAGCCGTAGGAGTGGGATTGGGTGGAGTTACAACTGCCGCTGCGGCAAAGAAAGCAGGACTCTTTTAAGAGGGTAATATGAAAAACAAAATGATGGAACAAGACGCCGAAAACATGGGCATCATGGCCGGTTTTAAGGACATGATGGAGATGGAAGACGACGATACGGAAGACACAAGCGAAGAGGACCGTGTTGCCTCTGAGGTCATGGGCCGTTCGCCAAAGTCTCCTGAAATTTTGATGAACAACTTACGCGGGGACATGCGCTCAGTCGAAGCGCGTATTGATGAACTGGCGGACATGGTCGGGTACCGTGCTGCTAAGGACACGCCCCAAGAAGTGCTCGCTCTTTTACAACCTGTTCTTGCCCAACAGCAAGGCATTGGTGCTGCTCCTGCTTCAGCCGAACTGATGCAAGGTCCCCAGCCTCCAATGGCACCTCCTCCTGGAATGCCCCCTGAGATGATGCCTCCGGGCGCTCCCCCTGAAGCTGCCCCTGGCGGTATGCCTCCTGAGATGATGGCGGCACTCATGGGCGGTGCTGGTGGCCCACAAGGCATGGCAGGTCCTCCTCCACCTGAGACGGGTGGTATTGCGGGCGCGCCTCCCATGGCTATGGCAAGAGGCGGCTATGTTCAAAATTTTCAGGCAGGGTCTACTGAGGACGGAGTGACCCCTGCCGATGAAACAGTCCCAAGCGAAAGAGAAGCACCTTTACTTAAATACCCCACCAACATGGTTTCTGCTGCCCAACAAGGCATGCAAGAGTTGATTGCAAGGCAGCCACAAACGGTTCCCGATCTGGGGGCATTGGCTCGTGGGCGTGAGCCTGCATACCGCACGATTCTTGGTGACACCAAGGGCGCGAGCGAAGCACAGATGTTGTTTGCTCTCGGCCAACGGGCCTTTAACTTTGGCGCAAACGTCGATGACCAAGGCCGTCCGTTGCGTGGAAGCTTTGTTTCTCGCATGGCGGGTGCGGTCAGAACCCTGCCTCAGGACATGATGGCCCGTGCAGCGGAGATTGACAAAGGCGAGCGCGCTATCAAGATGGCCGCGTTGCAGGCTTCTGAGAAGGACATTGATCAAATCCAAGCAGCAAACAATGAGCTCATAAAACAAAAGAGGGCTTTGTTTGGGGACATCATCAAGTCCGAAGCACGCGTTGCCGCAGAGAAAGAAAAGAACCTTAACAAGCCGCCAAAGGGTCCGTTTGGTAGCGGTGTTACAGGCGAAACATTGAACATCTTCACTAAGATGGCACCGGACTATGCCGCTGGAAAACTAGACCCAGAGCAGGACCGTGTTTTCTTGGCAGCAGTGACAAACTACACGCAGCCTCAAACCCGAGTGGAAGAGAGAACTGATCCCGTAACTGGAAACAAGAGCTACGTGACAATAGAATCGCGCCCAGAGCTTCCTTCTTTTGTGCGCTCTGCACTCCAGTTGCGTGGAACAGTGCTTCCAAATACGTCTGCGGCTCCCGCTCCCGGTGGCGGAAAGCCCGGAGGAGCAAAACCGCCTGCCGCTCCTCCCGGTGCCGCTGGAGACATCAGCGGGACTCCCGGAACAGTGCCTGCTGATGTACCTGCCGAAGCAAGGGACGCCTATGTAGCGCTCAAGACACCTAAGGACCAGAAGACATTGTGGAATCAACGCGGTTTGGTAGCAGGTCCTGTTCAATACCTTAAGACAATGCCTGTCCTGCGTGTCTTTGGTCAAGTGGATGCCCAAGCCGATGAGGCACGTACCTTCTTTGATTCAGCAAGACGCTCCCTGATCAAGGCGTTGGCAGCAAACCCACGCTATCCTGTTTCAGAGATGCAGGCGATTGAAAAGGAAATAGACATTGCTCCAGCGTTTTTTGACAATCCAAACTCCCTAGGCAATCGCTTAATTGGTATTGAGGACTTCCTTAATCAGCGTCTAAAAGCTGCCGAAAGAGATGCAGTCAATCCAGATTTCCCTGTAGCATCTAGACAGGCTGCGTTGGATGAAATAAAAGAACTCAAAAACTTTAATAAAGTAGCTGGAATTCCTCCTCGCGTGTATACCATTGAGGAAGTGCAGGCACTTCCTAGTGGCACAAACTTTTTGTGGAATGGTAGAGAATCAAAGTGGAAGAAATAAGCCATGGCAACTCCTGAAGAAATTCAAAAGCAACTTGATGCTCTGACTTTGCCCGACACAGGAGGAGGCCAGCCGCCTCCTGCGTTAATGCAAGGCCGTCGTCCTGTTCCCGCTACCAACGCAGCAGATCAGTTAAAAGCGTTGCAACAAATTTCTCAGTCGGAGTTTCCAACACTTGGCGAAAAAGGCGAGGCTCTTGGCCAAGGTATCAAGATGGGTGTGCAAGAGAATGCCCCCATTTCCGCTGGCGGCATGCTTGGCCTGCGGGCAGGTACTATGCTCGCGCCCTTCATGGGCCCTGCCGCGCCTTTGGGCCCTCCCTTAGGTTTTGTTGGTGGACTTCTGGGTGGCGCAGGCGTGAACTACGCTTTGCAACAGATGTTCCCTGAGGAGTATGAAGAGCCTCCTCTGCGGGAAGACTTGCTCTCTGTGCGTGAAGGTGGCCGCACGTTTGGTACATCGATTGCGTTTTCTCCATCGCTCTATTTCCTACCCAAATTCACCGGTAACCGCGTCTCACGGTTCATCTCCTCCATGGGCGAGTCTGCTCGCAAGTCACCAATTAGCTTTGGTACTGCTGAAACAATCGCGGCCGCCGGATCAGGGACAGGAGCCTTCTTTGCAGAAGAACTTTTCCCTGGTCAAAAAGGTGTGCGTTTTGGCGCGGAAGTAACAGGCGGCATCTTTGCCCCAGGCCGCTTCGTGGTTAACTCAGTTGGTGACGTAACCGACTGGGCGAAGAACCTTAGAAACTCCACAAGTGCCTCGGCCAAAGAGGGAAAAGCCGCTGCTCGCTTGTATGAGATTTTGAATGGCACAGGAGAGAATATTCCTCTGCTTATTCGCCGCTTGGAGCAACCTACTACAGGGGGAGCTACGCCAACAGCCGCACAGAAAACAGGAAACATTACTTTGTCTGCTCTGGAAACATCGCTTGCTCGTACCAATGCGGAGTTCTCTGGCCAAACAGTAAAACAGGGCGAAGACTCCCTAATGGCATACAAACTGTTGGTCCAGAAGCTGAGAGAAATAGGCACTCCCGATGCTTTGCGCAAAGCAGCTCAGATGGAACAAGATGCCCATACCGCCATGCTGAATGGCCGTCTTGCGGCGGCGGATGCAACAGCGGCCAGCAAGATTGCCAAAATTTCCAAGGACACACCTGCTGCTCGTAGAGAAATTGGCGACATCGTAAAGACAGAAACAGAGCTTGCACTGCGCCAAGCACGGGACATGGAATCCGAGTTGTGGGCCGAGGGCCTTCGTCAGATTGCCCCTGTCAAACGTGTCCAAGCGCCTCCAAAAAAGGTCCCTATGGAGGGACCAGAGGCCGAAAGAATCTACCAAAAAACAGGCCAATGGCCCATGATTACTCTGCGCGAGACAGTGGTCAAGGGTGCCGAGATCAAGCCTACCAACACAAGCCGTGCGTTCTTGGACTCAACCCTGAACATTGCTGACGTTGTCTACAAGAACACCACCCCAAAGATAGTCAAGGACATCATTCGCACCTTTGGTATTGATGATGCCTCGGTCATGAAGTACAAGCTTGGCCGCAATACAGATGAGTTCATGGAAACAGGGCAAGTGCCTGAACGCTTTGTTCCAAGACTCAACGAGATGGATGTTGGCGAGATGGTCAACTACCGAAGCAACCTGTTGTCTCTTGCGCGCGAAGCCGCAGGCAAAGGTGAGATGGGCGACGCAAGGTTTTACGGCACGCTTGCCGAGGGCATCCTCAAGGACTTGGAGACACTGAAAGCTCCTGCGTTTGACCAAGCAAGAAACTTTTCCAAGGCACTTAACGATACGTTCACTCGTACCTTTGCCTCTGATGTAAGTATTTCTGGACCAGGTGCAAAAACTATGGGTGGGGCAGAACGCATGCCCGCAGAGATATTGGTGTCCAGAGCGTTTGGCTCCAATGCTGACGTGACAGCAATGCGCATGAACGAGATTGAAGACTCAGTGAAATTCATGCGTACTCAATACGATGATGCAGTCAGTAAATTTGGAAAACGTAGCAAACAGGCTTTGGCCTTGAAGCCTCAAGCAGATTTGGCAGACATACAAGTGGCCTCTATTCGAGACGCACAAGATCGTGTGTATCGTTTGGCGGCAGCAAAGGCAATTGACCCCGTAACTGGTCGTTTGAATCCTCGCATGCTGGAGAAGTTTGCTGCTGAGAACCAGCCTATGCTGGAGAAGCTGGGCATCTATGCCGACTTGCAAGACGCGAAAAGAGCAGAACTTGCATTCCGTGCAATACAGGACCAGAACAGCGAAATCAACAAGACCATCGCGAATCAATCTGCGTTTGCTCAGGTGTTGAAGTTTGAGAACCCAACCAATGCTGTCATTGATGCGCTCAACAGTAAGTTCCCTGTCAAGAACATTTCCAACATAGCCAAGCTTGCAGGTGCTGGTGGACCAGATGCAGTCAACGGGCTGAAGTCCACTTTGTTTGACTACGCCTACACCAAAGCAGGTGGAGATGGACGCTTCAGCATCCAGGCTTTCAACGATGCATTGTTGAAACCCCTTGGCCAGGGTCAGCCCTCGATTGTCAACATCATGCGAAGCCAGGGTCTCATAACCCCACAAGAGGTGAACAACCTTAAGCGCCTGATGATTCCAATGATGCGTGTTGAAAAGGCCATGGGCAACAAGAATGAGCTAAACAAAATCCTCGACGGCGCAGGTGCTGTAGAAGAGTTGGCCATGCGCATCGTCGGTGCCAACATCGGTACTTCCGTCTCGGGCGGCGGCCCAGGCTCCTTGATCGCTGCCTCTGCCGGTTCGAAGTACGTGCGTGAAATCTTTGACAAGATGCCTAACTTTATGGTGCGCAGTACCATAGAAAAGGCCCTGCAAGACCCTCAGATGATGGCTGCCCTGTTACGCCGTGGCGTGAACAAGCAGCAAGAGGCAGGCTTTGTTGAAAATTTCACTCAATTGCTTGGCCGTACGATAGCCACTCGAATCCCAGCACCTTTGGGCATTTACGAGAGCGAAGTCCCCAGAGCGAATTTGATACAAACTGGGCCTCCTGGTTCTCCCCCACCAATGCGAAAGTTGCCGCCAGCGGCTCCTTCTAAAGGCGTTCCTGGTCTCTTTGACAAGAAACCTGGTGCGCAGGCCCCTGCTGCTCCCGGCGCTCAGTCGTCAACCAGTCGTGCAATGTTCCAGTCGCTATTCCCCAATGACTCCATCAGTCCGATGCTGGCGTCTCAGGGTGCTGCACCGCCTGCTGCTTAAACTGCTCGACACGCTTCATCCAGGCATCCTTGTGGTTCTGAAATTCACGGCCAGTGGTCGTGAATTCTTGCGTCGTACCGTTTTGAACGCACACCAGGACAGCCCCAAAATCGATATTCGTGCCGTGGACAATGTCATGGGCCAAAGCATAGGCGGCAAGTTGATGAAAATAGTCCTCAATCCACTCCGCACGCTTAGGTTTGACTGACTGCTTGAAGTCAACAATGGCTGGTCGCCCACGGTACACGCCCACAAAGTCTGTTGTCCCTGCATATTCCCCAGGGTAGTAAAGAGACACCTCGGACCCCCATATTTCTGACATATAGGGAAAGTAAGTGTTAATTAACTTGTATCCCATCTCATAACCTTTAGTCATAAGCCAGTTAGTTGGACGTGGTAAATCCCTATAAGCAATCATGCGCTCGATGACGTTGTGCATGTGAGTGCCAATCGTGGCGGCTTCGTTTTTAATACGCTCCGCTTCCTCCTCACCAACCCTCGCGGCCCACGCGTCAAGGTGCGCTCGGTCCTTCGTAGCCGACAGGATACGGGTGACGCTTGGCAATCTGTCGTCGCCGTAGACACGTCCCTCAGGTGCGTTTATTTGTTCGAGCTTTTCGTACACATAGAGCTTGCGAATGGGGATTAAATCAACCATTGTTTAAATTCCTCTCCCATCACCTGGGTGGCAATGTCAATTTTGTCGCGCAGGGCCTTGACAATCTTTTCGTCAATCGTTCCGACGGCAATCAGGTCAATGTAGGTCACGTTTTTTGTCTGGCCAATGCGGTGCGCCCGGTCTTCCGATTGCAGGCGCTTTTCCAAGTCAAAGCTGTTGCTGTAGTAGACCATCGTGTGCGCAGCGGTCAGGGTCAAACCATAGCCCCCTGTGCTTGGGTTACCCACAAAGAAGCGCATCTCGCTATTGGGCTTTTGGAACTCTTCCAGGACACGTTTTCGCTCGTCGTCGTCAGTGTCCCCGTAGTACATGCCAACAGAGTTCATGCCGTACTCCTTTGACAGGGCCAGCTTGATGGCTTCGATGTCATGGCGGTAGTTGGCCCAGATGATGATCTTGCCGTCGGTCTCCTCGATAACAGACAGGAGCTCGCCAATCCGGTTGTTGGGCAACTCAATGACTTCCCCGTTGTCCAGCTTCACGTGGCCACAGACGATCTGATGCAAACGCATCAGCTGCGTAAGTGCATTGACCGTGCTGGTAACGCCTCCCTCAAACTGGGACAGCGCCATGGACTTCATTTGCAAGTACGCACGTTTTTGCTCGTCAGTCAAATCCACTTCCCGCTTGACGTACAGCTTATCGGGCAGGTCCAGGCACTCCTCTTTGGTTACCCGAAAGCTGAAGCGATCAAGCTTCTCCTTGAGCTCGTCCAGCCGGCGGTATCCAACGACCTGTTTGAAGCTGTGAGTCGCCACACTGCGCTCAATCACAACGGCATAGCGCGCCTGGAACGAGTAGTAGCTTGCCGCATTCAGGCAGTTGGGCGACAAGAAGGCACATTGCTGGTACAAGTCCATGGGGGACTTGGTCACAGGGGAACCCGTAGCAATGCGCTTGAACCGCGCACCACGGCCCACCTTTTCAGTGCTCTTGGACCGGGCCGAGGTAGGTGTCTTGATGGTGGTGCTTTCATCAATCACCATCATGGCGTCATGGCACAGCAAGAACCGGCCAGCGTATTTGGACCCCCTGGCCGTGGAAAACGCCTCAATGTTCATGACCAGGATTTTTAGGTCCTCCGTGATGTCAAACAAGCTGTTCAAAGCCTGTTCTTCAGCCTTTCTTGGCTGAGGATTCCATATCGCCATGCGGTATTGCACATGTTCGGGTATGTGCTTAGGAATCTCCGTGTCGAACCAGTTTCGGTAGACACCTTTTGGTGCTACGATCAACACCCCGTTTAGCAATCCCTTGTCGTAGAGCATGGCGAAATTGTTGATGAGCATGTAGCTCTTACCAGTTCCCATATCTGCAAACAAAGCTGCTACCGGGGCGCTCCAGTGGCGTTGAAGGTAAGCCTGTTGATGGACAAAAGGCTTGTTCCTAAAGGGATAAGTTTCTAAAAAGTTGTCAGTCATTTCTTTCTTTCTTCCTGGGGGTTGCAGTCCAAGTTTTTGTAGTGTACACTGATCACTCATCTTTAGAAAGGAGAATTTGTGATAACTGAAAAAAGCGCAACTGTCTACGTGATCCAAGAGACATTGCAGCACAACATATCAGGCGCGATGGCATATGGGAACATTGAAATAATGCTTCCTGATAATGCTCAGATTGCCTTTTCGAGTGTGCCAACAGTGCGAAGAATTCAACGCAAGTTGGAAAAATTCAGCGATGCAGATTATTTGTTGTTGATCGGAGACCCCTCTGCCATTGGTATTGCATGCGCTGTTGCCGCATCTAGAAACAATGGTAGATTCAAGTGCCTCAAGTGGGACAAGCGAGAGAAACGCTACATACCAGTCGAGGTTGATTTATTTAAGAAAGGAGAACCCTATGAGTCTTACGACCCAGTTTGAACAAGATGCCGATGCTCTCAAAGTACAGGACACCGATTTGGTTGGTGTTGCTGCAATGGCCAAGCGTGCAAAAGAACTCGAGAAAGAATTAGAAGACCTTGAAGAGACTGTGAAAGAGAGAAAAGCACAGTTTCGTAAGTTGACTGAAGAATCTATTCCAGAGGTGCTGGCGCAGATGAACCTGAGGTCATTCAAAATGGCCGACGGCTCTTCAATTGAAGTCAAGCCTTTCTACAGCGCATCGATTCCAGAAGCACGCCGTGCGGAAGCCTTTCAATGGCTACGTGAACGTGGCATGGATGACATCATTAAGAACACTGTCAGCGTCCGCTTTGGACGTGGCGAAGACGAGCTCTGCTCTCGTCTATTGAATCTGCTTGGTGAGTCCGGCTACCCTGCCGAACAAGCCGAGAAGATAGAACCCATGACCCTCAAGGCATGGGTTAAAGAACAGGTGGAACGAGGAAACGAGTTTCCCACCGAACTTTTTGGCGCATTCATTGGCCAAAAGGCAACCATTAAATCCGCTTAAACGAAAAAAGGAAATCGAATCATGGCTAAAACAGACGTAGCAACCAAGGACACATCAACTGCAATCGCAATGATGAGTAATTTTGAACAAGATGCCGCATCAAGCTTTGCCGGCATGGGCCAGGAAGACTTTGCGCTTCCATTCTTGAAACTGCTCACCAATACTTCTCCAGAGGTGGGTGAGATTGACGGTGCCTTACCCGGCATGATCTACAACTCCGTGACAGGCGAGTTGTATGACGGCAAGAAGGGCATTACCGTGGTCCCTTGCGCTTATGTACGTCAGTACATTGAGTGGGCTCCACGCGGCAGTGGTAGCGGTGGTGCACCCATCCATATCTATCCTGCAACCAGCGATATCTTGACAAAGACGCATCGCGATCCGTCCGACAACAAAGAGTACTTGGACAACGGCAACTACATTGAGAACACCGCCAATCACTATGTGATGGTGATTGACTCTGCGGGCGTCCCAAGCCCTGCATTGATTGTGATGAAGTCCACGCAACTCAAGAAGTCGCGCAAGTGGAACAGCATGATGCAGTCAGTGAAGATGCAAGGAGCGAACGGCATGTTCACGCCTCCCATGTACAGCCAGATGTATCGCCTGAGCACTGTTGGTGAATCAAACGACAAGGGTAAGTGGTTTGGTTGGGAAATCGAGCGTATTGGCCAAGTGGACAAAGACGACATTTATCTGAATGCAAAAGCCTTTGCAAACCAGGTGAGCGTTGGCGACGTCAAGGTCAAGCACGAGGGCGATGCTGAATCCGCAGGAAACAAAGCGCCATTCTGATAATCGGGGCCAAAAGCGGATGCTGCGTGACTCTGAAGTGAAGCGCATAGTAAGCAGTGCAGCGAGTAGGCCCCACCTACCCGAGAAAGCAGAATGACCGACATCACACGGTTCAAGGCCATATTCTCTGGACTAGATATTGCCTATGGAACATACAAAATTGAAGGATCGCGCGGGGATGGAAAGCAGGCCGGGAAGGCCGTTGTTGTCCGCAAACCCCCAACCGACGATCTCTGGGAAAAGCATCTCACCGGTGTTGAACCAAGTCTTGGAATTATCCCGATCAGGGCGGATAACTCCTGCATCTGGGGCTGTATTGATATTGACCAGTATCCACTGGATCATGCTGGGCTAGTCAAGAAAATCAAAAGCCTGGAGTTGCCTCTTGTTGTTTGTCGCAGCAAGTCAGGTGGCGCGCATGTCTTCTTGTTTACCAAGGAGCCTATTGCCGCCGTACGCATGCAAGAGTATTTGAAATCTTCTGCCGCATTGTTGGGAGAAGCTGGACGCGAAATATTTCCGAAACAAGCCGAGATTTTGGTTGACCGTGGCGACACGGGCAACTTCCTTAACCTGCCGTATTTCGGTGGTGACCAGACCATGCGCTACGGCATCAAGGAAGACGGCAGTGCCGCTACCTTGGAAGAGTTCTATGAGATGGTCGATGCCAACATACAGGGAACTGACCTGGTTGTGCCGGCCCCTCCAAAGAAGTCCGAGCAGGTTATTCCGGACGGCCCTCCTTGTTTGCAGGCCCTGTGCACGCAAGGCATTCCGGAAGGTGGCAGGAACAATACCCTGTTCAACGTGGGCATCTACCTCAAGAAGATTCACCCTGTTAATTGGGAGAACCCTCTGATTGAGCACAACTTCAAGTACGTCCACCCGCCGTTGCCAAACAACGAAGTACAGATACTGGTCAAACAACTCAACAAGAAAGACTACCGGTACAAGTGCAAGGACGCGCCGCTCAATTCTTTTTGCAACTCTGGACTTTGCAGAACTCGCAAACATGGGGTCGGGGCCAACGGACCTGATGCACCACAACTGTCCTCTTTGTCAAAGTACAACTCCGAGCCACCACTATGGTTCTTGGATATCAATGGCAAGCGTATCGAGCTCGATACCGATCATCTGTACAACCAAAACATGTTTCAAAAGGCATGCGTTGACAAGATCAACGTCTTGCCTCCGACGTTGCGCAAACAAGATTGGGAGCAGATGCTCAATGCGTTGCTCAAGGAAATGGTGGAGTCTGAACAGATTCATGAGGCCACCGACGACACAAGCATCACAGGACGCTTTGTGGACCTGCTGGAAGAGTTCTGTACTCACTTGCAACAGGCCATGGACCGCGATGAGATTTTGCTTGGCCGCCCCTGGACAGATGAAGAAGAAGCCAAGACCTATTTCCGCATGAAGGATTTAGAAGCTCACCTGAAGCGCAACAACTTCGTGGGCCTGACCGCTCCGAAGATGGCACAACGTCTACGAGACCTTGGTGGAGAACCCATTCCACTGTTCCTCAAGGGCCGCGCAACACGGTGCTGGCGCTTGCCAGGATTCAAGAAACAAGACGCGCCTTTTAACACCCCCGAACAAAAGAAACGGAGCCCATTTTGAATGATGATGAACGCCCCCTGAAGATGGATAACTTTGAAGATTGCTTCATAGGCACTTGTTGCACATGGCACGGCAATCAAAGAGTCGAGCGGCTGATATACAGCGGCGACAAGATGGTGGACAAGCTCACCGCAGAGGAAGACGGCATGGACATACATGAGGCCTTGGAGTACATCGAGTTCAATATCGAAGGTGCTTACGTAGGTCCGCATACTCCGATCATCTTGTGGGAATGCACCCTGGAAGATATCGAGGAACGTTATGGAGATTAGAAAAATCTTCGGCCCTCCCGGCTCTGGCAAGACGACGTTCTTACTGAATATCGTTGAGCAGGAACTGGGGGACGGCGTTCCCTCATTGAACATTGGCTACTTTTCTTTCACCAAGAAGGCGGCCAACGAAGCACGGGACCGCGCCATCGCCAAATTCCCATCGCTCAATCCAGACCTTGACTTCCCCTGGTTTCGCACACTTCACAGTCTGGCCTACCGCTGTCTTGGCATCGGCACAAAAGACATGATGTCGCCAGAAGACTACAAGGCCTTTGCCAAAGAAGCCGGCATTGAACTCTCCATCGAGAACGGTGACGAGGACTTCATGGTGAAGGTGGACAACCCAATCCTGAACGAGATCAACATCGCACGGATCAAGGGCCTGGACCTACGCACGCACTACAACCAAAGCAGCATGGACATTGAGTGGTTCCACTTTGAGTTTGTGGAGCGCGCTTACAGGCACTACAAGCAAAGCAGAGCGCTCTTAGACTTCACTGACCTGCTTGAGCAGATCGTGCACCAACCTGAGCGGCTCCCTAAACTGGACGCGCTGATCATCGACGAGGCACAAGACCTCTCCCGTTTGCAGTGGGACTTGGTGACAGAGTTGGCCAAGAGGTCAAAGCGTTCTTTTTTAGCCGGGGATGATGACCAGGCCGTCTATAACTGGGCAGGGGCCGACGTCGATAGTTTTCTAAACTTTAACGGCGCAATCACCATCCTCGATCAATCGTACCGCGTGCCTGCCAAAATCCACGCGATTGCAAACACCATTGTGCACCGCATCAAAAAGCGCCAGCCAAAGGTTTGGAAAGCCCGCGAAGAAGAGGGCCACATCCATTACTACAACGACTTCTCCCATGTGGACATCAGCCACGGCAACTGGCTAATTCTTGCCAGTACCAACTACATGCTCTCGGAGATGCACACCTGGATCAAAAGCCAGGGCTTGCTGTTCGAGCGCCACGGACAACGGAGCATCTCAGAAGGCATCCTGTCTGCCGTGTTGGGCTGGGAGAACCTGCGACGCGGCAAAGAATTGCCGTTTCCCGTTATCAAAAACATCTACAAGTATTTGGGCTCCGACTTTGTCAAGCACGGGTACAAAGGATTACGGCTCGCGGACCCTAATGGTGCGTACAGTATAGAACGCCTGCGACAAGAACAAGGGCTCCTGGCCCCCGACATCATTTGGCACGAGGCATTGCTCAAGATCGGTGAAGACAAACGCGACTACATCATCGCCCTCTTGCGGCGCGGCACAAAGCTCACGGGAGCTATTCCAATTAAGCTGTCCACGATCCACGGAGCCAAGGGTGGCGAGGCGGACAACGTGTTACTGCTCGGGGACCTTTCCACGCGCTTTGCCAAGGAGTACGAGCGCAACTCAGACGACGTGAACCGACTGCTGTATGTGGGCATCACGCGCGCCAAGCAAGCACTGCACTACGTGCTTCCAAAGAATGAATTAAAGGGGTTTCGCCTGTGAAAACAATGCCTATGTTTCCAACACTCACTGAGTGGGTGCCACCGGAAACTTTCCCTAACCTGTCCACCGCCAAGGAGATTGCAATTGACCTCGAAACTTGTGACCCGCATATGGAATCTTTTGGGCCGGGATGGCCCCGTAATGACGGCTTCATTGCTGGTTACGCTGTGGCTGTTGACGGTTGGAGCGGATACTATCCTGTTGCTCATGGCGGTGGTGGCAATCTTGATAAACGTCTTGTTGAGCGGTGGGTAAAAGATGTCTTGGCTACTGACGCTGACAAGATCATGCATAACGCGGCTTATGACTGCGGTTGGCTTAGGGCCAATGGATTCACCGTCAACGGGCGAATACTTGACACCATGCTTGCTGCCCCACTACTGGATGAGAACCGCTTCTCGTACAGCCTCAATGCGCTTGGCTTCGATTATCTTAAAGAGGTCAAGTCCGAGGCCGCTCTCAAACAGGCTGCTGCCGACTTTGGCGTTCATCCCAAGAAAGAATTATGGAAGCTACCCGCCATGTACGTCGGAGAGTACGCCGAGCAAGACGCGGCGCTGACCCTGAAACTGTGGCAACACTTTAAGACCAAGATGCGCCAAGACGAAGTTGAATCAATCTTCGACCTGGAGACAGCCGCCTTTCCAGTGCTGTTGGAGCTCACCTTGAAGGGCATTCGCTTTGACCGAGAAAGGTGTGAACAGACTATCCACAAACTTATCCAACGGGAAAAGGCCATCTTTGCAGAGCTCAAGTCTTTGTGTGGAGGAACTGTGGATATCTGGGCGGCCGCAAGCATCGCCCATTCGTTTGACAAGTTGGGGATTGCTTATGGCAAGACCGCCGCCGGCGCGGCAAGCTTTACAAAAGGCTTTCTCGATTCCTGCGACCACCCCGTGGCCAAGCTGATTGTCGAAGCGCGCGAGACCAACAAGACCCACAGCACGTTCTTGCAGCCTTACCTCGACTTCAGCGCCAAGACAGGCAGAATCCACCCACACGTGAACCAGATGCGCAACGACGAAGGCGGCACGATCACGGGCCGTCTGTCTATGAACAGTCCCAACCTCCAACAAGTGCCCGCGCGCCACGAGATCATCGGGCCCATGGTGCGCTCACTCTTCCTACCTGAAGAAGGGCAGATGTGGGCGGCCAACGACTTCTCGTCCCAAGAACCACGGCTCTTGGTGCATTACGCCACGCTCTTGGACCTGCCCGGTGCAGAGAAGATGGCCGAGGCCTACCGGGAAAATCCCGATACCGACTTTCACCAAATGATTGCCGATATGGCCGGAATCAAGCGAAAGCAAGCCAAGACCATTGGCCTGGGCCTGATGTACGGCATGGGCAAAGCAAAGCTGGCGCATGAGTTGGACCTGCCCGTGGAAGAGGCCAGCGAGTTGATTGGCACCTTTCACACCAAGGTGCCTTTCCTTAAAGGAACTGTGAACGCGGTCATGAAGCGGATCGAACATCCAGCGTCTGGTGGGTCCGTCAGGACGCTCCTGGGACGCAAATGCCGCTTCCCGTTGTACGAGCCGGTGCAGTGGGGCGTGAACAAGGCGCTTCCCTACGAGCAGGCCATCGTGGAATACGGCCCAAGGATCAAGCGCGCGGCTACCTACAAGGGACTGAACAAGCTGATCCAGGGGTCAGCCGCCGACCAGACCAAAGCGGCCATGGTGGCCTTGCACAAGGCGGGGTTTCACTTGATGCTCCAGGTTCACGACGAGATCGCCCTGAGTGTCAACACGCCTGAGGAAGCACGCGAAGCGGCCCATATCATGGCAACCGCCGTTGACTTGGAAGTCCCGTCCCGGGTGGACGTGGAGATGGGCCCAAGCTGGGGTGAGGCCAAGTAAAGGTATGATTGAGGGGAAGCTTCTTGCAGTTGCTTCAGTCAGTCTCCTTTATAGGCTAGGGTAACTCCTAGCCTATTTTTTTGTTGCACGATTTAAAGATTTTCGATACACTGCAAGCCAGATCACAGAAAGGAGAGTCAATGACTTTAAAGAAACCAGGAAGAAACATTCCGCCCGTACAGCGCATCAAGCCTTGGATGTCCGTTGCTATTCGCATGGAGACTTACGCCAAGCTGAGAGAAATGAGCGAGTTCTATGGCAGGGGCATGGGGGACCAGATGCAAATCTTGGTAGACCCGGCGTTCGAGATTGCATTAAAAGCGGCCGAAGAACGAGAGGCCATCATCGAGAGTGGTGAAACACCCCCACCAAAACCCAAGCCAAAAGCGCGTCTCAAAAAAGGTAAACAGGTTGCTAAACATGTACAAGTCAAACGTCCAGTTGTCCGTAAATATCATCTTTGATAGGTTGCCTCCCATGGAGGTTGACGGCTCATGGCTCCCGGAGCAGGTGGACATCAAATCCATCTATCTGGAAGCAGCCTCTATTCGCAGTAAGAATGGACGTGGGCGCATCGACATCACACGTGCATTCAGCCCGGAAGAAATAATAAACTTCGAGGACGAGATCGCAACCCGGCAACTGTTGTTGCCTTTTGAGGAAAATTAAATGATTGTCAACAGACTGATGCACGTGTCTCAAATGACACGGGACAAGGACCTGTCGGCCCTGCTCAAGGAAGCGGCGGATTTGATAGAGAACTTGCAGACATGGAAGATACGTTGGGCGGAAAGAGACCTGGCCTATCAGCACCTGTATGAAGAGTACAAGCTGGTTTGTGCAAAGCTTGACCCAACCCACATACAGTCTTATCAAACAATGGCCCAGCGGAGGAAAAAGCTAGAGGCACAAAAGAAACAAGAAGAGGAGAACAAACCATGAAGATTTCTCAAGTACGATTCGACGAGTTCATCGGCCCACGGTCCTTTGCTCAGGATGACAGTTGGTCTGCCACAGTGTGGCAACACGCCTGGGACGCCGCTCTCGAGGAGGCTGCAAAAAGATTCGATACAATGCCCACAACGGATAATTCTGGTGTATCATCCGCTCAATACCTAAGAAAGATGAAAGGAGAATGAAATGCCATTTAAGCCACTGCTTCGCGCATTCCCCAGTGTTCTCGTGAGAGACAGTAGGGGCATGTTGCTGAGAGATTATTTTGCGTCTGACGCCATGAAGGGGTTGTTGTCCGATCCCGACTGGAGACGGGACATGGACTTTGACGACACTGCTCGCGCCGCGTACAGCCAAGCTGACGCAATGTTGAGAGTGCGTGAAGAGAAACAAGAGACGCAAGAGGAAACTGTTCCCCCCGGCACCTTAGTCGAGACAGGGAGCGAAGAATGAATTGCCCGGAATGCGGAGCCTGGACCACGATCAGCGAGACACGCCTGACAGTCATGCGCTACAGGCGCAGACGAGAGTGCGGCAACGGACACAAATTCACGACTGAAGAAGTCGTGGTTTCACAAGAACAACTCGACTCAGAGTTGAGTGGACGCTTAAAGGCCTTTCGAGAGAAAGAAGCCCCACGCAACTGCAAATGATTTTTTAACCACAAAGGAGTTTCACATGAGTACCAAGCTTTCCGACAAGGCCCAAAAGGTCTATGAGTTTTTCAGAAAAAACCCCTCCGCAAGTGCTTCTGCGACAGCGGCCAAGCACAAGATGAGCATCTCCAACGTCTACAAGATGCGCGCCCGCGCCTTGGAAGACTTGAGGAATTTTGTCGCCCCGGAGATGCTGCCGATGCCTGAGGTGAAGTCCTCTTGGCAAAAGGTTGTTGAGGAGGTTGAGAGCGTGAGTGTTGACAAGACACTTGACGCACGTGCAGAGATGTATGGCAAGTTCAAGGATGGTGCGGCTTTGATGCAGTCCATCAAACGCGAGTTGTCGGCCCACGCGGCCAAGCATGGCAAGACCTTTGCCGATGACCAGTGGGAAGCTCTTGAGATGATCGTCCACAAGATTGGGCGCATTGTCAACGGCGACCCCGACGTTGTTGACCACTGGGTGGACATTGCCGGCTACGCTACCTTGATTGCCGAGAGGCTTGAAGGTAACGCCCGTTAATCATGATCGAGGTCATTCGCGCCTACATGGGAATAGCCCGGGGCACCCACGGGGA
>Ga0315905_10001420_pt1 | contig 25662 bp, 15 predicted proteins | sample LakEriMetagenome_5_FD_203522 | JGI IMG/M metagenome (GOLD analysis project Ga0315905, IMG submission 203522) | Freshwater fungal communities from buoy surface, Lake Erie, Ohio, United States - Buoy 4 MA121 | ecosystem: Environmental > Aquatic > Freshwater > Lake | place: USA: Lake Erie, Ohio...
CGAACCTACCATTGGTTTGCATGCGCGCGACAATCAAATCTTGTTGAATGCGCTGAAGAAGTTGGGCGACAAAGGCAACACGTTGGTGGTGGTAGAGCACGATGAGGACACAATAAGACGCGCAGATTACATCATTGACATTGGCCCGAGTGCTGGCAAGCGCGGTGGCAAGTTGGTGGCGCAAGGCAGCGTCAAAGACATTACCAATGCTGCAGATTCGCAGACTGGCAAATATTTACTTCATGCCATGAAGCACCCACTGCAGGCAAGAAGATTGATGCCCGAGTTTGACGCTGCGGCCAATGCTACAAAACCAGAAATAAAAGTAGAAGCACCTGCTGCCAAAAAAGTTTCTAAAAAATCACAAGCTGAGCAATTGCTCGCGCAAGCGCAAGAACCCGCGCAAGAAGCGAGTACAGACCTGAAATGGCTAGAACTCAAAGGAGCCAACCTGCACAACTTGCAAAACGTCAACGTTCAAATCCCATTGCAACGCTTGGTAGCCGTCACTGGCGTAAGCGGTTCAGGCAAGTCAACCTTGGCCAGAGATGTGCTCTTAGCCAACGTTCACAGCCACGTGAGCCAACGCAGCACCAAAGCAGGCAGAGACGAACAAGCCGCAGGCAAATTCCCAACACTCACAGGTTGCACAGAACTCAAAGGCTTTGAAGCAGTCGACAGAGTGTTAGAAGTAGACCAAACCCCCATTGGCAAAACGCCACGCAGTTGCCCCGCCACCTACATCGGTTTTTGGGACACCATCAGAAAACTTTTCGCCGAAACTTTAGAGGCCAAAGCCCGCGGCTACTTAGCAGGCAGGTTCAGCTTTAACACCGGCGAAGGCAGATGCTACACCTGCGAAGGCCAAGGCCTGCGCACCATCGAGATGAGTTTCTTGCCCGATGTGAAAGTGCCCTGTGAAGCTTGCCACGGCGCACGTTTCAACCTAGAAACTTTGGCCGTTACATGGCGCGGCAAAAGCATTGGCGATGTGCTCAAAATGGAAGTAGATGAAGCAGTAACTTTTTTCGAGACCATGCCCTCCATTGCGCATCCACTGCAGCTTTTAAAAGACGTCGGCTTAGGCTACCTCACCTTAGGTCAACCGAGCCCCACCTTAAGCGGTGGCGAAGCACAGCGCATCAAACTGGTCACAGAGCTCACCAAAGTCAGAGACGAAGTAGGCAAACGCGGCAATAAAGCGCCGCACACTTTGTACGTTCTAGACGAACCTACTGTGGGCCTGCACATGGCAGACGTGGACAAACTCATTCACGTATTGCACAGATTGGTCAACGCCGGTCACAGCGTCTTGGTCATTGAACACGACTTGGATGTGATTGCCGAAGCCGATTGGATCATTGACTTAGGTCCTGAAGGCGGCAAGGCAGGTGGTCAGGTGGTGGCCAGCGCAACACCCGAGCAAGTCGTGAAGTTGGCATCACCAACGGGCAAGGCGCTAAAGCCGGTTTTAGAGAGAGTTTAAAAAACTCAATCGTGTGTGACACTTTCGCGTTGGCCCAGCCACAAGGCCAAGCCGATGCAAAGTGCCAACACCGTGCCGTAGTAGTTGTGCGCCAAATTAACGTTAGACATGCCGGCAGTTATATGCATCCACGCAATGCCCAGCAAACTCAAGCATGTTTGAGGATATTGTTTTCGCAGTCGCCAGCAAACATAGCTCAATCCTGCTGGCCATATGAGGCTGCTAAGTAAGCCTAGCAAGCCATGGCTCATCCAAGCGTCTAAAAATTCATTGTGCATATGGCCCAAGCGCATCACTTCTTCAGACTGAATGACTTGCCCCCATGCTCTGATCTGAAGCACGCTTGATTCGGCACCGAAGCCTACAAAAGGCTGAACTTGAATGGCGTCCCAGCCCTTTTGCCACAAGAACAGTCTGGCACCCACGGAAGAATTGGCACCTTCTTGAAGGTGGCTTTGTGAGGCAGTCCATTGCGCCGCAAACGCTTGAAACCGCAGGGTATCGTTGGCGTCATTCAAAGCCCAAGCGAGTAGGGCGCACAACAACCCCAAAAATACGATGAAACCCATTGGTTTTGAATACCGTGATTTGCCAAACACAGGAATTCCCGACATCACTGCCACCAAAATCACCCAAGGCACAATGCCGTAAGCACCTCGAGATTGGCTCATCAATACGCCTGCAACACCCCAAAAAATGCCCAGCCACAATGCCGCCTTGAATAGCCTCTCGCGGCAAGTGAGGGCAAAAGGCAGCATCAAGCAAATGATCAAACTCATGCTGACAGCCCAAGGAATAGGGTGTGCGGGTGTATTCCGCTGCAGCCAAAGTGTGATGCCAAACGCCAAGAAACAGGCAATGCAACAAGCGGCCATCCAAATTTTCAGAGACTTGATGGAAATAGTTTCTGAATATCGCAGACCTAAGTAAACACCAAAAGCCAATATCAAAAGCCTGGCTTCAGCGTGACGCCTTGACCAATCGTCATGCCAAAGGGCCTGCGGTATGATTCTCAAAATGGCGGCAATCAGGCAACATACCAGCCAAATTTTTGCGGCTTCAACCAGCAGAGCGTTGGAAAATGGGGAGTCAGAAACAAAGTGCAAGCTTTGGTGGTTGCGCCAAGCGCTGGCAAAGCAAAGTAAGCAAAACATCAGCCAAGCCAAGCCTGCCAATTTGGTACTCAGAGGTGTCAACGCCAAACTGAATGCACACAGGGCAAAGCTGACATGAATGAATGAGCGTGACAACAAAATAAGAAGGACTTTGGTTTTTGCAAGCTGAAATTATAAATTTGGGTCCTGTGCCAGTGGTGCCAAAGACATCAGATCCTGCCTTGCGATTGTCTGTCATTGTGCCTATCAAAAATCCAGGGGCAAATTGGCATGAATGGTTGCGCGCGCTCAAAACGCAAACATGCATGCCTGCCATGGTGTTGGTGGTTGATTCGGAATCTACCGATCATTCGGCGCAACAGGCCAGGGCTGCGGGCTTTGAGGTGTTGCACATTGCTGCCAAAGCCTTTGCACATGGCGCTACACGGCAGCTGGCTTTGAATCAAGTGGCGCCTCATTCGGATTGGGTGGTTTTTCTAACCCAAGATGCCATCTTGGCCGACGAAAATGCCCTTGAAAACTTGATGCAAGCCTTTCAAAGTCACCCCCAAATGGCGGCTTGTTATGGCCGACAACTGCCCCATCCTGAAGCCAATGCCATCGAAACCCATTTCAGACACTTTAACTACCCGCCCCAAAGCCACGAAATGCAATTGCAAGACAATGCAAGACTGGGGTTGCGTACCTGTTTTTTTTCAAATTCTTTCGGTGCATACCGAGTGTCCAATCTGTTGGCCATAGGGGGATTCCCACAAAATGTCATTTTGGGCGAGGACACTTGGGTGGCGGCCATGTTGCTCAAAGCGGGCTATACCGTGGGTTACAAGGCTGAGTCCTGCGTTTATCATTCACATCATTACTCAATTAGTGAAGAATTTAGGCGAATGTTTGACACCGGCGTATTTCATGCTCAAAACCCTTGGCTCCGAAGTGAGTTTGGGGCTGCTGAAAAGCGGGGCTTAGACTTTGTTAAATCGCAGTTGTTTGAACTGGCTTCCAAAAAGCCAAGCTTGTTGCCTAAGGCCATGCTCATCAACGCCGTCAAACTCATGGGCTTTCGCTTGGGTCTTATGCACCGCCTCTGGCCTTTGAAATTCAATCGCTTTTGCAGCATGCACCCCTTGCACTGGAGCCGTCCTTCCGCATGATTTCAGGTTTGTCCTTGCTCCAGGTTCGCCTGTCCAAGTTGGCCATCTTGCTGGGCGACTTTTTGGCGTTTGCATTGGCAGCCAGCTTGTCAACTGCCTTGTTGGTCCAAACGCAAGCTAACGCTAGATTGACTGCGTGGTTTGCGCTGGCCGTTTTGGGCATCTTTCTTTTTCTCATGCGCTTTGAGCACTACAGCGACAGGCGCCCCTTCTGGGACGAGTTGGGCGACATCTTGCGCACCATCATCAGCATGGCCTTGCTGGACATGACCTTGGTCACGGTCTCTGATTGGCAGTCTTCACAAATTTGGTGGATGTGGGTTTGGCCAAGCTCATTTGCCTGCATTGTGCTGATGCGTTGGTTGGTTCGAGCGCTCTTAAAGCAGCAAGGTTTGTGGATTAGACCCACCGTCATCATCGGGCACGGTAGCAATGCCTTGGACGCCCAAAACGCCTTGCTCAGCGAGCCAGACTTGGGCTTTAAAGTTGTAGGCTTTGTCGATGTTGACACTGAGCAGCCTCAACTCAAGTTTGAACTGCAAACCATCTTAGATTACAACGGCCTTCAACTCTTGGCCAAGCGCCCCGGTGTGCAATGGGTGATTGCCGTGGAGCATTCGCAGGCCGAGCAGCGTGAAGACTGGCTGCGTAAATTAGCGTCTTGGGGTGCTCAAGACATCAACGTCATTCCGGCCATGCGCGGTGTGCCGCTTTACGGCACCAACATCTCTCACTTCTTTTCACACGAAGTGGCGTTGCTGCGCGTTAACAACAATTTAAGGCGCTGGCCAGCTCGGCTTACCAAAAGAATTTTTGACACGCTGTTGGCGTTGGCCTTGATTGTTTTGTTGTTGCCCCTGTTCGTATTTCTATGCCTGATGTTGTGGGGTGATGGCGGAAAAGTGATTTTCAGTCAAAAACGTGTGGGCAAAAACGGCATTGGCTTTGACTGCTTCAAATTTCGCACCATGGCGCTCGACGCAGAAGATCAACTTAAATTGTTATTGGCACAAAGCCCAGCACTCAAAGCACAGTGGGACAAAGACCAAAAACTCAAAGACGACCCAAGAGTAAGCGCGCTAGGTGCTTTCCTCAGAAGGACCAGCCTTGATGAATTGCCGCAACTCTTCAACGTGCTTTTGGGTCAAATGAGTCTGGTTGGCCCAAGGCCCATTGTGGCGTGTGAGCTTCAACGGTATGGCTCAGAGGCCAGCTATTACCTCATGGTGCGCCCCGGCATGACCGGGCTTTGGCAGGTCAATGGCCGCAATGACCTTGACTACGAATCGCGTGTTTATTTGGACGCCTGGTACGTTAAAAACTGGTCGCTTTGGTATGATCTTGTTATATTAATTAAAACAATTCGCACGGTTTTAAGTACCAAAGGAGCCTATTGATTAGGCCCTGATATTAAACATTCAGCGCTTACCGTATGATTTATTCACTGCTTAGGCGCATCTATCGTGCATTGCCGCTCTCACCTGGCACCCGTTTTAAGGTGGGGCAACTCAAAAGACGATTGCTTCGCAGGCCCATGCCGCCTCTCCAAGCTTCCAACTCGCTCACTGCTGTGGTGCATGCAAGCGAGCATTCTTTGCATGCCGATTATGTTTTCTATGGTGTCATCGATTGGCATTTCCGCCACCAAAGGCCCCAGCAGCTTGCCTTGTCTTTGGCACAGGCGCAAAGAAGGGTGTTTTATGTCAGCGTCAACTTTGTGTCATCGGCTCAATCGGGATATGGCATTGAAAAGCTGCACCCTGACTTGCCCATTTATCAAATTTTCTTTCACCTTCCTGAGCCGGTCAGTGTCTACGATGGCGCACCGACGCCGCAAACTTTACAGTCCTTAATAAATGGCCAGGCATTGTTGTGGAAAGACTTTGACATTCAGAAGGCCATTCACATTGTTCAGCATCCCTTCTGGTTCGGCTTAGCCAGTTTTGTTCCCCAGGCCAAGTTGGTCTACGACTGCATGGATTTTCACGCCGGCTTTAGCAACACGGGCAACAGCCACACAGCCGCGGAGCACCAATTGCTAGCGCTTGCCGACCTCACCATCGTGACCTCTGACTACTTGGTTAACTTTGCGCAAAAAGCCGGCGCCCAACAAGTCAGCCTCATTCGCAACGCAGCCCAGTTTGAGCATTTTTTCCAGGCTGCTCAAAAGCCAGATTCAAAAGGCGGTCCAGTGCGTTCTGTCAGTGCAAACGGCAAAGACAAGCCCGTGATCGGTTACTACGGTGCCATTGCTGACTGGTTTGACCCAGCCCTCATTGAAGCAGTGGCAAAGCGTTTTCCGCATGCGCAAATTTTGCTCATTGGCGACGACACCGCTGGCGTGGCCAAAAAGTTGGCGCATTGCAGCAATGTTCGCTTCTTGGGCGAGAAGCCCTACGCTGAGTTGCCTACTTGGTTGGCGCAGTTTGATGTTTGCCTCATTCCTTTCAAGATCAATGAATTGACTTTGGCCACCAATCCCGTCAAAGCCTACGAATACCTCAGTGCTGGCAAGCCCGTGGTCAGCATTGACTTGCCCGAAATGGCGCAGTTTGGTTCTTGCGTTTACACCGCGCAAACGGCTGAGCAATTTACCGACCAAGTGGCCCTGGCATTGTCAGAAACAGACAAACCCTCCCAAGCCAATGCTCACTTTGAGCGTCGCATCGCTTTTGCTAAAACGCAAACCTGGGCCGGCCGTGCGCAGAGTTTGCTAGAAGCGGTTGAAAACAATCTGAGCGAACCCATGGTGTCTGTGGTGGTTATCAGCTACAACCAATGGCCCTTGACCGAAAGATGCCTTCAAAGCCTGACCTTGCATTCAGAGCGCAACAGCACCGAAATTGTGGTGGTCGACAACGCCTCGCAAGACGTCACTCCCGCACAGCTTCAGGCGTGGGCTGCCCAAGATCCTGGGCACCGGCGCATCGTGCTCAATGCAGAGAACAGAGGCTTTGGTCCGGCCGTCAATCAGGGCTTGGCCATGGCCAAGGGCGAGTACTTGGCCGTGCTCAACAATGACATCATTGTCTCGCCAGGTTGGGCCAGAGGCATGCGCCGTCATTTACAAACCAGGCCGTCCTTGGGCATGCTGTGCTCCATCACCAACAACATTGGCAACGAAGCACAAGTGGCACTGGCAGGCAGCACGGTGGCAGAAGTGTTTCAGTCTGCCCAAGCCTATACCCTGCGCAAAGTGGGCCAATTTTTACCGCTGCAAGTGTGTGCCTTCTTTTGCGTCATGATGCACCGCAAAACCTACCAGGCGGTGGGCCCCATGGACGAGCAATTTGTACCTGGCTTTTTTGAAGACGATGACTACTGCTTGCGCATCAAAGCGCTTGGCCTGGAGGTGGGCTGCGCAGAAGACGTGTTTGTGTACCACGAATTGTCGGCCTCCTTTGACAAACTCAAGTCGGCCCACCGGCAAGAAATTTTTGAGCGCAACAAGGCCTTGTTTGAGAAAAAATGGGGTGCTTGGAAGCCCCACGCCTATCGGCCAGAAAGCTTGCATTGAGTCGGTTGGCTTTTTGAATTAACATCGCGCATGCTTCAAAAATTATTGGTCATCATTGGCACTCGGCCCGAGGCCATCAAGTTAGCGCCTGTGGTGGCGGCCATTGAGCGCAGTTCTTGGGCGCAGTGCGAAGTGGTTCTGACAGGTCAACACAAAGAGTTGATCGAGCCCTTGGTGGCGCAATTTGGACTGCGCGTGAATCACAACTTGCAGGCCATGCAAGAAAATCAAACCTTGGCCGGCGTCACCGCGCGCATCTTGCAAGGCCTCGACCATTTACTGGAAAGCATTCAACCGGCCGCAGTCATTGGCCAAGGCGATACCGCCAGTGTCTTGGCTGCCAGCATGGCCAGCTTCTTTCGTCACATTCCTTTTGCACATGTGGAGGCGGGGCTTAGAACCGGCAACATCCATTTGCCTTTTCCCGAAGAACTCAACCGCGTACTCACCTCGCGCATGACGCGCTGGCACTTTGCGCCCACACTCACGGCCCAACACAACTTGATCAAAGAAGGCTATGCCGCGCAAGATATTTGGGTGACAGGCAACACCGTGATTGATGCTTTGCACATGATGCTGAATTCGTCTAAATCAGCCGGTGCTGCCCAAGTCAAAACACCTGCACGCGAAGGCCGCGAGTTTGTTTTAATTACCGCCCATCGACGAGAAAACTTGGGCGAGCCTATGCGCGAAATCTGCCGCGCCATTGCAGCGCTGGCCCTTGAACATCCCAAGCTCGATTTCATTTACCCCGTGCACCCCAACCCTGCCGTCAGGCAGGTGGTGAACCAAGCCCTGGCAGGTTTGAGCAATGTGTTGTTGGTCGAGCCCTGCGACTATCCCGTGTTTTGCCAATTGATGAGCCATGCCAGGCTCATCTTGAGTGACTCGGGTGGTGTCCAAGAAGAGGCCCCTGCATTGGGCAAACCCGTGTTGGTTCTGCGTGAACAAACAGAAAGACCTGAAGCCGTCGAGCGGGGCTGCAACCAACTGGTAGGCACGCAGTTTGAGCGCATCGTAAGCGCTGCCAATGAACTGCTTACCAACTCAGACAAATACCAACAAATGGCCACGGCAGGCTCACCCTATGGCGACGGCCAAGCCAGCGCCAAAATATTGGACGTCTTGCAAGCCACACTGTGCAAGACCTAAACCGCGCAGGCTAATCCGTGCAATTGGTTTACTTGTCGCCCGTTGGCTTGAACACTTTTGCACAGCGCCCGCATCATTTTGTGAAATGGTTTCACGACCGCTTTGATGCCAATGTGGTGTGGATTGACCCTGGCCCTTCCAGATTGCCTCGCGCATCAGACGCCAGGCGCCTGCTGCGTTTGAGCTCACCAAATTTGGGACCCACATGGCAATCACAAGAGTGGGTGCAACAAGTCAAAGCCAAGGTGTTGCCCTTTGAGCCTTATGCGTGGGGCCGCAGTATCAATGCGCAACTTTGGAAGCCCTTGCTGTCGCAGCTTCAAAGTTGTGTCACATCAGACACTTGGTTTGTGGTGGGCAAGCCCTGTGCGTTGGCCTTGGAAATTCACAAACAATTTCCACACATGCCCATGCTGCTCGATGTGATGGACAACCTGCAAGTTTTTTACCAAGGCGCATCTAGGCACTGGATGGCAAGGGCCCAGCAAGAATTGTTAGAAGCCGCTATTTGCGTCAGCACCTCGTCAACCGCATTGTTTGACATGGCGCGCGCCAACTTACAGTCGCAACACCGCAATAAAGTTGTGCAAGTTGGCAATGGCTGCGTGCCCTCATCTCAGTTTGATCAATTTGTGGATGCGCATCAAAAGTCACCCATCTGGGGCTTTGTAGGCGCCATCGATCAATGGTTTGACTGGACACTCATTGAAGCCTTAAGCCAAACACTGGCCAGCCAAAGCCCAGATGCGCAAATTCATTTGATAGGCCCCTTGAATCATTTGCCGCCAATGCCCCTGCGCAGCAATGTGAAGCTGCTGCCAGCCATCTCGCAAGACCAAGTGAATGCAAGGCTGGCCACATTCTCTGTGGGTTTGATTCCGTTCAAGTCTTGCGAAATCACAGACTATGTCGATCCGGTCAAGTACTACGAATACCGCGCCATGGGCTTGCCTGTGTTAAGCAGCGCCTTTGGTGAGATGCGGCACAGGCAGCAAGAAGAGGGTGTCTTTTTCTTTGAGAACATGCCACTAGACTTGCAACAAATTGTGCAAGCCCACTTGAGTGAAAAAGAAGCCTTCAGTTTCAGCCAAAGCAATGCTTGGCCGCAACGCTTTGAAACTTTGTCTGAAGCTTTTTCAGGTACTTTTCAGGGCTTGTGACTAGACCACTCACCCTCTAAAACAAAGAAGCCTTGGTCATGGCCATCGCGGTGCAATTGGATGTGCGCTGCAGGATCGATCCACTCGTACACATGCACACCTTTTTCACACATCAGGTAGGCACCCACCCGAAAGCGGCCTTTGCTAAAAGGAAGGTTGTTTACTTGAACTGTGGCCACCCCTGCGCCTTGTTCATTGCGCTGCATGGCCAAGCCCTGCGCCGCGCCAATGTGGGTGGCCAAAATGCGGCCACTGTCGGATGAAATGACCAAAGCCGCAGTGGGTGAGGGCAGCAGGGGGTCGCTTGCAAATTTCACTTGCATTTGCAAGCTAGAAGCACCCGAGGTGCCGTAAAGCTCTTTGCCCGTGTTGCCATCTAGGCTGACCGAAATAGATTGAATGCGCGCGTGTCCTTGCAAGGCGGCTTTGGCCAAGTCTTGCGGCGCTTCTTGTTGAACACCCACGGGCACAGTTTCGCTGGTAGGTTGCGCCAAGTTGTCTAAAAAAGCTTGGTAACTGGACAGCACCTGCGAGACTTCGCCAAAAGCTTTCATGTGACCTTGGTGCAGCCACAAAGCTTTGTCACAAAACACTTCAATGTGGTACAGCATGTGCGAGCAAAACAGCACGGTGGCCCCGCGCTCTTTAATGGCCATGATGCGGTCAAATGATTTGCGCGCAAAGGCCCCATCGCCCACCGACAGTGCTTCGTCAATGATCAGCACATCGGGCTCAACGCTGGTGGCAATGGAAAATGCCAAGCGAATGAACATGCCGCTGGAATAGGTTTTAACGGGCTGGTCAATGTGGATGCCGATATCTGCAAACTCAATGATGTCGCTGAGCCGCTCGTCAATTTCTTGTTTGCTCAGACCCAAAATGGCGGCATTGAGGTAAATATTTTCTCGGCCCGTAAACTCTGGGTTAAAGCCCGAGCCCAGCTCTAAAAGCGCCGCCACACGGCCCTTGGTTTGAACGTTGCCGCTGCTGGCTTGTAGCGTTCCGGCGATGAGCTGCAGCAAGGTAGATTTGCCTGCGCCATTGACACCTACGATGCCCAAGACCTGGCCGCGGTGCAATTCAAAACTCACATCTTGCAGCGCCACAAAATCTTGAAAGTGCGGCTTGGCCTTGGGCTTTAAAAACTGCCACAACCGGTCAATCGGCCTTTTGTATAGCCGGTAATGCTTGCCCAATTTTTGCGCGCTGATCATGAGATCAAAGGACATCGGCAAATCCTTTTTGCAGCTTGGCGAAAGTCCACGCAGCTGCCGCGCAAAAAATCAAGGACACCAACATGTGCCAGCCCCACTGCGCCGCATCAATGGGCGCCCCGCTTAGCAAAGCTGCGCGCGTGATGTCTGCACCCCAAGCCAGTGGGTTCATGGCAAACAAACTCTTGAGGCCATCTGGCACGGAAGACAAGGGGTAAAAAATGGGCGTGAGAAACATCAGCAAACTGCTAAGCGCAGGCATGACCTGGCCAATGTCTCGAACGTACACGCCCACACTGGCAATGAAATAAGCCACGCCCAACCCATAGGCCAAAAGCGGCAACAAAAGGGGAACCCACAAAAGCACCAAGCCAAAAAGCGTTTGGAAAGAAGGCGCGTTGGCGCTTTGTGCGCCAAGCGCGCCCTGCTGAGTGAACAAGGTGATCAGTGCAATGCTGACAGTGCCCACCACAATGTGGATGAGGGCTGCGCCTACCGTGACGGCTGGCAGCAGCCACAGCGGAAACTTGACCTTGGTCACCAAGTTGGGCTGGGATAGCACGCAACTGGGCGAGCGGCCCAAAATTTCGGCCATGAAATTGAAAATACAGAGGCCGGCAAATACGTTGAGCGCGTAATCTAAGGCCCCGGTGGGTGCCGCACTGACGCCAGCTGAAACAGCACTGCTGCCGGCCGCGGGCCAGCGCATTTGCATGAACTCAAAAAAGATGAGCGTGAACACCATGATTTGGATGGCCGGCTGCAGCAAAGGCCACAAGAGGCCAAAAATGGAGCCTCGGTAGCGGGCCGTGACATCGCGTTTGAGCCACTGCCAGTAGAGGAAAGCCAATCGTTGCATAGGCACAAATTCTAATGCGCGGGATGCTTACAAAAATTGCAACTGCATTCAATCCGTGTTCGTGGACAATGAGAAGCTTAAAATTACGCAGTCATCTTTAAGAAGTGCCCATGCAAGACCGTCAAACCGAGCAGCGCTATCACCCCCGAGAAATGCTCTCGCTCGAGGGTATTTCTAGCGTGCTGTGCGTCGCCCCCCACCCAGATGACGAGGTTCTAGGGTGCGGCGGCCTGCTGGCATTGCTCCAAGCTCAAAAAGCCAAAATTCAGGTCTTGGTGCTCACCAAGGGCGAGTTGGGGCAGGCGCATTTGCAAGATCAGGCGCAAAGTGCCCCCGAGTCTGTCAGCCACACAGCCGATAGCCTCGCCCTGGCCCATGTTCGCGTCCAAGAATCTATGGCCGCGGCCCTTGTGTTGGGTTTGCCCAAGCCCAAGTTTCTCAATTTCAACGACAGACACTTGGGCTTTACCCAGGCCATCACCCAAGCCATTGCAGACCAAATCAAGGCCCAGCCCATCGATTTGCTTTTGCTGCCTTCCTTGTCCGACCCTCACCCTGACCACCAAGCCACCGCCTTGGCGGGCTTGGCGGCCGTTCAAAATGCGCTCCAGCAAGCTAAGGCCAGCGGCCAAACCGAGCACTCCAAGACCAAGGCGGCCCAAGAGCGGCCCCTGCAAATCTTGTTTTACGAAGTGGGCGCGCCATTGCACGCCAATGCCTTTGTCGACTTCACATCGGTCGCTCCAAAAAAATGGGCCGCGGTTCAGTCCTTCCAGTCGCAGCTTAGCGAACAAAAATACGAGTCACTGTCGCGCTCTATGGCCGCCATGCGTGCCTTTGGGCTCAATCCCGAGTGCATTGCCGCCGAGGCCTTCTTTAAGGTGGACATGCAGGCCTTCATGCGCGAAGGGGCCCTGGCTGCCATGCCCCAGTGGCCTTGGGTGCGTCATTCACTGGGCTTGGCCAACGCGCCCGAGCAAATGCCCCTGGTGAGCGTCTTGGTCAGAAGCATGGACCGCGACTGCCTGCCCCAAGCCCTGGCCAGTGTGGCCTTGCAAACGTATTCCAACATCGAGCTGGTGGTCGTCAATGCCAAGGGCGGCATGCACAGGCCGCTCAACTTCGTGCCCCAAACCTTGCCTTGCCGATTGCTCAATGCGCAAAATGACGGGTCGCAGGGCCTTGCATGCGCACCCCTTGGCAGGCCAGAAGCCGCCAACATGGCCCTTCAAAACGCCCAAGGGCAGCTGGCCATCTTTCTAGACGATGACGACTTTTTCCATCCAGAACACATCGCTCAGCTGGTCTCGCTGCTCCAAGACAATCCCCAAGCGGTGGGCGCTTACTCGGGCGTGCGCGTTGACGACCAAGATGGCAACACCCTTCGCGAATACAACCTGCCATGGTCCAGGCAAAGGCTCTTGGCCATCAACTTTTTGCCCATTCATGCCGTGCTTTTCAAAATGGGCGCGGTCAAGCAACAAGGCATAAGCTTCAAGCCCGCACTGGAAGTTCTAGAAGATTGGGATTTTTGGCTTCAGCTCACCCAAACAAGCAGCTTGGTCCACAGCAACAACATCACCGCTGTTTACAGGCAGGCGCTTGGTAAGTCCGAGTTGGGCAGCTCACTTTCTGACAGCCATTGGAAATCCTGGCATCACAAAATTCTTGAGCAATTTGTCTCCCAATCTTCTGCGCAAGAAAATGTCGATGTGCTGTCTTGGTATGCCCTTGAGCTAGACAAACAAGTTGCCCAAAGCGCAGCACAAGAGTTGATCCTAAAAAAACAAATCACCCAACTTCTAGCCCAGGCTGATTTAGACAAAGGTCAAATCGCACAAGAGATGTCCTCGAGGCGCGAGCTCCAAGAAGAGCTAGAGCTGTTCTCAGCCCAAATCAGAGAAGTTTTGTCACAAAAAGAACTTGAAATACAGTCTCACGCTCAGGAGCTTACCGGCTTGCTTGCCGACAAAGAAAGGCAGTTGCAGGGGCACTCCGAAGAACTCAGAGGTTTGTTGTCAGACAAAGAAAGACAACTTCAGGCCTACGCCCTTGAAGCAAAAAATGCCCTCGACACCAAGGAGCTTGAAAAGCAAAGCCTTGCCCTTCAAATGCAGGCCGTCATCAACCAAAAAGAAAACCAGCTTCAGACCTTTGCCGCTGAGGTGCAAAAGATCCTTGACAGCAAGGACGTTGAAAAGCAAAGCTTTGCCCTGCAAATGCAAGAAATCATCAACCAAAAGGAAAGCCAGCTCCAGGCCATTGCCGCAGATGTGCAAAAAACCTTGGACGCCAAGGCGCTTGAGAGCCGTGAGCTTGCAGCTTCCATGATTGCATCGGTCAGTGGCAGCATTCTCAAAGCAGATGCCATCCATCAGGAAGCAGGCGCCATCGAGCTCAGCGCCATGAACCACAGCCCTACCAATTCCGGCGCATTGTCCCAACACCTGGCAGACCCGCACCTGGCCAAACTTCAGCAACTCATCGAGTTGCAAAACCAAAGAACAGAAACCCTGCAAATTGCGCTGAGGCAGGCGCAGTCTTCCATGAGCGCCCAGTCGCAAGAAATTGCGCTGTTGCGCAGATCCCTCGAGTTGGTGTACGCCTCCAAAAGCTGGCGCATTACAGCGCCACTTCGCGCTAGCCGCAAGGCCTGACTTCGCACAATCCATTCAAGGTGAGCGCCCTGTTGTTGCAGTCCCCTTACTTGCTATCAGAGCGCGAAGATGCACTCGCTTGCGAGTTGTTCGAGCAAGTTTTCAAGCACCCCACCAGCCTTGCGCAGTGGCGCTGGAAGTACCGCGAAGGGCCGCGCCTTGGCGGCGTTCATGTGGGCATCAAGTCAGCGCAAGGCAAGCTGGTGGCGCACGCAGGGGCCAGTGTTTTTGAGGGGCAGTACGCAGATGCGCAAGGGCGCACTAAGCGCTTGCCCATGGCGCAGGTGTGCGATGTCATGGTGCATGAAAGTGCCCGAGACGGCGTGACGCACCAAGGCGCCTACGCTCAGGTTATTCATGCCCTGCAAGCGTCTTTGGCGAAAGCATACCCGGGCGTTTACGCTTATGGCTTTGCCGGTATTCGGCCCTACAAGCTTGGCCTCAAGATGGGCATGTACAAGTGCCACCAAGACTGCCGCATGGGCCAGCGGAAATTGATGCAAGCGCCCATCACGGATGCGCCCTTGCAGACACAACAATTTCAGACACAACAATTCCAGATTGAACCTTTGCACATTGAGCCTTCAGCATTCACAAAGCACCTCGCTCAGTTTGACGAATGGGCCCATGCTTGGGGCACCACGGATGCGCCCAAAATACTGCGCACCGGCGCTTACCTGGAATGGCGCTTTGTTCAAAACCCCAATGCCCAATATCAATTTTGGCTGTACTTGCAAGACGGCCAAACCAAGGCTTGGTTCGTCACACGTGAGTTCAGCCCAGGGCACCTTACGGTGGTCGATGCGCTCATGCATCCCAACCTGCAGCCACATGCAGCGCAAGCCATCTACCCGCACTTGTTCAATCAAGGTTTAAATCAGGGCATCAATGAAGGCAACTCACAAGCGCAATCGGTTTCAAGCTGGCACATTCAAACTGAAGACAGCCTCAAGCTTGAGCCCATCAAGGCCTGCGAAGTGAGGGTGGGCGAGTGGCATGCTTGCTTGCCCCCCCAGTTTTGGCCCGCAGACACAGACGTTTTTTAGGGGCCCTGAATTTTTCTGGAAATGTCGCGCCCCAAAGTTCTGCAGGGGCCTTCCCAAAGTTCATGCATCACCACAGACACAAACAAGGTGAGTCCTGCGGCCGTCCATTTTGTTTCCGACCCGCTAAGCAAACCGCCCGAGTGTTGTTGAACCAAACTCAACATCGCCGAGTGAAGCAAATACACGCCGTAGCTTACTTTGCCTGCAAACAAGGCCAAGCTTTGTAGACCATCGGCGACCATATTGTTTAATCTGCTTTGTCTTTGTTGAAGTACGCGCTGCTCAAGCAGGCGCCGCTGAATGATTCCCTGCTGAAGCAGCACACTGGCCAGCACCATCCATGCAAAACACACTGCAGCCAACCAGCCCATCTGCCCTTTGAGCACACCGGCCCTCACGCCTTCGTCTGCATTCATTGCAAAGTACTGGGCCAAGCCCAGCCAGCCGCCTACACCCATCGCCAAAAGCAAGGCGATGGCGCTCCATGCCGGCACATGTGCGGCCTCAGCATTCGTCGTATTGCCAAAATTGCCCCAAGCTTGCCAAGCCTTCCATGCAAGGGCGCCGAGCATGAATTCACACAGCAGCCCTGGCAAGTGGTGCATGGCAATGTAGGCACTGTCTTGTGTTTGCCAGTCGTGCTGCGCACCCAAAAAAATCCGAGCAAAAATGGCCGCTGCACAAATCACAAAAAAACCGTACCTGATTTTTTGGGCCAGCCAACAAAGCACGGGCAGCGCCAAATAAAACTCTACTTCAGCAGGCAAACTCCAAAACGGCGCGTTGTAATAAAAAGCCATCTCGCGAGACTGCACATGAAAAAATGTGAGGTGCTCGTTCACATAAAGAAGGGGTGCGCCAGACACACTTTTTAGCCACACATAAACCAGCAGTGCCAGCGCATAGGCCGGATAGATCCTAAAAAACCGCCGCACCATGAAACCCGCCAATTGGCGAGGGCCCTGAAGCTGGGCGTTCCACCAGTAGGGTGCAAACACAAAGCCGCTGAGCACAAAAAACAAATCGACCCCGGTATGAGAAAAGCGCCACAAGGCGCTGGCCTCCTCGCCAATGGCCCAGTAGTGGGTGTAAAGCACTAGCCATGCTGCCAAGCCGCGCCAAGCTTCAATGACGGTGTTGTCAGGCTTCATCTTCAGCCGTAGCCCCTGGCGTCGCCCATGGCCATGTTTTCAAGAGCGCTAAGCTCAATGATGCGCCACTGCTCGTCTTCGCGCTCTATCAGCCCATCGGCCTGCAGCTTTTGAAAGGTGCGCGTGATGGACTCGCGCGTGGTGTTCAGGCGCCAAGCCAGCTCGGCGTGCTTGGGAATGTCCAGCAAAGACGATGTGCCCGCGCTCCAGCACAGCCAGGCGCACACCCGCGAACTGATGGGGGTGACGGCATTGATTTTTTGCCAGCCCAGACTCTCGCTGACCTGGTCTGCCAACTCTCGGGCTGCGGCAAAGCTCATGGACCCGTTTTGAAACAGGCGAAGAGCTGCATCGGTGCTCATCAGGGCCACCGAGCTGCTTACAGCGGCAATCCAGACCATCTGCACGGGCTGGGTGGCCAACAGGTTGACTTGGCCAAAGGCCTCACTGGCCTCCACCGTTTGAAGCGCCACCTCGCGCCCGTCTAGGGTTTGGTCAATGGCCTGAATCCGGCCCTGAAGCACCACCCCCAAGCCCCTGAAGGGCTTGCTGGCATAGGTGAGCACCTCGCGCCTTCGAAGCTGCACGATCTCCATCTGCTGGGATGCCTGCTCGAGCACCTCTTGGGGCGCGTCCGAGAAAAGCTTGCATGACCTAAGAGCCAGTTCTGATACAGGCATGGGGTGTGGCGGGCGCCAGATCTTTTGAAAAATAAGGAATAAGCGGATAATATACGTCCCTAGCGGGGTACACCATGTTCACCAATCATTTCTCAGGCCTAGTCTTTCACCGGTTTGCATGCACCGTCATCGCAATCTTTGCGCTGATGGGGGAGCCACTTGCACAAGCACAATCTTCCACCAAATTGGCTTCCAACTCGGCCACCAACACGGTGGGCAAGGTGGCCGTGTCGGTGGGCGAGGCCAAGCGCGTTGCACCCTCTGGCAAAACCGATTTGCTGCAAGTGGGCTTGACCCTTAGCACAGGAGACAAAATTGTCACGGGCCAAGACGCGGTGGCCATCTTGGTGTTCTCTGACGAGGGCCGAATTTCAGTGCGCCCCGACTCCGAGCTCATCATCAGGCACTACGAGGTTGACCCCAAGGGCGTCAACACCCGCATCGAGCTAGAACTCACCAAGGGCACCATCCGCCAAATCTCTGGCAACGGCTCCAGAAGCCAGCCCGAAAAATATCGCCTGAACACCCCCATCGCGGTCATTGGCGTCAGGGGCACAGACTTCTTAGCCAAAACCAGCCAAGGCGCAACCGAAGCCTTTGTGCACGAGGGCAAGATTGTGGTGGTGGCCAATGCACCTGGATGCGACTTAAGCGCCCAAACGGGCTGCGCATCGTTTGCAATGGCCAGCGCAGCGTCAGGCATGTCCTACGTCAAGCTCAACCAAAATGGCCGGGTCGAGCAGCGCGCTGTGATGTCTGGCGAGCTTGAAAAACTCTTTGGCATTGAGCTGGTGCAGGGCGCCAAAAATGCAGTGCCCGCCAGCCGCGCCAACAATGTGGCCGAATTTCGCTTGCCCCAGGGCACCAAGTTTGTGACCGACACCATTTTTGCCGCGTCCAACTACAAACCCGAAGAAGCGCCTACCAGCAACCCCACCAGCACACTTCCCGCCACATCCCCAGACCTTACGGCCCTGGCGGTGGTCACGCCCACCGCGCCCACCCCACCCAGCCAGACAGTCACCCAGCCACTGACCCCGCCAGTAACCCCGCCAGTAACCCCGACAATTATCCAGCCAGTCACCCCGCCCCCGCCCGCCCCACTGGTCTGGGGCCGCTTTGCCAACGCCACCGCACTGCCCACGCAGTTCATCGTGGCCTACGAGCAGGCCTCACTAGGCCGCCACGTCACGGTGGGTGAGTTGGGCGAGTACGCCCTGTGGCGCACCAACCCTGCTGGCCGCCTAGACCCCAGCCTTAAGGGCGAGGCCAGCTTTACCCTGAGCAACGCAGAAGCCATGCTGGTTCAGCCCGCAGGCACCAGTGCTGCGCAGGTTAATTCTGCCTCCCTGAGCGTCAACTTTGACCGCTCCACATTTGCCGCTGGCGTGAGCCTGTCTCACCAGGCCACGGGCGCTGTGTCCTTGAACGTTTCTGGCAAGGTCAACGAGGAGGGCGTCTTTGTGGGCACCAACGCCACCGAGCGCGTGGCTGGCGCACTGAGCCTTGACGGGGCCAAAGCTGGCTACCTGTTCTCCAAGGACGTGAGCGCGGGCACGCTCAAGGGCGTGACGCTTTGGACGCGCAAGTAAGCATGGACAAACCGGCCCGTCAAGGGCTTTGGGTGGTGTTGTTGGCGCTCTTGGGTGCGGCGCTGCTGTCAGCGTTTTTGTGGACCACGCAGCTGTCCTTGGGCGTTGACCAGCGCCTGCACGACCAGCTCACCCGAAACCAAACCGGAACTTCACTTGCCTCGACCGCCGAGCCTCCCCAGGGCATTGTGCTGGTTGACATTGACGAGCCCAGCCTTGCACAGCTTGGCCCTTGGCCCTGGCCCCGCACCGTGCTGGCAGAGCTTGCCACCAAAATTCGCCAGCGCGGCGGCAAGATTCAGGTTTGGGACCTGTTCATTTCAGAAAAAGTAGCCGGCGACGATGCGCTAGAGCAAGTCCTGAAGGCGGGAAACGACATTGTCCTAGGCCAAGTGCTGGTGCTTGACGATGGCGTTCAGGCGCCGCCCCGTGTGGGCCGTTTGGTGGCATCGCCCGAGCCTGCGCCTCTTTGTGCAACGATCCCCAGCACAAACATAGTAACAAACATCGGCACAAACACCAGCAAGACCCCAGGCAAAATCAGTGGCCACCTGGGTGTCTCCGAGGGCCTGCCAAGCGCACGCGTGGGGCACCTGAGTGCAACGCCTAGCCCCGACGGTAACCTCAGGCGCCTGCCCGCATTTTTGTGTGCCGACACGCAAAGCTTCCCGCAGCTCACCTTGGCCGCAGCCCAGTTGCTCGAGCCCAATGCGCCTTGGCAGCTTATTCCCGTGCCAGCGCTAGAGCAAACCTTCGGCCCTGCGGCCTGGCTCAGGCGCGGCGCGCTGTCCTACCCCCTTGACGCAGACGGCTACATTGCCCTCCCCCACAGGCGCCCCCATTCGCAGTGGGCCGCAGTCAGCGCTCTGAAAATTTTGGATGGCACGGACTTGCACTCGGGCGCACCCATCTCCTTGAAGGGCAAGGTGGTGGTGCTGGGTGCCACAGCCGTTGGCCTTGGCGACACGGTCAGCACCCCGTTTCACCCCAACGCGCCTGGCGTGAGTGTCCACGCCGAGTTGCTGGCCGCCGCGGCAGATGGCGGCTGGACAACGCCCGCGGCAAGGCCCCTGCCCTGGGTGATGGTGCTTACTATGGCGCTCTCAGCCCTCATGCTCTGGGCCTGGCAAAGTTGGCGCAAAGTGGCGTGGCTTTTGTTGGCTGCAGCGTGCCTGCTGTGCGCCCCCCTGGCGCTGGCTGTGCTGGCACGTTTTCATGGCCTAGAGTTGCCCGTGTTTGCGCCCACTGCGGCCGCCGCTGGTTTTGGGGTGCTGCTCTTGGTGCTGCAGGTGTGGGACGAAAAGCGCAAGGCCAGGATGCTTACCAAGCACCTAGAGAGCTTCCTGCCCGCCGCGCTGGCCCAAGAAATTGCCAGCAACCTGCCCAGCAACGAAAGCCTTGGCCGACCCGCCGAGGGGCCCGTGCTGGTGCTGCGCATCGTGGGCCTAGAGCGCTGGAGCGCACGCGTGGACAGCCTTCAGGCATTGGCATTGGTTCATGCTTGCACATCGCTTTGCGAAAAGCACGCCAGGGCCCAGGGCGGCACACTGGCACACGTGAAGGGCGACACCCTCATCATGGCCTGGAAGGGCGCTGCCAACGAGGACAAAAATCACAAAAACAAGTTGGTAGGTGGGCCAGTAGAGAGCAGCCTCCTGGCCGCTAAGAGCTTGGTGGAAGAGCTTACACCCTTGCTTCACCGTAACGAGTTTGAGGCCTGCCCTTTAAGCATCAATGCCGCCCTCGAAAGTGGCCCCTACCTTTTGGCAGTGGCGGGCTCCAGCACCCGAAGGCGTCCCCTTATTTTGGGCCCCGCGGTGGACACGGCCACCGCCATGCTGGGCCTGTCAGAAGAGCTTGCCAGCGTCCTGCTGCTGGGGCCAGTTGCCCATGAGGCGCAGCCCCAAGTGGCCGGCATGCAGCTGCACACCATGGGGCAGTTTTTGTTGCCCGATGCAAGCCGCCCCGTATCGCTCAGCCGCATCGAGTTCTAGCGCGTGAGGTCGTTGCAGTTTTTGTGCGCGCTGGTGCTAAGCCAAGGCTTGGTGTGTAGCAACGCACTGAGCGCGGAGCTAAAGCCCTTAGAGGAGGCGGCTGAGGCCTACGAGCAGGCCATGAGGGCACTTGGCAAGGGCGAGCAAGAGAGGGCAGAGCTGCTGCTAGAGCGCGTTCTGATGCTCAGCCCCGACAACGCAGAGGCAAGGCTTGAGCTTGCGGGCCTCTTTGCCAAGCGGGGTCGCTTGATCTCGGCCAGGCTGATGCTCCAGAGCCTAGAGTCAGACCCCAGAACGCCCATGGAGCACAAACAAAACTTGAGGCGCCTCATTGCTCAGCTGCAAGGCGAGTCAAGTCATTCAGAAAACACAACCGAGCTGCCCAATGCCATCTCTGCTGCAACAAGGCAGGCACCAAAAGCCCCGCAAATTACACCAGCTGCAAACACTCAACTAGAGCTGGGCCTGACACGTTCGAGCAACCCTCTGGCCAGAACAGCCTCCGAGGGCATCACCTTCACGCTGCCCGAGGGGCCAGTGCTGCTGCCGCTTTCAGTCAAGCCCACAAGGGGCTTGTCGCGCACCTTCCAGTTGAGCCACGAGCCAACCCAGTTTCAAAATGCAGGAGCTGAGCTTTACCTCCAATCGCTGGCCCCAGGCAGCGAGCAAGATGCAACTGCACAAACCAGCAGTAACTTTCAAAATCAAACAGCCGCAAGGCTCTCTGTGTGGGGCGGCATCAAGCCTTTAGGTGGGCTTACCCAGCTTAGCCCCCTGCTTATGCCCCAGCTTATGCCCCTGCTTATCCCTCTACAGTGGCACTACCAGGCCCAGCAGGGCCTAGACGGCCTGCGCCGGCAAAGCCTTTCATTGGCCTACCCGTTTGACTACGCGGGCCTTGCTTGGCGAGGCGTAGCCGTGCACTACCAAGAGCCCACCGCGCCCGAGCGCCTAGGCGACAGGGGCCAAGCCATCAGGCTAGAGCAAAGAGGGGTATCTGGCACACTTTCATGGCTTTTGCATGCCGAGAAAAGTACTAGCCAAGTCTTTGAGCAGGGCTACGTGCGAGCTGGTGTGTTTGCAGAACTGCTGCCCATGCCCAAACTTTTGCCGCAAACACGCTTGAGCGTGCAAATTTCTGAGCAAAAAGACACCCACAGCTACAGCCCCTTGCTGCTAAACGGTGCCAAAAGGCAATTATTTTCGAGCCTTGTTGCAATTGAACAACAGGTGAAATTCGAAAAGGAAAAAGTCCTTATATTTCGCGCATTTAGCGCTGAAAGGAGAAGTAACTTAGAACTTTTTAATTATAAAGATACTGGCATACAACTTTCACTCCGACAGCAGCTGTGAAAAAATTAGCAAAAAACAAACAAACGTATGAAAAATGTGATGCCAGTCACAACAATTCGCATAAGAGTTTGTATAGAATCTCTCACAAGTCCCGTAATGGGCGAACCGAATTTAAACAAGGAGAGCTTTAATGGCTTTAACTAGCAGCACGCAAAAAGAGTTGTATCAATTTTTCGCTATCGCATTTGATGCAGCGCCAGGCGTTACCTACATGAGCCAATTGGCTGATGCAGTCAACGCAGGTATGACGGTCAAAGAAGTAGTGAATGTCTTCACAAGCAAGACCCAGTTCACTGAAACCTACCCCAACTTTTTCACCACCAACCAGTTCGCGACCAAGTTGGTCAACAACGTTGTGGGTGATTCAGCTTCTGCTGAAGCCAAGGCCTCTGCTGTTGCAGACATTGAAGCTGCATTGAATGCAGGCTGGAGTCGGGGCGATGTCATTTATCAGGTGTTCACCAATCTCGCAAATAAACCAACAACAGATGCGACATGGGGTAACACTTCAAAGCAAATGGCCAACCAGGTGGCCTACGCTCAGTACTACACAGAAACTTTGTTGACAGATACAACTGACCTCACAAAGTTGCGTGCTGTCATTTCAAGCGTAACGCAAGACACAAGCATTGAGCCTGCAGCCATCTTGGCTGTGCTTGTGCCGCCAGTTGTTGTGCCAACATACGCTTTAGCAGCCAGCGCGGCTTCGGTCAACGAAGGCGCAGCAATGAACTTCACGCTCACGACTACGAGTGTTGCTGCTGGCACCCAGTTCTCTTACGTGATCTCGGGTGTGGCTGCTGCTGATGTTGTTGGTGGAAGCCTCACGGGCACCGTCACAGTTGACTCGCAAGGTAAAGCAATCATTCCTGTTACGCTCGTGTCGGATGCTACAACAGAGGGTGCAGAAACTATTTCCTTGTCAGTCGCCAATCAAACTGCCACTGTCGTGGTGAACGATACATCTGTTACCCCCGCAGCAGCTGTCGCAACTTACGCCTTGGCTGCAAGTGCTTCGTCCGTCAACGAAGGCGCTGGCATGTACTTCACGTTGACAACAACAAACGTTGCTGCCGGCACAACTTTCTCTTATGTTATTTCAGGCGTGTCATCTTCTGACGTGGTGGGCGGCTCACTTACTGGTACTGCCACAATTGACTCACTGGGAAGCGCAATCATTTCGGTGAACTTGCTTGCTGACGCTGCTACAGAGGGCGCTGAGACAATTACCCTGTCTGTTGCCTCTCAAACAGCTAATTCAACAGTTAACGACACTTCAACCGCAACAGTTGCAACTGCAACGACTGCACTTGGTGTTGGTATCGACAACTTTACAACTGTAGATGCTACTAAGAATTTGATTGACGCCTCTACAACTGCGAACTCTTTTGGCTCCTCCGACACAATCGTCGATGCAAATGGATCTGATACTGATCAGTTGGTTGCTCGTTATACAGTTAACCAGTCAAATGTTCGTGCTAATGTGACTAACATTGAGACAATTACGGTTCAGGCTGATAATGCAAATGTCGTAATGGATTTTTCACGCTCCTCTGGTTACGACATGTTGGACGTAGAAGCGCAAAACTTTATCGCCGGAAACTCAGTAACGTTTAACAGCGTTGGTAGTGGTGATGTGGCGCTTACCATTCACTCAATGGATGGCGCAAACAGTTCGGTGAGCTTGAACTACACGGACGATGCCCTGGCAGGAACAAACTCGCTCTCTTTGACGCTGGATTCGATCAGTGCTGGCAATGTCGCATTGAATGATGGCGGTGGTACTACAAACACACTGGAAACGGTTGCAATTACAACAACTGTGGGAGCGTCAACATTTACCCTCGTGGATAGCGGCGTGAATGTTAGTAAGTTGACTTTAGCAGGCGACCAAGACCTTACATTGACTTTGTCAGGCTTGGGTAACTTGGCGACAGTAGATGGATCTGGATTCTCTGGAAGCCTAAGTAGCTCTTTTTCTGGTTACGGTGCGACAAGTCCACTTTCGATTACATCAGGCTCGGGTGATGACTCGATCACCGGTGGCTCTGGTAACGATGCCATTTTATCTGGCGAAGGTGCCGACTTAATTTCTGTGGGTGTCGGCCGCGACACCGTTTCTGCTGGTTTGGGCGCAGACACAATCGTTGTGACCAGCACAGGAAACATGACAATTTACGGAGATGCGGGTAATGACACAATCAACATGTCAAGCTACCTTACGTCTGGTGATGTAATCGATGGTGGTGCTAATAGCGACACCGTAGTTTTGACTGGCACAACGAATGCAGCAAGTATTGGAGCCTCGGTTGTTAACGTAGAGACGTTTTTGCTGGCCAACGATGGCGCAACGCTGAGCATCAATAGTGCTGATGTTACTGCCCTCGCTGCTGGCGTAACTGTTGACTTGACGACTGCCGGTAATCAGACCCTGAACGTCGTAGCTGGAACAGCCGGATTTACTGGTGCGGTCAATGTGAAGTTGACTAGTTCAGCAACGGGAACGGATACTGTGAACGCGGCCGGCAGTTTGGCTACGATCAATGTCGCCGGTAAGATGGTGGACATCGGGTCTGGCGACACCATCATCGGCGGTAATGGCGCTGATACGCTCACATTAACTGCGGATGACAACTCAGCCGTTGGCGCCAATCTGTCTGCGGTGTCTAAGGTAGAGCAGATCACAATCGTGGCCAATGCTGCGTGCGACGCAAAAATTACATTGGGCGCTGACACTACAAATCTGACGATTGATGCAACAGCCCTGACCAACTCAAGTGCTGCCCTTACACTTGATTCCAACGGTTACACGGCCAACATCACTGTGACAGGTGGTGCTGGCGCTGATCAAATCACAGCTGGTTATGGTTATGACAACATCTCCGGTGGTGATGGTAACGACACAATCTACTTTGCAGCTGCTAAGTTCACTGCAAATGATGTGGTGAGTGGCGGTGCTGGCGTCGACACGTTGGCCCTGGGTGATACCTCGGCCATATCAGCTGGCTCGACTGCTAGTTTGAATGCAGACCTAGAAATTATAAAGCTGACTGGTGCTGCTGGCTCAATCAGCTTCAACAGTGCAGACGTGTCTGGCTTGACAGTAGACTTAAGCTCAACCGGAAATCAAACTTTGAACTTGGTCTCTGGTACGAGTGGTTTTACCGGTAGCGTTACAGTTGCATTGACTGCATCTGCCGCTGGTACTGACACTATTAATGCAGCGAGTAGCAACGGAACCTTTAACGTTATTGGTAATATGGCCGACATCGCATCCGATGACACCATCATCGGTGGCAACGGTGCTGATGCACTTACACTGACTGCAGATAACAACTCCACGGGTGCAGACTTCACTGCTGTGTCTAAGGTTGAGACGGTGACTATCGTCGGTGCGATCGACAACGACGCTAAGTTGACGTTGGGTTACGACACCACCAACATGACGATCGATGCATCTGGCATGACCAACGTGGGTGCAGACTTGACCTTGGTTGGAACTGGTTACGGTGCTAATTTGACTGTTACTGGCGGTAAC
>Ga0315905_10001422_pt1 | contig 25645 bp, 24 predicted proteins | sample LakEriMetagenome_5_FD_203522 | JGI IMG/M metagenome (GOLD analysis project Ga0315905, IMG submission 203522) | Freshwater fungal communities from buoy surface, Lake Erie, Ohio, United States - Buoy 4 MA121 | ecosystem: Environmental > Aquatic > Freshwater > Lake | place: USA: Lake Erie, Ohio...
GTTACGAAGTTACGAAGTTACGAAGTTACGAAGTTACAAATATATGTTGCGATTTACCATATTCTCGCGAAGTCTAAGATAGACGCTGCGTTTTTTCTTATCATTAATGATATCTTTATAGTTTTCACAGATAACGCTATCAATATGTTTAAACGTGTTTGTATAATTGTATATATTATTAATATTTGGATAACTCGGGCATCTCATGATATTCGGGCGTTTAGATGCGTAGGCATTTTGCGGTACCAAATAAGTAACTGCAAGTATAGTAGCTGCAATAGTAAACTTCTGCATTTATATAGGTAATATTTATTGTATATTCAAAATCAATTTTTATATTTTACTCATAAAAACGCATTTTTATTTTATGCTCAATAGCAATTTTTTATATTCTTCCAAATTCATTATTCCCATGTCACGATTACAAGATTTACAACAAGGCTGCAAATTATCGAGAGAAATATCACCACCTAAAGCATATGCTATTATATGTGAACATTCCATTTCCTTAAACTCTATTACATTATCGCATACATAACATTTACCAGTCATATCACCAGAATTATATTTTTTCCATACCTTTTTTCTAATATCATAAGGGATCGTCTCTCTTTTCTTTTCGCCTTTCAATAATATTTTTTTGATAATTCCATGACCTGCAACATTTATATCAGAAGAGTTTGATAATATATGAATTGCTATATCCAACCACTCATAATTTCTAAATATTCCCAAAAAACATACATTGGGACACTTAGTTTTCTCTTGCTTTTTCCTACAAAGCTCGTATTTAGCTGTAAAATTATTTACATATGAACCATAGCATAAATCATTGTTTAGCGCGGTCTCAAATAAAACATTAAGATCTTTGATAATACTAATAAAATCTTCTGTTGTCTTTTTGTGCTTACCTAAAATATCAATTATATTTCTCGATTTTACGTGTTTACCGAGATTATGCAAAGATATGTGTGGACAATTGTATCTTTCCATTATCTTATCATTATCCTCGTCATTATAATGGCCCCTGAAGTAATTCTCGGTATAATAGTTTACTAATTTCTGTATTATATCCTTCTCGCCCGACGCAATATTAAATATGGGTCTTATTGGCGAATGCTTGTTGATTTTATAAAAATAATCATTAACTTCTTCTTCGCTATTCACATTATATTTTACAATAGGTATCAGTATATTATCAATATTATATCCTTGATCACGTAATCTCGAATAGGCCTCCAGTCTATGCTGACCATCCAAGATATACCCTTTATTTTCTTGTAAATTATAAGCTACCGTGAAACTCTGAATCATAGAAAAATTATTATATTTTTTATATTCGGATACTTGATCTCTAATCATTCTGTCTATATGTGTATTATCAACGATTCTTTGTATTTCTGGTACTTTATAATTATCAATCAAATATGTTATAGGTTCCAATATCAATTCTGTACGCATTCTGTGTAAAATTACGGTTTGTAATATAATATATTATACTAACTATATCACGCTTATATTTTATATGTATTTGGTAATTATAAATTATATCTAAGTTATATAGATTAGATTATGAGTAATAATATACCAAAATTAGCGGTGTGTATTAGAAACACAAGTTCATGGGGACACGTTAAACCAGAATTCAAATTTGATTCTAATAAATTTAATAAAAGCAGTGTTCTTAAAAATCTTCCATTAATGTCTCCTAAAATACATGCATTACTTGAAAAGATCAAAGCGTTAGACGAAGAAGATATGAGAAGAGATGGAAAATACTATAAACATATTATATATAGCGATGTAGATGGAACAAACGGTGCTAAAATGGTAGCCTCGTCAATGATTGCGAATGATTATACTTTAATATATAATAATGGTATAATAAAAAAAAATATAAATGACTATTACAAGACTTTCGGATTACTTACGAAATCAACGGTTAACAAAAAGCCACTTCCAATAAAACTAAAGAAGAATATGATGAATATTATGAACAATCGGGAGAATAATGTAAATGGCAAAGACATGCGCTTTATAATATTAGACTCGGGCTTTAAGGAAGGAATAGATGTATTTGATGTTAAATATATGCATTTATTGGAACCTTTAATAACAGCCGCAGAAAAAACGCAAGTTATCGGAAGAGGTACGCGGTATTGCGGACAAGCCGGTCTACCATTTATACCAAATGATGGGTGGCCACTTCATGTATACACATATAATATAAAATACAACGATGATATGACTGTTCACGACCTATTTAGAAAACATAGTAATGAAAATGTAAGCGTTTTTAACTTTATAGCAGATATGGAGGATATTCTTATGGCATCTGCAGTAGATTTACCATTAAACGAGAATCTTCATATAATGTCTTTGAATAATAATAGATTTTACAATTATATTAAGGACATTATAAGGCGCGATAATCACCTTATACAAATAAGCAATAATGGAATAATTTATAGAAATGATGTAGACAAGATAGATTGTAAAAATAATTGCAAAGGTATTCTTTCTGCTAAAGCAGATAACTTTAATCCTATAGAAATATTGTTAACTGCCGCATTACATATAGTAAAAATCAACTATGTAAAAAGATTACCTAAAATTAATAAATCAGATTCGAATGATAATAAATCATGGGAAGGAGCTATTATTAAGAAAATAACTTTTGATGAAAATGATACGAAGGTCATAAAGGCTTTTAATAAGAAATCTCCTTATGAAACTCTCTGCGGTTTTATAAGTAGCCGAGACGATTATTGCGATACGGTTAACGAGATATGGAAAAATAGCAATGCATTTATAAACAAACACGGCAGCATTTTATTGGATAAATTAGAGGAATTATTTAAATATAAAAAGATAAATATTAATAATTACAAAGATATATATAGATTTATAAAAGAAACCAATAAAAAGCATAAGGCTACAGAGAAGCCGCCTGCTAAAAAATTAGATTATATTGAACTATACAATTACATAATCAAAAACTATAAAAATTATATATGGGATATCCCGCAAGTTAAAAATAAATGTATTGATCAACCTATAGAAGAAAAAAAGAGTAAAGAAGAAGAGAATGACGATAAGATAGTATCATTTACAAATACTCAAATGTTTGTTCAAAAGTATTTGACTCCTCAATCTCCATATAAAGGATTGTTTCTATATCATAGCGTAGGCTCTGGAAAAACCTGTACTGCTATAGCTACGGCCACAAATACTTTTAATAAAGAGGGCTATACAATTATTTGGGTTACGCGATATACATTAAAAGAGGATATATGGAAGAATATGTTTGTAAAAATTTGCAATATAATTATCAGAGACAAATTGAAGAGCGGGGAAATCAAAGAAATACCGAATACTCATTTAAAACGCATCGAATTACTTGGGGCTAATTGGATCCAGCCTATATCATACAAGCAATTTACAAATATGATAAAAGGTAAAAATAAACTATATGATATGATGGTACAGCGAAATGGAACAACAGATCCTTTTAAGAAGACTCTTATAATCGTTGATGAGATTCACAAAATATATAGCAATACTTTATCAAATATGGAAAAGCCGAACCCCGAAGTATTACAAAAAATGATTCAGAACTCATATGCTGTATCTGGAAAAGATTCATTGCGTCTGCTTCTTATGACTGCTACGCCATTTACAAATGATCCCATGAGCTCTATAAAAATATTAAACTTATTATTGGAAAAAGATAAGCAGATGCCCGAGGACTTTACGTTATTTAAAGAATTATATTGTACACAGAATGGGATAATAGATAACCATAAAATAATGGATTTTATGAATAATATAGCGGGATTAATAAGTTACATAGATACGCGAGGAGACAGGAGTAAATTCGCATATCCCGTAGCAATGGATGTTATATGTAATATAGATGTAAATTATAAAAATATGGGTTCAAGTCTAAATAATATAGAAGAGAATATGAACATTATTATAGCTAAATTGAGTAATGATAAGGAGATGCTCGGAAAAGAAGAAATTAAAACTTTAAAAGCCGAATTAAAAAAATTAGAAAAGGATAAAAAAGCCGTAATTAATAAACTTAAAGAACCTAAGAGTATACTCGATTATATCAATAAATGTTTCGCAGAAAAGAAATAGGTGCGTAATAATTCGTATAAGAATTATCAAAAAAATAAATAGATAATGTATATATTAATATTTTATGCTTTGTGTGTTACATTAATTTTGTTCGGATTTTATCATTATATCACTGTTAAGAAAGAATATGAAGAAGATCCTTATAAAAAGTATGATATATTGTCTGATCTCTTTAGTGTAAACAATATAGTTATATTTACAATAATATATTCAGTATCCTTCGCTTTAATATATTTTTCATTTGATGATAAGACAGATATATTATCAATGATTGGTGTAATAGATAATGATTATAGTAAACTAAATAATATAGCAAAGACTACTTTGATTAACCCAAATATATTAAAAAATACTACAGAGCCTATGAGTGCAGGATTCGAACCTTACAATAGCAGCGGAGGTTCTATAGATAGTAGCGATAGCGACAATAGCAGTAATAGCGATAATACTTCCGTAAGTTCTAATGATTCTGATTAAAAACTATAGTGCCTATATCATGGAACAATTATTATAGTAATATTTTAATGGAATATAGATTTCGAGTTGCGGTCACGGCTACAGTCACTGTTACATTTGCGCTTTCTACTTAGAACAAATAGTCTTAGGATCAATATTTAGAGCCTTCAGGAGTCTTTTATAGAATTGTAGATTAAAATTTGCTACAGTACAGTTCTCATATTCTTTTATAATATTATCCTTAATGCATAGTTTTTGAGCAAGTTCTTTTTGAGTAATATTGAGAGCTTTACGTCCATCAATAATAGCTTGTGCATATTCTCTGGTAATTTTATTCAATTTAGGGATATCATCTTCGATTAACCTAACAAACTCCTTATGTCCCGGCTGATTAGGAACATTCTGATGTTTTTGTTCCTTACTTTTATTCTTCAGAACAACAGGTTCCCAGTCTTGGTAGTTTACAGAGTTCATTTTATTATAGATAATAATATTATTAAACAAAATAGTCAATTTTTATTTTTCAAAAACGAGTACATAATTTATTTTTCTCTCAACTTTTAAAAACTTTTTGAAATTTCCAAAACTTTTTCAATTATGTACTCAAATTTATTTTTTGATTATGATATAAATTATATAAAAAATGATAAATAATACTACCGTAATGTTTAATAATGGATAACAATAACAATAACAGCCCTCTATATCAGAGGGCTGGAGAGATTATCGTGTATAGATATAAGAATGTTAAGGATATTCCTGAAAAATACAAGTTCCTTTATGTTAATTATATCCCGCCATCTGTAGGAGTTAAAAGAAAGTTCGATGATTGCAATGTTTAGTAAAATGATTTATCTTTAATATTATTAACTATATAATCTAAATAGTAATCCTTGTTTATTGAATGAGCCGAGATTGGTTTGAATTTACGTCCGAAAAAACAAGGGCTTCTCAATAAATGTATAAGTTCGGCATTTGTTATATGTATATAATTTTTAAGTTCTCTATCAGTAACATACTTATAATCCATACCTTCCCAATTTGCAAAGGTCGTTGCTATTTCAGGCGGCGAATTATAAGATGTCGCCTTTATTTCTTCGTAAAAAGTATCCTTATAGGTATAAGATAGATAAGTAATATAACATAATTCATCGGCAGCATAAGCCTTCTTAAACCATTGAAAATACTCTGTATTATTAACTAATAACTCACTATGTTTTCTATTTAATATGCACCACTGAGATGCTTTATTTAAGTATTTTATATCAATATATTTTAAGGCCTCTACGCAATCAGGCAAACATTCTTCGGGATTCGCTATATGAAAATACGAATACCGCTCTTCTAAATTATTATAAATATATTCAAAGGGTTTTAGAGGTATGCAAGATCCAGATAAGAATATAAAGTGCGTATTATTTTTATCTTTTAATGCTTCAGATAACATTAAATTCTGAGCTTTAACAATAGAAATATCAGCATACTTAGTAGGAATATTTTTCTCTATCTTATATTCTTCAAAAAAATCAAGACGTTCATTGTATTTATAATGAATATATATATTGTATTTACTCTTATCTATATTGCTAAAGAACATATACCACAATTCTTCATGGTTTATAACATTGTATATCAAAAATATAAATGCAATTTTGTTCATATTTAATAATCATATATCAAAATATATTTATATGATGATACTCAATATAAACTATAAAAATTTATAATAAGTAATAAAAATAAAGAGTGCTCTCGGGGAGACTTGAACTCCCAATCTTTGGCTCATAAGACCAACGCTTTAACCGATTAAGCTACGAGAGCATATGTATGTATGAGAGGATTTGCTCCCATATTATATATAATATGCCTAATTCTTATATAAATTTTATAAAATTTATATATTTTTTTAATTTTTATAATAAAAATTGATATGGGTATATAAAATATTTATTACCCACAAAATATGACTACTAACAAGCTGCTCTTCAAAAATTCAAAAATGACCTTTGATACTACAGATAACTATAATCATAAAGTTGTTGCACTGGACGATATTAAAGCCGGTGAGTTGCTAATGGTTGAAAAGGTAGATGTAGAATTTGACGGAGAAAAATTGATTGCACAGATTGCTTCAGATAAAGAATTATTTGATAATTTATATCCAAGATTTGAAGACTGGGAAGATTACTATAATGATGAACAAGATTATGCAGAAAGCAAATTTCTACGTAATCAAATTCTTATCGATTCAGACAAGTTTCCCGAATTCATTGATACAGAACTACAAAATATTAAACACGAGTTGAGAGAAAAAAATGCAAATGTTAAATCACTGGTTAAAAGATACAAGGAGATTGAACATTTTATGAAAAAATATTATAATTATTATGAAGAATATAAAATGCCTCCTGTATTACATGCTGTTGGAGTTCATATTTGCAAATTTAATCATGAAAATATTCCAAATGCAATGTTTCATTTTACAACATATAACATCAATAAAGTATTCGCCTCTGTAACCGCTATTGGAGATATCAAAAAAGGCCAAGAGATTAATGTGTTTTACGGAGATTTGCCTGACTATCCTTGGTATAGCAATATTCCAGCTAATACAGCAAAATTTGAATATCCTAAAACAGTTGTATCAGATAAAGTCCTTGCGATTTGTAACAATTATATTGTAAATAATTCTATTACAATTTTCTAAATAATTTGTAATAATTCATAAAAATAAAGAATGCTCTCGGGGAGACTTGAACTCCCAATCTTTGGCTCATAAGACCAACGCTTTAACCGATTAAGCTACGAGAGCATAATGTGTATGAGAGGATTTGCTCCCATATTATATATAATACATCAAAATCTTATATATTATATATTAATTACAAAAAATGATTATTTAATTTTTATATTCAAAAATTAAAAATGTTCGCAGAAATGGCAAATTTGCAAAAAAACGAAGAAACATCGAGAATTGGAAAAAAGTGGTTACAAGAAGAAGACGACAAATTGCTGAGAGAACTTTATGATAAAAAAACATATGAAGAAATAGCATTAAATCATAAAAGAACTATTGGAGGTATAAAGTCTCGTGTAGTATGCAATATTTTATATTTACAATACAAAAACTATAGAAGAACTATAGAAGAATTAGCATTAGAGTACAATATTGAAAACGATTTAGTTATAAAATATATAAATAAAATGGAAAATAAAGAATCTAATGACTTAATTGAAAAAAATACTGAAAAACAAGATTATCAAATAAAATCTAATGTTAATATTGAACTTCTATATGATAAAATTATATCATTAGAAACCAAAATGCTTACGATAGAACAAAAATTAGACTCTATAATCACTTTAATTTCCGCGCAAAAGACTTAATATAAGCATTATAATTTGTAATAATTCATAAAAATAAAGAATGCTCTCGGGGAGACTTGAACTCCCAATCTTTGGCTCATAAGACCAACGCTTTAACCGATTAAGCTACGAGAGCATATGTGTATGAGAGGATTTGCTCCCATATTATATATAATATACCTAATTCTTATATCTATTTCTCACAATTCATAATGGAATATACATACTTTTTTTCGCAGAAATTCCATAATTATCTATCCATCTTTTTAGCATAGATGTCCCTCCACGATTTTTAAATATATATATAACATCTTCGAGTAACATATTATCACTTAACATATTATATTTTTTAGTCAATAAACTAAATATAGATTGATCATGTCTGTGTTCTATAAAACTCTCGTAATTTTTTGATATAGATGGTGAATCATCTATATTATGGTAATCGCAGGATATATCATACCATTCGTTAATTAAATATCTCGTTTCTGGGCATACCAGCAATAATATAACAGTTGCTTGGTTTTGCAAGCTATTTAAATGCTTTTCATCATCTACGCAAATCTTCTCAATTAAATCCTTCTTACTCCATTTTATTTCGATCTGTCCCGCTACATGTGTAGCCATTAGCTTCTCTTTTTTAATTAAATCAAAACATTCCAACAATTTCTCTCTGTTTTCTATACCCAGTTCACATCCACTATCAGAATACAATAGTATATCCCCGTCTTCCATGGCATCCATATTTTTTTTTATTAAATAGGGTTTCCATAACCAATATCCAAAACCGCGCCTATTTTTATTAATAAATTCTGCATGTTTACTTACAAAATAATTATCATCTTGCAAATCTAATGCAGTATATCCATTAATTTCTGTAAATATATTTAAATTATTAGCCTGCATTACTATTCTATTAACTGCATCAATAAATGTTCCGTGACTTCCAAAAGTTACAAAGTTTATCTTCATTTTTTTACTCTAATAACATCTTAATCCTTATATCATATTTTGCACCCAGATTTTATAGGATTAATCTGTTGTGTTCTCATTAAATCATTTTTATTAACAGATTCTAATAAATCGCTGTCTAATCTATTGGAATATGCATTTGATTTATTAGGAATTTTTGTTATTCCGCAATTATCTAAAGTAGGAGAAGTTTGATATATTATTCCGACATTTCCCTTCTCTCTTGCTGGAAAACTATTTTCAATAGGTTTTTTACTATACATCTCTATATTTTCGGCGTCTATACCTATGTTCATATTTCCGGGGTTCGGTGTGTGTCCGGCAGCCATTAATATAGCCTCTCGCGTTCCATCTATTTCTGCATTTTCATCAGCAGTTCTATCGGTCTGTCGGTGTTCATTTAGAGAACCTGCTATACCAAATTCATTTACATCAGATGTAAATTGTTTATTAGTATTTTTCATCTCTACATTCTTATTTAAATATCCTCCGAATATTCCTTCCAACATACCGCCAATAAAGCCGTATTCTGACTTCCCTACTATTGTAGTTTCTTTAGTAGTCGTTTTAGCAACTATATCAGGATCATACAATGTTACTTTATATACAACGCCGCCAATATTTCTAACAGTATCTTCGACCGGCAACGTTTGTCTCAGAGTTTTCTTAGCGTCATCTCCGTTCTTTAAATAAATACCATCATTACCTTTAACGTTTGTTATAACAGTATCGTGTATCAAAGTTTCTTTAATAGTAGTTTTTGCAGAATCAGTCAAAGAAGAATAAGTTTCCTTGTTACCTGTTAAAATACCTGTATCATTATCATGTATAGTAGTTTCTTTAATTGTAGTTTTTGCATTATCAGTCAAAGCCGAATAAGTTTCATTTTTACCCTTTAAATTACATGTATCATTATCGTGTAATGTAGTTTCTTTAACAGTTGTTTTTGCAGCATCAGTGTAGGCCGTATATGTTTCCTTGTTACCCGTTAAATTACCCTCTTCTTTATCATGTAAAGTGGTTTCTTTAATAGTAGTCTTTGCAGTATCAGTGTATGCCGTATATGTTTCCTTGTTACCCGTTAAATTACTGTTCTCATTATCATGTAAAGTAGTTTCTTTAACGGTGATTTTTGCAGCATCAGTGTAGGCCGTATATGTTTCCTTGTTACCCGTTAAATTACCTGCTTCATTATCGTGTAATGTAGTTTCCTTCACAGTAGTTTTCATAACATGATTTACAGGATCATATAATGTCTGTTTAGAAGGAATTTGAATACTGGGATTACCCACGCCTCTTGCAGATTCTATTGTATACTCTTTGTTCGTATATTTTAAGACATCCACGATAGGAGCGACGAGAGCTTTTATTATACTCGTTACGTTTGTTACAACAGTACGTTGTTCAGTGCTCTCTCTCTCATTATTATATAATATTATTTTACTTTTACCATAGTCGTCGTTTATTCCTTTATTTAAATCGCTTCTTGTTATAGAACCCGTATATTCAATATGCGATTCTTGTCTTGCTGTCGGACGAATATTTTGAGCGGATTTTAAAGTATTCTTTGAATATGCTCCAGTCGTTTTAAGCCACATATCTTCAGTCTGTTTGTATACAGTATCCGGTCTCTGTTTGGTCATTGTTGATATTTCTCCTCTTCTATCAGGTCCTTTTAAGTGACCCTTAATAGGTATCTCGAAATAGGTCTGTTTTTGATTTATTCTACTTCTCAATTCATTTAATGTCGGAGGTTTTGCATAATCCAAAGTATCAGCTTGTTGAAAACCACCGGTACTCTCATTGCCATATCCCTGATTTAATCCGGGGCCCACGCGTATTTTTTCTATAGGGAAAAAGTTATTAGATACTTCAGAGACATCTATTCTCGATTTATAAAAATCGTCATTATTCTTCATTCCGCATATATATCCTCCGGAATTTATCTCGGGTTTAAACATACATTGCACCTCCTTCTTCTTCTGTTTTAAACAGTTATTACCAGACAAATTATCAAGATAAGGAGACATATGATCGATATTAGTATTTTGCGTAACATTCTTCTTTAAAAAAGGGGTCATATTATTATGAGATAGAGAAGATACATTTACTTTTTCGCCAGTCAAAGAATATGTATAATCCCCTATCATTTCTCCATCATTATTCTCATTGTTTATTTCAGAATAAAATTTACGTTTGAAAGAGTCCGATGTTGAATTTTTAGAAACTACCCCTGTTTCATACGGTTTCATGGATTTTTTATATAAATCATTGCTTATTGATTGCTCGTCTTCTTTGATTTTATTCCAATAAGTAGAATCATATATATTCTTCATCGATGGTATATTATTAGATGATATATTCATTATTTATTATCTCTAATGAATAAAGGATAAAAAATACAACAAAATATATACATTTCATATATTTAATAATTTTTACAAGATACTCCCTGGTACATAGAACCTTCTGGATTTCCGGGCATATATAATTTATTCTGATTGCATTTATTCCACGAATCTAAATTATTAGTATCGATCTTGCTATTAGGAAAAAATATAGATTGGTCTTGTGGTTGATCAATACACGGAACATGGTTATCCTTGGAAACCATTCTATAATTAACAGGTATTCTATCAAATTCTTCTATCGCTCTATCTTGCGGATCGTAACATATCCACTCCCATCTATTTATCCCAGTTTCCTTTAAAGTACAAGGAGGATTAGATAATCGAGTGTCTTCTCTCGGTATCATACATTGTCTTGCGTCGGTTTCACCTTTTATATTGCATCCAGTCTTATTGTATTTTCCTGGCATATAATCTTTATCATTACACTTTGTATTTTTATAATTTAATCTAAGTAACTCATTTGAATCATCTATGGCTTTTATCATACTACATGTATTATATCCATATTGTTGATATCTTAATGTGGGATCGGCTGGTATATCTCTATAACAGTTATTACAATCATTGTTTGGTACATCTAACTGGTATAATCCAGGACCTACACTTCTTTTTAATTTTTCTTTATAGCTGCAACTATCATAGTTCAATCTTGTATCTATATATTGATTCATATCTAATAAAATAATATATTATTTTATACGTAAATAAATAGATATGATATTAATTTTATCATCCCCGTATTTTTTATTTAAAAAAGAAGAAGGGTTTTCAGAAGACGATAATGAGATAATACACAGTTATACATCCATAGAAAGAATATACTTATATTTATTCGGATTTAATCCAGATTTCTATTATAAATGGAATCTCGTCGATAAAATCTTTGTCGCAATATTATATATGATTACATTTATCATATCCGCTATAGCCGCTTATTTGTCTTTTAAATGTACATGGAAAGGCACTATAAAGAACATATTTTATAGAATTCTATTTGCTGTAATAGCCTTCTTATTAGGTCCTGTGTATATATTATGGTATTTTATAGTAAATTATATAGGTAATTTATGTTAAAAATAAAAATAGCAAATTGCGCAATTGTATTTACACGCATTTCTGATAGTTTATTTTTGGAGGCATAGGAACTTCTCTGTACATAATGGATTGGCATGCCGGTAAATGCATCATTGTTGTATCGATGGGTTGTGTCTTATCATTTTTAATAATACCATCATCCGTTGGAACATATTGGTTAGTTCCGCATTTAGATATTATTCTTGTCTGTCCTCTTAATTCACTATCTAAATCGACGAGATTACCTTGTATATGTGAAACAACAGTTCCTCCTACAAACCCCAGTTGATGTCTGCATTTATTTTCGTGTTCATATCTGTAAGGTGATAATAAATAACTTAGTGTACTTACATTATCTTGCAATTCTTGTTTATAGGAACAATTATCATACGTCGTTCTATTAAAACTCATCTACTCTCTTATATATTATAAAGAAAAGTTTTTATTTCTGTCTATCCAGTTACAATTTTTATTAAATTCTGTTCTATGAATATAAGAACGAGTATCTTCGCCGCCGTTAACCCATTTAGGTACAATGTTTTCAGGATTTTGTATATCTTTAACACAATCTAATAAGGGCATAAAGTTATTCATTTCTTCTTCCATGATCTGTTTCTTGCATTTTACATTATTAGTATCGCTCCCTTCTATTAATTCAAGTTCCTTATCTATATCAGTCTTACCACATCTTAAATTAGGACCAGATGTGAAAATTCTGTTATTTAATTGAATCTTGCATCTATCTTGTGTCATTGATAATGGATTGTTTCTTAGCATCGAATATTTATCAATTAGACAATTGTCGGCTAAGCCATATCCAGGACGACCTCTGAGATTAGGATGATTTAAATATAGTTCAGGCATTCTTACATATGGGCTAAGACAATCTACCAAATTATTGGGATATATATTATAGCCTTCTATTTTATTGTTATGCAAATCTTTAGCACTTTTCCAACAATCATCCGAGCATATATTAGTATTATTATCAAACATATTATTATTCATTATCTATATTTTAATAATATAAATATAATTTATTTATGCACTAAATATTTTTTATCTTCTATTTTATTTATAATATCATAATTTACATCTAATTTGATATTATCATACAATTTGGTATAATCCTTTTCAAGATTGTGATTCTTATATTCTAATATCTTCCAGTCCTCTTTATTACTGCTGTTACCTATAATTTCATCTACAATATCCTCGGATATCTTTAGTTTATTAAATGTTTCTGAATTGTAGCACTTTTTCCCATCAGAGTCATATTTAATAACACTTTTATATGTTAATAAATCCTCTTCATTATCTGTATTCTTAGAATAATCCTTATACTCTACCTCTTTTATCGAAGTATTATCTTCATTTATCTCTATATCCAATTTAATAGTAGTTTTTTTAATCATTATTTTATCTAACTATTTTATTATTTATATATTCTGAGAGATATCTTTGATTCTTTGATTATTCGAAGAAATGAAAAAAAGAGAGCAATTATCTAAAAATGCGCAGTATTTTGAATATTGTTATATAAATTATTATAGCACTGTTCGCCATTATTTTCTTTGCAAGATGGACCACGTTCATATAGCCATTCAGTTAACCTTTCTCTATCACTAGGTATGGACGTTGATGGCATTGTATAAAATTGTCTACTCAAAGAAGACTTGTTATAAATATCATCTGTTTCTCTGAATACTCTTTCTTCAAAATTCAAATTAACAGCATCCATTATCTTATTATTTTCTATAGGACACGATTTATAATCCTTTTTATTGTCCATCAAATTAGGGTTCATAAAAGGATTATCGCGAGTTGGCTTAGAGCATAACTCATTATTAATAATATCTAATTCATTCGAATTTAGAAATTTCTCAATTTTACTATTTTTTTCTAATTGATAATTGTATATTAATATTGAAACAATCATAATTATAAATACAAATAATATATATCGTGAATCATTAAATATCAAAGTTGCAATTATTCCAATAAATAATATTAATCTTACTATAGCATTCAATTTTTCATCTAAAGTCATATTAATATTTGGGTATAATATAGGGTTGAATAATAATATATTAAAATTATCTAACCAAAACATTATTTATTCTTATTCTAATATGTATATTATTTTTATTCAGTTTCTTTATTTCTTTTATCTAACTTAGATTTTAATCTATTTATAGTTACACTTTTTTTAAGAGCATTTTTATTAATAGTAGTACGAGTATCTTTCTGTTTACCTCCCTTAGGATTAATCATATTACTAAAAGCATCCATACCCTCTTTATTACTCATCATTGCACTCATCATCTTCATCATCGAGGACATATCAGGCTGATTCTTAGATCCTCCACCGCCTCCTCCGCCACCGCCTCCTCCGCCACCAGCACCACCCACTCCGGGTCCAAATAGTCCGGGCATAACAGAAGCAAATTTCATAGCATCTTGAAGCAACCCCTCTTGTTTCAATTCACCATTTGAAATTTTAGTAGCCATTTTTCTACTAACATTCGATATCAAGTCTCCAAAGCCACTGTCTGGGTCACCAATTGCCTTGAGGATATCTCCATTTTCGCCTATTGACTTCTGCAATTTATCTATATCTACATCCTCCATTATTTCTTTAGCGAGTTTTCCCAACATAGTATCTTCCATACCAGCCATATTTAAATTCGTCTTCTCCTTGATATTTTTAGTTTTCAATTGATTCAATCTCTTTATCAAATCCTTGTGTTTCTCATTAGTAATCTCGTTTATCAAATCTTCTTCAGTTGATGACTGGAAGACCTTAATATATTTCTTAACATCATCATCGGATAATTCGTCTTTAAACAAATAAAAAACGGTTAGGAAATGATGAATCAAGAATTTATCATTAATAACGCGTTTTATCATAGATATACTTATACCAGTAAATAATTCCACGTCTTTTATATCTTCCTTATCAAACCATTCGTCCAATTTACCTTCCTCTGCTTCAATATAAGAAGTCCAGAAAGTTTCAGGAAGAGAATTGATATATTTAATGTATTCGTCTGAAGATTTATCAAAAGTTATGTAATTAGCCTTGATGCCCTTAAGTATCTTCTTTGCAAATGAATAATCTTCGGCATTATATTTGCTCTCGACTCCTTCTTCGCGCTCTCCATCATCGCTATTATCTTCCTTCATTTTTCTCGAAGCCTGTTTTATTCTTTTTACAAAGTCAATATAATACTGATTAAATACAAATTGATTAGACATTATAAACTCTATAATAAAATATATTTATTATTCCTTATATATATTTATTTATTTTATTGTAAATTTACACTATTTCTCTCTTTCATAAGTTCTTCAATTGAAGGCATTTTAGATTTTTTACCTACATCTTCATAATTTATGCTTACATTTGATATTCCATCACTAATATTTTTATCATTGGATATAAAATCCCAGCCATAATTTTTATCATCGCGAATTGCAGTATCGTCATCTTCAATTGCAGAAAAATTATCAGATAATTTATTACAATTTAAAGCAAAGGCTAAAGGGTCGTTATTATTTGACTCGCTTAGTTTTATATTATTGTTTATAGCATTAGGATTATCTACTATATTCTTATCTAATCTCGTATTTTGAACTCCACACAATATTCCTCGTCCAGGCAATAGCAGGTAGTCAAAAACATCTTTACCAAATAACAATTCTTTGCTCGGCAATATCATAAATGCAGGGACTGACCGTATTTTACTTTCTATATTTATATACTGTTTTTTTAATTCTTCGATAGGCACGAGTTTTATAGTTTTGTTTTTATCATATCTATTTACATTTTCCAATAACATTTTGCTATGTGAACAATTAGAGCTATAAAATAATATCATCTTAATTATAAATATAAAAATAAATATTGAGTAATATACGAAGTAATATTTTAAGTTATTATAATTTCTTAAATATGCACCAACGATTAAAGAAGCTAAATGTTTTGAGTTCTTCGTCTTCATCTAATTTCATTATAATTTTGTGAAGATTCGTTTTTTCATTATCGTTTTGTGGTATTTCACTCTTGATTTTATTAAATTGCTGTGAGAAAAGCTCGCTATCTACTAATTCCAAATTATACTCCTTGCATTTCTTAACAAGAATATCGAAATTTACAATGAATTCAGGAATGAATTTCTTAGTAGCCTCTATCAAAACATCGACCTTTTTATTATAGTCGATCTCAGAATCTATATCATATCTTCTTATGATACTCCACAATGGGATTCCCTTGCCTTTATCAATGACCTTACGGCCTTCTATCATATCTCCTCCATTATTGCGGATAGCATCAACTACACTTTTGCCGTCCATAAAAGTACACATAAATATACCACCCTTCTTAAGCATCAAATTTACATTTTTAAGGAAACCATTTATCTTTTCCTCGCTTTCGAAGAAATAGTGAATAGCAAACATACACGAACATACATCAAAGCCATATGCGCCTTTTGAGGCTACTTTCTTATAATGCTCCATTATATTCCCAGATTTCTTATTTAGAACAACCTTTAATGTATTAAAGCTATCGGTGTCGTTGATAGAAGAAGAGCATTCGCCGTTAATTATTGATTTGCCACAATCACCGGCAACATAAACTATATTGGGAAATATTACCTTGTTTATTATATTTTCCCTATCTCTGAAGAATTTCTCTCTCGAAGATATTAGACGACTATATGCTCCAGACCGCGGGTTATATATATTATTTTTAACATAATCTATTCCTAACACAAATCTATATGAGTTATCAATCCATCTATTCATATCACCTCCTTCGCCACAAGCCAATTCCAATAAATTATCCTTGTTTTTAGGTTTTGAATACAACATATTCTTGATCCCTATGTTATGAAACTGTTGCATGTGATATGATAATAGCTCGTCTCTCGGAATATTACGAGAGTAATATATATCATTTGTTTGCAGAAGATCATTCTCCAAATCCATTTTCTTTATAGGGGCCTTGCCTCTAATAATACTCTCTGTTACAGGATTGTGAATAGTACTCCATATATTAATAGCTACAGAATTATCATTGGCTGTTTTAGATAATTCTCCGGTATTAAATATTCTAGTTTTATCCTCGCGAATTCGCATAGGTATCCAGCGCATCGACTGATGAATAGTGTCATCCAATATATATCTGAATTCGACGATTTTATCTCCGTCTATTAGTTCGCCACTCTCACATCTTGCTTCCAATTTAGAATCCAATCTTACATAAGATTTCTCTACTCCGTCAGAGTAATATATATTAGGCTTAAACAATTTCAGAATATAGCTCCTATTTTTTTCTCTCATAATTTTTCTATATTCATTATTGTATATCTCCTTCAATGCATTGTCTATAGTATAATTATCCGATTGCTTTGGGTTGCAACCAACATACAGATGAATCTCTCTATATTTAATACCTTCTATTGAAACAATATTTCCAAATTTAGCCATGAAGTCTATAGTATTCTGTTCGGGAGGCTTCCATTTAAATACCTTGTCCCATTTTACATTATCTGTTATTTGCACTGGTTTATTACCGTAATGCGAATATAATGCTAATTTAGCTGGCGTAAATATGAGACCGTCAATACTATAAGGGTATTTTTTATCATTATTTAGAATATCATCGCAATCACCCAAGATATTATCAGTATATCTATGCTCTTTTACAGAATAATCGATAGAAATATTTGAAGATTTCTGTTTTATATATTTCTCGGTATTTTTTAAATACTTATATCTTGTATTTTCCTTGATATCATTATCTATAAGAGGAAGATTAGTTATCTTTTCTCCACCATAGTAATACATATCAAATGCTGCAAATAATCCTACGGATGAATTATCGAGTCTGTTAACGCATGATATATATTCACCATCAATCAACGAATTATACAAATCTTTAGTGGATTCTAAGCCTGTATCAATAACCATATAGGTATTGTTGATTAAATATACTTTTCCGACATTATCAATAAACATCAACAATCTCTCGCCATCTGCCTTTTCAGTAACAGTGTATTCTGTTAATATACTGATATTTGTATAATCGTCGGGTTCTACAATATATTTTTTCTCTAAAGTAACTGGTTTAGGAGTTAACAGAGGAGGGTTTTTATTATATCTATTATATCTATAAATATCCTTTGATACAAGGTCCGAATATTTTTTAATAATATCACCTTGCTGTGTTTTTGATATTATTAGAGGTAATAGATATAGCGTCTGTTCCATTTTTATAATTGATTGTAATACAATATCTTTAGATGCATTTGTTATATCAATATAGAACTCGTATTTATGCGAAGATTTTATGATTCTCGCACTATTTATATTATAAAATAGATCCTTGTCTTCGGCTTCATATAGCTCGTATTTATTGCATTTGCATACGTTAACAATATATCTGATATTGGTCTTAGCATCCGTATATACTATTCTTTTATTTATCTTAAAGAATTTCCGCATATCCTTCCAATTTGTGGGAGCATTTTCCTTAGCAATTGCTTGTTTGGCTGTTGTTAAAAATAGTAATTTGGAATTAAATAATTCATCATATTCATCTTTAGCCAATACCCTATATTTATTCATTGATAAATCGGTTTTTACATACGAGGGATTGGATGAATATTTTATAATATTTGTATCTCCGGTTACCTCCATAAGATTATCTTCACAAAATATTTGCAAATTATGTTTTTCTATCTGTTCATTGTAATCTTCGGCCTTCATGATATTTATAAAATTATTATATTCATTCTCTGTCCAATCTCCTGATCCCAGTAACTTAATAATGCATTCTGCATTATTCTCTTTTACTAATAAATTATGTTTATCAATGTACGAAAATATTTTATCGTCTTTAAATATTTCCATAATATCTATTCTCTAATAAATATAGATATTATAGATTTTATATATCAATTTTTACTATATAAATAAAAAAATGATATATTCATATAGATTAATAACATATATATAGAATGACTAGCAAAATGTTTATGCCTATCAAGTTTAATACTACTATTATTCTTGTTCCAAATGAATTAACAAGAGATTTTGATAGAACTATTATTAATAAAGTTAAAAATACCTTGGAAAATTGTTGTAGTAAACACGGTTATATTAAAAAAGATACTATTAAGATTATCAAGCGGTCGGCTGGGTATTTTAAAGAATCTCATTTGAATGGCAATGTTGCCTTTGATATAAGTTGTATCGCCGAAATATGTAATCCTTCGCAAGATTCTGTTATTAAATGCGAAATTATAGCCAAAAATAATTTGGGCCTAAGAGCTATCGGAATGTACGAAGACATGGCTATTTTGGAAGTTTGTATTCCTAAAATTACTTCAGGAATTCAATCTGAGGTTAATATTGATAATATTAATATCGGCGATATTGTAAATGTAAAAGTATGTGGTAAAAAATTTACCTTATATGATAAGATGATTTCTATCATAGGTAAAATTATTAAAGATAAGGATAATGTAATAGATGTTGTGGAAATTGATGAAGATGACATTTCAATTGACGAAGAAGAAGATTCTGAATTAGATGAGTCGGTATATGACGGTATTGAATTTAACGAAGAAGAAGATGAAGATGACGAATTAAATTCTTATAAATTGTTGAATGAAAATAGCAAAGGAGGTAAGATTATAGGTACTTCTGTATTCGATGAAGAAGATGATGATGAAGAGAATGATGAAGAAGATGAAGAAGACTTGGAAGAATCTGAATATGATGAAGAAGTCGATGAAGAGTTTAACGGAGGATCAGAGTTTGATGAGTTTTAACTATATAAATAGATTATTATATTAATACGTATAATAATTATGAATAAAAAAGATTTATGTAAAAATATACAAAATAATGTAAGTAAACTTACTAATATTGAAATTATAGAGTTGTTTAAAATTATATTAGATACTGGCGAGAATTATACGAAAAACAACAATGGTGTATTTATAAATTTGAATTGGCTAAACGATGAAACTTTAAATAAAATTAACAATTATATATCTTTTTGCATTAAGTCGCAAAATGAAATTACTAAATATGAATTAATGAAGAGCTTGCTTAATGATAGTAGTACTTCGAAAGATATTGATACCAATGATAAAAAATTAGAAACTGATATAGTCGATAATAGTTTACGACAAAAATTTTCTTCGAGTATGAAATTTTATTTATTAAAAAAGAAGTTTATGAAACAGAATATAATACAAGTTAATGTATTAGAAAATGAATTAAAATACGAAGACTACATTATAACGTAAGTAAAAAATGATATATAAAATATTTAATGTATATATATATTAAATGATTAATGTATTGGCGAATAAACTCCCTTCTCTATCTGATAGGAAAAACTTAATTTGGAAGAATAGCGACGAACATCTATATAAAAAATTTAGTCAATACGATAAACCAATTAGCACATTACCTACCTTTAAAAATGCACATAAATTATCTGAGATATCGGAGATATCTAACGATGTACACTCTATTCCTTCGGAACATACAGTTCCTACTGATATACCTAGAATAAATAAAATTCCGAAAGTATTAAAAGTATCTCCTATTAAAATCATTAATGATAATCCGAACAATGTCGAGGTATTTACAGTACCTACAATGGCGAAACAATTAAATCCTATTAAAGAAACTAAAAAGAATGTTAAAAAACCAAATCCAATAGATACTATACTAGCAGAATCTTTAACGTGCGACATTTATAAAAGCGATGTTAAAGAAAAGCTTATTGCATTAATAACATCAAATGAATTTTCAAAAGTGTTTGGTATTACCAAAAGTTCCGAGATAATGTCTGGGATAGTTAATGAACGCGTTAATAAATCTATTGCGATATTTATATCCTTCTTATTTGATAAATGTGTTATTTATAATGATAAAGAATTTATATTTAATAAAAATAAAGAAACTGTAGGAACTATTACGATTTACACCCTTGAAGATTTAAAATGAGACAAAACTTTATAAAAAATATAAAATTTAATTTCATATACTTCAAGGTTTGCTTATTTCAAAGCTTGTAAATTTTGGTTATGGTACATCGTGTAATGTACCTGATTTTTTGCTTCTACTTAAATACATAGGTCTTTCTATATTATTTATATGCATCATTTGTATCTCTATTCCATAATCCACAACCGCTTTTACAGAGCAATAGACCATGTACTAAAGCATAGTTATTTTTCCAAGGTTTAGGATTTTCTCTTATCATAAACTTTTCACAATCTCCTCCTTCACAATTACAACATTTAGAACTTGTTCTAAATTCATCTACTAAATAGGTTTCTATATAAAACTCAAGATATAATTAATAATATTTTTATTACATCATTATCACACGGAGAAGCATTCGGTGTATGTCCAAATCAAGATAATGTTAATAAAATGTTAGATATATTAAAATATAATATGTTTGATTTATACACACCATTAATAATATTATGTAAAAATATAATAGAAAATAAGGAACTTATAAAATTAAATCCAGTATTTGGTGGTAAATTAAAACCTCCTGTTGATAAATATAATATTCCATCAGATGCAGATTTAATAATTAATGATTGTTTAATTGATATTAAATGTACCAAAAATAAATCTAATTCTAAATGCTGTGAAATATTACAATTATTAGGATATTAAATATTTTAGAAGGTTCAATTTATAACTGCTGATAATTTATAATCTTCTGTTTTATGCTTCATTATAATTACCTAATGAAAATAAATTAAGTTTTGTCTCATTTTAAATCTTCAAAGGTTTAATTACCGGTTTGTAAACAGGTAGTAATATCAATCTATTCTTATCCATTAATTGTTCGGCTATATGAGAGCATAATTTATCCTTATTTTTCATTTTTATTTTACTATTATCAATTTGATTAATAAATTTATCTAATTCTGAAATATTCCACACAGAACATGTTCTTCCCCTACCCTTATCAGTATCTGTCGAAAATATCTTTAGAATATTCTTAAATTTTTTGGTTTTCTTATTCTCCTCAGGAAGTATAATACCGTAGGGCATTTTCTCCAACTCCATATTTTTAGGAATTGGCGGCATCTTATATCTATTTTTTTTGAGTTCTTTTAATTCCGTTTCTGTTATTCCTACCTTTTCTATCTTCTTAACCTTATTATACAATGTAACATCTCCACCATCTATATCATCTTGTACATTACGATTTTCAGTATTGTATATGTTATAATATCCTATATAATTATTATCGTTGTACTTATAAGAAGGTATTTCCGTTTTTTTTATTAAAAGCCCTTGTTTATATAAGCAATCGGCAACATATAGTATACTTCTGTCTTTTATATCATTGCAATTATGTAATATATAATTAATTAGAATTAGCAATAAATTGTTATCTAATAAATATAAAGAAATAGTCGTCTTGATAATATTACCAAAATCAACGCTTATTAGTTTCATAATATCATCTATATTATTGCGCGATTTGCTTACATTAGACTCTATAATTTTATCTTCGTTAATTATAATTTTAATTCGGCTCGAATAATTCGTATCATCTATCTTATTTAGCTTAATGCCGTTTTTATAAGGAGTAATATAGTAATTATTTACAAGCACCAGCGGTTTAATAGACTTATATATAGTATACAATATAATGTCTTCTTCTAAATCAACATCTTTAATTAATTTTTCTAATGTAACATAAAATATCTTATCTTCAATATATTTCTCCAATTGATTCTTAATCTCGCTTCTCCCCTTCTTCAATAAATGTTTATATATTTCGCTTCTATATCCCGATTTATCAACCTTTATATTTTGGGAACACGTAGGTTCAATATTAGAGTCATCACCAATTTCATATTTTATACGCTCTCCTCGCGAAGTTTCTATATCAACTACTCCTAATTTAAATATTGACTTCGGAAAATAATTTATGTTTTTCATGAGAGCACAATCAAGAGCATTATTTGATATTATATTGTCTATATTTTTACTTTCAATTAACTTTCTCGTAGAAATTCTTAAAGCATGAATATCTAAAGTTTCTCTCATTGTATCATCGTCGGTACTTGCATGCATAAATACTGTTACATTCCTTTCTTCAAAGGGTAATTTTTGATGTCTGCAATTTCTAATTCCGCGCCCTATAATTTGCTCGGGTCTATTAAAATGATACCATGGTTCTATGAGATGTATTTCGCGAGCATTATAAAAACTCAGGCCTTCACTCGCAACAGGAGTTATTAATATCACTTTTATATTAGCCCCTTTTATATTATTATCATTATTTATTACTTTTATCAAATTATCAATAGATGTACTGCCCATAATCTCTTTTTTATCACTTGTTAATATACAGTATTTTGGTCGCTTTACTCCATCGTATACAGGCAGGTCTTTTACAATTTCGGGGTTTTGCAATATATTATTAGCTCCGTATCTTGTATATCCCAAATGTTCTAAGCAAACCGCAAACGGTATTATTCCGGCCCACAAATATTTAGAATATATAATTACAATACCTTTCGATTTTCTTATAAAATTGCACATATTCAAAAATTTTCCAGAATATTTACCCAAATGTTCTTCATCTGGATATAGAGCATTTTGATATTGAGTATTATATTTAACATTTATAGGATCCTGCTGTGTAGTTTTCGTGAAAAATGTATAGAACCCTTTCTCTCCCATGCTATCATCGTATACTATATTCATGGCTTGTGATAGCCCCATATTATTATTTTTATTTTCATTACCGTTGGTATCTTCGATAAATTCTTCAGTATCAGAATTCTCAGCATCAACTGTGATATTTCTAATGTTTTTAAACCCCAGCTCTTCTATTTTATTTTTTTGTGCGATACCTAATTTAGAAGTAATTATATCGTCCTTTATATTTTTTAACCATGATAGTTCGGCCTTTGGTATATTTTTATTCGAAGGGTCTTTAGTCGGGACTTTTTCTAAGATCTTTATTCCGCTCATAGATGGTTTTAATTTCAGAGCAAAGGTAAATGGATTCTTTCCCTTTAGATATGATATATAATTAGACGATAGTTTTTTTATTAACCCAATAACATCATCGTCTAATTTTAATTTAATAGTATTATTGAAAACATTTTTATATTTACTTAAAATATCATGGCGCTTGTCGTTAATCAACATTAAATTAAACAGATCTAATATATCTCGCGACTCATTGTACATCGGGGTAGCAGATAATAATACTAATCTATTATTTATTCCGTTCTTCAAAGTCTCTTTAATTTTTAAATAGGAATCCTTGTCCTTATTATTTGTACTTCTAATGTTATGAGCTTCGTCTATAATTATTACCTTGTTTTCTACTACCTTATCTTTGTATTTTTCTGAAATATACTTGGAAAAATCATCATATGTAAATAACCTGTATCTTTTATTCAATGTATCTTTCAAATTTTTATTTAGATTTTCTTTAAAATTCTCAGATATATTAAAATTATCATTGTATGTTTTTTCATCAATGTTTAATAATTTTATGTAATTATCTCCAGTACATTGGTTATTCAAATCTTTAAAAGACTTGGATTCTATTTTAAATAATTCTCTTTTGAAATTCTGTTTTAAAGATTTAGGCATAATAACCCATACTGTAGGCTCTGAGATATCCATTGTCTTTGCCGATAAAATTAATTCCGCAACTGTAATAGAAGAACATGTTTTTCCAACTCCGACTCCATGATATAACAATATACTTCTATATGGTGTGCGATTAGATAAATACTGGCTTATAAAATATTGAAACATAGACAATTCTAATTTTCCGCATAATTTATTAGACATTTTATTGAATTCTTCAATATTATTAATTGTGGGAAAGTTACTAATTTTATGTATATTGAATTGATTATTACTTGCTATTTTTTCCGCAAATTTGCTATCATTAATATCAGGATAATACAATCCATTTAATTGCGAGACTTTAGATGAGGATTTTGACGAGTCAGGTGAGATTTTAGGCGAGACTTTAGGCGAGACTTTAGGTGAGAGTTTAGGTGAGATTTTAGGCGAGACTTTAGGTGAGAGTTTAGGTGAGAGTTTAGGTGAGAGTTTAGGTGAGATTTTAGGCGAGAGTTTAGGTGAGATTTTAGGCGAGACTTTAGGTGAGAGTTTAGGTGAGA
>Ga0315905_10001423_pt1 | contig 25644 bp, 18 predicted proteins | sample LakEriMetagenome_5_FD_203522 | JGI IMG/M metagenome (GOLD analysis project Ga0315905, IMG submission 203522) | Freshwater fungal communities from buoy surface, Lake Erie, Ohio, United States - Buoy 4 MA121 | ecosystem: Environmental > Aquatic > Freshwater > Lake | place: USA: Lake Erie, Ohio...
ATCGTGACACGCCGCTCCAATCTCACCGTGGGGCCACCGTTCGAGATCGCCCTGGTTCCGACCGATGAGCTGCGGGTCTCCCGCCGCCTCAAGCTTGAAAAGGAGCACAGCCAAGTAACCCGCTCGATGGAGATCTGGGCCCGCAACATGCAGGAAACCCTTAGCAAGCTGCCGCGTTTTCAGTGGGAGGAGGATCCGCTTTAGGGGTTGATGCCCTCCCCTGAAGCAATCCGAATCCCCTGCCCCTGGGAGATCTCCGCAAGGCCATGGCGCTGAGGCGGCCCCATACGCCGGCAGATCCAAGCGCAGGCCCCCTGCTCAAGAAGGCTTCACCTAAGCAGATCCGGATGAATATTCGTAACCCAACATGCATGGGGGCAACCCACTAAAGCAGACTACTTACCATCGCAAGCACAAAAGAAGTCGCAATGCAGCTGTTATTTCTTTTGCTGCCGTTAATCGCAGCGTCCTTTGCATTCGCAACCAGAAACTGGCTTAAGGAAGCTCTGGGCAACAAGGTCGTGAAACGCAGTTTGCGCTCCGATTTGTTCCTAATGAACGTTCTTGGTGCAGATTGAGGAAGAGTTGGCCTGATTCTACTGATTTTTGGCGAATTTACCCTCCTATTTAGGCCTATCTGGCTCCCAATGGGCACACCAATCCCTTTTTCATGTCCTGCATAGCAGCTGATGCCTGGCCATGAATAGGTTCGTAAGGGCAGACAACACATTCACCTTGCAGCGATTCTTCAACATGCCGCGTAACCGGGTCTTCTGGAAGCCGAATTGACGCTTGATCACGCGAAACGGGTGTTCAACTTTGGCGCGGATATGAGCCTTGGCTGTCTCGATCAGCTCATCCAACCTCCCCTCGGGCGTGTCTGGCAGCACTCGCCGCTTCCCGGGTCGCATGGCAACCCGAAAGCCGATGCCCTTGCCTTCCATCTCGTCGCGCTTCTCAATCCCTTGGTAGCCGGCGTCGGCATAGACCACCGTCTCCTCGCCGTGAAGCAGATCAGCCGCTGGCGTTAGGTCGTGCACATTGGCGGCAGTGGTTTCCACCGAGTGGATCAGCCCGGTGTCCTTGTCCACGCCGATGTGGACTTTCATGCCGAAATACCACTGGTTTCCCTTCTTGGTCTGATGCATCTCGGGATCCCTCTCCTTCTTCTCGTTCTTGGTCGAGCTAGGAGCCGCGATCAAGGTTGCATCGATGATGGTGCCCTGCTTCATGGCCATGCCGTTCGCCTTGAGGTGCGCTTTTACTACCTCAAAGATCTGATCGCCCAGATCGTGCTTCTCCAACAGGTGCCGGAACGCCAGGATCGTGGTCTCATCAGGGATCCGGTCAGTGATCAGTTCGATGCCAGCGAATCGGCGCATCGTCGGCACCTCGATTAATGCATCCTCCATGGCTGGATCGCTGAGGTCATACCACTGCTGCAGCAGATGAATCCGCAGCATGGTTTCCAACGGATAAGGCGGGCGACCACCCTTGCTCGTCGCCTTGGGGTAGTGGGGCTCGATCAGGTCGATCAGCGCCTTCCATGGCACAACGACCTCCATCTCCGCAAGGAAGCGCTCGCGTCTGGTGCGTTTTTTTGCAGTGGTCTGCTCGTAATCTCCGAAGCCAAGCTGCTTGCTGCCCATCAACCCAGTCCATACCTGCAATCACAGGCCAATTTTCGCGCAGGTGGGCTGGGTTTTCCAGTCTCTCCTTAACAGCACAATCTGTATTCAAAATATCTACCACTATCTCTTCAACGGCATCGCCCTTCTTAAGTCACGTGAGTGGGCCGAGCCCTACACCATGTGCCTGGACCCATACTGGGTGAACCAATGGCTGAAAAACTACGGAGCAGGCTTCACCAAACGCGGCCTACTCGGAGAACTGGCAACCCATTTTTTTGGTGGCCGCATTAATCTACTCAGCCTGAACCTTCTCTCATTCCTGTTTTTAATCCTGATTTCCCTTGGCATTGTCGCCCTCTTAACGGAGATTGGATCGCGCAAATCCCTTGCACAAGCCGCCATATTCACCTCATTGATCTGGCTGACGCCATTCGGGAAATCACTCAGCGAAACGGCGGGCGATCCATTGCATATTGTAGTGCTGTTAACGATCGTCTCAATCATGGTGATTCGACTCTTCAGTCTTAATGGCAACAAACGAGATTTCTGCCTTGCACTCACCTTCTGCCTGTCCATCCTTATCCATGAAGGCGCCTTCCTCCTAGCGCTCCCCGTCTACCTTCTACTTGGCCGTAGGAGTTGGATTTGGTGGAGCGGCATGGCGCTGGCACTGGCATTCACCCTTGGGTTTTCAAGTGCAGATCAGATCGAATCCCAGTCACTGATTACGAACAGACTCTTTGGATTCAACCCCTTAAACAAGCTGGAATTAGCCTACAGATCCGGAGGCAGTATCGCCTCGCAGGTGAGCTTTTCTAGCAATCTAAATATGGAAATGGCACGTTATGTCGCCAATCCGGTTGGCGTTGCCGCAGAGGTCTACAGGACCCTCGTGGTGACGCTGTTCCTGTCCTGCAGCTTCACCGCCTGGATCCAAGCCTACAACAAAGCTGCAGCTAACTATTTCATTAGAAGCTGGTGGCTTTGGCTGCCGATTTCACTTCCCTTTTTCCTGGTGACCCACGATTGGATACGTTACGGAGTAATCAACATCATTCTCTGCCTTTGTGTCACAGCGTGTAGGTTTAGCACTCACGATCCAGCGAGAGAACCAGGCAAATACATGCCATTAAATTCGGACGACAAGATTAGACTTGGCTGCTTAGCAGCTCTCTTGGTCTTGAGCATAGTGATCGGCCCCTACTTCAACCAGGTTGACATTCGAACCAATCCCGTAAGCCAACTTGGCACGAAGTACACCCTGGTCTGCCTCGCAGGCTTGGCCCTGATTCGATACCAAAAGAAACCCCTAGCAACAGCAACTTAGGCACACTGGGCTTCACCCCCCCATCCGATCCCCCAGCTTCTCGGCCACGGTGTTCACGTCCTTATCGCCGCGGCCAGAGAGATTGAGCACCACTTCAGTGCCGGGCGCGAGGGTGGGGCAGAGCTGCTCAAGCCAGGCGAAGGCATGGGCCGTTTCCAGGGCAGGGATAATCCCCTCCAGGCGGCAGAGCATCTGCAGGGCGTCGAGGGCTTCGGTGTCGGTGACGGCGGCGTATTCGGCCCGGCCGATGCCCTTGAGGTAGCTGTGCTCAGGGCCGACACCGGGATAATCGAGGCCGGCGCTGATCGAGTGGGCCTCCTGCACCTGGCCCTCCTCGTCCTGCAGCAGCAGGCTCATGGCGCCGTGCAGCACCCCCACCCGGCCCTCGGTGATCGTGGCGGCATGGCGGCCGCTGGCCACCCCCTCGCCGGCGGCCTCGACGCCGATCAAGCGCACGGAGGGATCCTCCACAAAGGCATGGAACAGGCCCATGGCGTTGGAGCCACCGCCCACACAGGCCACCAGCACATCGGGCAAGCGCCCAAAGGCCTCGGCGCACTGTTGTTTGGCCTCCTCGCCGATCACGGCGTGGAAATCGCGCACCAGCATCGGGTAGGGGTGGGGGCCGGCCACCGAGCCGAGGATGTAATGGGTGGTCTCCACGTTGGTCACCCAATCGCGGATCGCCTCGCTGGTGGCGTCCTTGAGGGTGGCGGTGCCAGCGGTGACCGGCTGCACCGTGGCGCCGAGCAGGCGCATGCGGAACACGTTCAGCGCTTGGCGGCGCATGTCCTCAGCGCCCATGTAGATCACGCACTCCAAGCCGAAGCGGGCGCACACGGTGGCGGTGGCCACGCCGTGCTGGCCGGCGCCGGTTTCGGCGATCACCCGCTGTTTGCCCATGCGCAGGGCCAATAGGCCCTGGCCCAGGGCATTGTTAATTTTGTGGGCGCCGGTATGGTTCAAGTCTTCGCGCTTCAACCAAATGCGCGGACCGCCCTCGGCGCGGCGATAGTGCTCAGAGAGTCGTTCGGCCTCATAGAGCGGGCTTGGCCGGCCCACGTAGGTGCGCAGCAGGTGGTTGAGCCGCTGGGTGAAGGCCGGGTCGGCCCAGGCCTCGGCGGCGGCAGTCTCCAGCTCCGCAAGAGCTGGCATCAGGGTTTCCGGCACGTACTGGCCGCCGTACGGCCCAAAGCGCCCAAGGGGATCGGGCCGCACCGCGGGCACCAAGCTGGCGGGATCGGGGCTGGTGGCCTGACGGGGGGGAACGGTGGTGGTCACCGGCAGCTGCATGCAGTGGTGTCAGCCTAGGGAGGAGGGTCGTGAAGGCGAAGCGGCCGCAGGCCAGGGAAGGCCAGTGGTCAGCGGCGCCTGTGCCGGGTGAATAGCCCCGTCAACGGTGAATAGCCCCGTAGACACAATGCCCCCCAGAGCCATCCCGATGCGATTACAGAGAAATTTGAGGCTGCTGAGGTTGCGGGGCAGGGAGCCATTGCACCATGCGTTGCATAGATGCACCATGCGTTGCAAAGACACCGCCGGCTGCTCCCAAAGCCAGCGCTCTCTGCACTGGCGAGCGTCGCAAACATCTCGGTTCGAAATGGGTAATTTTGAAGCGGAATTGAGGCCGATTGGCCAGGTTTTTCCTTCTTGGAAGCTGAATCTTGCCAGTTTTGGACTCGAAATCGTGCAGGCCCCCCTCAGGCACCCGGCTACGCAGCACGAACAACATCTCCACGTCATGAACGTGGCGGTAGGGCGGCACCCGGTCACTGGGGTCGTGGATTTCGAGCAGCAGGGTGGGGCCGCTGCTGTGGTGGGCCGGATCACAGATCAGGGCGAGGCGCACCAGGCCTTGAGCTGCTCGGGGCGGAGCAGCTGGGGGAAGAGCGGCATCGGCGTGGCGGCGCGACGGCGGAGTCAACACCGCTGGGCCCACTCCGGGCGCCTGGATCACCATGAACTGCCGGGCGAGAGGCTGAAGGCACACAATGAATTTGGTCTTCCCCACGCCCGGCCATGACGGCATCCCCCGCTCTTTCCCTCGCCACCTCCCCGGCCCGTACGGCCCCGGCGAGCCTGGAATGGCTGGATCTCGAGCTGCAGCAGCGGCTGGCCCAGGCTGCCGGCAGCGCCGGGTTGGATGCGATGGAAGCCTGCAAGCTCTGGGTGCGGGAAGGGCTGGAGCGTCTTGAAGCGGAGCAGGCCGCCGCCGAGGCCGCCGGGCGCTGTTCGTTGCGCACCGGCACCTGCACCACCGGCCCCGTGCCGCTGCCGGTGCAGCAGTAGGGGCAGGCCGGTGCGGCGCCAACCAGAATCGGCACCAGCGGCTCAGGGTGCGGCATGGCAAAGAAAGGCGGCTGGCAGGAGTTCAGCGGCAGTGCTGCGAGCACGGCACGGCCCAGCGCCGGCTCGGCGGCTGCCGGGGGGGGCACCACTCCCAAGGCCCAGCAGAAGGTGCGGGTACAGCGCACCAAGGCCGGCAAGGGCGGCAAGCTCGTCACCGCGATCACTGGTCTGGAGATCCCCGAAACTGAGGCCCGTGCCCTGCTCAAGACCCTCAAGGCCTCCTCCGGAACTGGCGGCACCCTCAAGGATGGCGTGATCGAACTGCAGGGCGATCAGGTGGCGCCGGCCCTGGCGGCGTTGGAGAAGGAAGGCTTCCGGCCGAAGCAGGCGGGGGGTTGAAGGGGGGCTGGTCGCCGCCCAGGGCAAGGGCCTCCCAAAGGGATCAGGGCTGCCCACAGGATGCCTGCAAGAGACAAACCCTCAGCAACGGTGGAACTTGGTGAATGGCGCCTGCAACTCCTCCCTCCCCGAGGGCACCAGCCGAATCCATCCACCAGCCAGCGCAACCCGGCAGCCTGTCCGCAGAACCCGCCCTGCCCCTGGAGTCTGGGGATGCCCAGGGCCCTGGTCCTGAGCTCATCGCCAGGGACAATGGGCCCCATACCCCCGAAGCTGCGCCCTGATGACCAGCCCCCAGGCCCCGCTCAGCCCAGGCACAGACGGCCCGGCCGGCATGGCCACCAACATCGTGTGGCACCACTCCACCGTGACCCGGGCAGCCCGGGCGCACCAGCGGGGCCACCGCAGCGCCATCCTCTGGTTCACGGGCCTGAGCGGCGCCGGCAAGAGCACCCTCGCCAATGGGGTGAACTCGGCCCTGTTCGAACAGGGGCTGGCCTGCTATGTGCTCGATGGCGACAACGTGCGCCACGGCCTCTGCGCCGACCTGGGCTTCTCCGATGCCGACCGGGAAGAGAACATCCGCCGCATCGGCGAGGTGGCCAAGCTGTTCCTCGACGCCGGCGTGGTGGTGCTCACCGCCTTCGTGTCCCCGTTCCGCGCCGACCGCCGCCGGGCCCGCGCCCTGGTAGATGGCGGCGACTTCATCGAGATCCACTGCGCCGCCGATCTGGGGGTGTGCGAACAGCGCGACACCAAGGGCCTCTATGCGAAGGCCCGCGCCGGCCAGATCAAGGACTTCACCGGCATCTCCAGCCCTTACGAGGAGCCCGAAGCCCCCGAGCTGCGGATCGACACCGGCAGCCAGAGCCTGGAGGAGTCGGTGGCCCAGGTGCTGACCTACCTGGAGAGCAAGGGGGTGGTGCCAGCGGCAGGGGAGGGGTGAGAAAACCGGACCCGACAAGGGGAAGCAGGGCCGCCCTGGAACAGCAAAGAGAGCCTGCCATTGCCGCCAACGGCAACACCGGCACCACAAACCTTGGCGACCTACCCCCCGGCTATGAATTGATCTCCAGCCTTCTGCAGGCTTACAAGGCCTCGGCAGCGGATCTGGGTGGATACACCCCGCCCACTGCGCCCACCCCTGGCCCGCTGCCCCTATTGGGTGCGCTGTCAGCCCTGGGTTGGTCAGGGCGGCTGCGTCGTCGCCTGGGTCGCTGAGCGGGCCTGCAAAGATCAGGGCATGGCCCTGCTGAACCTGCTCCCCGTTGCGCCCCTGCCCTGGCTGGCCGCCCTTGCCCTGACCTTGGCGGCTCCCCACCAAGCTTCGGCGCTCGGCGATCCGGTTACAGCCCCCGTCGGGGCCGGTGGTCCCGAACTCACCCTGCCGGCCTCTGATCGGGCGGCGGGGGTCCAGCCGGCGGTGATCCCGGTGCCCTCAGTGGAGCTGAACCGCTATGTCGGCGGCTGGTATGAGATTGCCAGGATCCCCAACCGCTTCCAACGCCAATGCGCCCGTCACACCGTGGCTCTGTACGGCCTACAGCCGGATGGACGACTGAGCGTGCTGAATCAGTGCATCAAACGCAGCGGCAACGTGGATCAGGCCACCGGCGTGGCGAAGGTGGTGGATCCGATGTCCCGAGCCAAGCTCAAGGTGAGCTTTGTGAGCTTCCTGGGCTGGCGACCGTTCTGGGGTGACTACTGGGTGATCGGCCTCGACGACGACTACCGCTGGGCGGTGGTGGGCTCGCCGGACCGTCGCTACGGCTGGGTGCTGGCCCGCTCGCCCCAGCTGGATGACGCCAGCATGGCCAGCATTCGGGGGTTGCTGAAGCGCCAGGGCTATGCCTGGTCGAGGTTTGAACCAAGCATTCCATTCCTGACCTTAGAACGGCAAGCGCCCTGAGCAAGCAAGCCGGCTGCAGCCGCTGGGTTGTTGCCCTCCAATCATTCCCGAACCCCCTCCGCCGTCGCCAACGCCACCTCCCCTGCGCGCAACCGCACCGCCCAGGCATCCAGAAAGGTTTTGCCGCAACTCGCCAGCGGCACCGCCAGCAACAGACCCAGCAGTTCGCCCAGCCCCAGCAGGCTGCCCAGGCGGGAGCCGATCGGCAGGCTGATCAGCAGCCAGGCGGGCTGCAGCCCCACGATTTTGCCCATCAGGCGGGGCTGGATCACCTGATCCACCACCTGGCCCACCGTGATCGCCGCGGCCAGTACCTCAAGGCCCTGACGCGGTTCCTGCAGAGCCAGCAGCAGACTCACCAGCACAATCGTGAGGGCACTGGCGTAGGGAATCAGGGTGGTGAAGCCGATCGCCACCGCAAACAGCACGCCGTAGGGAATGCCCAGCAGCGTGAACACCAGCATCTGCAGGCTGGAGAGGATCAGAGCCAGCACCACCTGGCCGCCGAAGTAGCCCCGGAAGGTGCGGAACAGCGTGCTGGTGACCAGACTTCGAATTCCCGGCGGCAGCCATTCGGCTAGCCCTTGGGCGATCCGCTCCCCGCCGATCAGCAGAAACACGGTGAGCACCAGCACGATCACCGTGTTCACCGTGAGGCCCACCGTGGCCCCGAGCAGACTCAGCAGCTGCTGGCTGAGCTGGCTGGCCAGCTTGCTGGTGCGGGTGATCACCTCGCTGCTGAGGTTGCCGAAGTCGGTGGGCAGGCCCTTGGCCACGGCCCAGTCCTGCAGCTGGCCGAGCAGGGTTTCCCCCTGGGCCAGCCAGCCGGGCAATGCGGTGATCAACTCATCGAGCTGGGTGACCAGGCGCGGCAGCAGCCACAGCGCCGCCAGCACCACCCCTCCCAGAGCCAGGCCCAGCACCAGCAGCAGCGCCAGAGGGCGGGGCAGCCGCTGCTCCACCAGCCAGCGGGTGGGCAGATCCAGCAGAAAGGCCAGCAGGGCGGCGGCCAGGAACAGGGCCGGGAACGGCGCCAGGGGCACCAGCAGCTGGCGCAGCACCCACAGGTTCAGCACCAACAGCGGCAGGGCCAGGCCGAACCGCAGCCAGGGGGGCAGCACCAGCCGCTCAAGCATGGGGTGGGGGCGGCGGAATCCAACCGCGCCGGGGATCGTGGAGCCAGCTTGACGGATCCCGGGGCCGGGCAGCACGCCGTTGGATCCGGCAACCCGATCGACCTGATACCCGCGATCGACCCGGGCCAAGGCTGTGCCAGCCAAGGAGCGCCGCTGGTCCACCCACGCGCCCTAGCGCCCCATTCCCTCCAGATAGGCGGCGCTGCCCAGCTCCTGCAGCCGCTGGTCCTTAGCCACCACCTGATCGTGGAGCTCGCTTATGGGATCTGGGGGCGATCGTCAAGTCGCGAATGGCGGAGCACATAGCCGACATATCCACCTTCAGAAGAAGTAGCGGATGGACGAGTCCGGTAACTCATCAGGTCATGATCGGTTGCAGCGGCGGCGGACTCAGGCACAGCGAGGAGGCGCTTGCCGACTCCAGCCCATGCTGCCAGCCTTGGGGAGGCCTCCTGTGACTGTCTTTTGATCAGCCCTAGACGACGAGGGGATTAACAATTTATTCAACTACCTGAGCCAAGGACTGGAAGAGCGCCTGGCGAGTTACAAAGCATTAAGACTTGCCAAGCGCCTTGTTTCAGTCGCGGGCAGGGTAGAGTATAAAATTAGGAGAATATATGTTTTCGCCATGAAAAGCCACTTTCTTTTGGCTGCTTTCTTACTGGCCTCAGGCGCAGGCGCGGGCTTGCCCGCTTATGCCGGGGGCTTGTCAGGTCGTGTAGCCAACTGTCCTTTAGAATCGAAGGGCTTGCCGGCTCTTGTAGGTCCACTGGCAGCCGCAATCGCGGGCAATTTAGTTGGTGCAGCCGTGGATTCTGTCGTTAGCTATCTCAATACTGATAGAGCTGCCACCTATAGTGTAACCCTTCCTGAGCAGTCGCCAGCGTCCCTGTTTCAAATTCAAAAAAATCAATGTCTCTATGTAAGCTCCACTAGTTTACTCGGAAAAGACCTCAACGAGCCTGAGGTACTGCAGAATCTGGGAAATGCCGGATTCTTGGCGGTCATCGCGTTTGAGCCCCCTGATAATCCGACCGACAGGGACATTGTGCTGCGCCCCACCATCAAACGCTGGTCTTATAGGCGGTTCCTTGATCGCTCCTGCCCTTTGTTCCGTAATTGCAGCAAGCGTGATCTAGTGGTGGCCCTCACCTTCTTGGCGCCTACCGAACCCAACGGGTCAGCATCGGTGACTGCGTCAGCTATCGGCGTCACTCTATCAAGGGCCACACCGAAAGAAGTCCAAAGTGTATTTTCTCCTGGAACCAGACTTCCGTGGTTCAAAGTTACACCTGCGCAGGGTCCTGTGAATGTGCGCTTCTCCCTCTCAGAAACATCCAGGCCTGGAGCCGTAGCCAAGGCCATTGCCCTAGCCCTACAGGGACAAAAAGAAAATATTAGCAAAGGTGCTCAAACAGCCGTGCAGAATGCTTTCCCACAGACTAATGGGGCAACACCATAGACAAGTGGTTGGCTCCTTTAGCTGGCTCGAATCGCATTGCTACTCGATTAAAAACTAATTCTTGCTGACTGTGTCATGACAAAAGCGATTGCCCTGCTTGTTGGTCTCATCAAAGTGGATAGAAATTCATACAAAGGGTATGACCGAAGGGAGGGTATCAGTGGTTGCGAGGGAGATGCGGATAATATGGAGCGCCTGCTTCACGATCAGGGAGGATTTGTTATCCACAAACTGGTGAATGAGGAGGCTACCAGTAGGTCTATACTTGAAAACATCGACCTCGCAGCATCCTCACTGAATGCGGGAGACCTATTTGTCTTTTTCTTTTCCGGGCATGGAGATCCAGTTCCGGATACAAATGGCGACGAAAAAGATAAACAGGACGAAGCTCTTGCCGCCTACGATCGACTTATCATAGACGACGAGCTTCCTCCTCTTTGGGCCAAATTTCGCCCCGGGGTGCGCATCCTGATGATCAGCGATACTTGCCACTCAGGCACTATCTTTCGTGGTCAAGCCCGTCGTACTGATGGATTCGCGATTGAGGAGCCTCTCCAGATTAATGCTTCGCTAATCCACCTTGCCGCGACGCACGACTCCAAAGTTACTCCTGGGGCTGCAGGAGGTAGTGTCTTCACAAACGCCTTGCTCAAGGTGTGGAATGATGGTTCCTTCCGAGATTACAGTGAGTTCATTAGCCAGATTAAGAAAATCACAAGTAATTCGTATCTCAGCATGGAAGGCCCAAATGTGGCCACTTTTGCAGGACAACGACCCTTCACGGTTTAGCTTTTCTCGCCAACTACATGGATTCCCTTGCATCCCGTCTGATGGTTGAAGCTAAAATGGCCATGATTCAATTTTTTTTCCAAGGGACCCAAGACTGAGCAGATGGATCTGTCACGCTATGTTGATCTGGGACAAAAAATGTTATGATCCATTGCAGCAGCCTAGTTTCGACGTTAAATATTTGAATTTTCTGGCTACTATATGGAAGTAATTTATTGCATTTGAGGACAAGAACGTGCCGGCCATCCCTGTGATGCTTGAAGTTCTAATTGGTCTTGCCATCATTTTCCTAGTTCTCTCTATTTTTGTTGCTGGAATCCAGGAGATGATCGCTTCCCTATTCCAGTGGCGAGCCAGGCACCTAGAAAAATCGATACTGCAGATGATGGCCAATAAGAATATGCCTGGCGGGCAGAATCAGATCGCAATTACTCTACTTAGTTCACTATATCAAAATAATCTGGTCCAAAGTATGAATCACTATTCTGATGCCTGTTTGCCAAGCCTCTGGCGAAGGGTAATAGGGGTGGGCGCCAATTTTCCGTTTGTACCAAAATTTAAAACAAGATCTTCTCACAATGATTTGAATAATGCTCATGGGCCTCAAAAGGGTCCAGTGTCGCAGCCAAGCCATCTAGAGCCCGAGACTTTCGCTACGGCATTGATTCAGGAAATTCTGCAAAAGTCTCTGGAAGAGGGAGGCATTAGCAGAGAAATAAGCCAACATACGGAACCTGACACTAATACGCCCGTTGCTTCGATGAACTTCGATTCTATACGAAGTCGCATCACTGCATCTCGCAAGTCTGGAAAGATACCAGACACCTTTGAAAAAACACTGCTATTATTAGCGGACAGAGCCGAATCGAAATCAACTACAACTGCCTTGCACATTCATCATTTCCGACAAGAAGTTGAGACAATGTTTGAACGCTCAATGCAAAGGGCATCTGGTGTGTATAAGCGAAATGTACAAGCTATTTGTTTTCTGATTGGCTTGCTATGCAGCTTTCTACTCAATGTTAATTCGGTTGACCTCATCGGCAGGCTTCATCGCGACAACACACTGCGAGAAGCACTTGTACAAAGTGCTCCGCAAATGCTTCAGGACAATGAGGGGGCGCAACCTCCGAATCAGAAGGACATTCAAAAGAACAAATCAAGGCTAAACATTAAGAATCTAGAAAAAGAGCTCGGTGCTGACCTGCCGATTAGTCCACTTTTCAATTATGACGTCAAGGATAAAGTCCCAACACTTAGTGTGAATCCAGAGTTTACTGAACCATGTGCCGGCCCTAAAAGTCATCTAGAATGCAAACTACCAGGTTTTCCACAATCCACCAAGCCAAACTTCAAGAAGCTTGCTCTTTCCATTCCAGGCTGGCTGATTTCCGCTTTTGCCATCTATATGGGCGCTCCGTTTTGGTTTGAAATTCTCGGCAAGTTAGTTCAAGTCAGATCCATCGGCAAAACCGCTAAAAGTCCCTGAGGATTCGAATTGCTACCGCGCTTGCATTGAAAACAGTGGCGCTAGGTTTCTGGATTAGGTGGGCCCAGCAGATATGTAGCGAAGATATCCGGCAGGGGAGTCGATCGAAAGACTGGGCAGCTTGCTTGGTGATTGACATTGCGGATCGCTTAAGTGATCCGATTCGCGTAAATAAAAATGTCAGCCCAGGAAGAGGGATCTGGTATTTGGTTGAATTGCAGTAGCCTTATACTTTAAGGCTTTAATTCGATGGATGAGACAAGCTTAACCTATCTGCGAGTTGCCCAAGACTATCTCGCGGATAACCAGCCGTTGGTGCCTAGACCAGGAAATGGCCTAGAGAAAGCAAGGTGCAACCGACTTGGGAGCACGCAAAAGAACTGTATGAACAATTCAAAAGCAAAGACGACTCAATGGGCCTTTTGACTGCGAGAAGGAGGCTAGCATTTATCTACCAGCGAGCGAACGAGCTCGAAATCGACTTAGCCTGAATCTACGTCTTGGCTCTGACTTACGTGGTGAGCCCGGAAAAATGTTTCAGACGAAAAGGAAAGAAGGCGGCAGCAAGGCCAACTCCGCATAGCCTGCTTCGCGCGCCAGAGTCTTTGCCATGGAGTCTTCCATTCGGCGGAGTCCACCATAGTGGAAAAAAACTTCCCCGGCCAGGCCGAGCTTGCGGTTTAGCTCCACCATTGCCACGATGTCCGCAGCCGGAAGATCCCTGCCGTTGGCCGTGAAGGTGATCCCGGGAGCCAGCCTAGCTCGCAAGGAAGGCGACCATCCCCTCACCATGATTTCAAGATCCCTCTTGTAGGCCGCCGCATCAGAACGGTAGAGCTGGGGATGTAGGAAATCCACAAGCCCTTCGCGCATCCAGCGATCGGAATCCTGCATCAGTTCTCGTCGGCCCGTGGGGAAGGGAGTTGGGGCCATGGAAACCAGGCAGCCAGGCTTGGCCTGCTTGACCGTGCGACAGATGCGGCCGAGATAGTCGGTCATGCGATCCGAACGGTATTTCACCCAACCTTCGTCTCGATCGTCCGCAGGTGGATCGATCCCCTTGGCAGACCGGTACTCCGAAAGGCTGAGGGGATCATGGCCGGCGTTGAAGGGCATGGCCGGCCAGTGGTCGTCCCCCTGGATGCCCTGCGCGTTATAGGACACAATCACTTCCACCACCAAATCCAGCAGAAACTGCTGCACCTCGGGATGGAGTGAATTCATCCAAACCAACGGACCGTGCCGCACCAGAGCGCCTGAGCGATCAAGAGCGGCCCAGGCCGGCTTAGCCCTGAGGATCGGCCCTCCATCGGCATTGGGAGAACTGGCAAAGCCGTATTCAAACCAGGGAAGTACGGCCATCCCGCGGCTTTTCCCTTCACGCATGATTGCTTCAAGGGGATCGAAACCGCCGTACTGGGGATCCTGAACCGAAAAACCATGGCGTTCCATCACCCTGCTGGGGAAAGCCGTCAACCCCCGATTCCAGACAGCTGGGAATACTGCGTTGAAACCATGTTCCTGGAGGAAGTCAAGGGCTTCAGCAATACCGGCTGGCGTCTTCAACACCGAACTGTGGCTGCCATCAGGGATCCACGCTCCCCTCAACTGCACCGCTGGGCGGATCTCAGCGACGTAGGCCGCCGCAACAAAGCCGGTTTCTGCCCCGATCGCTATGCGATGCCAACTGTCCCTCGTTGCGCCGTCGAAAAGGTATGTACCACCAGATACGGTGTCGAGCACTGAGACCCGGGTTCCCTTGGGGAGGATCCGCAGAAGCGGACCCTCAGGGCTTGGTGTGTTCCTCATATTGAGGGAACTGGCCATCACCTCACCTAATGGCATCGTTGCTTTTGCTGAGTGCAATGAGCCTAATCGAAGCGGTACTCATCTGCTTAAATGCACAGCGACACGAGACGACCAGGGAAAGGCTTTTTGCCGACGATGTGTGCCCTGGATTCTCAATATGCCATATCTGCAAGTTTCGCTCTTTTTCATGGGAGCCGTAGGGGTTCATCCTGAAGTCGTCCGGCCCAAACCAGACGCAGACTTGTAAAGAAATATAAAGAAATGAAAGCAGCTTCTAGCTCTTTGCACGACTTACTTCTTAAGATTCTATTTGTAATTAGCGAGGATTCCCCGAATGGCTATCGACGAAACAAATGAGTGGATATGCTCAGCCGTGGACGTGGAAGGCGGGATCCGCCCTGGTTCGAAAATCAAGCCAGTGATGAGGGGGATGGCAGCAAAAGACTTACGATGGGACAAAGGTAAAACACTAAAGATCTTTTTTGTTAATGGCGACCAGGACCAGCATCAAAAATTTATGGTTATCGCCAACCTCTGGATCATTGATGGCGTTTCGCTCAAACTCGAAACAACAAATGATAAAAAGGAGTCGCATATTCGTGTATGGATTGGCCTTTCCCCAAATCCACAACCAGGAAAGCCACCAATACCCTTAAACAATTCACTGATTGGAACACAACATCAAGATTATAGAGATCAGGTGACTCTTAGGGTTGCTAATGTGACTGATCCAAGTATCGTTCTTCACGAATTTGGACACGCACTCGGCCTTGTGCACGAGCATTTTCATGCAGATTTCCCGTACAGCTGGAACCGGAATGCTGTTTATGAGGATCTAAAGAAACAAGGAGGGCCGTGGGTTGAGACAGCCTACATTGATAGGCACGTATTCCATGAAGATCCAGCAGGGAAACTTCCTGCGGATGATGAGATAAAACCATTTGACCCATCGTCGGTGATGAATTACACAATTCCTTCGAACTGGACAGTTGAGAAAAAGGGATTAATGCCTGCTAAAGAATTATCCAGCGGCGACAAGGCCACGATACTCGAGCTCTATCGAGCATAACCCTTCACCTCCGCGAGCAGCGCCTTGGCCGCCTCAACTTCGGCAGGGTCCGTCTGCTCTACCCGTTCAATATAGCTCGGCAAAACAAAATCAAGTTGGTCACATACGGATCCCCATTGACGTGGATCATTTGCCCTTTGATGTAAATGCGCGTATTCATCCTTAATGGCGGGCAGGCTCATGGCAAGGCTTCGCTTCGCCAGAGCTTCGTAGAGCTTCAGCTCGGCAACACCGATCTCACTCCAAAAATCCGGATCGTTTAGTCGCTTTTGCTCCAGTATCTGGCGTAGGCTGACAAGGTGTGAGGCATTAAAGCCAGGCCAGGCGATATCTCCAGCGTGAAGTACACACTCAGCGGCCATTTGATTGAGAGCTGGATAAAAAACATCGGATGATTTCCCTTCGGAACCAATTTTTTCAGACTTCCCGTACCACTCGCTCATCGCCGTGAGGGCCTTGGTCTCGGCAGCCCTGTCGCCTGCCTTCCGCTCCAGCATCGCGAGCCGTTTCTGAGCCGATCCGCACAGGCTGAGTCGCTCCATCGTGTCGCCGCCGATCGTGATCAACTGCTGCAAAGCTTCCATGCCACGCTGGATCACGGCACGCGATTGCTGCAGCTTTAGCTGGAACTGCGCTGCCGCATTAGCAGGGGTTTCCTGACCTGGGGTTGCGCCTTCGGCTTCATCAAGCTGCCGTCCGGCCTCATCTACTTGACGCCATGCCTGGCGCACCCGCAAATTGGCCAGTTGCTCATAACTCTTGAGCGAAGCACCGCCATCCTCTGCTTTTAGTGCGCGTTCGTACCAGGCAATCGCCTTGCCTGTATCCTTGGCCGCATCCCAGGCCATGCCGAAGCATCGGGCCACCTCGCCCTGGCTCCCCCATAGGGATTCAAAGCTCTTCTCCAGATCCTGGAGCTGCTGCCGCAGTTCCTTCCCCAGGTCGTTTCCCTTATTTTTTTCCGCCGTATTTGGAACATGACCTGTTGTTGCTTTGATTGTCAGTGATTCCAGCGCCAGGGTGAGGGAGGAAGGCGATACCACAGAAGCGTATTGGTTGGCATTCTGGGGCTGGGGGTTTTGGGCATCGGTCCCTTCCGCCTGAAATACCCAGTCGGGGTCGCCGTAGCACTGGTAGGCGGCCCAGGTGTTGATGTCGGGGGACCTCAGCCAGGCAGCCTTGCGTGCTATAGCGACGGCATCGATGAACCGCTGGCCATTAAGCAACGCTGCATAGAACTGCTGGGCAAAGGTCTCCGCCGCATCATCTGCCACAGCCCAGCCGGCGGCCACCACGCAGCGCACACCGTTGTGAATCAGTTGCTCGGCCAGGCTGGCAGCAAACTTGGCACGGTTGTAAGGCTTGGCCATGAGGCGTTCCGGAGCACTGGCGGCCAGGTGACAACAATTCACGAACACGAGCTCCGGCACCACCCGCATGGTGTGGATTTCGCGCGGGCCCAAATACAGGCCATTGGATAGAACCACACCACGTGGATCACCGTGCTCGGGCAACAGTCCGTGGCCGCTGATATGCACAATGCGCCAGTCGCGGTCCATCAGGGTGTTGATCACCTTTACGGCATCCGGTCCAGGCCCCTCGTTTGCTTCGGGGCTGATCAGGGTCACGACACGATCGACACCCAGCACTTCCTGGAGTTTGTCGCGCACCGCACGGGCTTCCTTTCGGGCAGCAGGGAGCCTGGGCAAGTCTGGGTTGTCGCAGAGCGGCTCACCGATAACTAGCGCCTGGCTGGAACGGCTGGCGTCCCTGGGCCGTTGGCGGAATTCTGCCAGTTGCAGCTTGCGGAGGAGCTTGGTGCGAATCGCCCAAGGAACGTGGTTTGGATCAAGGTGTGATCCCCCCTCGTAATCGAGCATCTCCCAGGGGATGGGTGCTGTGCCCTGATCCAGCTCAAGCACCATGGCCGAGGTGCCCCCCAGGGCGGGCTCCAACTCCACAGGAACCAGCAGCTTGAACAGGCTGCGACAGATCTGATAGTCGTTGCAGTCTTCGTTGCTGGCGTTAGCAACCAACTGCTCCACCAGGTGCCTCTGGGAACTCTGGGCGTGCATCTCGGTGCGTGCCCGATGGGTGTCCATGGTGTAGCGGATCACGCTGGAGCTGCTGTCCGTCCCAGCTTCGTTATCGGTAAGCGCACTGATGAAGTCGTAGCCGGCCCCCCTGTAGCCCCAATCAAGTGGCCGCCGCTCCCCGCGTTGTCCTGCGCTTACGACGGGATTGATTTGGAAATCGTGAGGCTGGGCCTCCGCCAGCGCCTTCAAGGCGTTCAGCGCCAAGCTGGCCCGATCTAAGTATACCTCCACAACTTGGAGAGTTTCCACACAGGGCCAGCGGTCCTGTTTCTGTTTACGCAGCAGTTTGTTGGCGTCGCGCACACCTTGGGCGATGAGTTGGGCAGCTTGGCCGGCATCGATCCCCGAACCGCCACTGCCGAGCAATGTGGTCGCCAACTCAAATTGGCGCTCTCCCCCCTCAAGTCGCTCCATGCGTCGCTGTGCCACTGCCACCACCGCCATTTGCACCGAATAGGAGAGGTTGGCCGCGGAAAGCTTGCCCTCCTCCCCCAGACCCACGACAATCACGGATTCTGGTTTTGGTGGCTGGAGCGGATTGACTCTGCCGATGCCGGTGTTGATAAACACCTGATGACTGCCAGGCCGATCTGGATAGCAGCCCATGGCCAGGGCTTCCCCCATGGTTCCCCCGATCAGTCCATCCACCACGGCTTCTGTGCCCGTAAGGGTGGAGGAGGTGTAATGACCAAGCATCAAGGCGTGGCGCACGAATGAAAGGTTGCCGTTCTGGACTGTGATCGATAGGGCCTCCTGCCTGGGGGCAATCTCCGAACTGCTGGCATCAGGGGAGAGTGCATAGAGATCATCGTCACTGCTGCGCGGCTGGCTGGTGCCACGCTGCCTGGAGGGGCGGCTACGCCGTATGGGTGCCGGGGGCGTTGCCGCCCCATCACCGCGGGTGATGCCGGTTCCCTGGAAGCTGGGCAGCAGGGTGGTTTCTCCTTTTTCCAGCAGTTCCCCGAAGGCTTTGAAGGCCCCCTTCGCGGCAGGAAGCCTGCCGTGGTCGCAATCGAGTTTCCAGGTGCGAACTCCCGGCAGCATGGCGCTGTCGTAGGAAACTCTGCCGTCGCCGCTGTCGGGAGCATCCAGGTATTCCAATCCATCGGCGCCGGTTTCGTAGCCGTCGGTGGTGAAAGCGGCCGAACCCACCACAAGCGCCAGCTTGTCCTGCCACAGCGGCAGGTCATTGTCACGTTGCTTACGCAGCTTCTCCCAGAAGCGCACCGCCTGGGCGAGCACCGCGTCGTCCGGCACGCCCCAAAGGAAGCCCTCAAGCTGGCGTCGATCCTGGTGCCACCAGCTGCAAGCCTTCACCTGGTTCAGATCGTTCTCGGCCAGTTGCTGCCAGCCCGCACGGGTGTTCAGGGGCAGGGAACTGTCGAGCAGCCCGGCCTGCAACTGCAGAAACCCGGGGAAGCGGGCCATCGAAGCGCGGGCTGAGTGTTCTTGAAAGGGGGCTCCTACCCCCGTGAGCGTGTTGCCGAAGCTGTCGTCGCCAGAGAGCACCTGCATCGGGGCCCACGATCCAGCATTCGGCGTGCCCAGCATCAGGAGGCGGGCACCCTGGCGTTTCATCATGCGATCCCAGATAGGGCCGCACTCAATCTGCAGAGCGCGAGCTAACAGGCCTCCCATCGAGTGGGCCAGGAGGCGGACAGGCTGGCCGCTTTGCTCCCGTGCCGCAAGGGCTGCCTCCACCTCCGTACCGAGTCTCCGTGCTTCGTTCTCGATCGGTTGGCGCCAGTCGTAGCTAAACGGAATCACTTCATAGCTCTCTGCCAGGTAATCCAAAAGGCCGTCGTAGGTGCTGCCGATCGGGCCATCGGCTACGACGGTTCGATTGCCGTCGGGGTAGTCCAATTGAGCGAAGCCGTTGAGGAGACGCCAGCTGAGCCAGATTCGCTTGCCGTTTACCCGCAGGTGGCTGCCAAGGATCCCCGGCAGCACGATCACAGCAGGCTTCTCAGCCACAGGCCGGCCATCGTTCGTGCCGCGCCGAACTCCACGCAGGCCATCGCTGGTTTCACCGGCGTAGGAGAGGGGCCCGATCACCCGCCATCCGGTGGGACTTGCCTGGATCAAACCGTTGACAATCGCTGCGGCAGTGCGCTCATTGGTGAAGTAGTTGAAATGGCTGGAGCCACCACTGCGATCGAGCACGAAGCTGGCTCCCGCTGCCCGCGGCGCACCGCCATACATCGATCGGGTCTGGACGACCAGATCGTTGTCGGTCCAGAAAAAGGCATCGGCCATCAGGGTCTTGGCCCAGGAACGGACGCTGTCGCCCTGCAGGTCCCCAGCCACGACGAGCAGCTCGCCCTGGACCTCCTGTTCGGCGGCATGGAGCCATTTCACCAGAGGGCTGTCGGGTGCCATCACGGCGAGCCCGGGAAGGGTGGTGGGGTCGGTGCGCTCACGGGCCACCCCACCGAGGAAATCCACCAGTTCCGGCAGCACCGGCAGCCCGGCCAGCGTGAGCGCCCAGCGGAGCACCGAGACGTAGGCATCCAGGCGTTGGCTGGCCAGCAGGGTGCCGCGCGCTGGGCAAGCCACCCGAACCGTTCGCTCCACGCGGATGCGCCTTTCCTGCATCAGTGCGATCAGCTCCTCCAGCAAATGCCGCTGGGGCCGCCAGTGCTCTGCGCTGAAGAGTTCCTTCCCGGCGGCGTCTAGCGTCTGCAGAGCTGCTGCCCGCGAAAGCACCTCCGCCACCAGCCCACCGCGAGAATGGGTGACCAAATGCAGGACGGTGCCGGCAGGGCAGGCTCGCGCCAGGGTGAGGGCGTTCTCAATCGGTGTGCTTCCGAGGGTGGCGTGGTCGAGCGCATACACCCGGTCGCCATAGTGGCGGAACAAGGAGGCCACTTGTTCGGGGTGGCGGGTCCAGAGATTGGCAAAGCCGCTCTCGCTCGTGGTGGAAAACGTGCCATGCACGAACACCAGCGAGGCTGCTCCCGCAGGTGCAGGTGGCAGGGTCTCCAAGGGGGGCTGACCCTTCAAGGGTGTCAGGGCCTCAGGCCGCAACGCATAGACCGCTTCGTGCACGCGGCCGTCAATGCGGCGGGCCAGTTCCTCGGCAACCATCTCCTGAGCCCGGCCCTTGAGGCCAATGACATCAATCACCTTGAGCACCACGTCGCCGATTAAGCCACGGGTGGCACCGGGGCTGACGTCAGAGGCGTTCTCCAGGCCATGCCACTGCAGCCTGGGGGAGACCTCCACTTCCTGAGGCCCAACTTCAAGCTCGGTGGCCTCTCCGGAGCCTCGGCTGACACCCCTTTGCTTCGCTGACTGTGCCATCAGGAGATCGCGGGCCGTGGTGGGGTGGAGCACCAGGGATGGGCCGTTTTCGATTTGCAACACCACCACGTCTTCCCCAGGCCGGGCGGTGACACGGTGAGCTTCCCCCCCGGCCCTTCGAATACCCACCTGGACTGATGCCCTCAGGTCGCCTTCAAGCCCCATTGGCAAAAGCAGGCGGCTGGCCTCACCTCCACCTCTGGAGACAATGTCGCGGCGTGTTCCGGGGATGATAAAGGTGATTGGGCTATCGGGAACTTGCACGGCAGTTGCGGTAGCAGGTTAGGTGGTTGCAGCCTGGAATGCCAGGAGATGCAAGGAGGAATTCCGATAGATCACTTTACATCCAAGCCGCTTCGCGTTAACGTTCATGTTCTCAGTCAATACCTTCCTTGCCGAGAGGCAGCAAGGCTTTGCTAAGGCGAAAACCCCGTCGCGAACATCATCAACATTTACGCCTAGATCATTCCAGCACGATAATGAGCTAAGCACCAAGTGTAAAGTACCATTTTTGGGTATCGTTAGTCCAAAGTCTCTTCTCCTGTCATGGCCCGCGTCTTCCTTTCCCATTCCAGCCTCGACAACGCCTCCGCCGACCGCATGAAGGATTGGCTGGATAAACAAGATTTTCAGGCCTTTCTCGACTTCGATAAGGACGACGGCATACAGCCAGGGGCGGACTGGGAGAAGACCCTCTACCGCGAAATCGAGCAGTCCCAGGCGCTGCTGATCCTCTTGAGCACGAACTGGGATAATTCCAAGTGGTGTTTCGCCGAGTTCATCACGGCCAGGGCCCTCGGCAAGACGATCTTCCAGGTGGTCGATAGCGACAACCCTTGGCCCTGTCCGAGCGACGATGGCTACCCGGGCAAGATCCCCGCTGGGGACCTGCAGTTTCTTGATCTGCGACAGGACCGAGAAGCGGGCTTTGAGCAGCTCAGGAAGAAGCTGAACGACATCGCGCTTTCCGAGCAGGGTGGCTTCTCCTGGGATAAAACCCGAGCGCCCTATCCGGGCCTGATGGCTTTCGAGGAGGAAGACGCTCCCATCTACTTCGGCCGTGATGACGAGATTCGCCATCTGATCGAGCGGCTCAGAGCCCGTCGCACCCTGGGTGGGGCCCGCCTGCTGGTGCTGCTCGGGGCCTCGGGGTCCGGCAAGTCGTCGCTGCTGCGGGCCGGGGTGCTGCCCAGGCTGCGGCGTTCCGGGCGGGAGTGGTTGGTGGTGCCACCATTCCGGCCCCAGAGCAAACCGTGTCAGGAACTGGCGCAGGCTCTGGCCCTCGCCGCTGGTCGCGGTTCCGACTGGAAAGATTTTGACGACAAGCTGCAGAACGGCGTCAATTCCAAAGATACAGAAGAACTGCCGAGGGTGCTGAAAGAGATCGCAGGAGATCTACGCATGGCGGCGAAGCGGAACGAGGCGCAGATCCTGTTGACGATCGATCAGGGCGAGGAGCTGTTCGGTGGGCTGGAGCAACAAGAGGCCAACCGCTTCTTCCGGATTCTCACGGCGGCCATGGCCGCCGATCTGCCGTTCATGGCGGTGATGACCCTGCGCTCGGAATTCCTCGGCCGGCTGCAGGCGGCCGAGAAGGACGGCCTCACAGCCCGCTTCGAGGAGGTGTCGCTGGCGCCGATGCCGATGGCGCGGATCCCGGAGATCATCACGGGGCCCGCCAAGGTGGCGGGCCTGGAGGTGGAGGAGGACTTCGTGAAGGAAGCCGTAATGCATGCCAAAACCGAGGATGCCCTGCCGCTGCTGGCCTTCACGCTGTCGGATCTCTACAAGCGTTTTGGCCGTGATGACCGTCTCACCAAGGATGAGTATCTGAGCATGGGCAATGGCATGGTCGGTGACAAAGACTATCTCTCGCCGCTGGAAAACTCCGTACGGCGCCGGGCCGATGAGGTGCTTGCCGAGATGCAACCCACGGAGGAGGAGAAGAAAGCCCTGCGCGATGCCTTCGTGAGTGAGATGGTGCACCTAGAGCAGGACAACAGCAACTACGTGCGGCTCCCGGCGCGATGGGAGAAGCTGCCGGAAAAAGCAAAGCCGCTGCTGGAGCAATTGATTAACGCCCGCTTGCTGACCAGCCGCGATGAGGAGGGCTACCGCATGGTGGAGGTGGCCCATGAAGCGTTGCTGCGCAAGTGGCCGCTGCTGCGGGGCTGGTTGGATGAAAATCGGGAATTCATTATCGGCAAAGGGCAACTGCATCAGGATTTCCTGGATTGGCAAAAAGCCCCTGCGAGCGAAAAAAACACCGCCCTACTCACGGGTCTCAAGCTCCAACGCGCCAAGGCGTGGCTCGCGGAGCGGCCGCAGCAGCTCAGCGACGATCTGCGAGGCTTCGTGCAGGCCAGCAGCGATCTGGCCGAAACCCAGCAACAAAAGGAGCGCCGGAATCGCCGACGAGTGATCGGTGGACTCAGCGGGCTGAGCGCCTTGGCCTTGGCTGGCGCCGGCATTGCCTGGTGGCGCGAGGGAGCAGCTCGAGCCGCCCAGGTTGAGCAATACGCAGCCAACCATCGCGCTCTGCTCACCTCCAATCCACTGGAGAGTGTGGTGAATGGCCTGGCGGCAGTCAATGCTCTGCGCTCGAACCCCGGGGCTGCTCTCCAACTGAGCTACACGCTCGAACAGGCGATCCTAAATAATTTAGAACGTCAAGCTATCACCACCGGCCAGGGAAGGGTGTTGTCGCTGGTGGCCCTCCCCAATGGCGAGTTGGTAAGCGGTGGGGATGACAGCACCCTGATGCGCTGGGGCAATGACGGCAAACCTATAGCCACCACACGGTCCGGCCAGGGAGCGGTGGGCTCGCTGGTGGCGCTGCCCAATGGCGAGCTGGCCAGTGCTGGGTTTGACGACAGCATCAAGCGCTGGGGCAAGGAAGGCAAACGTGTGGCCACCATCACCACAGGCCAGGGCCGGGTGCTGTCGCTGGTGGCGCTGCCCAATGGCGAGCTGGCCAGTGCTGGGTCTGACGGCAGCATCAAGCGCTGGGGCAAGGACGGCAAACCCGTGGCCACCATCCCCACCGGCCAACGACGTGTGGACTCGCTGGTGGCGCTGCCCAATGGCGAGCTGGTCAGCGCTGGGAGGGGCATGATGAGCGACAGCAACACCACCATCAAGCGTTGGGGCAAGGACGGCAAACTCGTGGGCACCATCGCCACCGACCAACGTCGTGTGGATTCTCTGGTGGCGCTGCCCAATGGCGAGCTGGCCAGCGGTGGGTTTGACGGCAGTATCAAGCGCTGGGCCAAGGACGGCAAACAGATCGGCCGCACCATCCCCACCGGCCAGGGACGGGTGTTGTCGCTGGTGGAGCTGCCTAATGGCGTGCTGGCCAGTGTTGGGGGGGACATGAACAGCGACAGCAACACCACCATCAAGCGCTGGGGCAAGGACGGCAAACAGATCGGCCGCACCATCACCACCGTCCAGGGCCATGTGTTCTCGCTGGTGGTACTGCCCAAAGGCGAGCTGGCCAGTGCTGGGTCTGACGGCAGCGTCAAGCGCTGGGGCCAGGACGGCAAACCCGTGGCCACCATCACCACAGACCAGCGCAGTGTGAACTCGCTGGTGGAACTGCCCAATGGCGAGCTGGCCAGTGCTGGGGATGATGGCAGCGTCAAGCGCTGGGACAAGGACGGCAAACTGATCGGCCGCACCATCCCCACCGGCCAGGGCGCGGTGTACTCCCTGGCGGCTCTGCCCAATGGCGAGCTGGCCAGCGGTGGGAGGAACAGCAGCATCAAGCGCTGGGGCAAGGACGGCAAACAGATCGGCCGCACCATCCCCACCGACCAGGGCATGGTGTTCTCGCTGGTGGCGCTGCCCAATGGCGAGCTGGCCAGCGGTGGGAGGAACAGCAGCATCAAGCGCTGGGGCAAGGACGGCAAACAGATCGGCCGCACCATCACCTCCGACCAGGGCCAAATTTTGAAGCTGGTGGTCCTGCCCAATGGCGAGCTGGCCAGCGTTGGGGATGACGGCAGCGTCAAGCGCTGGGACAAGGATGGCACACCCATGCGCACCATCACCACCACCACCCGCCAGGGCAATGTGATCTCGCTGGTGGCGCTGCCCAATGGGGAGCTGCTCACCGGTGGGGGTGACAGCTTCTTGAAGCGCTGGAGCAAGGATGGCGAAAAGATCGGCCGCACCATCACCACCGGCCAGAGCCAAGTGTGGTCGCTGGTGGCGCTGCCCAATGGCGAGCAGGCCAGCGGTGGCTCCGACGGTAGCGTCAAGATTTGGGGCAAGGACGGCAAACCTATGGGCACCATCACCACCGGCCAGGGCAGTGTGTTGTCACTGGTGGCGCTGCCAAATGGCGAGCTGGGCAGTAGTGGAAAGGACGGTAGCGTGAAGCGCTGGTCTCTCGAAGCCGTCGCAAAACGCGCTTGCCTTGATCTTCGAGACCATCCAGCTCTTCTTAAGCCCCAGACGCCTCCTCAGTGGGCGGCTAAGGAAAACTGTGGTCGACTTGGTCTACTTAACAAAAAATGATTAATTAGTAACATAATAATGAATAAGATGGGCCGGGATTTGCTTGCATGAACCATTATTCTGGGCCCTCGACTCAAGGGCTGACGACTGGCTGGGCGAGACAGAGCAGCCGAACAAGGGGGAGTGCGCCATGCTCTAGCCGCGTTGAGTGTTTGCGCAGCTGCAGGGGCGCCTCTCTGCCTCAGCCGCCCATCTCCTTTAGGTAGGCAGTAGCGCCAAGCTCCTGCAGCCGCTGGTCCTTAGCCACCACCTGATCGTGCAGTTCCCGGGCGTAGGCGGCCAGGCGATCGGCCAGGGCCCCATCGGCCGTGGCCAGGATTCGCACCGCCAGCAGGCCGGCATTGAGGCCGCCGCCGATCGCCACCGTGGCCACCGGGATGCCGCCGGGCATCTGCACGATCGAATGAAGCGAATC
>Ga0315905_10001424_pt1 | contig 25643 bp, 22 predicted proteins | sample LakEriMetagenome_5_FD_203522 | JGI IMG/M metagenome (GOLD analysis project Ga0315905, IMG submission 203522) | Freshwater fungal communities from buoy surface, Lake Erie, Ohio, United States - Buoy 4 MA121 | ecosystem: Environmental > Aquatic > Freshwater > Lake | place: USA: Lake Erie, Ohio...
TTCAAGTTCGAATTGGAGGAGGAATGCTAAGCAAAAATACGGTTAAGTTTATAAAATCCTTACATCAAAAAAAATACCGAGTTGAGTCGGGTAAATTCTTTGTGGAAGGTGAGAAAAGTGTGCTGGAAGTACTTCAGTCCAGTTTCACGGTAGATTTACTGCTTGTTACTCAAGAATTTGCCACGAAACATGCCAAAGTATTGGCTGGTGTACAAGCGGAACTTGAGTATGTAACAGCCAATCAGCTCGAGCAGGTTGGACAGTACCAAAGCAATGATGCTGCCTTGGCAGTAGTTCAAATGAAGCCAAACCAAGCTTTTACACCCGTAAAAGGAGAGCTTATCCTTGCCTTGGATGAGGTGAGGGATCCGGGCAACTTGGGTACAATCATTCGGATTGCCGATTGGTATGGCATCAAAAAATTAATTTTTTCTTCGCACACCGCTGAATTTTACAATCCCAAAGTGATTCAATCTTCCATGGGTTCGTTTACACGAGTTCAGTTTTATTATGGTGATCTAATCCAAGCGTTTCAAGAGTGGAAGCTACCCGTATATGGCGCTTTTCTGGAGGGAGAATCTATCCATCAACTTACAAATCCAACTCCTGGAGTTCTTTTACTTGGGAATGAGTCCCAAGGAATTTCAAAAGAGGTGGAAAAGTGGGTGAGTAGTAAGATTACCATTCCAAGCTTTGGAAATGCAGAGTCGCTCAATGTTGCAATAGCTACAGCGATTTTTTGTGATAATTTCAAACGGCTTGTCCACCCATGAAAGCCAAGTTAAGCGCATCCCTGGCTCGTGTTGGCCTCAATGGATTTTTACTTGGAATCTTTGTGGCAATCGGATTGGCGGCGATCCTTCCAGAGCTGGGTTCAACGGAGTCTACTATTCCCTGGAAGCCATTCATTCAAGTGGGCATTGCCTTGCTCTTCTTTTTTTATGGGTTAAAGCTTGATCCAGCTCAACTCCGTTCGGGCCTCAGCAATTGGAGACTTCATGTGTTAATTCAGGTGACCACGTTTTTGGGATTTCCATTGCTGGTGTTTTCGCTGGTCCAATTAGTTCCAGGACTACTAGATCCAAATTTTGCGCTAGGCATCAGCTACTTAGGAGCTCTACCGTCCACAGTCAGTGCTGCGGTAGTATTGGTATCCATTTCTGGGGGAAATGTGCCTGCTGCGATATTCAATGCCAGTATATCCAGTCTTTTGGGAGTGGTGATGACTCCATTTTGGATGGGAATTGCTGGGGGAGAGGTTGCTGGTGAACTTGATCTTTGGGCTTCCATCGTTGATCTATCGATCAAAGTAGTGCTTCCCGTAATTTTGGGATTAGTTATGCATCGCTATTTGTTTCCCAAAATCAAGCCCTATTTGAGTCGCTTGAAATATTTAGATCAGACGGTGATTCTTTCCATCGTCTTCACCACCTTTTCTGAATCCTTCTCCCAACGTCTTTTTGCTTCCTTCTCCTGGTTAAGCTTGGGAGGATTGTCGCTAGTGATGCTTTTTATTTTGCTCCTAGTCGTAGGGATCCTCTTTTTGCTAGTTAAGGCATTGTCTTTTTCAAAAGAAGATCAGATTGCAGCAATCTTTTGTGGTTCTACCAAATCCTTGGTACATGGAGTCGCAATTGGAAAGGTATTGTTTCCAAGCGCTGCAATTTTTGGCTTGGTTTTGCTTCCTGTAATGCTATATCATTTGCAGCAATTGATCCTGGGAAGTTTATTGGCTAGACGCTTTGAAAAAAATAAGCCCTGAATTAATTCAGGGCTCGTTTCGATTAGATGTATTTTCCGGCAAGTTCACCCACCAATTCTCGATAGGCTAAGTCAGCATCTTCTTTGGATTTTCCTTTTAGGGTTAGCCAAGCGTTGTATTTGGCGGCCGCCTTAAAATCAAATCCTCCTGGTCTTTCCTCCTCATTGTCCCCTTCAGTAGCTTGCTTGTACAAGCCATACAAGCGGAGAAGTTCTTCGTTGGATGGGCGGGAAGTGAATTTTTGGGTGAGGGCTACTGCCTCTTCAAGCGTTTGTGGTGTCATCGATTCTTAGGAGCTAAAGCTTTGAATTTGTTTTTATACGAATAAAAAAAGCGCCTTTTTTCTTGTTAGCTAGATGGACAAACTAAAGAAAAAAGGCGCTAATGAATAATTCTATGATTTAACGATTTGGCATCGCTACGTAATCTCTTTCTGTAGCGCCAGTATACACTTGTCTTGGTCTGCTGATAGGCTCACCTTTTTGAATCATTTCTTTCCACTGAGCGATCCAGCCAGGTAGACGGCCCAAGGCAAACATCACAGTAAACATATCCGTAGGAATTCCGAGTGCTCTGTAGATGATGCCGGAATAGAAATCTACGTTGGGATACAACTTCCGTTCAACAAAATAAGGATCGTTCAGGGCTGCATATTCAAGCTCCTTCGCGATATCCAAAACTGGGTCTTTTATACCAAGCTTGGCCAGTACGTCGTCCGCAGCCTTTTTGATGATGGTTGCTCTTGGATCGAAGTTTTTGTACACGCGGTGACCAAATCCCATCAATCGGAAGGGATCGTTTTTGTCTTTTGCTTTATCCAGGTATTTTTTAGCGTTTCCTCCATCGGCTTTAATCGCTTCAAGCATTTCAATCACCGACTGGTTGGCACCGCCATGTAGTGGTCCCCAAAGTGCATTGATACCAGCAGAAATAGAGGCATATATAGGTCCTTGGGAGGAACCTACCATGCGAACGGTAGAAGTAGAGCAGTTTTGCTCGTGGTCTGCATGAAGAATCAAGAGCACGTCTAGGGCTTTGGCAACTACTGGATCTACTTGATAACGCTCTGCAGGGAGTGCAAACATCATTTTCAAGAAATTGGAACAGTAATCAAGTGAGTTGTCTGGATAGTTCACTGGATGTCCCATCTTATTTTTATACGCCCAAGCCGCAAAGGTTGGCATTTTGGCGAGCAGGCGAACCATACTCAAATTGACTTCTTCTGGCGTGCTATTTGGATTTAGGGAATCCGGGTAAAAAGCAGATAAAGAACAGATTAAAGAGGAAAGTACACCCATCGGGTGTGCATTGGAGGGAAAGCCGTCCAAAATCTTTTTGATGTCCTCGTGAACTAGAGTATGGTAAGTGATCTGCTTTGTGAAATCTTCAAATTGAGCTTGTGTAGGTAATTCACTATGGATAAGGAGGTAAGCTACTTCCATGAAGCTAGATTTCTCAGCAAGATCTTCGATTCGGTAACCTCTGTATCGAAGGATGCCTTCTTCTCCATCCAAAAATGTGATCGAACTAGTTGTTGAACCTGTATTTTTGAAGCCAGAGTCAATGGTGATAAGACCGGTATCACTTCTAAGTTTTGCAATGTCAATAGCAGGTTCGTTTTCAGTACCTATGATAACTGGAAATTCAAATTCTTGTCCTTTGTAGAACAGCTTGGCAGAATCAGACATGATGGGTTTGTTTGTAGCTTATTTTTGGATGTATAACTCTAAAATCGGCCTCAAGTTACTAAAATCGGCCATTTTTCAAACATATTAATGTAATGGTAATCTCGAAAGATGTTAAATGGATTGAGTTTCAATTATTTTACTTCTAATCCACTGATTATCAAGGTGTAAATTTATAAACCCTATTTATGGGATGGATAACCTCATTTTTTTGAGCAAACAAAAAAGTCCCGAAGGACTTTTTTAATCGCAAAAATGTTCAAAAACCTCGACCAAGTGGTCCCCAATCATTTTGGCATTTCTACCTTCGATATGGTGTCTCTCAATAAAGTGTACAAGTTCACCGTCCTTAAACAAAGCCATTGCAGGAGAGGAGGGAGGGTAGGGCAAAACCAACTCTCGTACCTTCGCAACTGCGTCGCGGTCATTTCCAGCAAATACAGTAGCAAGTGTAGTGGGCTTTTTGCCAGCTTGCTCAAGGGCCATTCGTACGCCTGGTCTAGCTGCACCAGCAGCACAACCGCATACCGAGTTTACTACTAAGAAGGTAGTTCCTTTATGATCTGGACCCAAGTGGGCCGCTACTTGTTCGGCTGTACGAAACTCTTCGAATCCAACGAGAGACAACTCAGCGCGCATGGGGGCAATTAATTCTTCAGGATACATAATTCTGCGTGTTTATTTTTCGTGTTAAAGAAATCCTAATTCTAATTTGGCTACCTCAGACATCATGTCTTGGGTATAGGGTGGTTCAAAAGTTACTTCCACTTCCACGTGGTTAATTCCTTCGATTTGCTGAATCTTCTCCTTCACTTCTGAAGGAATGAATTCTGCAGATGGGCAATTTGGAGAAGTAAGCGTCATCAAAACGAATACATTGTTTACTGGGTAAACGCTGATTTCATAGATTAATCCCAATTCATACACATCAACAGGGATTTCTGGGTCATATACCAATTTAATGGCTGTAACTACCTTATCCCGGAGGTTGTCAATTTGTATTTTATTTTCAGAACTTTCGTCGACGTTCATGTTAGGCGTTTTGCTTGGTTTGAAAAGCTAGTGCATAGCGCTTCATTTGATTCATCATTGCAGCCAATCCATTGGATCGTTGACTGCCTAAGATATTACCCATTCCAATTCGGGGGATAAAATCTAGGTTCGCTTCCAGAATTTCCTTTGGGCTACGTTCATTCAATACCCGAATGAGCAGCGAAATCAATCCTTTGGTAATGTCCGTATTGCTATCAGCTTTATAAATTACTTTTCCTCCCTGTTCCTCCGCCACTAGCCATACCTTCGATTGGCAGCCTTGGATGATGTATTCGTCCTTACGGAAGTCTTCTGGATAGGGTTCTAAACTTCCACCCAACTCCATGATGTAAAAGATGGTTGATTCTCGGTCTTCACCCAGAATCTCGAATTCGGACACGATTTCATTTTGTATGTCTACTATCGTGCTCATCTATTTTTAAGGCTAGCGATTTTGGAGACTGCCTGCGCAAAGACCTCCACTTCCGCACGTGTATTGTAAACGGCAAAGGAAGCGCGTACAGTTCCCTCTAGTCCCAATCTGCGCATCAATGGCTGTGTACAGTGGTGGCCAGTGCGTACAGCAATACCTTTGGCATCGAGCAGCTGCCCCACATCATAGGGGTGCATGGATTGAATGTTGAAGGAGAAGACGGCGATCTTTTCAGCAGCAGTTCCAACAGGCAGGACTCCTTTGACATCCTGAAGTAATTCTACTGCGTACTGCAGTAAGTCATTCTCATGGTGGTGAATGTTTGCCTTGCCTGTCGATGTAATGAAATCAAGCGCAGGCTTAAATGCGATTACTTCTGAAATACTTGGCGTCCCTGCTTCAAACTTGAAGGGAATGGTATTGTAAGTTGTTTTCTCAAAAGTCACTTCGCGAATCATTTCTCCACCTCCAAGAAATGGAGGCATTTCTTCTAAGAGCTCTCTTTTACCGTACAAAACTCCCAATCCAGTAGGTCCATAGAGTTTGTGCGCAGAAAAAGCAAGAAAATCACAATCCAGGTCCTGAACATCCACCTCCAAGTGAGAAGCAGACTGGGCGCCATCGAGTAAAACCTTTGCTCCAACAGCATGCGCAGCAGCAATGATTGTTTTTACTGGATTGACGGTTCCTAATGCATTGGACGCATGTACGATGCTGACCAATTTTGTTTTGTTGCTGAGTAGCTTTTCGAACTCCTCCAAGATCAGTTCTCCTGAATCTGTAATAGGAATCACTTTAAGTATGGCTCCATTTTGCTCGCAGAGCATCTGCCAAGGTACAATGTTGCTGTGATGCTCCAGGGTAGAAATGAGAATTTCATCTCCTTTTTGAATGAATTTGGACCCGAAGGTTTTGGCTACCAGGTTAATGCTTTCGGTAGTACCTCTGGTAAAAATAATTTCAGCAGTTTCCCGTGCATTGAGTAGGGATCGGACACTTTCTCTAGTTTCCTCATACTGCCGTGTAGCACGATCTGCTAGCGTATGCGCACCTCGGTGGATATTGGAATTGTCCCGCTCGTAGTAATGAGTAAGTGCATCCAGTACCGCCTGTGGTTTTTGAGTGGTCGCAGCATTGTCAAAATAAATCAAGGGATTTCCGTTTACTTCTTGGTGAAGTATTGGAAAAAGGCTCCTGATGGCATTGACTTGGATGGACATGGCTTAGAAATTACTCCCGAGTCGCTCTTGGATTTGGGCTACAATGTAGTTGCGAAGGGAATCATCCTCGATTTTATCAAGGACTTCACCCGCAAAAGCATACAACAACAATCCTCTTGCGGTGATTTTATCAATACCTCTGGCTTGCAAATAGAAAAGGGCTTCCTCGTCCAACTGGCCTACAGTACATCCGTGAGAGCACTTCACATCATCCGCCCAAATCTCAAGTTGAGGTTTGGTATTGATGATGGCGTCCTCAGATAGAAGGATATTGTTGTTTTGCTGGAAGGCATTCGTCTTTTGAGCGATTTGGCGCACGAAAATCTTACCATTGAAGACTCCTCGGCTTTGATCAGCAAGAATGCCTTTGTAAAGTTCATTCGATTCCGCATGAGGAATGGTATGATCTACATTGGTGTGGTTGTCGACATGGGTTTTGCCGTTTAGCAAGTAGATGCCAAACATATTGCCTACAGAATTACTTCCTAACAAGTTAAGCGTCAGGTTATTTCGAACCATGTCGCCCGAAAGGGTGATTTGGGTAGAAGTAAACTGGGAATCTTTTTGGATATCCGTCACCAAGTTGCTCACCTCGATCACTTGGTTGTGCTCTTGTTGGAGACTATTGTAAGTTAGGTCAGCATTGATCCCTCCTTTGATTTCTACTACCTTATTCACAAAGTAGGGGGCATCATCCAAGGAAATATGGTAATCGATGAAGGTTGCTTTGGAAAAATCACCTGCTTCGATCCAAATACGTGGAGAAATTACTTGTCCTCCGTTTGCTTGATGAAATTGGAGTAGTAAAATCGGAGATGCGATTGATTTCTTGGGGTCAATGGATAGATGGAGTCCATTCGTGAAAGTTGCCTGATTTAAGGCGGTGAAAGGATCCTTATCTGGTTTGGCAATGCTTCCCAGGGGGGTATTTTCAATATCAGAAAGTAGATTTACAGTAAGACCTTCCGAATTAGAAGATAGCTGAGGAAGAAAGTATCCGTTTGAAAAAACCAAAACTACTCCCTCAAAATCAGGGAAAATAGCAGATTTGACTTGCTCAGCGCTGATAGTAACCTGCTCTGCGGGGGAGAATTCAGTGATACTGTTCTCCAATTTCTTTGTTATGGGGGTGAATTTGTATTCTTCGGATTTAAGGGCAGGCAATCCTTGCGCATAGAAACTTTCTTTGCCCAATTGGCGCAAAGAGGAAAAGGTAGCGGGTGCTGCTTCAAAAAGACCGAGAACGAATTCAGGTTGGGTCAAGGTAGGCATGACTTTGGAGGTTGGGATCAAACGGTGGCTGTAGAATCAACTTCTTCCTTGATCCAATCGTAGCCTTTTTCTTCGAGTTCGAGGGCCAACTCCTTCGTGCCTGACTTCACGATTCTTCCTTTGTACAATACATGGACAAAGTCTGGAACGATGTAGTCGAGGAGTCGTTGGTAGTGGGTTACCACAATAGTTGCCGTCTTTTCAGATTTCAACTTATTTACTCCATTGGATACTATTCGAAGTGCGTCGATATCGAGGCCAGAGTCAGTTTCATCCAAAATGGAAAGTACAGGCTCAAGCATGGCCATTTGGAAAATTTCATTTCGCTTTTTTTCTCCACCGGAGAAGCCTTCATTTAAGGAGCGACTTAACAATTTTTGATCAATCTCTACCAAGGCCATTTTCTCCTTCATTAGCGAAAGAAACTTGACCGCGTCCAAAGGCTCCTGGCCTCGGTACTCACGTACTTGGTTGAGTGCGGTGCGCAAGAAATTGGTAGTGGACACACCTGGGATTTCAATTGGATACTGAAATGCCAAAAACACGCCTTCACGAGCCCGATCTTCGGGGGAGAGGGGCAGGAGTTCTTTACCCTGGAATAGGACTTCACCTTCGGTAACTTCGTATTCTTCTCTTCCAGCAAGTACGGAGGCTAAGGTAGATTTCCCTGAGCCATTTGGGCCCATGATGGCATGTACTTCGCCTGCTTTCACTTCTAGGTTAATTCCTCTAAGAATAGGAGTGCCTTCAATGGAGGCATGTAGATTTTTAATAGATAGCATGAGCTAGTTTTTTCTAAGGTAAGCGTTTGATTATCGGTGGGTTAACCAACCGAACCCTCAAGGGTAAGTGCTAATAATTTCTGAGCTTCCACCGCAAACTCCATCGGGAGTTGGTTCAGTACTTCTTTGGCATAGCCGTTGACAATCAAGGCTACTGCATCTTCAGTCGCTATTCCGCGCTGGTTGCAATAGAAGATCTGATCCTCACCGATTTTAGAGGTGGTTGCCTCATGTTCCACTTTAGCAGAAGGATTAGCAATGTCGATGTAAGGAAAGGTATGTGCTCCACATTGGTTGCCCATCAGGAGAGAGTCACATTGGGAGAAGTTGCGGGCATTGTGTGCACGCTTCATTACCTGAACCTGTCCTCGGTAGGAATTTTGAGATTTACCTGCAGAGATTCCTTTGGATACAATTCTTGATTTGGTGTTTTTGCCGATGTGGATCATTTTAGTTCCTGTATCGGCCTGCTGGTAGTTGTTGGTCACTGCTACCGAGTAAAATTCACCAATGGAATAATCTCCTTTCAGAATGCAGGAAGGATATTTCCATGTGACGGCCGAACCTGTTTCTACCTGTGTCCAAGAAATCTTGGAGTGGTCACCTGCACAGATTCCTCGCTTGGTTACGAAATTGAAAATCCCTCCTTTTCCGTCTTTATCACCTGGAAACCAGTTTTGAACGGTGGAGTACTTCACTTCGGCATGTGCGCCAGCATAAATTTCTACTACTGCGGCATGCAATTGATTTTCATCACGCTGAGGGGCGGTACAACCTTCCAGGTAGGATACATAAGACGAGTCATCTGCTACAATCAAGGTGCGCTCAAATTGTCCTGTATTTGCGGCATTGATTCGAAAATAGGTGGACAATTCCATTGGGCAGCGTACTCCTTTTGGGATGTAGCAAAAAGATCCGTCTGAAAAAACGGCAGCATTTAACGCAGCATAGTAGTTGTCCGTCATCGGAACAACTGACCCTAAGTACTTCTTCACCAGTTCTGGATGTTCTTTTACTGCTTCGCTGAAGGAGCAAAAAATGATTCCAAGCTTCCCTAATGTTTCCTTAAAGGTGGTAGCTACCGATACGGAATCAAGTACTACGTCAATTGCAATTCCTTGAAGTCTTTTTTGTTCATTGAGTGAGATGCCCAATCTTTCGTAGATGGCAATCAACTCAGGGTCTACTTCATTGATGTTTTTCGGCTTTTTACTTTGCTTGGGAGCAGAGTAGTAACGCAAAGCCTGTAAATCCATCTTTGCATAATGGACATTTGCCCATTCTGGCTCGCTCATCGCTTGCCAAGTTTTATATGCCTTGAGTCTCCATTCAAGCAGCCAACTGGGCTCTTCTTTTTTGGTAGAGATCCAGCGAATAATATCTTCATTTAGGCCCAGTGGGGCCTCATCTGTTTCGAAATTAACAGACCAACCGTGCTCGTATTCTTTTGCGGTTAGGTCTTCTAAAATCTGATTGTCCTTGCTCATGTACTGAGTTGTTTAGACTAATTATATTTTGGTCGTAAAAGTACAACATTCAAACAAAAAAATATGTTCGCTCCACTGTCAAAAAACCAAGAAGATCAGGAGTTGTTTTACGATTGGTTGGCCTAAGGTACTGAATTTTAACGAAATAAGGCAAAAAAAAATGTGAAGAACTTACTTCACATTTTTTTTAAAATTTCGGCAAACAATTTTTTTATTTATTTAGATTTAATCCAAATAGATTTATTTCTCTTTGTCAAAAAATGAGATCGGTCTATTGATACTTTCTTCCAGCACGATTAGGGTTTCAGTACGATCAATGCCGTCCACTTTTTGGATTTTATCCAGCACAAGACGGAGGTGGTTGGTATCTCTGCAGATGATTTTTGCGAAAATAGAATAGTTGCCTGTGGTGTAGTAGGCACTCACTACCTCGGCAATTCCTTTTAACTTCTCGATGACAGTGTCATACAAGGAACTTTTCTCCAGGTAGATCCCCAAGAACGCAGAGATATCATAGCCTAGCTTGGAGAAATCAATGTTCAGGGTAGCGCTCTTTACCACTCCCATGTCCTCCAATTTCTTCATTCGAACATGGACAGTACCTGAGGAAACGAATACTTTTTTAGCTATTTCCGTGTATGGCGTCTTCGCATCTTCGTTGAGTAAAGAAATAATCTTTAGATCAACATTATCGATATCTAAAATTTTGTCCATTTTTCGGGGTGTGATTTAAATGATTTATAATAAAGAACGTCTAAAATTATTGATTGTTTAAAATATTACAAAATTATTTTTTCAATTTGCAATTTTGTATAAAATATATTTCCTTTGGGAATCATTTCTAAAGCCAAATTTAATTTTGGGAATTTGAATAACTAATTCAAAAAATAATAGTCCAACTGAATTAGGCCGAAGATTTGAAATTGAAAAAGAACTTTTAATCTCTAAAGTTATATTTGGGTTTATATTCTGAAAAGGGTCTTGTCTATGACAAGACCTTTTTGTTTTGTAGGAGTTTTGCGCCCATATTTTTTTTGAGCGGCAAGCAATTCTCTCGTTCTCTTCCCTATTTTTAGCTAGTCAACGACCCTGTCCATGAAAAAACAACTCTTCTTTTTACCCGCCCTGTTCCTTTCAACTGCGCTACTAGCACAGGTAAGGCCTTTTGTACCCGAACAAGTTTTTCCAGAGAAAAACACCAAAAGCAAACACTACCTCGTTTCCGGTGAGCGTCACGGGACTTCTTTTTTCAAAAAGTTTGAATTTCCAGAAGTAGAGTATCGTCCAGGCACCACGCTTGACTTTACCAAATACCACACCGTAGATGTCATGTACCATTGGTACGAAACCTGGGCAAATCAATATCCACAGCTGGTAGACCTCTATGTGATCGAAGAATCTTTTGAGGGAAGACCGATCTACCAAATGACGCTTACCAACAAGGCTACTGGAAAAGATACAGACAAGCCAGCAGCGTATTTTGAAGGAGGAAGACACTCCGGAGAAATCACTGCGAGTGAATCGATCTTGTGGTTGACGCAGCATCTTTTAGAGAATTATGGCAAGGATCCTGAGATCACAGCACTACTTGATACCAAGGTGATCTACTTGCGGCCTCAAAATAATCCGGACGGTTCAAACCTGTACTTGTACACTGCTCAGCGCAATCGGAGTACAGTCAAACCTCAAGATACCGATCGAGATGGAATGCTAGACGAAGATCCAGAGGAGGACTTGGATGGAGACGGTATTTTGTATCAAGTACGAAAAAAGGCAGTAACTCCTGAAGATAAAGAAAAGGCAAATTACATTCTTGATCCTAGAGATCCCAAAGGGCGATTGATGAAGCAAACTTTCCCAGGAAAGGGAGAATATCTCATCTACAGTGAAGGCATTGATAACGATGGCGATGGTCGCTACAACGAAGACGGAATTGGTGGATTAGACCTTCACCGCAACTATCCAGAAAACTGGAGGCCAAACACAGGTGGGGACCTCACCGGAAGGGGATATACCCAGTTTGGCGCAGGAGAATATCCACTCAGTGAAATTGAATCTCGCGCTACTGTACTATGGATGTTGAGCCACCCAAATATCTCCGTGGTCAACTCCATGGATACCCGAGTACCGATGCACTTGCGCCCACCGTCCACTTCCAAAAGTGAGGAGCGCATGTACCCACAGGATTTGGCGATTTACAAGGAGATGGATCAGCTTGGACTTTCGTTTACCGCCTACCCTTGGGCTGGCGATGTATACGAAACCTATGCCACTCGCTATAAGGTGAACTCCATGACGGGTGATCCGCTGAAGCCTGAACCACTTTTCGGCCATGGTCCTGACTTCGGATACTTTTACTACGGCAGCATTTGGTATGGGGATGAGCTCTGGAACAATGGAGCGATGAAAGATTACGATAACGATGGCATCTACGACGATTACGACGGATTGATGTGGGATGACGAGGCCAATGGAAGCAAAGGATTTAGGGTTTGGACTGCTTTTAGCCATCCTGAATTGGGTCAAGTGGAGCTTGGCGGCTTTCACCCCAAGTTTTTTGGACAAAATGGTCCTCCTTGGCAGTTGGAAAGTTGGGCTAAGAAACAAGCACTCTTCAACCTCGCCATGGCAAAAAGACTGCCTCAGCTCGTAGTTGATGACTTGAAAGTGAAGAAGGTGAAGGCTGGAGAATACCAGGTGACCTTAACTTGGACCAATTCCGGCAAATTGCCTGTAGCACTCGAGCAGGCCAAATTGGTGAAAATAGTTCAGGAAGACCGCGTATCCTTGGATTTTGACAAAGCCTTGCTTAAAGGAGACCAAGACGCAACGGTTCGCATTTCCACTCCAAATTTGTACGATAAAACCATCTATGCAGGCTACACAGGAGCAGGTGAGAAGAAGACCGCCACTTTTGTCGTACAGGTAAAAGGCGATGCACCGGTCAAAGGAAAAATAAAGCTTTCTTCCACACGAGGAGGATTTATCGAAAAAGAATTTACCCTAAGTAATTAATTGCACCCATGATCAATTTACGAATCACCACTGGATGGGTTTTTACCCTTCTGCTGATCTCTCAATCCCTAATCGCACAGCAAAAGCGCTCATTGACCCACGCGGATTACGACGGATGGGAGAGCCTTTCTTCAGATAAAATCACCAAAAACGGACAGTTTGTTGGGTATCAGATCTCTCCTCAGGATGGGGATGGAAGATTGGAAATTTTCCCATTTAAAACTCCCACAAAAAAGACAACGATCCCTCGTGGAACTGGATTCTTATTCACCCCAGACGATGCCTTTGCAGTAGGGAGAATTGTAGCCCAAAAAGATTCCGTGAGGGCACTTAAACTGAAAAAGAAGAAGGCCGATGATCTGCCAAAGGATAGTTTATTTATCCTGCAGCTGGAAACAGGGAAGTTGGAGAAAATCGCTCGTGTGAAGTCGTTTGCTACCCCAACCGAAAAGGGGAGCTGGATTGCCATCCACCTAGAAAAGGAACTTGACAAGAAAGAGGATCCCAAAGAGAAAAGCAGTTCCGATTCTACCAAGAAGGTAGAGAAACCTAAAAAGACAGATGGAACCAAATTGCTCGTTAGGTCACTGGATGGAACAAAAACTTGGGACATTGAACGTGTAAAATCATTCAGCTTCTCCCCGAATGGAGACTTCCTCTATTACGCACTTGCTGAAGAGGAAAAGCAAGACAATGCCGCCCTCCACTTGCTTGAATTGAGCTCAGGGGAACATCGATTGGTGCATGAAAAGATGACTTCCTATGCACGAATGGCCTTTTCTCCCCAGTCCGGTTACCTTTCCTTTGTAATCAGTGACGATTCCTTAAAAGCTAAAAAACCAAGCCATAAGTTGCTGGTTTATGATGTAAAAAAGAAAGCCATGCTGGCTGAATTGGATAAATCAGCAGTCAAACTTGAAAATAGCCGCATCAGTCCAGATGCCTCCCTTCGGTTTTCGGAGGATGAAGGACGATTGTTTTTTGGAGTATCTCCAGATTACCAGGACTATGCCTATGAAAATGACACGACACTCTTGGATGAGGATCGGGTGAGCCTTGACATCTGGGGTTGGCAAGAGGATGAAATCCAACCCATGCAGTTGAAGAACAAGTCCCAAGAGGAAAAGAAAAGTTACTTAGCTGTTCTTTCATTGAAGGATTTACGGGTGGTTCAACTTGGCACTCCAGAAGTGGATGAGGTGCAATTGGAAAACAAAATCACCAAAAGCATTGCTTTGGCCGCTACAGATGCACCTTATCGACGGAATTACAGTTGGGATATCCAACTCGGGCAAGATGTCTACCTTTTGGATCTGACCACCGGTGCGAAAGAATTGATTGAAAAAAATGCTTCTGGGGCTGCCCGTCTCTCCCCAGGGGGAAATTATGCCTTTTGGTACGATGCGAGGGATAGTTCCTGGGTGGCCTACGATCTAAAAGCAAAAGCAAAAATCAACCTAACTGCCGCAATTCCAGTACCTTTTTACGACGAAATACACGATTCTCCTTCCTTGCCTAGCAGCTATGGTGCAGCAGGTTGGCTGGAAGGTGATGCTTCCTTTCTGATCAACGACCGTTTTGATCTGTGGAAGGTGGATCCGCGGAATCCTGCAGCCGCCCAAAATATTACGGGTGGGGAAGGACGTCGCACGCAAAACGCTTTCCGTAGAGAACGCTTGAAAGTGGATGAGGTAGCGATCGATCCCAAGGAACCGCTAATTCTTTCTGGTTTTGATGAAGTAACTAAAAAAAGCGGATTCTTTACTGCCAACTACCAAGGCAAAGGCCTCCCTAAAGAATTGTTGTTTAGTGATCACCTCAATTATGGAATTCGAAAAGCAGAAAATTCCTCACAACTTCTTTTCCGTCGGTCTACCTACACCAAAAGTCCGGATCTCTACCTAAGTGATTTGACTTTCTCTTCCCCTGTAAAAGCCTCAGCGCTCAATCCACAGCAAGCTGAAGTCAAATGGGGCAATGTGAAGTTGGTATCCTACTTGGCTCAAGATGGGACTCCCTTGCAAGGACTCTTGTTTACCCCAGAAGGATTTGATGGGGTTAAAAAATTCCCGATGATGGTGTATTTCTACGAACGAAATAGCGAGACACTTCACAATTACCGTCCGCCAGCTCCTAGCCGATCTACGATCAATATCCCTTATTTTGTAAGTAACGATTATGTTGTATTCGTGCCAGATATCAAGTACGATTTGGGCCTTCCAGGACCTAGTGCCTACGACTGCATTATGCCGGGTGTACAGGCAGTGGTTGCATTAGGCGGTATTGATAAAGAGAACATGGCGATCCAAGGCCAAAGCTGGGGAGGTTATCAGGTGGCGTATTTGATGACTCGTACCAACCTATTTAAAGCAGCAGGAGCTGGCGCTCCAGTGGTCAACATGACTTCCGCCTATGGAGGCATTCGTTGGGGAACGGGCATGAGCCGCATGTTTCAATACGAGCAAACCCAATCTCGAATTGGGGGCACGCTTTGGGAAAAGCCCTTGTACTTTTTGGAAAACTCGCCCTTATTTACCTTAGATCGCGTCAATACGCCCGTTTTGATCATGCACAATGACGCAGATGGATCTGTGCCTTGGTACCAAGGAATAGAGATGTTTATGGGACTGAAGCGCCTCAATAAGCCAGCTTGGCTTCTTCAATACAATGGAGAGGATCACAACTTGGTGCAACGAAAAAATGCAAAAGACCTTTCCGTTCGACTTAGTCAGTTCTTTGACCACTACTTAAAAGGTGCTCCTGCTCCGCTATGGATGACCGAAGGGCTTCCAGCAGTAGAAAAAGGAAGAACACTCAAGTACGAATTGGGAAATTAAATCTGTTCTATCAAACAAAAAAAACGCCTCCAGAAATCCTGGAGGCGTTTTTTTATGAATTTTTTAGTGGTAATGATTCCTAAACCAGTTCGTCTTAAATGGCTACTGGTGCTTTGATGTGCGGATGGGGATCGTAGTTCTGCAATTCAAAATCTTCGTAGGTGAAGGCAAAAATATCTTTCACCGCTGGGTTGATCTTCATGGTAGGTAGCGGTCTACATTCTCGGCTAAGTTGCAATTCGGTTTGCTCCAGGTGGTTGAGGTACAAATGCGCATCCCCAAAGGTATGGACAAAGTCTCCGGGCTCCAGGTCACAAACTTGAGAGATCATCATCGTGAAGAGGGCATAAGACGCAATGTTGAAAGGTACTCCTAGAAACACATCGGCACTACGCTGGTAGAGTTGGCAAGATAACTTGCCGTCTGCTACATAAAACTGGAAGAGGGTATGGCAGGGTGGGAGAGCCATCTCGTCCACATTGGCCACATTCCAAGCACTGACCAAATGTCTTCTGCTATCGGGTTTGGTTTTGATTTGGTGGATCAGGTTTTTGATCTGATCGATTTCTCCTCCTTTTCCATCGGGCCAATGTCTCCACTGGTAGCCATAGACTGGGCCGAGATCTCCATTTTCATCCGCCCATTCATCCCAAATGGATACGCCATTTTCTTTCAGCCAGGTGATATTGGACTCACCTCTCAAAAACCAAAGCAATTCGATGATGATGGAGCGTAGGTGCAATTTCTTGGTGGTGACTACAGGAAAGCCATCTGCAAGATTGAACCGCATTTGATGTCCAAAAACGCTGATAGTTCCTGTTCCGGTACGGTCGGTTTTTTTTACCCCTTCGGAAAGAATTCGTTTCATCAAATCGTGGTATTGCTGCATAGGGGCTGAGATTTTTGCTGTGGATGCAAGATAGGAATTTGACCTATTTTTTTAACAAGATGAAGTTCAGTTTCCTTTGAAATTTGAATGCACTGGAAAAAAATGAATTTAATCACAAGAGGGATTTAGGGCTCAAAACCATCCCAGGTGAAGGTAGCAGCTACAGGATAATGATCTGAATAATCCACCTCACGGTGAGTTTTAAATTGGATGGGTACCAAGGAAGGAGAGGCGAAAATATGGTCGATTCTCAAGAAAAAAAGAATGCGATTGAAGGTGAACCCAAATCCTCTGCCTGCCAGTTCAAAGGCATTTTGGAGCGATTCACTCAAACGGAAATAAGCATTGGAGTAGGGCAACTCATTCAGGTCACCCATCAATACCACTTTATAGGGGCTATTTCCAAGGTGTTCCAATAGAATATTCATCTGCTGAGCACGTTGAAGACTTCCTAATTGCAATTTTCCAAGCGTTTGCTTATAAACCAATTTCGCACTGTCGTAATTCTCAAATGCTTCTGCCTCGATAGACATGGAAGCCAAATGAACATTGTACACGCGTAAGGTGTCTTTCCCCACTTTTACATCTGCAAAAATGGCACCGTTGCTACTTTTTTCATCAAACACAACTCCATCGTTGACAATGGGATATTTGGAGAATATTGCCATGCCATAGGATCGTTTTTTAGGTTCTCCTTGAAGTGGATGGTAGGTATAGTCAAATTCCCCCTCTTTACTCAAAAATTTCAATGCGTTTTTATTCTCGATGGTGTAATCTTGGTAGAATTCCTGTATGACTTTGATGTCCGCAGGATGTTCATTCACCCATGAAAACACAGTAGGGTCTTCTGCTCCAGTAGGGGGATTTTTGTAATTAAAGAGATGTGCATTAAAGGAAAGTACTTTTAGGCCAACTGCATCTTCGTTTTTTGGATGAAATTGGAAGGAGATTAGAAAAAATTTATACCCTATTGCAAGGCAAATTAAGGGGAAAAACGCCAGCTTTCTCCAGGCTAAAGCGAGCATAAAAAAGAGGAAAATGTTCGCAACGAGGACTACTGGCACCAAAAATGGTAGTAATCCTATGTATGGAAACACCTCAGGGGAAATGAAAACACTTCCAAATACAAGTAGGCTCAAAATAACGAGTAGCCCAGTGATAAATTTCATTTGAGTAGTTCGGAGGGGACGCAATCAATTAAGTGTTCAAAATTGAAGAAAATTTCCTCAATTTTCACGCGGCCCTTATTTTTTTGATTACTTAAAAATTACATTTAATTAAACCCGTACTACTCCTCCTTTCCTCGTTGCTTTAAGCAACTTTTTTACTCGGAAAGGATAAGCTCTAGGATTTCAGAATTTTAATTTTTGGGAAAAGTATGGATTTGAAAGCTTCTTTTATTGGGATATGTATTTGTTGTATTCGATTTAGGATCCAATTCAACTCAGCTATTTTTTTCAACTCTTTGTAGGTAAGGTTCCTATAAATAGTTTCGATAATTAATCCAATTTTTTATTTTTACTGAAGCAAATAACCACTAAATTTCTACTTATGAAGAAGCATTATTTAGGTTTAATCTTGATTGGATCACTCTATTTTTCAGTCGCCTGTCAGCCCAAATCGGAAGAAACAAGTTCTGCAGAAGGGCAAGAACAATCGGAAGAAAAAGAAACAGAAAAGCGACCAAGCCCGTTGGTGACAACTGAAGGTAAGGTTGCTGGAAAAAGTATCAAGGTTCAATACGGATCACCTGCTGTCAAAAGTAGAACCATCTGGGGTGACCTTGTTCCATATAATGTAGTTTGGAGAACTGGTGCCAACGAGGCAACCTATGTTGAATTAGCAGAAGACATTACCGTAGAGGGGAAAGCACTTGCAGCGGGCAAGTATTCTATTTTCACTATCCCCAAAGAAAGTGGAACCTGGACCGTGATTTTTAATTCTGATTGGAACCTAGAGCATGGACATTTTCAGCACAATGAGAAAAATGATGTTTTGCGTGTGGAGGTACAACCCCAATGGGAGGCAACAAGCCAAGAAAGTTTGTCTATCGCAGTGGAAGCTCCCGGAATAGTAATTCGATGGGAAAAATTAAAGTTGCCAATCGCAGTTCAATAATTAATTCCAATCCCCGGCCTGAGTTCGGGGATTTTTTTTGATTTTAAATTTCCCTAAGTTTCAGCAACAATTTGTAACCCAAGATAATTTCCACCCTGGATCTTGCTATGAAATATATATCTCTTTTAGTTGTCCTTTTTCTTACCTGTGCTTTGGGAGTACTGGTTTCCCTTCCTTTTGGGCAGATTCCTCCTCTTGCTCCCTTGTTAGACCCCAATCATGGCTTTTGGCAAAATTCATTTAGTGAGGACCAGCTTGCTGAGGAGGCCCTCTCATTAGAAAACTTGAATGCAGCAGTTGAGGTGGTCTATGACGAACAGTTGATTCCGCATATTTATGCAGAAAATGAGTTGGACCTTTACCGAGCCCAAGGTTACATCACTGCCAAGCATCGGCTTTGGCAAATGGAGTTTCAAACGCGTGCAGCTGCAGGGCGGCTCTCTGAAATTGTAGGTCCCATAGCCTTGGACTTAGATCGCATGACGCGAAGAAAAGGGCTAGCTTATGGAGCCGAAAAGGGCATAAGTTACCTCACAGAAACTGATCCTGCTACACTCGCTTTGGTGGAAGCTTACGCAGATGGCGTCAATCAATACATTGCTCAATTGACCGATGCGCGGCTGCCAGTAGAATACAAGCTATTGAATTACAGACCTGAACCTTGGTCTGCCTACAAATCCCTGCTTTTACTCAAGTACATGACCGACATGCTAGTCGGTGATCGGGATTTGGAGTACAGCAATCTGAAAAAAATCTTAGGAAAGGTAAACTTAGATCGATTGTATCCAGACTTTCCAAGCGAAAATGATCCTGTAATTGAAAAAGAGCGAGTTTGGGATTTTACATCCTCTGCACCTGCAAAACCAGATAGCCTAAATTATCCTGAAGAAACCCTTCAGCTAGAACCTTTGGTTCAGCCAACTGAAGGTACTGGTTCAAACAACTGGGCCGTCAGTGGGAAAAAGACCAAAAATGGCAATCCAATTCTTGCGAATGATCCTCACTTAAGTTTGAATCTCCCTTCCTTGTGGTATTCCATGCAATTGAGTACGCCTACGCATACTGTCAAAGGAGCAACGCTTCCTGGTGCACTTGGGATTATTTCTGGGTTCAATGAAAATATTGCCTGGGGCGTAACAAATGCCACTAAGGATACCCGAGACTGGTATAAAATCACCTATCAGGATGCTTCTCGTAAAGCATACAAGTATGGTCAAGAATGGAAACCCACCGAATTCAGAGTAGAAAAAATTGCGGTAAAAGGGCAAGAGGTCTTTTTGGATACTGTCGTCTATACGCACTATGGACCGGTAGTTTACGATCAATCCTTCAAGGCCGATCGCCAGGACGTTAATTTTGCCCTCCGTTGGATTGTGCATCAGGGCACTTCCAATGAGCAGAAGACCTTTATTCAACTGAATAAGGCTACCAACCACGAGCAGTATACCGAGGCCTTGAAAGATTACGCTGCCCCGGCTCAAAATTTCGTGTTTGCTTCAAAAAGTGGAGATATCGCCATGCGTATTCAAGGCAAATTCCCACTGAAGTGGAAAGAGCAAGGCAAATTCTTCATGGATGGTGCAGACCCGCGGATGGAATGGCAGGGTTTTATTCCTTTCGAACATAATGCGAATACGCTCAACCCTGAGCGTGGATTTGTTTCTTCCGCCAACCAGCATCCTGTAGATAGTACCTATCCCTACTATGTTTTTGATAATTCGTACGAGCATTATCGAAATCGCAGGTTGAACCGCGAGCTAGCCGCAATGGAACAAATTACTGTGGAAGACATGAAGGGTTTGCAGTACGATTCGTACAACCTTCAGGCAGCAGAATCCTTACCTGTAATGCTCAATTTGCTTGCTACCTATGGTTCGTCTTCGAAGGAAGCACAGAAGTACTTGGCTGATTTGAAGTCTTGGGACTTTTTTGCTGATCCTGCCAAAAAAGGGCAAACCCTTTATTCCATTTGGTTTGCTGAAACATCAGAGAGCATCTGGAGAGAATTAATGGACCAAGGTGCGCCGGTGGTGCGCCCTAATAACTACCAAACTATTGCATTGATGAGTACTTCTCCTGAGGATTCTGTTTTTGATGTCCACATGGCTGAGGGTGTTCAAACTGCTGAGTACCATGTTCGTGTCGGGTTTGATTCCTTGCTCGTAGCAATGAAAAACTGGGAAACCAAGGAGGGTGATTATGGCTGGGCAGACTATAAAAAAACAACGATACAGCACCTAGTTCCTAATTTTAAGCCATTCTCAGTTGCAGGGGTGTACACCGGAGGTGGTTCAGGTATCCTGAATGCAACAGGGAGTAGGCACGGTGCGAGTTGGAGAATGGTAGTGGAGTTAGGATCGACCATACAGGCCTTTGGAATTTATCCTGGAGGTCAATCAGGCAATCCAGGAAGTAGATTTTACGATAACTTTATTCCTATTTGGGCTAAAGGAGATTATGTGGATTTTGGTCTGAAGAAGAAGGGAGATCAAAAAGGAATATTGTTCAAAACTATTTTAAACTAGGGCAACCATGAAATTTCTATTATTTACCCTCTTGAGCGCCTTAGTGGTGGTATTTCTAAACATAATAGCCCCATACTGGGTGGTGATGATTGCCGTGACGGCACTAGCTGCATTAATTCGCCCGACTGTATGGGGAGGATTTTTGGGAGGAGGACTCGGCATGGGGCTCGTTTGGTTGGGTCAGACGGTGTACATCTCAGCGGTGACTTCCAGTACTTTACCCGACAAGATGGGTGCATTGATGGGGCTTGGATCAGGACTTAGCTTGATGCTCCTTACTGCGGTGTTGGGTTTTATCTTGGGTGGATGCAGTGGCCTTCTTGGTGTGAAGTTTCGCAATTTGATCCAAAAGAAACCTACAGACGTTTACCTAGGCTAAAATGCTTTTCTTTCCCTTGATTTTAGTGCCAATGGTACTAAAATCAAGGGATTGCCCTATGACTCACACCCAATCGACCCATCTAATCTATTCGCAGAATAAATTAGGTATTATTGGATGATGTGTCTTGGTCAGGCCCCCTGGGCGCTACCAAAATCACTTTTTCTCGGTCCACCACCACTGACCCAGGGGCAGAGCCCTTCACCTTCCGTACAAACTTAGCTTCTGTAACAATGACGGGACTCAGCGAATCTGTTTTGAGTTTAGAATAAAAAGCGGCCAAGGCACCAGCTCTCTCCACAACCTGTGGAGGAACAGTAGGCATACCTTTTCTTCGAATGACGACATGGGATCCAGGAACATTTCGTGCATGAAGCCAGAGGTCATCCTTGTGAATAAAGTTGCGAAGCATCTCGTCATTGTCTTTGGCAGATTTGCCAACCCATATGGTAAATCCTTCAACTTCAAATACTTTGAATGGACTTCCCACTTCATTTTTTGTAGATGGAAGGTCTTCTTTGTGTTCTTTTTTGAACTCCTTCAATGCGCGGAAATCTGAGGCTTCACCGAGCCGGTCCAATAAGGCTTGAAGCGCAATCGCCTGTTCATTTTTTGCTGCAAGCGTCTTTTCCAGTTGATCCAATTCCAGCTGTCTGTTTTTAGATTTCCGATACAGGGATGCAGCAAGTTCCTGAGGTTTTTGCTTGGGTTTGAGGTTTATTTTTACGGTTTCTCCCGTATAGAAATTAGCAAGTTCCACCTCTCCACTGGTTCCCTCAAACATAGGAAGATTGGCCATAATCACATCAGCAAGCTGGGAGGGGGGAGGTGAATCCTTCAACTCTTTTAACTTCGCTGTTGATTTTTTGAGGTAAGCCTGAGTTCTTTTTAATTGATCCTGATAGGATTTGAGTAGGTTATTTTTTTCTTTCTCAAAACTTCCCAATACCAGTGCTTGATAAAAAAGTTCGTTGCAAGCAAGGATGGGGTCCGCATAGGTACCTTTAGCCTGGGCCTCTGGCAGCAGACTTAAGATTAGTTCTCCTTCTTTTTCCACCAAACTGTATAGTGGGCTATCCAAGAGATCCAATAGTTCTTCGATCAAAACCCATTTTTCAGTAAGTGTTTTGTCCAGGTAACCTTTTTCCTTTAGCCATGCTCTAGGTACTGGACCTAGGGTAGGTAGGAACTGTGAAACATTCCCTTCCAAAAGAATGAAGTGTTCCAAGCTCAGGTTGAGTTCACGGTCTAAACTACTCCATTCCAAGGTTTTGTCTTCAGAAATGGCATTTCTAAAAATTAGGGTAGGCTCAACTTCATTGGGAAGGTACAGCAGGCAGTTGCTGCGGTTACCATGCAGCTTAAGCACCAGTACTTTTCCGGAAGAGAGCTCAAATTTTAGTGCTCGCTCATTTGAAAAAGCCCTACAAGACAGAATTTGCTCGCCAATTAAGGAATCAAATAGGCTGACGGTATTTCTTTTAGCACGGTGAAACTGGCTTGGAAAAGAGATGTAAACTTGTGGTGGGAGTAAATGTGCTCGAATAAACCGCGTTCCGTCTGCTCCTTCAGTCTCCAGGACTAGTTCATCCTTACTTTGAGAAAAGCAGGATACTATTGAGTTTCCAGCAAATGAATCGGATAATGCCGGTGCAAGGAATCGAAGGAAATGATAGGTGAGGTGCATGGCTAGGTGTCCAGCTTTAGACCATCATAGGCTAAAAAAAATCCTTCAGGCAGTTCTTTTTCTACTGCAGCATGCTTTCCGAGTCGATGTGAAATATGCGTAAAGTAGGTTTTTTTGGCGCCTATTCGTTGTGCTTGTTCAATGGCTTGATCCAAGGTAAAATGGGCGATATGAGGTTCCTTTTGCAAGGCATTGAGCACCAAAATTTCAGATCCTTCAAGTAATGCGAGGGACTCTTCAGGAATGTGATTTGCGTCCGTGATGTAGCTAAAATCCCCGATTCGAAAACCCAAAACAGGCAGTTTGTAATGAATAACCGGAATAGGGGTGATTCCTATACCATTGATTTGAAAGGGGTTGTGATCAATTTCCACGCAAGCGACCTGTGGCACGCCTGGATATTTTTTGTCGTTAAAAATATAGGCATACTCCCGTTGAAGCTGCTCCAGAACTGTTAGTCGGCCAAATATGGGAATGTCGGCTTGCTGGTAAAAATTAAAGGGGCGGATGTCATCCAAGCCTGCGGTATGGTCTTTGTGTTCGTGCGTAAATAGCACTGCATCCAATTTTTTTATCCCTTCGCGGAGCATTTGCATCCGAAAATCAGGTCCTGTGTCTACCACAAAAGACTGCCCATGAACCGCTATATGAATGGAGGATCTAAGTCTTTGGTCTCTAAAATCGAGGGATTGACACACTGTGCAGGAACATCCGATAACTGGAACTCCTTGAGAGGTACCTGTTCCCAAAAAGGTAATGATCAAAATTTCAGGGTAGTTTGGCGTAATTCAGAAAGAAAATCTTGGTTTGCTTTCTCTTTGAATTCTTTTGGATCAAAGTCTAATTCTGCAAGAATATCGATTAGTGCATTGATCTTTCCTTCCAAAGGAAAGTATTTATTGATGATGACTACTTTGGTCTCTTTGAGAAGGCAATAGCCAGATTTGAAATTCCCCTTTTCGTAGCGGAGGTGGTAAGAGGAGCTTGCAAACAAATTTTCCAATTTATCCAAAAAATTTTTGGTGTATTTGACTACCATGGACTAACTCAGGATTTTTTTAACCGTAGCTAAGACTAAGTCGTAATTTAAGGGTTTTTGGATAAAGTCATCAAACCCAAATTTCCGAAAATCCTCTGGAGTATGGTTAGCAGCATTGCCTGTAATCGCAATGATGGGGATGCTATTTTTAGTAGGGTCGGTCAATTTTCGGATTTCCTTGGTGCATTGGATGCCATCCATTTGTGGCATCGTAATGTCCATCAAAATCAGGTCAAAATCTTCGGCTGCAAGCATTTCAAGCACCTGCTTCCCATTTCGAGCAGCTTTCATGCTGTAATTCTCAAAGGCTAAAACACTTTTGGTTAGGTTGATGATGATGGAGCTATCTTCACCTACCAAAATCTTAATTTTTTCAGACATTATTTAAACTATGTTCGGTTCTTAAAAATTCTTGAAACTCCTTAATTGCAGCCTTAAGGTAGTGAAGACTTTCAGCAAATTCAATGCTTTTTTCCTGCTTTCCCAAGGATTCACTGTGCTTGGCAGCCACATAAAGTTTATCGAGCCCTAATGTACCTGAATTCCCTTTTAGTGTATGAATGGCACGTGTAATTTCTTCTGATGTTTCAATTGCGCTACTCCTTTCCAAAAGCTGTAGTAGGTTTTCGCATTCTACAGCAAAATCTGAAAAGACTTGAAGAATTACTTCTTTTGAACTCAAGCGAAGCAGCTGCTGGTAAATCTCAGGATTAAGAATTGGTTCTGAACTCGGCTTTTCTCCTTCATTTGCTCTAGTTTTTTCTGGTAGGGCCAATAAACTTTGAATTTTGGGGATAAACTCTTTGGGTCGGATGGGCTTTGAAATCAACTCCTCAAAGCCTAGTTCTCTGAAGTATGGAATCTGCTGCTCCTCAGTACTTGAAATGAGACCCACCACTCGGCAGGCATGATACCCAAGTGCTCTCACCTTTTGTAAAAATAAAATGGGCTCGATATCAATGAGCTGAAGAGAAATTAGAATTAAATCAGGTTTCTGATTTGCCAAATGAGACAAAGCAACCGTACCCTGATCAAAACTTTGGAAGGTATGTGCCTGTCCAATCAAGTATTCCATCAGCTTTCGATCTTGCACCTTATTTTCTACGATCAAGATATTTTTGCTTTTCATCCCAAACCTGCTGACTTTTAAGTTTTAAAAATTGAGTAATGCCAACTGACCCTAAGTATTTGATTCTTGTTGTAGGGCCAACAGCTGTTGGTAAATCGGACCTTTGTTTAAAGCTAGCCAAAAAATTCGAGACAGAAATTCTTTCCTGCGATAGCCGGCAATTTTATCGAGAAATGAATCTGGGTACCGCTAAGCCAAGCGCAGAGGAGCTGTCCCAAATTCCGCATCACTTCATCAATACCCTATCGATCGAGGAGTCTTACGATGTACGGGACTATGAGAAGGATGCGTTGGCATTACTGGAAGGTTTATTTCAATCCAAACAGGTGGTCTTGATGACGGGTGGAACAGG
>Ga0315905_10001425_pt1 | contig 25632 bp, 25 predicted proteins | sample LakEriMetagenome_5_FD_203522 | JGI IMG/M metagenome (GOLD analysis project Ga0315905, IMG submission 203522) | Freshwater fungal communities from buoy surface, Lake Erie, Ohio, United States - Buoy 4 MA121 | ecosystem: Environmental > Aquatic > Freshwater > Lake | place: USA: Lake Erie, Ohio...
TGCACTCGTCGCAAACATAAACGCCAGGGCCGGCGATGAGCTTCTTCACTTGTTTTTGCGATTTACCGCAAAACGAGCACTTCAGCAATTCTCCTGAATCACCGAATTTTGCCACGAGGCCCTCCCAATACGTTGGTCAGCGGATCGGCCCAGAACGGTCGGTCAGCTGACGGCTAGATATCACTCCATCGATAATGCCATACGCGAGTGCCTCTTGTGCTTCCATTACGAAGTCGCGGTCGGTATCGGCATGAATTCTTTCAATGGGCTGACCCGTGTGTCCGGCCAATATTTCTTCCAAAATGTCGCGCATCCTCATAATTTCACGGGCTGCGATCTCGAGATCGGTGACCTGCGAGTAGCCAACCTGTGCATATGGCTGATGCAAAAGAACTCGAGCATGGGGCAAAGCAAGGCGCTTCCCCTTCGTTCCAGCGGCCAAAAGCACTGCTGCTGCCGACGCTGCTTGCCCGAGGCAAATAGTGGCAATGTCGTTCTTAATGAACTGCATGGTGTCGTAAATGGCAAAAAGAGCCGTGATATCGCCACCAGGGCTATTGATGTAGATGTTGATGTCTTTATCGGGGTTTTCGCTCTCAAGGTGAATGAGCTGTGCGCAAATGAGGTTGGCGATGGTGTCGTCAATGGGAGTACCAAGGAAGATGATGTTCTCTTTGAGCAAGCGACTGTAAAGATCATAGACACGCTCACCACGGCTTGTTGTTTCCGTGACGTTGGGAACGTAATAGTTCGAAATGCTGTTCATAGACCCTCAGTGCTTTTTAGATGTCGTTGCTGATTCAAAAACTAGTCGTGATCGTGGTCGTGATCATGATCATGGTCGTGATCGTGGTCAGAATGTCCGAGCACGGTGTCACGATCGAGAGCATTTCCGTCGGGGTCAACCATTGTCACATTGTGCAATAGCCAATCGAGGGCTTTTGATTTGGCAATTTGTGCCGACAAATCGGGAATTGCGTCATTTTTCTCGTAGGCCTTGCGCACCTGCGCAACTTTTTGCCCCACCTGCATTGCAACGCGCTGAAACTCGAGGTCGAGATCGTCGGAAGTGACTTCAAGATCTTCTGCCACAGCCACTGCGCGCAAGGCAAGGTCGGCCTTGGCAGCTTTCTGTGACTGGCCACGCATTGATTCAATGAAAGCATTGGTGTCTTGACCTGTTGCCGACAACCACTGGTCGAGGGCAATGCCTTGAGCCTGAAATTGTTGAATGGTGTTTTGGACACGATTTTGCAAATCGCTCGCCACCATTACTTCTGGCGCATCAATGTCGACCAGTTCAGCAAGCGCGTCGGTAATTCGTTCAACCAATAAATTGCGCGCCTGGTTCAACTTAATGCCGCTAATGCGTTCTGTAATACCTGCACGCCATGCATCGACCGTGTCGTGTTCTGCAACGTGTTCCGAAACCCACTCGTCGGTCAGTTCAGCAAGTTCAAGCACTTGCACGCGCTGCACGGTGACTGTGAAATCGGCAGCTTGTTCGGTGCCATTTGGTGTTGCAGTGAAAGTGAGTGTTGCACCTTTCACTGAACCAGTTACTTCTTCATCGAAAGTTGGAGCAACCCAGCCGCGACCAATTTCATATACCCAATCGTCGGTATTGAGCCCTGGAACAGGGTTGCCATCGCGTGCACCTGCAAGATCGACTGTGATGTAGTCGCCTGCTTGTGCCGGACGATCGACGTCGGCAAGTTCACCGTGACGACGACGCTCAGACGACATTGCTTCAGTGATGTCGTCTTCTGCAGCAACGATTGCTGGCAGCTCGACACGCAGACCCTGGTAACCAGGAACCGTCACGACAGGGCGCACTTCACACGTTGCGTCGAAAGCAACAACACCGTCTTCTTCACCAGAAATGAGTGAGACGTCGGGAGTTGCAATGAGATCTATTCCGTGCTCACGCACTGCTTGGGCCAAGTACACCGGCACCGAGTCTTGAATTGCTTGCTGGCGGGCAGCGGAAATGCCGATGCGGGCCTCAAGTAATTTGCGCGGCGCCTTGCCATCGCGAAAGCCCGGCATGCGGACTTCCTTGGCAATTTTCTTAAAGGCCATGTCGATACCGCGGTCGAGTTCCGACTGCTCTAACTCGACAGAGAGTTTGACTTTGTTGTCTTCGAGGGTTTCAAGAGTGCTTTTCACAGGATGCTTAGTGTATCGGGAAGCGTGGATGTGGGGTTTACCACCCTCTATGAGCAAGAATGGAGGAATGACGTACTGGAAGCCTCACGCCCTTGCCACTCCGCACCCCGACCAAATTGACTTACGCAATGGAGACAAGGTCGTTTCCATTGTCGATATGCGCACTGAAGACGGCACAGTTGCTTCTGGCACACACGGCAAAGTGATTTTGTCCAATGGGTTCAATTGGCAGCGCTACCGCGTTCTTTTTGCAAATGGAGTTGAAATGGGCGACCTCGACCAGCGACACATCGCACCGACTGGTCGCACAGCGAAACGTCTCATTAAGGCCGCGCGCCGATAAGGTCATCTTTTCCGGGGTGTGGCGCAGTTGGTAGCGTGCCTGGTTTGGGACCAGGAGGCCGGGGGTTCGAGTCCCCCCACCCCGACAACTCATCGGAATTAAGTACCTCACTTCAAGCTGCAGTTGCCAGTGTGGCAAAACCCCCCTAATGTGACTAACAGCACGCCATCCACGGCGGGTCAAATAAGCAGCTCAAACCAATGAGGAGTATCACATGTTCCAGCGTTCGACCACCCGGTCACGAGTGATGAAGAAGGTAGGAGCCGGTCTTGCGCTTGCTCTTCTTGCTTCCACCGTGCCAATGGCAGCCAATGCGGCTAAACAATCTCCGGCTAGCGCCGACAAACCAGTATCTGGTGGAAAAATTACCGTTGGCGTCTTCGACACGTTCCCCGGTTTCTGCATGAAGCAAATTCTTGCCAACTCGGCTCTTGGTGGAGCACGCAGCATCGCAGAAACACTCTTTGAGCGCAATACCAAAGGTAAAGTTGTGCCGTTCTTGTTGAAAGACGCCACTCCTAGCGCCGACTTCAAAACGTGGAACCTAGAAATTCGCAAAAAAGCCGATGGAACAGACATCCAGTTCCATGATGGCGTTGCATGGAATGCCGACGCACTTCTTGCCAACTTCAATGCAATTCGTGGCCTTACCTATGTAGCCAACATCACCAAAGATACTGAGAAGAACTTCCTTGGCTCAACAGCGGTCGCAGTAGGCAACATTGTCAGCACCACCAAAGTTGATGACTACAACGTCAAGGTCACACTTAACTCGGCTCAGGCCGACTTGCGCGAATTGATGTACGCCTCTGGCCGTTTCATCATGCGCTCGCCAGGCCAGTTAGTCGACTCAGCCACGTGCGCCAGCACCCTTATTGGAACTGGCCCGTTCAAGCAGAAGTCAGCAACGGAGACAAAGCTTGTTGTAGAGAAGAACAAAAACTACTGGCGCAAAGATGCAGCAGGCAACAAGTTGCCTTACCTCGACCAGATCACCTTCAAATATGTTGTTGAATCTGCTTCTCGTGTTGCTGGTTTGAAGTCAGGTTCACTTGATGCTGCCCAATTCAGCTCTGCTTCTGAAACCACCCAAATGAAGGACCTCAGCACATCTTCTGCTGTGAAGTATTTCAAAACAGGTGCCGAGTATTACCCTTCGTTGTGGTTCAACACTTCCATTGCTCCATTCAACAACCTGAATGCACGCAGGGCAGTTTCATATGCTTTGAACCGCGACCTCTGGGCAAAGACTCGTGGCAATGGCATCAACTTTGCCGCCACAAGCATTGTGGGCAGGAACAACGTCATGTTCTCCACAAAGAACTTCCCAACCTTCAACTTGAAGAAGTCCAATGAGTACGCCGCGGCATACAAGACCGAAACCGGAAAAGACCTCGAGTTTGTCTTCCCGTCGTCTAAAGATGCCACTAGTCGGGCAAACTCCAAGGCGCTTGTTGCTCTCATGAAGACAGCCGGAATCACAGCTTCCTTCAACGAAGAAACCACTAGCGACATTGTCAACAAGGGCTTCTTTGAACCAGGAACCGGGCTCAAATACCAGGCTGCAACTTTGCTCACCCTGGAAGGCCTCGATGCTGCATTCAACTACATCTTCTTGTCGCCCAACATGTTTGAAGCAGGAACAGCAAACCCAATGGCCGGCCTTGCCCGCATTGGAAAAATTGACTCCCTGCTCAACATCACTAAGCACACAGATGCGCAACTCAATACACTTTTGCAAGCAGCTCGCGCCTCTGGCAAAGCAGCTGACTACAAATTGGTCACTGAGCGTATTCAAGAGCAGGCATACATTGCCAATATCACTTATCAGTCATATGCAATGGCAACCACCAAGAAAATTAATGGTGTAGGTGAAACCAAATTGGCTTCCGGTGGCACATCTCCTGCAGTTCTCAACTGGGGAACCAACTGGACCAGCGTCTGGAAAAAATAATACTTGTTTTATTGTGAATGAAGTTTCACTCTCAGGGGCCCCGGAAGAATTCTTCCGGGGCCCCTTTTTATGTAAGGATAAATTCAAGTTATGACACGTGCTCTTCCCATACTGCGCAGGCTTGGCACATTGCTCGCAGTTATTGTGCTCTCCACTTTTTTCTTGTCGTGTCTTTTGCGCCTCTTACCTACCGACCTTGTCGACATGATTCTCACATTGGGTACACCCGAAGAGAAAGCTGCGCTGCGGCGTTCCTTATACCTAGACCGCGACGTGTTCACTTCATACTTCATGTGGTTCAAAGATTTTATTCGTGGCGACATGGGCATTTTTTATGGCACGGGAGGAGGCGAAACTGTGTGGAGCCATGTCACGCGAAGTCTTCCCATTTCGTTACTCATCATGTTGTACACACAAATCTTTGCCCTCTTGGTAGCCATCCCGCTCGGCGTTTTTACCGCATACCGCGAGGGCAAAAAGTCTGACCGCATTATCTCGAATACACTGTTCGCTGCTTCCTCGGTTCCTAACTTTGCGCTCGCATTTCTTCTCATCATCGTGGTGGGCGTGAAGCTGCAATGGCTTCCCACTCTTGAATACGTCGGCTTTAAAGAAAGCCCCCTGCAACACTTCAAACACATGGTTCTTCCATGTTTCAGTTTGGGGCTCGGTTTAGCCGCTTCTTATACCCGTCTCTTGCGTACCGACGTCATCGCCGCACTGAAAGACGACTACGTCACTATGGCTGCGTCAAAAGGACTTTCTGACTTACGCATTTTGTCAACTCATGTATTTCGCCCCGCAAGCGTCACCTTGCTCACAGCTGCAGCATTGAACATGGGGGCCCTTATTGGAGGAACTCTCGTGATCGAGAATATTTTCGCCATTCCTGGTTTTGGCTTCGAAATTGCCTATGCGCTTGGCACAAAAGAATTTGTTGCGTTGCAGTCGTTCATTGCCATTACTGCAATTGGTTACGTCATCTTCAACGTCGCAGCCGACTTACTCATTGGCATAGTTGACCCACGCACAAGAGGTTCACGATGAAACTTGGCATCTTCAAATCTCTGCGCAAGTATTCCATTCCCACTCTTTTGTCCATGGGTTGGCTCGTCATCATCGCTCTTACTGCGGTCTTGTATCCGCTCATTTCATCGGTTGATCCGAAAGCTATATATGAAAATGATTTAGCTGTTGGACCATTTACTAACGGACACCTATTTGGTACAGATACCAATGGTTACGATATTTTTCAGGAACTGCTTCATGGGACACGCCTCACTCTGTTGGTGGCCGTTATTGCTGTCGGCGTTGGTGGGGCTATCGGTAGCCTCATCGGTATCTTTTCCGGTTATGTGCGTGGCAAAATTGACGCAGTTGTCAACGTAGTTTTCAGCGCGATTCTCTCAATCCCAAACTTGGTACTTGCGCTTGGGTTAGTAGCAGTACTTGCCACCGCCCCCGATGTGAACTCCACAGTTTCTAGTTGGAGACAGGTATTTGTAGTTATTTTGTCTCTCACGATTGTCATCATTCCCATCTTGGGGCGCATTGCACGCGGGGCAACTCTGTCGTGGTCAAATCGCGAATTCGTGACCGCCGCAAAATCGATGGGGGCGAAAAACTCCACCATATTATGGAAGCACATTGTGCCTAACGTTCTTCCTGCCGTTATGGCAATTGCCTTCTTAGCGGTTGGTGTGGTCATCGTGGCAGAAGGTTCACTTTCGCTGCTTGGCGTAGGTATTCCCGATGGAAATAGTTGGGGCGCAATTTTGGCAGCAGGTCGCAACGACATGGAGTACACCCCGCACGTCATTTACTTCCCCATCATCTGCATTGCTCTCACTGTTATTTCTTGCAACCAAATTGGTGATGTTATTCGCCAAAGCCTCGACAAACGTGAGGCACGCATATGAGCAATGTTGCGCCAATGTTGTCGCTACGCGACTTCTCTGTATCGTTCGATACTGCCCGCGGACCGTTGTACGCAGTGCGCAATGTAAACATTGATGTGGCCGACGGTGAGAGCCTTGGCATCGTTGGCGAATCAGGTTCTGGAAAAACTGTCCTCTCTCGTGGTGCGATGGGGCTCCTTCCCAAGCGCGCTGCACATCGTTCTGGCACAGTCATTTACGATGACCACGATTTGTCGCAAGTACCACGTAAGGAGTTGCGTGAATATTGGGGCACCGGAATGGCAATGATCTTCCAAGACCCAATGACCGCACTTAACCCTGTGCGTAAAATTGGCTCGCAACTCACTGAAGGTTTGCGCATACGGCTTCAAATGAGCAAGATCGATGCTCAAGCGCGTGGCGTTGAGCTGCTCAACCGCGTGCGCATTCCCGACCCAGAAGCGGTCATGGAAAAATATCCATTTCAGCTCTCTGGCGGTATGCGTCAACGAGTGATGATTGCAATCGCACTGGCATGTAAACCTCGGCTGCTCTTTGCAGACGAACCGACCACAGCCCTCGACGTCACCGTTCAGGCACAGGTAATGCAGCTCCTCAGCGAACTGCGCCACGAAATGGGCATGTCGATGGTTATTGTCACCCACGACCTCGGAGTTGTTGCGGGCCACACCGACCGCATTGCAGTGATGTACGCGGGCGAAGTTGTAGAAATTGCTCCCACAAAGCAACTCTTTGCCAATATGCAAATGCCCTATACCGAAGCACTCATGAAGTCGATTCCTCGACTAGATACTCCGAGTGGCCAACGTTTGCCGGTCATTAGTGGCCGACTTCCCGACCCAACGCAGCCAGAAACAGGATGCTCCTTTGCTTCGCGTTGCCCATACGTCACCGATAAGTGTCACGCAGAGGCACCACCCCTTGTTGAGGTTTCACCAGGGCACTCATATCGTTGCTGGTTCCCTATTGGAGGTTCGCGCTAATGGCTGGGTCGGGTAAAGCACACTTACGCAATAGCGAAGAAATTATTTTGCGCGTTGAAGATCTCACCATGGAATTTCCAGCGGGAGGAAAAAAATTTGTCCGTGCAGTGTCGGGCATTTCCTTCGACATTGAACGCGGGGAGACATTGGCCATTGTGGGCGAATCCGGTTGTGGCAAATCCACATTGGGTAAAGCTATTTTGCAGTTGCCCAAACCAACTTCCGGTTCTGTGAATTTTCAAGGTAAACAACTCACCACACTCGACAAAGATGCACTGCGCGACATTCGCCCTGCAATGCAAATGATCTTTCAAGACCCAGTGAGTTCACTTGACCCACGTCTATCTGTTGCGAAAATTGTTGACGAGCCACTTAAAATTTGGGATCGCGGAGATGAGCTATGGCGCAGCAACAAGGTCGACGAATTACTCAATGCAGTAGGTCTCGACCCCGCACTCGTGCGCGATCGCCGTTCCTATGAGTTCTCTGGCGGCCAGTGTCAACGCATCAGCATTGCGCGCTCTCTCGCTCTTGAACCACTGCTTCTCATTTGCGACGAGCCAGTCTCTGCTCTCGACGTGAGCGTGCAAGCTCAAATTCTTAATTTGCTGCAAGACATGAAAGAGCGATACGGCCTCACGCTCATCTTCATTTCACACGACCTCGCAGTAGTAAAGGCCGTCAGCACACGCATCATGGTGATGTATCTCGGCAAGGTATGTGAAATCTCAGCGCCAGACGAGCTGTACTCGCGTCCACGCCATCACTACACGCATGCACTGGTGAGTTCTGTACCTATCCCCGACCCCAATGTTGCGGCCCGTCGCACAACGCTGGAAGGCGAACCGCCATCACCCATGGATCCGCCATCGGGTTGCCGCTTTCGTACACGTTGCCCTGGGGCTACCGACCTCTGCGCACAAGAAGAACCACAGTTGCATGAAGTTTCAGCTGGCCATTACGTGGCCTGCCACTGGCCCCGCCCCTAAGTGTTCTCGGCGCGGTATGTCCCGCATATCGCAACAATTCGCGCCGAGAAAGGACTTATTCCTTATGGACGGCCGGCGCCAGGTACATCGACACGTGCAGAAAGTACGCGTCCTGTTCGTGCCGAAGATGCAATATGAGCTTCAGCTGAATCGCCTGTGAGCATGAAGAGGGTCTTTCCGTCGTCGCCGCCAAGCATGCAGGCAAAACAGAGTTGACCCGTATCAATTACCTCAAGCACTTTGCCACCTTCGGCAATGCGCACGCATTCAGTAGACATCGGGTTGGCAAACCACACCGCACCTTCAGCATCGAGACAAATGCCATCGGGCATGCGCCCTTCCGTAGCGGCCCACACTCTGCGGTCAGACAGCGAACCATCTGCGTTAATGGTGAATGCGGCGAGTCTGTACCCAAGGGTTTCAGCAACTATGAGAGTTTTTCCATCTGGCGTAATAACTGAACCGTTAGGGAAACATAAATCACTTGCAGCAACACGCACTTTTCCCTCTGGTGAAATACAGGCAAGGTCGGCCAACTTTGGATTGGCGAGCACTTCCTCTATTGGGCGTGTGGCAACTTCTTCGTCGAGGTTGAGCCCAAAGTTGCCTACGTAGGCTCGGCCCTGGGCATCTATCACCATGTCGTTGCAGTGATACGTCGCAATGCCTGACAAGTCGGCCCAAACGCTCACTTTGCCGTCGGTGTCTCTTCGCAGCACTTGACGCTTCGTCATGCTGACTACGAGCAATGAACCATCTGGCATCCATCCGAGGCCCGATGGCTGATCATCAATTGACAACTCGGTGCGCAGATCACCTTCTGCGCTCACAGAAAGCACCGCATGTTCGTAAAAGTCGCTGAACCACAGTCGACCTTCATGCCAACGCGGCGCTTCGCCAAAATACAGTCCGCCGACTACTTCTTTCACTTCGCGTTTCATAATCCCCCGATTCATATGAGTGGTGACATTTCTCGGCGCAGAGCGTAACGAAAAACGATACGTGCGGCGCCGAGAACACTTGGGTTATTTGTCGGTGGAACGACGGCCTTCTTTACGGCGCCAGATGAGCGGGTCGCCTGGCTTCATAATTTCATGAGCACGACGCCACTCAGCGAAGATGCCAAGAATGTGCGGTGGGTCACCGTGAATTTCAGTGAATCCGCCTGTTACTTCACGTGTGTCGAAGTAGGAGGCATTCACACCGTCTGCATACAATTCACATGCAGGCGCAAAACCCATGTCGAGCAAACGCTGACGCTCTGCTTGGAAATCGGTCACGAGGTATGCAATGTGGTGGAAGCCCTCTTCGCCATTTTTATACATATCGCGATAGATCGACGGTGTTTCATCGTGCTGCACGATGAACTGAATCATCGTGTCGCCTAAGTAGCCAAATGCATAAGAAACATCGGCCTCTTGTGGTGTGCCGCGATAATCAAATGTGTCGCACTTGTGATGATCGGTGACAGAGAATGGACCCGCACCGAAGAGGTCGTACCACTTCTGAATTGACTCATCAATGTTGTTGACTAAATATGCTTGCTGAAATAACGGATAATTTCCCAATACGCCCACGAATCCCCCTTGGCTGTTTTCCTCACCTTAGCGACCCTCGCGGTCACGGAAATTACTGGAGACTGGCCGCACCAACGGGCTCAACAACCCACCCCTCGACCTTCGCATTGGGCTCACACAGTGCAACCACGCAGCCTCCAAAGCCCCCTCCGGTCATGCGTGCGCCATAGACCCCTGGAGTCGCCGCAAGGTGGGCGACAGCTTGATCCATCTCTGGCACCGAAACGGCAAAATTCTCCGCCAAACTTTTGTGACTCTCCAGCATCAGTTCGCCCGCTTGCGAGAAATCACCCGCTGACAACGCTGTCGCAAAGGCAGACACTCTGGCATTTTCAGAAACAACGTGAATGGCTCGCGAGCGAATAATTGCATCAGGAATATTCGCTACTTCATCTATGCCTGCCATATTCAAGGGTCCCACAAACCGCTCGGCAAGTTGACACTCATCAACACGTTGCGCATACTCCGACCCTTCTAATTTACGAGCCATAATAAAACGCACCACTACCTTCACATCATCTGGAATGGGAATATGTGCCACTTCATATGTAGAGCAATTAATGAGACTCGCACTTCCGGCGACAGCAGAAGCAATACACAATTGGTCCATAATCCCACACGGCACTTGGGTGGCCATGTGTTCTGCACGTTGCCCGAGTAGCGCTAAAGACAACTCATCTCCTTGGAAGCCCAAGGCAAGCGCAAGCGCAACTTCTAATGACGCCGATGATGACAGGCCTGCGCCTATCGGAAGAGTGCTGCGGATGACACCCGTGAGCCCCTGCGGTTCATCAATAAGCGCCAAAACGGCATCAACGTAACGGCCCCACGACGAACCAGTTTGAGGATCGCTTCTTTCCGACAATGCACGTCGGTAAATACCTTCCTCAGATTCCGATCTCAGATCTACATAGTTTTCCTGCAATGAAAATTCTATTGACGTGAACATCTTTATAGCCATAGGCAACACGAGCCCGCCGGTGTAGTCGGTGTGATCTCCAATCAGGTTTACTCGTCCGGGAGCAACTGACCTGTGAGCAAAAACCTTATTCATAGAAGCTCGTAGGAAGGACGTCTCGATGCGCGAGTAAAAGTTCGTCTACTAAATCCCAAATTTGCTGCAAATTGAGTTCGCTAGCTGTGCGTGGGTCAAGCATTGCGGCGTGATAAATGTGATTGCGTTGTCCAGTTAAGGCTGCTTCAACCGTAAGCGCCTGCACATTGACATTTGTCTGTATTAACGCAGCTAATTGTGGGGGAAGTTTTCCCACCGCCTGCGGCACAATTCCCTGAGCATCTACCGAGCAGGCAACTTCTACACAACAATCTTCAGGGAGATTCGATATCAAACCCCTATTTGGCACATTGCCATACACCACTCGTTGCTCACCGGTTTCCAAACTGTGAATAATTCCGGCGCCGTACTCCATGCTGCGGTGCACCTTCAGCTGTGCTTCAGGATCCAAAAGTCTTCTCTGCATGCTCTCCCAGCCGGCAATTTGCGTTTGACAACGTCGCAGATATTCATTGAGCGGAATACCGAATTCTTCAATGAGGTGAGGTTGATGAGACTTAATAAACCAAGGTACGTATTCCGCAAAGTGTTCACTTGATTCCGTCACAAAATAACCAAGTCGTTTCAGCATTTCATAACGCACGGCATCGGAAAGCCCTGAAGTGCCGCCATCACTCCGGGTTTTTTCGCCACGCATAGGTAATGGAGCCCGTTCACCACGTCGGCGTATTGCTGGGTAGAGATCAACATCACCCATTTTGGTTGCATGCACGAAAGAAAGATAAAACGACATGTGATTGATGCCCGCACACTCGTACCGCACCTCTTCATATGGAATATCTACATCACTTGCCAGTTGTTGGGCCGTGTGCTGCACGCTATGACATAAGCCAATTGTGCGTATTGGCGATGACTGCGAGACGGCCCAGCACAATATTGACATTGGGTTGACGTAGTTCAAGAGCAATGCATCTGGACACACTTTTTCCATATCGCGACAGATATCTAGGAGCACAGGAATGGTGCGCAACCCACGCATGATGCCGCCAATTCCTAATGTGTCGGCAATGGTTTGCTGCAGACCAAATTTTTGCGGTACTACAAAATCAATCACAGTTGACGGCTCGTAACCACCAACTTGAAACATGGTGATGACGTAATTTGCTCGGTCAAGAGCAACTAGTCGATCGGTTGTCGATTCAATTTTTGCTTGCACACCGAGAGTCGAAATAATTTTTCTACCCACTATTTCAGAGACAGCAAGACGTTCTTCATCAATATCGTGCAGAACAATGGTGGCGTCTGAGAGTTCAGGAAAACTCAAGATGTCACCGATGAGGTTCCTTGCAAAAACGGTGCTTCCGGCTCCAATGAAGGTAATACGCACACTCATTGTTATTTCAGTTTCACTGGCGCTTTCGTGAACTGCATTGCACCATCATCTAAGGGAGCACGGCGAAACATCTTCTTGTCACGAGCGAAATTTTGCGGGTTGATCCACGGGGCATGGTTCCCCTGCCGCGGGAACATGTGCATTACCCGGCTCATATAACCCGCACTAAATGAGTCGATCCAGGGCCGTTCTGGCATGTTGAGGTCTTCATTACGCAACTGCGCAGTGCACTGCGTTGTGCCCGTTTTCGCCATGTGGTTCAGTAGTCGGCATACGTACTCACAGGTGAGATCTGAACGCAGGGTCCACGAAGCATTGATGTACCCGAACGATGACGCCAAATTGGGAACACCCGAATATGCGACGCCCTTGTAGGTCCACGTGTCGGCGAAATCAATTGGTTCGCCATCGACCTCAAACTGCACTTCGCCCAACGTGACTAACTGCAAACCGGTCGCCGTGACAATGACATCAGCATCAAGATGCTGCCCAGATGACAGAAGAATTCCGGTTTCATCGAAGGTGTCAATGGTGTCGGTGACGACCGATGCCTTGCCGTCGCGCATTGCCTGAAATAAATCGCCGTTAGGAACTAGACACAAACGCTGGTCCCACGGGTTATACGTCGGGGTGAAATCTTTTTCTATGTCGTAGTCGGGGCCAAGCTGCTCTCGCACTCCTGCGAGCAAAATCTCTTTTACTTTGTCGGGATGCGTACGTGAACGCTGGTACACCAACTGTTGATACTTCGTGTTTTTCAGTCGCGTGATTGCATAGGCAATTTTTGCTGGAAGATACTTCCGCAACTTATTCGCAAATGCATCGACGTCGGGGCGCGCCGCAATATACGTTGGCGAGCGCTGCAACATGGTGACGTGTTCTGCATCTTTCGCCATTGCGGGCACCAAAGTGATTGCGGTTGCACCCGAGCCAACCACCACTACGCGCTTTCCTGAATAGGAAACATCGCTCGTCCATTTTTGAGGATGAATGATTTGGCCTTGAAAGCGCTCTCTTCCTGGGAATTCAGGAGTAAAGCCCTCGCGGTAGCTGTAATAGCCAGAGCACATAAACAAAAAACCGCAGGTGAATGTAACTACGTCTCCAGTGCCCACCCGCTCAACATGCACAGTCCACTGCGAGGTCTCACTTGACCACTGAGCAGTTTTCACCAAATGCCCGAAACGAATATGGCGAGCAATATCGAATTCGTTCATTGTGTCGTGGAGGTACCGCAAAATGTCTGGCCCATCGGCAATGGCTTTTGCTTCGGTCCACGGTTTGAACCGAAAGCCCAATGTGTGCATGTCGGAGTCGGAGCGCACTCCGGGGTAACGAAAGAGGTCCCAAGTGCCACCAATGTCGGCGCGACCTTCGAGAATTGCGTAGGTTCGCGATGGGCACATGGTGTTGAGGTGATAGCCCGCCCCAATACCGGAGATACCCGCACCTACAACAAGAACGTCTACATGCTCGCTGGGTGTCGTAAAGGTGCTGTCAACCACAAAAATACCCTACATCCCTGCCATGTAACAGCCCATTTGTACTATGGAACCGTGCAAACCATTTTTGGGCTCATCATTGGCCTCCTCATCGCTTCACTCGCTTTCCTCATGCTTCGCCAGCGCACTGCGCTTGGCAATGTTCAGGCACCAGTAGAAAATGTTCCCGTTGCCCCGCTCATGACCAATGAGCAAATATCTGCAACCGTTTCAGCCACCGTCAATAACGAGGTCGGCAAGGCAGTTCAGAGCGCTTTGGCTGAAGCACTTGCAACCATGCGAACAAACGCGACCCAAGACCGGGAAGAATCCATCAAATTAGCTTCTGCGCAAGTGGTGGAAAAAGGCGATGAACAATTAGGCAAGCGTGCCGACATCATCGACAACACGTTGAAAGCAGTGCAAGACAACGTCACTCAGCGTCTCGCCGAGTTAAACACCGAGCTCAAGTCGCTGCGCGATATGAACACCGAAAAGTTCAAAGGTGTCGACCAAGCAGTTTCAGATCTAGCCAAGCAAACCACCGACCTCAACAACGTGCTTTCTAGCTCACAAGCTCGCGGCCAATGGGGCGAGCGCATGACCGAAGACCTTTTGCGCGCTGCCGGGCTGGTGGAAGGCATTAACTACGAAAAGCAAGACACCATTGAAGGCCGTGGTCGCCCCGACTACACGTTCCTGCTTCCACCCAACCGTGTTCTGTATATGGACGTCAAGTTTCCCCTCGACTCGTACGCGAAATATGTTGCTGCTACCGAACAGGCTTCACGAAATGTGCTGAAAGCCGAATTCTTAAAAGCTGTTCGCGCACGTGTCACCGAATTAGAGAAGCGCGACTACGCCACCAAAACCAACGAAATTTCGCTCGACTACGTACTGCTGTTTGTTCCCAACGAAGGCATTAGCAGTTTCATTCATGAAGCCGATTCCACCCTTATCGACTGGGCCCTTGAACGCAAGGTCGTATTGTGCTCACCACTTTCGTTGTATTCACTACTCGTTGTTGTGCGCCAAGCAGCCGACAGTTTCCATACCGAAGAAACAGCCGAGCAAATGATGCAGCTGGTCAACAAGTTCAAAAAGCAATGGGAGTCATACGTCAAGTCGTTGGAGAAAGTAAAAAAGAGCTTCGACTCCCTGCAAGACGACCTCGAGTCACTCACCGTCGGAACTCGTTTCAAAGGCCTCAACCGCGAAACAAAGAAGATCGATGAGCTTCGCCAGCGCCGCAATATCCCAGAACTCGCAGAAGGCAACGAGCTGTACGTTATTGACGACGACGATGATGACTCAAATGATGATCTTGGCTAGCGTTCAGGCGTGACAAGTTCAAACAATATTGCCGACACCGTTTCTTCTCTACGTACCACCTATAACTCGGGCAAAACTCGCCCACTTGCTTGGCGTAAACAACAACTCGAGGCGCTCGTGCGCATGATGGAAGACAACGAAGCAGCTTTCAGTGCCGCTTTGAAAGCCGACCTAGGCAAGCCCGCTGTTGAAGGCTTCATTACCGACATTGCTTTTGTCACGTCAGAAGTAAAAGCAATGATCAAGAACCTAAAAAAGTGGAATAAGCCTCAACGCGTGCCAACACCTCTCGTTGCAATGCCCGCAAAGTCACAACTCATTCCCGAGCCGCTTGGCGTAGTGCTCGTTATTGCGCCGTGGAATTACCCCATACAACTTTTGCTCGTGCCAGCAGCCGGTGCAATTGCAGCAGGCAACACAGTTGTTATGAAGCCGTCTGAAGTATCAGCTGAAACATCTGCGCTTCTCGCACAACTCGTTCCCAAGTATCTCGATACCTCTGCTGTAGCACTTGTGGAAGGAAGCGTTCCCGAAACAACTGCACTTCTCGATCAACACTTCAACCACATTTTCTATACAGGCAACGGAACAGTTGGCCGCATTGTCATGGCCGCTGCTGCAAAAAATCTCACACCGGTCACACTTGAACTTGGCGGCAAGAGCCCTGTCATTGTTGACGCATCGGCCAACATCAGAGTTGCAGCGCGCCGTGTGGCGTGGGGTAAGTGGCTCAACGCTGGGCAAACCTGTGTTGCTCCCGACTATGTGCTCGTAGACAAATCAATTGAGCAACCTTTTATTGAACAACTCAAAATTGCTCTCAACGATTTCTATGGTTCAGACCCGCACGCCAGCGACAGTTATGCACGCATCGTGAGCGACCGTCATTTCTCTCGACTCACAGGGCTTATGAAAAGCGGCACTGCAGTCATTGGTGGAGAAAGCAACTCTTCTGACAAATACATCGCTCCCACAGTTCTTACCAATGTTTCACTCAACTCGCCCATTATGCAAGAAGAAATTTTTGGCCCCTTGCTTCCCGTCATCAGCGTTAGCAACAGCGATGAAGCTATTCGCTACGTCACTGCCCACGATCATCCACTTGCACTTTACGTTTTCGCGGAAAAACAAGCAGTCGTTAACGATGTGTTGTCACGCACCACTGCTGGTGGCGTCACAGTGAACGGAACCATCATGCACCTCACCAGCCCACACCTTCCCTTTGGCGGCGTCGGCGAAAGCGGCATGGGCGGCTATCACGGCATTTCTGGGGTTCGCTTGTTCCAACACATGAAGCCTGTTCTCAGCCGCGGAACTAAACTTGACCCATCTCTTGCCTACCCGCCTTACACCGCGCGTAAAGAAAAGATTTTCCGCAAGGTTCTTTAATCAATGCGCTATGCGCGTGTGTATCTCAAGGGTGAGAGCTCTCGCCAACTAGTATTCATTTGTGATTGATTGGGCAACAAGCGTTATTGACTCCATTGGATTAATTGGGGTTGCATTTCTCGTTGCAATTGAAAATGTGTTTCCGCCCATCCCCTCTGAGCTCATTCTTCTTCTCGCCGGATTCAATGTCAGTGAAGGCCAATTCGATTACGTCAGTGCTGTCATTGCCGCAACAATCGGATCCGTTATTGGCGCGTACTTCCTGTACGGGGTTGGTCGGTTGTTAGACGATAAACGAATGGAACGATTCCTCTCAGGTATTGGTCGCTTCGTTGGCCTGAAGAAGTCCGATGTGCACAAGGGTTTTGTGTGGTTTGAGCGGCACGGAAATTACGTGGTGTTTTTCGGTCGGCTCATTCCAGTTGTTCGCTCGGTGGTTTCCATCCCTGCAGGCGGCGACCGAATGCCACTTGGCAAATTCACTCTCTTAACTGCCGCCGGTTCCCTCGTTTGGAACATGGTCTGGGTGGCACTCGGATGGGCTCTTGGCGACCAGTGGGAAAAGGCTGGCAAATGGGGCGATTACCTCCAATACGGCGTGGTGGCCATTGTGGGCCTCGGTCTTGTTGCCCTCATCGTTCGAGCCCGCCGTTCTAGAGGTGGTCAAGAGTAAGTCCGACTGTAAGATAAGGGCTCGCTACACGCGGGTGTAGCTCAATGGCTAGAGTTCCAGCCTTCCAAGCTGGCTATGCGGGTTCGATTCCCGTCACCCGCTCCATATTTTCTGGCACTACTCAATGACAGAGATTGCCCCACTCGGGCACACCTGCACCGATTGACGAGCTTCTTTGCGCTGCTGCTCTGACGTAATTTCGACCGATTGAACGACAGGGAAATCGTCGTCTCCGAATGCAAACAGCCATGGGTGGTTGTAGCAACACTCGCCTGACATCATGCAACGTTCTTTATCAACTACTACTTTCATAAAGGCCTACTTGTCGAACTGAATCCACAGTTCGTTTGGAGATCTGAAGCCACCAGAGTCAATATTTGGTGATGTGATGCCTTCATGCGTGACAAATTTCGGACGAGGATTTTTCATTACTTCCATCATCCGCATGCAAGCAATGACTGCCTCTTGACGAGCCATTGCATAACCCATGCAGAAGTGTTGGCCAACACCGAAACCTAAGTGGCCCTGTTTGTCAGACTTATAGCGAGCCGAACGGTTCTCGCGGCCCATATGCAAGTCGTCGCGGTGAATATCGAACACATCAGGATTCTTAAAGACGCGCTCGTCACGGTTGCCGGCACCCAGCGAAAGAATTACTTGAGCACGCTCGGGAATAACGCGACCGTGCATTTCAACCTCACGCGTAGTGAAACGTGACTGAACGTGCACCACCGGGTCAAAACGCATCATTTCTGAGAACACGTTGTCCCACAGCGCTGGGTCTTTTTTCACGTCTTCAAACTGATCGGGACGCGTATAAAGCATGTGGTACCACATGTTGGCAATTGCCTTATCGGTGGTATCGCCGCCTGCAGCAAGAAGAAGGGCAATAAAGCCCTTCACTTCGTCCATGTTCATGCGTACGCCGTCTAGTTCTGCCAAACATAACTTCGACAGCAAATCGTCTTTCGGATGTGCGAGTCGCTCAGACACCAACGGCTCGAGGTACTGCCACATTTCATTACGTGCGGCAATGCCACGCGCCAAGTGTTCGCCGCCAAAACCCAACCCAGCAATGAGTGACTGATACCAGACAACAAATTTCTCTTCATCGGCACGTGGAAGACCAAGGATATTTGAAATGACTCGAATAGGAAATTGATTCGAGAACTGGCTGACCAGTTCTACTTCCCCTTCACCCGAGCAACGTTCAACAAGTTCACCGGCAATTTGCTCGACGAACGGAATGAATGAAACGAGCCCCTGCCCCACGAACTGCCCCGCAACGACGTTACGCAACCAACGATGGCGGTCGCTATTTCCATATTCCAGAATGTTGGGTCCGAAAACATGCGATGAGCCAAAGACATAAGGCCCATCGGGTTGATACATCGCGCGATCAAAGCTTTCATTGTTTTGGAACGCGGCATTGACATCGTCATAACGACTGATGATCCAACGATTATGAAAACGATCGCGAAATAAAGGGTGATGATCGCGGAGCCGTTGATACAACGGGAAAGGGTTGCTTTGAAACTCGGGTGAATCAAACTCTCGTGGGTCAATTTCGTGCGCAAGTCCGGCCATAGCGAAACTTTACTCCAAGAAAAATAGTGCTTTAACCACGCCGTAGCGGCGTCATTACTTCTTCAACAAAGCGCAAAACTGGCTCGTTAGTTTGTGGATGCCCGAAGTCCATTACAAAATGTTGCACACCTAATTCAGCTAAATGAGATAGTTCGTCTAGCAGTTGTTGTGATTCAGCGCTGGTGTTTGGCAATGCTCGCTCGACGGTCAGCGACACTTCAACGTCGCTCGTTGCTCGCCCAGCTTTCACCGCAGAAGCAAACACGATGTCACGTTTTCTCAACCACTTTTCATCGCTGCCAAATATGGGTGAATTCCATATATCGGCAATACGGCCCGCCATTGGCAAACCAATTTGTTCGCCAAATGCACCAATGCACACCGGTGGAACCACTTCTGGCAACGGTGGGGCTGCTGCACGCTGAATGCTGAAATGTTTGCCTTCAAAACTTGGTGCTTCTTCGGTCCACATCAAGCGACAAATGTGCACCAGTTCTTCAAGTTCTTGGAAGCGCACCGCAGGTCGTGGAAACTCGTAGCCGTATGCGCGGTACTCCTCTTCGCGCCAGCCCGCCCCAATACCCAAAATGAATCTGTTTCCCGACAACACCTGTAAAGTGGCAGCCATCTTTGCTGTTAATGCTGGGTTGCGATAACCCTGCCCCAGCACGTGATGACACAACATGACATCAGGGAATTTTGCGGCAAGCCACGTGAGCGTTGTCCACGCTTCCATGAATGGGTCGGTGTGAGTGTCCATGCCATAGAAGTGATCGGCAACCCAGAGAGAGTCGAAGTGCGGTAATGCCGTTGGCAATATGTGCTTCTCTTGAAATACAACAATGGGTTGATGGTTGCTCCACTTATTACCAATGACAGGCGAAAGCCAACCAAAGCGCAACCCTGATGTTGCCGAAGAGCTAGCCACAGTTACGGCGCGATAATTGCGTATGGCGCAGTAATTTCAAAGGCAGCAACAACGTCGTACGACTGCCCTGGTTCTGTATCGGTGCCACCTTGCCAGCCGTGCCATGGGTACTCCACTGCACCATTTTCGCGCAACGTTGGGCGGCCAGTTTTTTTGTCCCACATAAAGAATGGACCATGCTCGTCACCTTGCTGCAGTGGTGTACGCACCCGGTCGTCAGCACCTGGCTTTGATGTTTCAAACATGCCGCCAGTACCGGTGCCGTTGTGCAATACCCAGTGAACTTCGGCAAACGCCGGACGTGTTGGCGCTGGGTCATGACCATGGTTGTGTGTTGACAAGTCGACACCCTTGCCAGCTGTCCACACAAACATGTAAGTGATTTCTTCACCATCGGCGTCGAGCAAATGGAAGCCTGGCGACAAATAGCAATCGAGGCCATCGAAGAAAGGAATGACGTCGTGATAGCGCTCTTCAAAAGTGATCCACGACAATTCATTTGCGAGTGGGCCACTGTAAGCAAGTTGACTCATTGAAGTGACCTTCTTTGGCACCTGTGCAGTTCCCGTGAAGACGGTGAAAACTGCTCCATCGGGGCCAGCCACAACTTCAGCTTCGGTGACTTTGGTGTTACGCACCACTTTGTCTTGCGCATATGCACCGCGGTTGATGTTGGCAAGGCGGCCTGTTACCACTTTGATATGCACAGCGCCTGCTGAATGATCCAAAGCGAAACTTTGTCCGGCATCGAGACGCACGAATTGAATGTTCCAGCCGCCAACACTCCAGGTGTCGGAAATGACTGGCGCAGCGCCTTCTCCAATAAAAATATTGATTCCTGTACGGGTTGTAGAAACCTCGTTGCGTGCAGTGTGCGTCATATGTGCCCCTTACCCCTATATGAATGACCTGTTGTAAGAGTACCTAAGAGACATAATGAGACATGGACTCGGACGGCAATATTCGCACCCCTCGCGGCCTCTGCATCCCCGAGACCGCCATTTCTTGGACCTTTGCCCGTTCGGCCGGCGCCGGTGGCCAAAACGTGAATAAAACCTCGAGCAAGGCTTCACTCACCGTTGCAACTCCACTCATCACAGGCCCTCGCGCCGCCCTTGCCCGGGTCCTTGCCGCTTACCCAGAGAGCATTCGCATTACCCAGCAGGTCAGTCGTAGCCAATGGAGAAACCGCCAACATTGCATTACTCACTTGGTCGAAATGATTGATACAGCCGCGGCACCACCAGCTCCGCCACGCCGACCTTCACGGCCCACTAAGGGTTCAATTGAGCGTCGCCTTACCAGCAAGAAACGTGAGAGCGAGAAAAAAGGCCAGCGTCGCAAGGGAGACTGGGAGTAACAAGTACCGTAGAAGTCATGCCCAGCGACTTTGTCTTGAAATCTATGAACAACATTCACCGCACCATCTTGAAGGTGAGCGGTGGACGCAAAGGGTGGGACGCCGGCAACATGCCCGTGTTGAAACTCACCACGGTGGGTCGTAAAAGCGGAGACAAGCGCGAAGTGATGCTCACTTCCCCATTGCAACTCGACACCACGTTGGTCATTGTGGCCTCACGCGGCGGCGACGACCATCACCCCGCTTGGTATCTCAACCTGCGCGACGAGCCACTTGTGGAAGTTGCCACCAAAAACGAAGAAAAGCATCAACGCAGGGCGCGTATTGCTACCGCCGAAGAGCGCAACGAAATGTGGCCCCAGATTGTAGAGAGATACAAGAACTACGGCGGCTACCAATCGCGCACTCAACGTGAAATACCGCTGATCCTTCTTGAAAAAATTGGTTAAGTCGTTTCATGTCTTCCCCCTATAAAGCGGTGTGTTTCGACGTTGGCGGTGTACTGACGCATTCCATGGACTCCGTGATGCCAGCGAGCATCTCGGCATCTGGTGTTGATTTTGCGAAGCTCGCTCCCATTTTTTTGGAGATGTTCGTTTCAGATAGCGACACCGATAACCCTGGGCATCAACTAGAACGCGGTGAAATTTCTATAGATCATTTCGTCGACATCATGGGTGAAAATGGCCGAGAAATACGCAAGGTGCTTCACCCAGACTCTGAACACTTCATTATGCATAACCTCAAGCCAGCACTTGTTATGCATGAATTTGTAAGCGAGGTACGAAGTGCGGGTTTTTCTACCGGCATTATTTCAAATGTCATTCGCGAATGGCTGCCTTGGTGGGTGGACTTTACGCCTCCGCGCGAACTTTTTGATGCGGTCCTATATTCATGCAACGTTGGATTACGCAAACCCAATACGTCTATTTACTTGTCTGCAGCGGAACAACTGAACTACTCACCAGCAGAAATTGTTTATCTTGACGATTTTCTACCAATGGTTGAGGCTGCACGAAAAGTAGGCATGAAGGTTATTCACGTTACTGATCACGCTGCAGCAATTGCTGAAGCGCGGGAACTTTTAGGCTTGTAAAACTCAGCCTTTGCCGCGAATTTTGAGCGCCATGGTTTCGTGGTAGCGGTGAATTTTGCATTCGCGCTCCGACAAAATGTGCTCTGTGTAACCACTTGACTTCTTAGTACGTGCAAGTTGGTCGTAGATCGCGATGTCTTCACCAACAACAACCTTGAGACCATCCCAATGCTTTTGCATCTTCGCAAAGTACGCAGCGTATTCAGGGTCGTCCATGTCACCTGGGTAGATGAGCTGCCAGCACAAAAAGCGCGTGTGGTCGACACCGAGAGGAATGGGGTTAAACACTTGAATGTGCTCTGGGTTGCAGTTGAACACTGTGTTCGGGAACACCGTGTAGTGACAAATAGCGTTTTTATGGTGGTCGTATGACTCATCCCACTTGTCCATGTTTTCCGGACGAGGAACGAAACACATGTAGTTATCGCCAACGAAGTGGAACGATGCCTTGCGACATGCCTTCACGAACTCTGGTGGCGAGTGGTGCAGTTGCGCAACGTGATAGATCTCGTTAAAGCCATCGACAATTGCTTTGTAGCTGACGGGAACATCCCACTCCACTACTTCGTACAAAATCATGTCTTCCATTTTGTATGCACCGAGGTCAGAAGAAATTTCTGGCCCGATGGATTCAATGAGTGAAGGTGCTTCGTCTGGACCGAGAAGGTTGATCCAGACCCAGCCACCCCATTCGCCTGCAGCAACCTGCTTGGCGCGAACATCTTTCAAATGCTCGTCAGAGAAGTCTTCACGCTCAGGGACACCAACAAGCTTTCCGGTGGTGTCGTACACCCAGCCGTGGTAGGGGCAAGTAAAGCGACGAGCGCCGCAGCCGGAGAGTTCAGTCACAATGGCAGGACCACGGTGCTGGCATACGTTGTGGAAGGCAGCGAGCGAACCGTCGGGCTGACGACTAATGACGATGGTCTCACCATGTCCTTCAAACGAGATCCAATCGCCAGGGGCAACAACCTGCTCTGAACGGCCAGCAAGAATCCAATGTTTGGCAAGCACGTGCTCGCGCTCTAGTTCATATTGCACTGGGTCGGTATACGGGTTACGACTCATTGTGGTCGGGCCGTAGTCGGGCACATTGTCGATTTGCGGACCAAGTCGCGCGGGCAAAGATCCTCGTGTAGGCACATGAACCATATGGAAACTCCTCTTGGCTATTCCTCGCAATGCGATGATGCTCCACGCACCATGTGCTTATTCTGTCACGTTCATCACATTTAATGCGGATCAGAAATTGTCTCATTACAGGAAATGAACATTGCCGTGCAAATCCGTTCACGTGGCGCTACTATGTTCCCCGTCGCAGTTGTTCTGCGGTTCCATGGGTGCATTCCGGCGTCCGTGGCCTAGTCCCTCGGAGACCCCCCATGGCGTCGAACGCCTCTATTTCCTTTGCCCAACTTGGGCTTCATTCAGCATTAGTCGAATATCTTGACCACGCAGGTATCACGACCCCGTTCCCTATTCAGGTAGCCACGATCCCCGACGCAATTGCCGGCCGTGACGTACTTGGTCGTGGCCGTACTGGTTCAGGAAAGACCCTTTCCTTCGCATTGCCACTTCTCACCCGTTTGGCCGAGAGCAATCGCCGCCGCCAGCCCAACAAACCCCGTGCCCTCATTTTGGTGCCTACTCGCGAACTTGCGAACCAGGTCAATGAGGTCATTATGCCGTTGGCAAAAGCTCTTGGCATGTTCACCACCACCATTTACGGTGGCGTCGGCTACGGCGGACAACTCACTGCTTTGCGCAAAGGCGTAGACATTGTTGTTGCTTGCCCAGGTCGCTTGGTTGACCACCTCAATTCACGCAACATCAACTTCTCTGAAGTAGAAGTAACAGTTCTTGACGAAGCCGACCACATGGCTGAACTTGGTTTCCTGCAGCACGTTGAAGAAATTCTTCGCCAGACTCCAGAAGATTCACAGCGCTTGTTGTTCTCGGCAACTCTCGACCGCGGTATCGACCGTTTGGTGCGCAACTACTTGCACAACCCAGTAACTCACGAAGTCGACTCAGAGCAGTCACCTGTTGACGCAATGGCTCACCACGTCTTGCACATTCGCAACGACGACCGCTTCGGAGTTTTGAAGAGCCTGTGTTCAGCGCCTGGAAAGACACTCGTCTTTACACGCACCAAGCACGGCGCTGCTCGTCTTGCAGAACAACTCATGAAGGCTGGCGTTCCGAGCGTTGAGTTGCACGGCAACTTGTCGCAGGCTGCACGCGCACGTAACTTGTCTGCATTCTCATCTGGTCGCGCCGACACTTTGGTAGCAACCGACATTGCCGCTCGCGGAATTCACGTTGATGACATTGCTTTGGTCATTCACGCAGATCCACCAGAAGAGCACAAGGCTTACCTGCACCGTTCGGGTCGTACCGCACGTGCCGGCGCAACTGGCACTGTTGTTACCCTCATGACAGACAACCAACGTCGCAATGTGCGTGCACTCACCAAGAGCGCAGGCATTGAGCCAACCACAACTCGTGTAACTCCAGAAGACGACTTCCTTGCCGAGCTTGCTCCTGGCGAGCGCGTATTTCGCGAATCAAGCAGCATCGTGTTGCATGAAGAGCGTCTCGACTCAGCACGTGGCGGCGGACGCCGTGACGGTGGTGGCGGCGGTCGTCGTGATGGTGGTTCACGTGGTGGACGCCGTGATGGCGGTTCACGCGGTGGCGATCGTGATCGTGCTCCTCGTTATTCTGACCGTTCAGATGCACCACGCGCAGACCGTAATGACAGCCCACGCCCAGAGCGCTCAGAGCGCAATGATGGACCACGCCCAGAGCGCACCTTTACTCCTCGTAGTTCTGGCCCACGTGAAGGCGCTCCTCGCGAAGGTGGATTCCGCGACCGTGGACCCCGCACTTCAGAGCGTTCATCAGCACCTCGTGAAGGTGGATTCCGTGACCGTGGCCCACGCACAGCAAGCCCACGCGATGGAGCACCACGCGAAGGTGGATTCCGTGACCGCGGCCCACGAACTGCAGGCCCACGCGATGGAGCACCACGCGAAGGTGGATTCCGTGACCGTGGCCCACGCACAGCAAGCCCACGCGATGGAGCACCACGCTCTTCAGCCGGCGGATACCGCGGTGCACGCGATGGCGCAGCACCTCGTTCAGGAGCACCACGCACAGGCGGACCACGTGAAGGTGGTTACCGCGGTGCACGTGACGGTGAGTCGGGTCGTCCAGCAGCAGCTGGCCGCAAGCCTTACGGTGCTTCAGCGGGCAAAAAGCGCTACTAATACTGGCGCAACAAAAAGCCCAGGAAGCAAACTTCCTACGCGTATTGGTTTCACTTCCATAAACCGAAGTGCAATACCCAAAATCATGATTCCGCCTGTTGCACTCATCTCGTGCACCATACGATCAGTCAGAATTGCATCAAGGCCTGAGGCACCTAGTGTCATCAGGCCT
>Ga0315905_10001426_pt1 | contig 25625 bp, 15 predicted proteins | sample LakEriMetagenome_5_FD_203522 | JGI IMG/M metagenome (GOLD analysis project Ga0315905, IMG submission 203522) | Freshwater fungal communities from buoy surface, Lake Erie, Ohio, United States - Buoy 4 MA121 | ecosystem: Environmental > Aquatic > Freshwater > Lake | place: USA: Lake Erie, Ohio...
ATAGCCGCTGACGCTATTACGAGTGCAAAGATTGCAGACAGTGCAATTACAATCCGTATGAGCGGTGATGGCACTCCATCTGAAGGGCGAATAATTGCTGGTTCCATTGCATCTGATGTATGGAATGCTCTGTACGCAAGTTACAACACGGCTAACACATTTGGCAAATTAATGGACACTCTGCGTAAAGCAAACAATGTAGTTGAAGGTACGGTAACTGCTGGCTCTACAACAACAGTAATTAACACTAACCTTACGGGCTTTACTGCTGACGCTTTTAAAGAACAAACATTGCATTTTATTAGCGGAACTTTAACTGGTACTTCAGATTTGATACTTGTTAATTCTGTTGGCGGTGGAACAATTACATTAGATGAGCCATTATCGAGCGCACCTGCTGCTGGTGTAGAATTTGTCATTTTAGCAACGCACGTTCATACTAGAGAAAGCATTGCAGACGGAATACTTGCTAGAGACCTAGGTAGTGGTACAAATGCCGGAACTTTGAATGAGCGTACTGTTCGCTCTGCATTGAGAGCAATACGCAATAGAACATCTATTACTGCAAGCACACTCACTGTAACCAAAGAAAATGATGACTTAACACCTGCTAATGCAGCGTGGACGGCAGCACTAACAACTAACGCATCTGCTGACCCAGTTACAGGGATTGACCCAGTCTAATGGCAGCAGGATTTCGTTCACCATTTTATGTATGGGTAGGTGGACTTAATGCGGTAGGTGGTTCTGGACCTAACCCTCCAGAACCTGTGTTGTGTCCTTGCCCTGAATATAAAGTAGACGCTACATTAAGTAATCAATTTATGGCAGAAGCGTCACTTTCTAATCAATTTATTGGTGACGCTACAATAGTTACACAGTGGAAGCGAGGACCTTGTAATGGCTGATGAAACACGAATGATAACGTCAGGCGCACAACCATACGTTGTTGGCGACAAAACATTTCGAGGCATTGACACATTTAATGATGCTAATAAACTTGAAGGTGGACTTTGTCAAAAGATAAATAATATGCAGTTAGATGGTGGCAGCCTTGTTTTGCGAAATGGAATACAAGGATTACTTCAGCCGTCTGAGTGTAACACTGCACCTATTACCGTTACATTTTTAGGTGGTGGGTCGCCTAACATTAATGGAACGTTTCCATTTATTCTTCCAGTTGGCGCACCAATAAAATTTGCAACTGATGGAGCATTACCTACTGGTATTAATACAACATTTACATATGTTGTAGCAGCAAGTCCTGCACCAACAGCATCGACAATAGGTGTTGCTTCATTTGCTGGTGGACCTGCAATAAACTTTTCTACAACCGGAACAGGACCGCATTACGTTATTCCGTCCGCTAGTTATGCAAATGGCGTATTTGAGATGGTTCCTCTTAAACAATCATCTGGTGTATCTTCAAACTTTGTTTATACGAGTGCTGGCGAAATACGTGTATTTAATACGACTACAAATTCGTATACAACTCTTTCAACGACTGCTGCGTTTGATACTTTGTATAGTCCTAACGTGCGTATGGTTGCGTATGGAAAATATGTATATGGAGTACCGGGGTTAAAATCTGATGGCACTGAATCGAATATTGGATTGTTTCGAACGGATGGTTCGACTATTGAAGTTGTTCCTTCAATATCTGGATTCCCTAATTTAAAACCATCAGTACGTCCATACCCAAACGTTCAGGTTGGCGTACCTGCAACTAATAAACATCTATTCATTGATAGTGCAGTTGGACCAATCTTGCGTACTGGTGGCGATGTAACGCTTATCTCTGATAAGGGATTTACGGCTGGTGCTACTGGTCCTTTACCAACTACAGGTGCAGCGTGGTTAAAGTCAACTGGAGACCCACAGCGTAAGGCTATACCTTACTCAGTTTCAGCAGGAAATTTTCCTGCTGGTTCTTCAGCACAAATTGTAAGCCCTAGAGGTGTAAGTGCAACTCGTATGATTGAGTTTGCTGGAACTGAAGATGGAATTTTTCAAAACATTCCGTATTCAGGGATTACCTATCCAAACGAACAGTTAAACCTTATTGACCAAACAAATAGTTCAACAGCGTTTACGTGTACTGTTGCGAGTACTACTGTTACTCGTAATAACCACGGTTTAAAAGTTGGTCAAAAACTTATCTTCACTGGTGCTACTGGTATAACTGTTAATACTGTAGCGTGGGTTTTATCTACTACAACAAATACATTTACTGTATCTATTTTGGAGCAGGGTGGAACAACTTATACATTTAGTGCCAGTGGGAGTCAATCGTACTTTACGATTCAAGGACCCGGAATGTTCTTACTTACATTTTGGGCAATTAATGTTGATACGCAGAATAGTGTTACTGGTCAATCTATTAAAGTCTCTATTCAAGGTGCAAAGAATGGAGCGTCAATCGCAGGTGCTTATGTCTCTAGCGTTGTTGCGCCTCCAATTGCTCGTGGTGGCGAAGACTGGATTAAAGTAAATGTACTCGTTGATTTTAGAGTCTATCGAGACCAACTAACGGAATTTCAGATTGCCTTTGTCAATATCAACGCAAAAGAAGGAGACCAAAAAGGTATCTATATTACTGAGGTCAATCTTCATGCTGTAAGCCCTAGGCTAAATACCCTATCAACAGATGCTACAGATACTGCATCTGGACTTGTCAAAGTAAAGGCTACACAAAATAACGCTAATGTTCCCGGTTATGCTGGCTTACTTGCAAAGTGTGCTATTAAGTTTTCCTTTGCAACTGCAAAAGACTGGAGTACTTACGACAGTGTAAGTATGCGTATGCAACTACCTGCAATTGTTCGTGATGCTAGCCCTAGATTTAGGATTGGGTTGCAACAAGCAAACGGCTTTGTAGAGTGGGGTGGCATAGGAACGTTAGATGAACAGAATGGCTACATGACGTGGTCGCTCAGAGGTTTTACTGACAATCGAATCAATGCTGTATTGCAAATGTATATACGTGTTGAAGATGATGTTAAGAATATGTTTAGTGGTGATGACTTCATGCTAATTGGAGACATCGTTGTTAATGGGAATCTAACAGCCGGAATCAAGTATACGTATCGGTTCTCTCGATGGTATCCAGAAGATGGAGCCTCGGCTCCATTTATTCCCGGCACAGGTACTGGCGCATCTACGGTTTATGTCAAGGGCTTTGAAAGTGAACTATCAGGAATCAGTAATGAGGTTACAACCACTGAAGCATTAAGCAGTAACTCAATACTCTTAAATCCTGCTGCTGAAACATTGACTGGTACAGGATATACGCATCTTATTATCTATCGACAAAGTTCGTCATTTACTGATGGTAGATATAGATGTCTGGGTTCTATACGCCTTAGTGATAACACCATCTATGGAGTTGACTTAAGTCTCCTTAGCGCAGTTGGTGGAATAACGCTTGTAGATAATGTTGCTGAAGTAAAAGTTTTTGATGATGGTCCTAAGGGTTCTCAAGGGGATGTGTATGAATATGGACAAGATACCTTCCCTGTTGGAGCCACAGCCATTGCAATACATCAACAACGCCTATGGGTAGCAAAAAAGAATACACTATCTGTGTCGTGGTTATTCGATGCAGATAATGAATATACAATTAACACCACTAACGTCCCTGATTTTACAGACCCAAAGGTGTCTATAAAGGGTGCATCCTTTGATATATCATCAACATCAGATGTTGAATATATTGTTAATATGTTGTCATATCACGGCGACATGATGTCTAAAAATAACAGTACAACAGCCGTACTGTTGGTCTTCAGGGAAAACGTTGTTTATCCTGTTACTGGATTTGATGCATCAAGTTGGAGTGTACAGGCATTTTTACGAGAACCCGGTATTGGCTTGTTAGCACCTCGTGCGTTAGCAAATGTAATCGGACAACCGTGGTACTTGAATACAAATGGCATTGTGCAATTTGCTGGTACACAAGTATTACAAAAGTCTTTGCAACTAGACAGAATGCTTAGTGCTTCACCTACACGTATATTGGACCAAACATTTCCTATTTCTGCATCTGTGTATAGCCGGTCATTTATGGCTATGCATGATAAGCGATTATTTGTATTTGCCCCTAATGCTACCAGCAATAATGACAGTACTCGTATACAAACAGGATATGTATGGGACGCAAAATATAATGGATGGGTTACTTTTACTTATTCATATGATTTTGATTTTACAGATGCAGTCTCTATTGCATCTGAGAATGATAGAAACGTTTTTTATATCGGAAATACTATTGGTCAGATATTTAAAATGGATAACTTTTATGATTCAAATTTTACATATAAACCAATATCAGCAACTAGTACTGCATTTAATTTTAGCGGAACAAACAACACAAGTAATTTAAATGTTGGAGAAATAATACGAATTGTAAATGATGGTAACTCAATAGGTACTGGGTCTTCTTATTATGTAAAACAAGTAACGCCGACAACTCTTACATTAGGGTGGACACCATTAACACCCGCTACAGTAACATTTGCAATTGGTAGTGCTGACATTACAAAAACATCTGGTTTATTTACTCCAACTGTTGTTATTGGAGATAGGATTTCATTTACAACTACAGGCGCATTGCCTACAGGATTTACAGTTGGAACTACGTATTTTGTTATTTCTATAACCACAAACTTAACTAATCAATCTGTAATTCAAGTGTCACTCACTTCTGGTGGACCTGTTATTACAGCAACTGGAACACAGAGTGGTGTACACACTATAAATCCTGCAACAGTTGGACTTACTGCTGGTCCACCTATGGCAACGTTTAGAGAATACTTACCTATTTCATTTGAGGTGGTAACTCGTGCGTATGGTCAAAACTACTCAGAAGGTATTGCATACTATTCTAAAAATAGACCTAGTCAGATTGATTTATTTGTAGAAGGTGAACCATTAAATGGGACGCTTATTACTTATGTAGTATCTGATGCAAGCCTTACAAATTTTTCAATTGGCACATATACGTTTGCGGGTAAATCGTCACGAGCAATACGAGGTTTACGACGTGACATTGTAGATGTAAATTTTTCAATGAGTATTCTAGGTAATGAAGTAGATTATGCATTTAGGATATATGGAATACATTTGCATATGATTGAGAGTGGAATAACGAGACACCGATAATGCCTATACCAGCACCAGTACCAACACCAGATACCTTTGACACAAGAGAGCAACTTCCAGACCAGAGTGCTGTTGTAATTGAGTTTAACTTCTCTGAGTACAATAAACGTGCAAAGTTTGTTCCATCAGAAACGCTAACGTACAACATAACTGCAAGTACGCAGATTGAAAATGGTCCGTCACTTGTGCGATGTGATTGCACGAGTGGTGCTATTACAGTAACCTTCCCAACTGCTGCTTCTGCTGTTGGTAAGGTGCTGTATATAACAAAAGTTGACTCTGGTGCTAATGCTGTTACATTGGCAGTACAATCCAGTGATACGTTGTGGAAACCGTCGACGCTTACGACACTCACCACACAACATCAAGTGTGTGGATTCATTGCAACATTTGATGGGACTAACTGGGGATGGCAGTGCATAACTGCATCATAAAGAGGCTTACCAATGTCAATGTACAACTTTAATGAAGAGGAAATAACTCGTGGGCAGGTAAATAGTCAAGGTGGCTATAAGAATCCTGCGTCTACAAATCCATTTGCCTTTTTAGGTGGTATGGGTAAGTATATGGGCAACTTTGGTAAAGCCTATCAAAAGTATTCACCATATATGAATCTCCTAGGAGCCGGAAGTGCTAAGGGTATGGTTGAAGGTGGATTGGATATTGCTGCAAGAAGTTTTATACCCGGTTACAGCCAAATCAAAATGTTCAACGACATTACAGGTGGTATTAATTTGAATAAAATGTTGGGAATTAAGAACCCATTATCTGCATTAGGTCGAGGTATTTTTGGTGGAGGCGGTCGTTCCTCAACACAGAATAACGCTTATCTAGCAGCAGCCGGACGATATCAACGACAGTTAGAAGGACAGCGTAATGCAATGGCAGAGCAAGAGCGTGATGCTATTGCTCGTCGTGCCGAATTGCAACCACAGATGCGGAATGCACAAGAACGTGCGCTTGAGATGATGCTTCAAGGTCCATCAAGTCGTGACTTAGCCCCAGTAATTGGAGCAGCAGAATCACGCAATAGGACTGTAGGAGCAGCCGGAGAAGCGGCTCTTCAACAGCGATTTGCTAATAGTGGTATTGGCGGTGGCATAAATGCTGGTCTTGCACAACAGCAACTGGCAGCACAACAGGGACGCAGTGCAGGTATTGCCAATCAAGTTGCAATGCAACAACTTGCGACTCGCCCACAGATGGCTGCTAATGCAGCCAATATGTTGCAGAACGCTGACTATATGGCAATGCAAGAACAAATATATGGTCGACAAAATGCATTGCAAGCAAATCAACTTGAAATGCAACAGGCAAATCAACAGCGTGAGTTTGACCTTGCACAACAAAGGCAGTCTAGTTTAAATCGACAGGCTGAGCAAAAAGAACTCGGTTCGTTGCTTCGTATGGCATATCCAGATTTGAAGAAAGGATATGACAAAGCAATTGGCTATGGTCAAGGTGATACTTTTGCTGGCACACAAGGCACAGGCAACGATGGATTTATTCCTGAAGCGTATGACCCTAATGACCCAATGAATATGCAACGACCTTCATTGCCGGGTGAGACTTCTTCGTTTGCAGATGCTCCTCCAACATATTCTTTTGGTGAGAGATTTCCAGCCTTTGGTAACAACACAGTTGGTGCGCCATCAGCAGTAGTAGATGATGTAACTATTGGAAAGATACGTGCAGGTGGTGGACGATATACGGAAGACTTAGGAAATGGTCTTTCTCTATTGGCATATCAAGACCCAATAACTGGACGATTCCTTAAAATGTATGGACGCACTCAAGGGATGAATACAAATGATATGTCCCAAATTGACCTTGATTATGCTGGACAGTTTTCTCAACCTAGTGCTATGAGTGGAATGGTTGGTGGTAAAGGTGCATTCTTAGGAGACCCTTTATCAATATCTAATTTGATGAGGTAATTATGGCTATTAATCTAACTGGACTTCTGTCTGGCTTTCAAGAAGCAGATGTATTTGCTCGTCAGCAAAAAACAGCAGATTTAGCAGAACGACGACTACGTGGTCAAGAACTTGACGCAAAGTTTAAAGAGGCAAGACGCATTGCTGAACTAGATGCTGCTGATGAAGAAGAAACTCTTGCTGCATTACAGACTCCCGGACTTCCAGACCAAACTCGTAATGCCATTCTTGCAAATCGTAAACGTAACCGAGGTCAAAACGAGTCATACCTAACAAGTCTAGGTGGCGACACTGATGTCAACAAAGAACTAACTAAGCGGTTTGGTGACATTACAAAGTTGCTTTCACCATCTGCAATTAATGCAGGAACACTTCCATTACCTTCAATGAACCTGCCTCAACTTATTGCTGAGGCAGACAATTATAAGAAGCGTATTGAACTTATGGACCCTAAGTCTAAGTCTGCACTTGTTCGTGAGGGGCAGGATAGGCTTCGACTTCTAGGTGCGTCAGAGCAAGTCATACAAGGACTTCTTCCTGACTTCCAAAAGAAGGTTGGTCAAAAGACTATTGCTGGCAAACGTGGTGAGTTGATGGATGTGGCAGAACCACAGAATCTCGCACCAGATATTGTGGCAAAGGGTGGCGGTGAAGTTGTTGACCCAACAACTGGCATGAAGACCATCTTTACAAAACAGGGTGATGCGTTTAAAAAACAGTATGCACAGCCAGATACATTTGAAGATATCACTGTAGGTAACTACGAGCCGACTACACCTGAAGCCCTAAAGATGAAGAAGGGTTATGCCGACCTTGACAAGATTAATGCACAGATTGGTCAGATAAAAGAAAACACACGTTTGATGCAACCAAAATTTGAGCAGAAAGAACGTGAGATTCGACAGAAAGTAAAGAGTGATGCTTTTGCCCAGCAGTACAAAATGGGTCTCTTGAAACTGCGTGAGGCAAGTAATGCTATTCGTATTAGTGGATTGCAACTCGCTCATGCTGATAGACAACAGGCTATGGGTATTAGTAGTGGTCGTCTAGGTCTAGCATCTCAAGGATTTCAGTATCGTATTGCACAAGATGCACAAGCACGTTTAGCAGGTGCTAAGCAAGAACTACAAAAACTCAAAGCATCATATGCCGAACACGTTGATAAGCGTGAGAAGAATCAGAAGGTTGCAGCACAGGCTGCAATTTCTGAAATGGAAGGTTACGTTAAGCAGTTAGAGACTACTGCTAACGGATTTTCACAACCATTCGGAATGAGCAATTTTCTCGCTAATGAAGGCATCCGCCTTGACGATGACTCAATGCTTGATTCAATGGGTATGGGTGGTATGGGCGGATTTGGTGGTATGGGCGGGTTTGGAGGAGGCTTTCCGGCAGGTTATAATACTGGTGGACAATCGCCAAACGTAAACATTGTTATTCCCCCAGCAATGATGGGTGGCGGTGGTCAACCGGGTGTACCCGGCAACTACGCTCAACCTGCACAGGCTGCCCCACCGGCATCCACACAAGCAGGAAGCGCAGTATTTAGAACGGCAGATGGAAGTGCTATTCCTGTTGGTGGTCCAAATGGTTTGCGTGTTGGTAGTAAACCAAATCAAGTCAACAACAAAGTGAAAGCAATGGCAGCGATATTAGGTAAGAAATAATGGCTGAAAATCCAAAACAACGGTTTCGTCGCATCCTAAATGATTTATCAAATGACGATAGAACATTTCTCGACAGCGGACTTCGACGGATGTACAGCGAGTCGTTGTCTTATGGATTAAAGCAAAAGTTTCTTACACAGGACGAAGTAGGTCACTACCAGCGAGTCGCTACTAATCGAGATACTGCGATTAGGAAGATTCCAGTACTTGACCAAACTGGTCGTCCGATGACAAAAGAAACGACTGTTCCTCTTTATAGGAATGGTCAGATTGTTCAAGAGAAGCGTGTTACACCAGTCACGCCAATTGACTTACTTAAAAAAACTGGTGGTCAAATGGATGGTGGACCAACAGATGGTCCAATCTTTACTGGATTTACCCTTGACCTTGAGACACCTCTAGGGCAGAACCGAAAGAAGTTTCAAGAGCAGGTAATACCAGCAGCCCAACAAGCAGCACAGAAACTTGAGAAGACGCAGGGCGTATCTTCTATGAGTGGTGGCAAGTATGCTGCTATCGGTGCTGGTGCGCTTGCTGGACCTGTTATGGGCGCATCTAAGGATGCGTATGCTCTTAGCCTACGTGCAATGGGTGTAGACCCAAATGAGATTGCACAACGAATCTACTCACAGCCACAGGCTGGATTGGATAATCCATTCATGTTTGGCGCAGAACGTTCTGCGATTGCTGGTCAAACATTTGCTCAAAGTATTCTTCCTTCTATCGCTGGTACTGGCGCAGGTATTCTTGTCGGCGGTGGTGTTGGCGTTGCAAACCCAGTGGCAGGTCTCCTTGCTGGTGTAGGTACAGCAATGGCGACTACAGCCGGTGTACAGAAGGCACAAGACTGGTTGCTGGGTGCTGCCTTTGGCAAAGACCTTATGGAAGCACGTCAGAACCAGATGGCACAACAGATGTCGGAGAACCCATTTGGTGCATACGCTGGTGAACTTGCTACAAACCTTGTACTGGCTAAGCCAAACTTACCAGATGCTGGTGACTTTATGGTCGGTGCAAAGAGTGCTGTACGTGCTGGTCGATTGGCTAAAGCAGCACGACCACTTGTTGATGCTGGTGTTAATGTCCCGACTCCTAGCATCCCTATGGTTTCGCCACTACAACAGTCAATCAGTCAAGGGCGTATAGCGCAGGGAATTGGTCGTGCTGGACAGGCTGTACAACGGTCTGCCGTTGGACGTGCAGCGAATCTTGACGTATTGTCGGCTGCTGCTAAGGGATTTGCATCTACACCTGAAGGCTATCGATTTGCTACGGACATTGCAGAACGAGGCATTGAAGGTTCTGTTGACCTTGCGATTGCATTGAATGACAAGAAGACTCTTGATGCTCAAGGTAAGCCGAGCGATTCTTATCTGACCATTCTTGCTAAGACATTGGCTGGTTCGATGTTTGAAGGCGAGCATAGATTGGGTAGAGCCACAATGGCTCCATTTGTTCGTGGTGGCGAAGCACTGGGTAATGTTGTCAACCAGCAGTTTGGAACATCTGGTATGTTCCCATTTGGTCCTAAGTCTTCTGCTATAACTCCAAAGGTTACAGCACAAACTCCACAGGCAGTTGGAGGACAGACAGGAGCGACTACTGCTGCAACTGCAACTAATGTTGGTCGCATCCTTCCAGAGAATATGGTTCCAATGGGCAATGGTCGCATTGGGATTATCAACCGAGATAACTTCTCTGTTCAGCAGATATCAGTCAATGACATTCCAGATGAGTTTAAAAATCTTCGTTTGGCATTTGGTGACTTTGATGCTGCTGCTGGCAAGAATCTACTCGATGGAGTCAAGACACTCAAGCCTGAAGAGAATGGTTGGTTTAGAAGCCTATTCCTAGGTCCAAAGGGTATGGAAGGCGCACAACAAGAGGGGCAGATGGAGATGCTTCTCGGTGCGACACAAGAAGGTCTTGTAGTTACTCGTGACCTTAGCCCGGATAACACTATTACAACCAGCGTTAAATCAGTCGATATGCTTGCGCCACAGAATAAACAGAGGGCTGACCAAATCTTCTCTGCATCCGGAGTTCAGCCAGCAAGCGTTACTGGGTATGCAAAGTCTGGCTACGACTTTGATGCAGTACGTAGTCTAGAAACTAGCGGTATTAATCCTAAGGAATTCAATGATGAGTTCATCATTGGCGATGAAGTTGTACCGGGGCGCATCGTTGCTGAAGTTGATGAACGACACGTTGCAATGCAAGTCCCATCACCCAATGGTGGATTTGACTTCATTGTTACTCCTGTTGCTAACCTTGAGACACGCAATCGTAAGGTGCGTGAAGTATTTGACTTTACTCAGGCAATCAAGTCTGACCCATCACAAATTCAAGTTGACCGAAAGCGTCACAACCCATTCTTTACTGGGTCAGACAGAATCAGCCTTCAAGGTATCAATGGAGCAGTACTGCTTACCCCTGAGCAAATGGCACAGGTACAAACCAATGAAGACTCTATTGATGGCATAGTTACTGAATCTCGTAATGCTAACGATGCTGTTGATGTAACGATTACTAAAGAGCGAAAGGCTAGAGAGAATGCAAGTGACGCTCTAGTCAAGAATACGTTTGTTCCTTCTGACGTTGCATTTGATAATGGCACACTAATTGAGCATAAGAATCCAGATGGCACAACATCGATGGCTGTTGTGGTTGGTGATACGCCAGTTGGTCCAGTTGTTGTAAGTGCTGATAATCCAACAAGTGCTTATGTAGTACAAGATTCTGCTGTAGTTCGGTCAAGTAGCGAAGCAGTATCACGAGCCGGTGTTGTTGATGAAACAGTTACTCCTGAGGATGCAACTGCGGTGGCTGAACCAGATGCTGAAGTTGTTGCAGATGCTGAAGCAGTTGTAGAAGAGCCTATTGCCGATACTGCACCATCAACTGAAACCGTACGTCGTCGTCGACCTCGACGCACACGAGAAGAACTAGATGCTGCAAAGGCTGAGCGTGAGCGTAAGAAGGCTGAGGAAGATGCTAAACGTGCCGAAGAAGAAGCACGTAAGGCAGCCGAATTGGAACAATTACGTAAAGATGCAGAGCAAGAACGAAAGCGTCTTGAGCGTGAACGCCGTCGCCTTGAAGAAGATGCTCGTCGTCGTGAAGAGGCTGGCGCAGAAGCAACTCCTACTCCTGAAGAAACTCCTACTGGCATTTCCGATGAAACACTCCAGAATCTTGAGTCACGTATTGCTGACCTTGAAGCACAGATTACCGCAGCAACAACTCGTGCTGATGATGTTACACCTGCCGATATTACTGCTGTTGCAGAACTGACAGAAGAAGAAGAACAAGCCCAGCAGCAACAGTTAATGAATAACCTTCATCCTATGGATGTCGCATTTGTCGACGATAGGTCAGCCGTTGCGGTTACTGGTTCAATCGAAGGTGTTGGTGATATCACCGAGGTTCTTCGTAAAGCACGTAGTCGAGAAGAACTTGCAGATATTCTTGAGGACTTTATTCTTCGTAGTCAGCAACTTAAGACTAAAGCAAATGCACGTAAGGCTGCTGAAGCAGTTAGTCGTTTCTATGATGAGATGATTCATGCATTCGTCAATCGTGACATTTATCATGCACAGTTGCTAATGCAGGGTGAGACTGAGTTCTTCCGAGTACAGCGCACACGAACAGCATCTGGCTATCAGGGTTACGGTGAAGTTGCTATCCCAGAAGATGCTTCCTATGCACAGAAGCGTGTCCTTCGACAACGCAACAAAGTTGCTCGCCTTATGCAAAAGCAAGATATGCCTAGGTTCCAAAGAATCATTGGCATGATTGAGCAAGAAGCAAACAAGATAGGTGTATCGGAATATCGACGAGACGGTATTACATTTAAAGATTTGACTGATAGGCAGAAGCGTAGACTTGTTGATAATGTTCGCCTTGACCTTATACGAGATAGGTATGCAACTAACACTCCAGTCTTCAAGGTCCTTGATACCGCTAATAAGATTAATGAAGAGTTTGAAGATACGTTCTACCGCACAGGTGGCTATGTAACTGCTGTTGACAGAACAACAAACGTTGGTCAGCAAATCATCTTTGCGTTCACAAATACATCAGATATATCTACAACTGTTCACGAACTTTCACACGCTATTCTCGACAATATGCCTGTGAATATGGCTGCTGAAGTCGCATTGCATATGGGTGCTACATTGCGAGAGCCAACTGTATCTAACCCTAGTCTGATTCCATTTGAAGTACATGAGCGGTTTGCTACGATGATGGAACAGTCTTTCATCAGTGGTAGCCCAATCAATCTAAACACTCGTAATGGGCGTGTCTCTGCTGGTCAGCAACGCATCAATGAGATTTGGAAAGACATTAGTGGATTTATGCGAGCAGCATACGCAACCACATATGGACATAAGCGTGGACGTACTGACACAGACTGGTCGCAGACATTACTTGAATGGTCTGTTCCTTATGTTGCTAAAGATGTTCAGAACAACGAAAAACTCTCCTTGTGGAAGAAACTTCCAGTTGTACTTCAGTTGAATGGAAGAATGTATCGAGCAACCGTTGTTGACTTTGAAGGTCAGCCAATTGTACGTACAGACAAACTTAATAATAGAACTGTTACCGTTGAATTTATTGACCCTATAGATGCAGACTCGCTAGAAGGTTACGAAGTCAATGGCAAGCAAGTTGTTATAGCACCCGGAGACATTCGAGCCTTTGGCGGAATCATCAAAGGAATGAATACTCAACTCGGTTCGATGATAGTCAAGTGGGTATCTGGATACACAGGTGTTCGTGATGCAGGTACTGGAGTAAGCGTTCCTATCTTTGGACTAGATAACTCTTTTGCTCGTGCAACCGAACAACTAGCCACTCGTAATGTCCCCGGATTCCTTGCTCAACTTGATGGCAAGGATGTAGATGACCTTACAGGTATGTTCCAGCGTCTGATTGGATACGAGGCTCAGGCTAGAGCAGATAACTATTCCGCTACATCGTATGCAAACCTAACTGCTATCAGTAATGGTATTGCAGCGAAGATTACACGCATTGCAAAAGATGCATATCGCATGAGCCTTATTGGTGATGTTGATATCGCTGGCACACTTCAACCTAACAATGTCAACAACTGGCTTGCAGTCGCTGATGTTGTACGGCAAATGCCAGAGAAAATGAAAGCCGGTCAAACACTCTACATGAGACAGGTTGGACCGAATGGGAAAATATATAATGTCAAGCCAGTTGGATGGATTCAAAGAGGTGTTGCCGAACTCGTTAAAATCGGTAAGCAAACCCAGCGTAATCACAGTGCGATGGACGTACTCGCGCAAGCAGAAGGGCAGGTCGCAGCACGTAACGGTGGAAACTCAGGAAGCACTGTCCTGTCACAGTCTAAACGTGCTGGAATTCCGGGGATTGCCCGTACAGAAAACATCCAACGAGCGAACGCTAATCGAACGCCCGAAGCAGTAGGGCTTGAAGACTTTGCGTCACAGGCAACCGCAGATGGTGTCTCACGAGATGCCGTTGTTGCTCTTGTCAATCAACGTATTACAAACGACATCGCTAGTTCAATCCCAACAGCAAAGAATGTCAGGGCTATCGAAATCAATGACATCCTTGTTATTGATGGGACTGTAGATGCATCTGCAAATACATCTATGACTGTAGCCAAAACACTAGACTTTGCAATGCGTAATGGTATTGACAATACCCTTATGGTGACAAAGGCTATGCCATCTGAGCCACTAGGGTATTCCAATAAGGGTTATAGTGTTGAGCCATCAGTTACATTTACATCTGTAAGTTTGATTCCAGATGCAGTCTACTTTGACCTCAAGCGCATCACTCCACTTATCCGCCAGTCCAGTGATGGTCGCTCGGTCACAATTCATAACTTAGAAGAGGTAGGACAATCCTATGAAAAGTCGCTCGATACCTTTGCGTCCACTGTTGAAAGAGTCGCAGATTCGCTCAATAAAAGAGGCATTCCAGTTCAGGCTTTCCAAAATACTGAAAGAGTCTGGAATTTCGGAAACAGCAGTGCGAAAGGCTACGCAATCCCGTACTCCGAAGCGAGAAATGTACTTCATTTCCTCCTCCCAGAAGCGTACCAACAATCCTTAGACCCAAAGGTAGATAATGTTACTCAGTCAACAATTGAATCTGTACTTACAAACATACGTGGTGGAGATGTACGACTACCAACCACCTTTGACGCAAGGTCACTTCCTGACAATCTAGAGCGTCGAATTGCTATGGCTGAAAACTATGGCAAGTTACCAACGAACACATTAGCCGGTGATTACAAAGATGCTGACACTGTAAAGGCATATGCTTCATTGGTTAAAGAACTTGAGCGACAGTTTAAGTATCTCAACCTATCTGTTGCTGAAACAGGTTCAAGTAGTTCAGCCAAAGTCTATATGGCGTTGAATACCGAAGACCGAACAGGTCTATGGGCTAATCATCCGCTACTCAAAGATAGTCCTTTCCGAACTATTGATGGCAAGCGTATGCGTTATGCAGATGTACTCAATGCTATTCACAGGTCTATTAAAAAGGGAGTAGAGATAACAACAGCGGGTCAATACAAAGACAACCTTGCATTTGCTACTCATGCTGCACTTACACAAGACCCGTGGGCTACGTGGGCATTGTGGACAGAAACTGTTGGGCGACAGGCTTTCGCTGATATGAAGGGAGCCGACATTCGCAAGGCAGGTCTTGCATCTCTTGAAGATGTAAAGACAGGTATTGTCGGAATTGATAAGCGACTTGAGATTGTTCGACGTGAAGCAGAATTCCCATCAGGAACGGCTAACGCAACGTATCGTTCTGATGCAATGGCTCCTGCACAATTTGCCGTTGGCGGAACAACATTGTTTCAGTCTAGACCTATCATTTCACAATCAGAACCTTTGACGATTGTTACCAGAAATGACGATGGTTCCCTTAAAGGCAAACTTGACCCTATTGATTCTAACGTTGCATTTGTAGAATCTGATGGTCAGGGCGGATATAAAATTGTTGTCAATCCAGAAGCGACTGCCGTTATAAACGGAGACAACGTAGCCGAGCCACCTGCCGTATATCTTAACCAGTTGCGAGGGTCAGATGAACTTTTACTGGCATTGTCTAATGCATATAGAAACACATCATTCGTAGACAACAATCCAATGCATGAATATATGCAGACAGATAAAGAGATGACAGCAATTTTGAATGCGTTAAACGATGTCATTCAACATGAAAGTTTAGATTCTCTTTTTGATGAATATGGAAATCCAGAAGTTAGCGATGAAGATAGAGAGCAGATAGGTCAAGAGCGTGATGCCATTCAGTTAGCCGCTGGATTGTCTCCTGCATTTGCTCCAACTGATGATTCATTGCGTAATGCAAATGAGTTAGTTGAGAATGTTCTTGACAACTTGCGACAAGATGGTCGACAGATGTCGTTCAAGAACTATATGTTTAGAGGACAAAGCAACTCACCTTCTGGAGCAATTGAGCATGAAGTACACAGAGCATTATTTCCTGTACAAATAACTGCTGTTGACCAATTGCAGTCTGCGGCGCATCTAGGGGCTATCTCCGACAGCGACAGTTTTGGAAATCTAACACATTCATTACAGAGCATATCTCAAGCACTATTAGAAGCAGATGCAAACCTTATTGCTTTTGATAAAGATAATATGCCGGACACTGAATTTGGTAAATGGCTTGCTCAAGCATACAAGGATAATGGGACACAGATTGAACAGGTTGCTCACTATATAAAGAGCAAGGTTAAACTGGCACTACAAAGAGCCATTGCCGATGCGTGGTCAGATTCAAATGCTAATCGAAATGCAAGCGGTGAATATTCGCCACTTGTTGAAAACAAACTTGATGCTAAGGATTACGATTCTCTAAATAATGAATCAAATGGTGAAGCGGAACGCATTGTCAGTAATGCAGTTCAGTCAGTAATAGATGACCCAAATAGTTATCTAACTCCATTGATGTCAAACGTTTACACTAACAAATTTGGTGATTTCTCAACAAGTGATGTTGGATACGTTTTGTCTATTGCATTTGACGTAAATCCTGAAGCATTAAAGACTGAAGCACGTATGCTCGTTCAGGCGTTAGAGCATCATGTCGTTTCATACAACGATGCCAAAGATGGGATGAACTATGCATCAAAATTATTCTACAAAAAGTTGCAACAAACAAATGAATTTAAGCATTTAAAATCATCAACCGTTCAACAGATTGAAGAATATATAAAAGACAACTTTGGGTTTGAAGATTTAAATGATTTTCAGGCATATGTTATTCACGCTTTATTTCAGCACGGAACAGTACTAGGAGATAAAGAAGCATTAAAATCTGCCTTGATAGCATTTAAGGCTGGATATGACATTCATTCTCATAGGAGACCCGGAGATAACCTTGAGTATGTCAGAGATTGGCTGAAACGACCTACTGAACATATTGATACGTCAACTGGTAATCCAATTATTCCGGCTGATAGATATACGCCTGATGGAAAACTACGTGTTTATCACGGAACAGGTTTTGGTGGAATCATTGCACAAGACCAACTTGTACCATCACAAGTAGTTAATTACATAACGGGTAAAGAAAACCCCGGTGGTGGTGGAACGGGTGCTGTTGCGTCTGTTACATATATGCCTGTGTACGCTCAAAGCGTTACGCAGATTGTAAATAACGTACGAGAAGTACTTTTAAACCCAGATAAAGTTCATGACTGGATTCCTGCTGGCGCACGAAGAATGAAATCGGCAATCCTGAATAGTCGTAGTGGCAAGAATAAGTATGAAGACTTAGACGCATTTGTTATGAGTCAAAACTTCTTAGATAGATTGGCTAAGACTAAAAACATTTTGGATGACCCAAAGAATCGGCAAAATTTTGCAGATATTTTTGGCGACCCAGAAACTATATTTGCGTGGGTCACTGGAAAGAATCTGCCACAGTTCGACAACGACCCCTACTACAATGCAAATTCAAATAATGTCTACAACGACCTCATGACATTAGAAGCAGAAATGCAACAGGTTGCAGATGATTACGAACAGTATGGTGTTTTGCCTCCTGACCTTTCTGACTTTGACGCAACTGCATATAAAAAGCATCGAGAAACATTTGATGTTTGGGATATGGCATTCCCAGATTGGGACACAAGTTCAGACTTCTATAAGTTGGGATTTACTCGTGCAAGGTATTGGAATCTGTTAAAGGCTTCTGGTTACACTCAATCATACGAATATCAGAACCCAACCAGCCAATACTTCCAAACACTTGAAGATTTCAATAATTACGTTATAGGTCAGATAAAAACAGAGTTTAATGGCGTTCCATTCATTCCTGCACGTAGTGCTGGAATACGAACACTGCATGACATTACCTTTGGTGATATCAGCAGTGGACTCGCAGATGGTGGTGGATGGGGATATCCCGCATTAGGTGCTACTGAAACACGACAAAATTCAGCACTAGGACTTCCATCATTTCTGATAGTCAGTGATTCCCTTGATAAATGGGCGCAAATGACACCAGAAAGTCTGCAACGTTTGACCCCAGCAATGATTGAGTTTGAATTAGATGGAAACTCACTGACTGAACTTGCATTCTCTGAAAATGAATTGCGCTTGTATAGTGGTCGGCAATTATCTGCTCCAACTGCAATATATGACGCAAGTGGTAAGAAGATTGCAACTAGAGAGAATATCGAGAAGTTCAGACAGGTGACTGACAATGCGTCAGCATTCTATTACAGTTCAACGCAACCTGAACTGATGGCTGTTAGAGATGCTGATGGTAACGAAGTTATCCTTGAATCTCTGGAGGACTTTCCATCCACAAAGTCACAGGGTGTTCAGTGGTCGTCACGTCGAAAGAAGGGGAAGGCGAATCCACCTGCTACTCCAACTCCTACGCCACCTCCGGCTTTGAAGAAGTTGAAACCAGCATCTATGTCTATTAGTACACCTACGACATATGCACAACAGGCACAGGCACGTAAGCAACCTAAGCCTAAAAATGCACGACTTGAGATGGTAGACAATCTTCTAAAACCATACGACTTCGTCAACACCATTGCACGTAACAGTGTTGGTGGTGACTGGTCTGCTCCATTGATTCAAAACTGGGCGTTGACTAATCCATTTGAGAATCCAAAGATGTTCTTCCAGCAGTTCCTTATTGGAACGAAGATGATGAAGCCTAACTTAGGATTTCAACTTGCTGATGGGCGAATCATCAACTCCAATGGAATGCTAGGACGTAAGGAGTTTCATGACCTCGGCAATGAACTTCGAGCATCTGGGTTCTACCAGTTAGGTAAAGAGGCAGGTCTTATCACCAACACATCTCGTGTCGATGAAGCACTTGCCGAAGCGCAAAGCAAAGACCCTCGTAAGACATTGATGGATATTGATGAGTTGGGTCACGACCCAGACTTTGCAATAGCCCACAGCATTCTTAAGCGCATCCCGCTAAACACTGGTGCTGAGCGTACGATGTCGATGCAGAAGGACTACATCAAGCAGATGAAGTTCAACGCAGCAATGCGTTCATTCATCGAGATGGGATATAGCCCTAAGGCTAAGGGATTCCTTGACATTGCAAAGGACTTTGCTGCTGTATTGAATGTTGCAGCAGGAGACATCAAGTTTGTCGCTGATGATGAGAAGGATGAACTCATCGGACGAATGACAAAACGTATCCTGTTTGCACCTCGATGGGCATCGTCACGATTGATGTTTGACCCAATCGCTCGTCATGCAGTTGAGTTCTTGCCTAAGGGCAAGGAATGGTTGAAGGTCAATAGGATGTTGGCTGAAGGTCGCAACCTGAATCCATACGCAGTTGCTGAGAACCGTAGGTTGTGGACTAAGGGTTACGCTCTATGGGCAGCACTTGTGATGATGCTCACACGATTCAACCCGTTCGATGAACACGCTGTTGAAGTAGAGAGCAGTAAGAATGGTACGCAGTTGCGTGTAGGTGACTACACATTCAAGGCTCCGGGCGGTGTAACATTCATGCTAGAACTTCAGGCAATGATATCTAGTGCAGTTGATACACGACCAGACGAGACTCGTGAAGAACGTCTTGACCGAACGGTTGATATGTTCAAGGGATTCCTGATGAGTAAAATCAGCCCAGCGATATCTCTAGGGTACGAACAGTTCACTGGTAGGGATGTCACTGGTAAGCCTTCTCGTGAAGCCTACACGCCACTTCAGGTGTGGTGGGACAATGCTATCCGTCCATCACTACGTGAGGCTGGTGTAGACCACGAGATGCCAAAGTGGTCAAACCTAGTAGCAAATCGTATGCTTTATCTATGGGCGCAGGATGCGCTTGAGACATACGAAGCAACACTTGAGAGGAATGCAGACGCTCCCGGACTTGAAGCAGCCTTCACTGGTGCAAGTGCATTCCTCGGTGGTCGTGTCCGTTATGCCCCTAAGGAAACACGTTGGATGTACGATGCCAATGATAACGCTACTCCACCCGGCTGGGAGTATTCGTTTATCGGAGCCGACCCTGATGATTTCTTCAAAGCATTACCTGCTGGAGAATAAACATGACCCCAATAGAACAGTTTATAAGTATCGCTCGTAGTTGGGTTGGCACAAAGGAAGAACCCCTCGGTAGTAACCGGGGGTTCCACATTGACCTCTGGAACAAGTCAGTTGGTGTGCCAGCCGGTTCATTCTGGTGTGCTTCATTCATGTCATCTGTGGCAAACAGATGGAAGTTTATGACTAACCTCGATTGGCAATTGGGCGTATCTGCTGATTGTGATGTCTGGCTTGCACGAGCAAAACGCTTAGGCATTCTACACAGCAAGCCACAGGTAGGTGACATAGGTCTGATTCTTAATCAGAACAACGCATTAGATGCAATCCATATCTTTCTTGTGTCGTCGTGCAAGGGCGATGTATGGATGTCCATTGAAGGAAACAGCAATGACGATGGTAGCCGTAATGGTACGGCTGTTGTCGAGAGACAACTCTATCGCTTCCGTTCTAAGGCAAAGATGGTCTTCATCCGTTGGGCTGACCTACTTGATGAAGCATCTGCGGATTGGCGTGTAATGATTGGGTCCAAAGAACTCGTAGGAACCAATGTAAATGGTCGCCTGTTTGTTCCATTGCGTCCTGCGCTTACTGCTCTATTTGGTGATGATGTTGAGACACGTCTCACGTTTGAACTCGTCCCATTGTGGGATAGTGGGACAATCCCCTGCTCTATCGTACTCAAGGATGGAGCATCGCTTGTATCACTACGTGACCTTGCAAGTTGGCAGGGGTGTACTCTTCGTGTATTGAAAGACTTGAAAAACGTAATCTTAGAACGATAGTTTAATCATCGTTCTTTGGATTGCTAAAATTGTGAATGGTTGCAGATATAGATACGATTACTATAACTACGATTATACAAACAACAGCGGACAGATATCCGAACATCTCTGCAATCATTCTCATTCCACTACCTCCACATCATTCTTCATACGCTCAATATTAATCTTTGCATAAGCATCGGCTAAGCATCTTACGCCTAGCACCTTGTATGCCCTCCATAGTAAATCGTCCAGCGTCTTCACTGGTATGTCCAGCATCTTTGCGCTTTCACGGCGATTACCACATACATAAGTATTGCGGATGCATTCTTTCTGCCAGTTAGTCACGGCTTTGAACCCGCTCCTCTGTGTCACATATTCATCCATTACAAACTCCCTTCTGGTACATCCTTGAAGGACGCAGTGTGTTTCGTGAACTCCAACCTAGACACTCCAATAGAACCGTTGCGGTTCTTTGCAGTAATGATTTCCGCTTCCGAAGGAAAGTCGCTATCCCATTCATTGCGGTTCTCGGCATAGTAGTCAGGGCGATAGACGAACTGGATGATGTCTGCATCTGATTCGATGTCGCCTGATTCACGAAGGTCACTCATAATGGGACGCTTGTCCTGCCGTTGTTCGCTTGCTCTTGAGAGTGACGAGAGTGCAATGACTGGTACATCAAACTCCTTCGCAATATTCTTGAGTCCTCGGCTCAATACGCCGATGTCTCTGGTGCGTCCTTCGGTTGCCTTACCTGTATCCATCATCTGTAGGTAGTCGACGACAATGATGGATAACTTATCCTGTCTTCGAAGGTCACGGGCTTTAGCCCGAATGCTTGCAATGGTGACTGGTGTATCTGTATCAAAGTACAGTGGCAACGACTTGACCTCACCTTTGGCTTTCGTCAATGCATTGCGGTCTGTCTCTGACAGATAGGTGTTGTTCAAGGCACGACCATCAACGCCAGCAATAACCTGCATCAGCCTCTGGCTAATCATGTCTAGGCTCATCTCTGCTGATACAAACAGTGCGCCACCTTGCTTGCCAATACATTGACGGGCTGCATTGATAGCGTACTGCAAGCCTAGAGATGACTTACCCATAGATGGTCGACCGCCGACAATGATGAGTTCGCTGTTGCGCCATCCATCAACGACCTTATCTACATCCATAAAGCCTGACGACAAGCCCTTCTTACGACCCGTCTTGAGGATGTCTAAGCCTCGGTCGAATACATCCGAAGCAGACATGACTGTATCAGTATGCTTCTTTGATTCTGTGCCTTGTGCAAACGTCAGGGCTATCTCTTCAGGTTCAACATCGCCTTGTTGAGCCTTTGCCATCGCAAACTCTGCGTTGATAACGATGTTGCGATACTCGGCATACTTACGTATCCCTTTGGCATACGACTTAGCATGAGCAGTGGTTGGAACGATGTCGCCAATCTGCATAAGGTATGCAAGTCCACCACTAACTTCGAGATGTCCTTTGGACTGCAACTCATCAGCCAACAAGACGATGTCGCAGTAGCCAGTATTAGCAATGAGTGTGGTCATTGCTGTATGCAAAGCCTGATGAGCAGGTCGATAGTAGTCCTGTGCTGTAAGCATATGACCTGTCTCGTCATACACCTTCTTGCCACCTAGGAGAAGGCTACCCAGATACGACATCTCAAGGAGTTCGTCATATGGGTAGTGCTTCTCGACTACTTTGTTTTGATGCTCAGAAATCTTCTGTATCTTGATGTCGTTCTCAAACATTGGCTATAGCCTTTCTGTTCGATTGCTCTGCAATAGCAGGATACTTATCTTGCTCCTGCGTCTTTTCCCATCGCTCAAGCATCTTTGCATTTACTTCGGCTGTACGATTTCCAATCGCATTCCATCCACCCATAAACTCTACGAGTTCAATGTCAGATTGATACAGCCGACCTAGGTCAAGGTATCTCTTTACTTGCCTGTCTCGCTCAGAAGGATGAGTGTAAGCGATGAATCGGTTGATGCGACTCATTGCCTTACTCGTATCAATCTCTGGATTCTTCATGAGGGCAACCTTACGAATGATGCTTGCTGGGCTAGGGCGATAGTCAACCGTCTGAATCAATGACGTTACAGCACCCCATCCATCCTCATCACTGATGCCTTTCAATGCAAAGGCATAGAGCGAAGCCACTCCATCATCCCAACGTTGTTGTGCTGGCATTGCACTAAGCAAGCCAGCAATGACCCCGAACATATCGCTAGTCATAGTAGTTCTCCCATTCCTCCCCGCTCTTATAAGATTCGAACTTCTCTTCAGCGTATGACTTAAGTGTTGAGTTCAACTCGTCCTCGACCCAGTACTTCACGCCTTCAAGGGTTTCTTCGAGTGTGAGTGCATCTTCGCTTTCTGGAGACTTCATTGCCTCTTTGAGGTGACCAACCCATTCATCACCATCAACAGTCAAGTGATACGGAATGGTGTCGCCATTGAAGATGTTCTTAGCAACATCGAGTATGACCTCTACGTTCACTGCTTCGTAGGTGACGGTGAGATTAGACTCATCGTCTTCCATATCCATCACACAAACCCACTGTTCAGGAAAAGCCCAACCGATATGCTCTTCCATCGTTACATCTGTAGACATTCAAACCTCCTGTGTGCATTATACCGGACTGTCAGGGTTGTGGGTTCCTGTTGATAGCGTCCATTATGTTTCGTGCATTCTGGGCTGCACTTGTCGTCGTATTCGTTGATACAACTTGTGTCACTGGTGTTGTCGCCGTAGTCCAGTGTTTCCATAGGGCGTTGAGTGTGACCATCTCTTTGTTGCCCCATCGACTACGTAGGTTCTCACAAGCATCTATGAGAATCCTTTCATCTACATCTCGATGGCACAACTGACGTAGAACGTGGTTCACGCTTTGCCATTCACCTAAGGTGAAGTCGGATGCAATCCTTGATGGAAACAGCCATAGCCTGTAGGCTTCGTAAAGGATACGAGCAGGGTCATCTTCCTTAGGCATCTTCTGAACACGACCTCGTGTTCTCTTCTGTAAAGAAGAGTCTTGTTCTTTCTTACTCTTGTTAAAGGGGTCTAAAAGATTTGCACCCTCTCCGGTACAAATATCTTTCCCCTCCCCCTCCACGGGTTTTTCCCCCTGATAGCCGGGGAATAGGATGAACTCATTGCTAGTTTGTCGATTGCCTTCGGCAAAGCGTTCATTGACTGCAAGCACTGGGCATTCGTCAATCATCTTTGATTGAAGTCCCTTCATCGCTGTACGAATGGTTGGAGCGGACAATCCAGTGACGTGCATTATCCTAGCCATACTAGGAAAGCATCTGCCTTCATCGTCGATATGCAACGCCAGTGAAGTGAAGACGAGCCACTCATTACCTGTGAACAACTTGAGATGCTTGAGCATCTTGTGTTCCACCTGAATGAATGACGTGTCTTTACTGGCTGAAGCAGTGCGAGACCGTCCATTGAAAATGGTAACCATATAACCTCCTTATGTTTGTATGCCTACCATATACAACCTATTGGGTTCCATATGATAGGCACAGTTATGGTCAACTATGACGCTTCATCAACACCCACACTGAAGTGAGTTCTTCAGGGGTGATGTTGTAGTGGTTCATAATCGTGGCGAGTGCTTCACCAACGATACCAACGGTGAGTATCTTCTGCTTCTTGAAGACAGAGCGAACACATTGATATGCAATCCCTGTGTCAGAAGATATGTCTTGCAATGTCGTGATACCTCGAAGTCGCAAGCAGTGTTCAACAATCTCCGGCAAACGTAGCCAGTTCATTCAATACCTCATTTCTTAAACGGACATGAGTCACACAAAGTGTGACAAGCATGAGCAGTAGACAGGACATCAGACGCATCCTTCGGAGTCATACCAGAGGGAACTGGTATCATATCCGACACCGCCTTCGTGACAGGCTCTCCCCGCACTTCTTCTGTTAGCGCACTGATAGTCCAGTCCTGCTCTTTTGCAATCTTAAGCAGACGAGTCTGCTCTTCTGGGTCTAGTCTTGCTACCACTCTGTGGTGTGTCCACGACAATCCTGCAACTCTCCTATCGATTGGGACTGCCTTCGAGACCCACGCATAGTTAGCCAATGATTGATATGACTGCCCAGTCATTTCAATCGCTTGTGAGTATCGTTCCCCGTACTTAGTGGAGCCATAGTTTAACGCATCGCCCAAAGCAAACTGAAACGCTGTATCCATCCTGCTCAATGTTCCCATAAGGGAACTCCACTGGTCGAACGATAGGTCACGTATTACAGCAAGCCCAGTCTCACTGATAGTTACACTATCAGTGAGTGAGCCAATGTGGACGACCTCAGTCATGTCGTAGTCCTACAAATGACTTGAGACGTGTTACTGCTGTAGGTATTCTTGTGTTGTTACATACAGCACGAGTCTCTTTCGTCAAGACCGTAATGGTCTTGTCTACATTCTCAAGTACTTGCATCAATGGGAATTGCGGTTGACCTGTTTCCAGTTCAGC